>Ga0302325_10034594_pt1 | contig 10337 bp, 10 predicted proteins | sample Palsa_T0_2_FD_201948 | JGI IMG/M metagenome (GOLD analysis project Ga0302325, IMG submission 201948) | Peat permafrost microbial communities from Stordalen Mire near Abisko, Sweden - Palsa_T0_2 | ecosystem: Environmental > Terrestrial > Soil > Palsa > Peat permafrost | place: Sweden: Abisko...
AACTCGAATTGTCCGGGCAAGACGCGGTCAATCGCCCGACCGGGCTCAGCGCGCACGCCGTATCCAGCAGCACCATTTTCTCTCCGACGATCGGATGCAACTTGCCGCCGCCGATTCGGCTGAATCCTCCGCGTGCGCCGTAAAAATCCACGGGTGTGTGTCCGAAGAACCCCGTGCGCCGCCAGGTTTTCGGATGGTCGAGTTCCTCGGCGGCGAATCTTCCCCACGTCGTGACTTTGCGCAGGTCCTGATCGACTTCCAGATAGGTCGTAGGCCGCGGATCTTCATCGGGAACGGCCGGATCCCAGCGGGCGTGGAGGACGAACAGGTCATCTTCCTCGATGGCCGGTCGAAGCTCGCGGATGAATTTGCGGTGCGCCGCCGGCACGCGGGCGATCAGCGCGTCCAGCCCGGCATTGGTCGGGCGATCGAGCATCTCGCGCACGGCCCCATAACTCGCCAGCGTGTCCCGAAGACCGTGCTCCATGAACCATTTGTACGCGCCAGCGCGGTTGTTGTGGGTAAGCTGCTCAACATAACTTGTTCCGTTGAGCAGAACGTCAAAAACATCGTCGTGATTTCCGCGGCAGAACCGGGCGCTGGGAAGTTTGAGCAGCAGATCGATGACGCCGCGCGAGTCGGGCCCGCGATTGACATAATCGCCGACGAAGATCCAGCTTGGCGATGGATCGCTTTTTGAGACCAGGTCCACCAGTCCCTTGAGCGACTGCGCCATGCCGTGGATGTCGCCGACAATCCATCTCACTCCCATAACTTACCGATGCGAGGCTCGCATGGACAAGCGCATTATCGGTCCGTCACGAAAATGGGACCGTTTGACCGAAGAGAACCGCATCGAAGTGGGTTGTTAGCCGGTTTGGGTTCTTTGTTTTTTTGGGCGGGAAGGAAAGGTGTCTCGTGAAAAAATGTTCTCGTTTGGGATTGTTGGCGCTGGCGGGGGCCGCGGGGTTATTTGCGGCGGCGACGGCCAGGGGCAGCCAGGTGTCGATTTCGTATCTCACGCAGGACCGCTCGGTATCGGCCAGTTCATCCGCGACGGGTTTCGCCCGCGGCGGGACCAGTTCCGCGCCGGTGACCGATGTCCAAAATGAAGCGCAGCATGCTGCAAACAAGGGTGATTTCACCGGCGACGCAACGGCGAATTCCACCATCGGGCCGCAGGGCGCCGACGCCTCCGCCACGGCCGCGCAGCAGTCTTCGCTGACCAGCGCGGGATTCAGCGACAGCGGCTCGGTCACGTCCGACACGGTCTTCGGCACCGGCGGCCCGGCGAATTCTTCCAGCAGCTCGGTCTTTCAGATCACTTTTAAGGTGTCGCAGGCCGAATCGTACACGCTGACCGTGAACCTCGGCGCCAGCACCGATCCTGCCGAGCCGGGCGCGACCGTCTCCACGATTTCCCTGGCCAACAAGGCTGGAAAGAACGTGTTCACGCCCATCACATCCGTAAAGTTGTCGGATTACACGGTGCAGGGAACGCTTAAGGCCGGGACGTACTCGTTCGTCATGGATGCGAGCACGATCAGCAATGATGCGAATTTTAATTCGGTGGACTACAGCGTCTCGCTGGCCGATGGGCCGGTATTGAGTTCGGTGAACAATGTGGCAGCCCCGGTGGGCACATCAGCGGTTCCATTGCCTTCCTCCGGCGTGACGGCCCTGGCGATGCTTGCCGCCCTGGGCGCCGGCGGCGCCATGCGGCGGCGCTTGCCGAGATGGATTCGCCTCTCGATGGTGTGATTTATCTCCTCCAACACGATCCAGGGAAGGGCAGAAGCTGGGTGTAAGCCCCCGGAAGAAATTCCAGGGGCTTTTTTGTTTCGCGAAAATGTGGTCGATGCATTAGGCTCAGGGCATGTCCGGATTCTTCCGCGTGGAGCCGGGATTCTTCCGGCCGGATCGCTGCACGATCGTCGGCGATGTCACCATCGGCATCGACACCAGCATCTGGTTCGGCGCCGTGATCCGTGGCGATGTCGCGCCCGTGGTGATCGGCAAGCGCGTGAACATTCAGGACAATGCCGTGGTTCACTGTGACAGTGAAGTAATGAATACCATCGAGGATGATGTGGTGGTGGGTCACGGCGCGATCGTGCACGGCAAGCATGTTGGAGCGGGCTCACTGATTGGCATGGGCGCGACGGTGTTGAGCCGAACAGTGGTCGGCAAAGAATGCCTGATCGCCGCCGGCGCGGTGGTGCCGCCGGATATGAATGTGCCCGATCGGATGGTAGTCATGGGCGTTCCTGGAAAGATCGTGCGGGCTGTAAAAGCCGAGGAATTGAAGTACATGCAGTGGCTCGGGAGCCACTACCGCGAGCTGGCAATGAAATATGTCGAGGGGAAATTCAGGGAGCTGCGGTAGGTTCAGAGCCTGGCGCGGGGATGCCGGTCGTTTCGCGCAGATATTGCATCAGGCGGCTGGCATTGATCGGCTTGCTGAGAAAAAGGGTGGCGCCGGCGTCAGGTAACGCGCGGAGGGTTTCAAGCGAATTATCGCCGCTGAAAATGATGATGGGCATCTCGCTGCCGTGGGTTTGCCGCAACTGACGCGAGATTTCCAGGCCGGAAAGATCGGGAAGATGGATATCGATCAGCGCGGCCTCGAAGCGGTTGTCCTGGCTGAACGCCAGCGCCGGCGCGCCTGCCGTGAACACGTGCGGCTCGAATCCCTCGGTTTTCAGCAACAGCAGCAATGACCGGCTTACGATCTGGTTGTCATCGATGACCAGGATACGCTTTGCGCTTCGCTCCGCTGATGCCATAGGATCGACTATATGGGTCCGGCCGAAGAGCGGGCAAGCGGTAAAATTTCCATATCATTTTTGCGAGAAATTTATTGCAAAACCGACTCTTGCCGGTATGCTGGCTGAAGTCAGGGAATCAGGGCATTTCTCGTTGGTTGTTGTGCATGTCTAGTTTTGCAGAAAAAGATAGCACACTCACGTTTGGGCGTTTTGGACCCGTCCAGAATTTCCCATTTTATCATTTCTTTTGTCCGCGGCGAAGTCTGGAGCACACATCTTCCGCTCCGTACAGTTTTGCCGCTTTTTCTCTTGGAGGGCTGCCATGAGTCTTGGCACCGTCAAGTGGTTTGATTCCAAGAAAGGCTTCGGATTCATCATGAATCCCGATGGAATGGATGTTTTCGTCCATTTCAGCAGCATCGAGGGCGAAGGGTTCCGGTCCCTCAAGGACGGGGAAAAGGTTGAATACAACCAGGTCTCCGGCGCCAAGGGCCTCAGCGCACAAGCGGTGAAACGGCTAGGCGAACGCGTCGTAGTTCGAAATTAATCGAACCGGCGGTAAAGTAGTCGCCTGCTCATGGACCATTTCCTGCCGGGATTGCTGCTCGGCTTCCTGGCCAGTCTTGTTGTCTTTTCGATTGTCGCGGGCGTCACGCTCGTGCGCGTCAGGCGCGAGCAGCGCAGAATCCGCCGAACGCTGGCGCGCATTCGCGCCGCGTCGCGGCGTCGGGCGGCGCGCCTCCAGGCGCGGGCACAGTCCAGCCAGCGCCTCGCGGAAGTGGGAACGTTCACCGGCGGCCTGGCGCACGAGATCAAAAATCCCCTCTCGACCGTCCTGCTGAATCTCCAATTGCTCCAGGAAGATCTGGACACGAGCGATCCCGCACATCGGCGGCTCTCCACGCGCATCGCCACCGTCACCCGCGAGGCGGCCCGGCTGCGGGATATCCTCGACGATTTTCTGCGCTTCGCCGGCAAGATCGAGCTGCGATGCGAGAAAGTCGATTTGAATACGATCCTCGAAGAGCTGGTGGATTTCTTCGCGCCGCAGGCTCAGCTCGGTCGCGTGCAGCTTCGTTTCAATCCCCGGCCAGAGCCGCTGATGGTCAATGTCGATCCCCGGCTGATCAAGCAGACGATTCTGAACCTGCTGATCAACGCCCTGCACGCGATGCCCAGTGGCGGCGAGCTTATCATCTCTGCGAGCACGGCCGAGAATTTCGCGGTTGTGGATGTGATCGACACTGGCAGCGGAATCCCACCCGATGCCGTCGATAAAATTTTCCAGGCGTATTATTCGACCAAAAAAAGCGGAACCGGGCTGGGCCTTGCGATGGCTCGACGCATCGTCCGCGAGCACGGCGGCGACATCAGCGTCAGCAGCGATATCGGCAAGGGATCGGATTTCAGGCTGACGCTGCCGCTGGCATGAGTCGCACAAAAAATCAGTTCACCGAAGGATCATCCGGGATGCGGGAGGGATCAACCCATCTTTGCAGGATGCGCCCGCGCATCAGTTTCGTCCAGAGATCGGGCTGGCCCTGGAAAATGAAATCCGGCGCGGCATCGGCGATGATCCACGATTCAATCTCCATCTCCGCTTCCAGTTGCCCCGCCGACCAACCGGCGTAGCCGACGAAATATCGCGCCAGCGCGATCTGCTGTTTTAACAGCGCCTCGATCTTCGCCCGTTCAGTGGTGAAGAAAACGCCCGGAATGACATCGGCATCTTTTTCCAGCTCATTGCCGTGGACGACCATGAGCGGCCCTTCGCACGGCCCGCCCTGGTGCAGAAATTCATCGACCTCGCAATCCTCGCCAAGGCTCTGCTCGCATGCCTGGCGGACGGTGATCTCCAGCGGACGATTCAGAATAAGCCCCAGCGCTCCCTCGGCATTGTGCTGGATCATGAGCACCACGGTGCGCGAAAAATTAGGGTCGGCAAGCCGCGGTGACGCGAGGAGGAGTTTGCCCTGGGTCGAGGTCATCTTCCAAAACGATATCCCATGTCAGGCCGGGATGTAAGCGTAATTCTTACGAGCGACCGGTCACGCCTGCGCGTCTTCCTGGTCGATCAGGGTTTGCGGCTCCGGGGGTTTCTGCTCAGTGGGCTTCAGAACCGGCAGTTCCATGTGCGTCGAATGCGGCGCGGGATCGCCACCGGGCACTGCTTTGCGCGGGCGTTTTTGGCGCGGCGGCCGCCTGCCCTGGCGCACATCTTCCTCCAGTTGCGATTTGCGCCGCAGGATGTGGTGATAATGCTGCGCAAAGCGGTGTGCTTCGTCGCGGATGTATTGCAGCAGCCGCAGCCCGGCGTGATTGCGGGGAACACGGATCGGCTCGTGACGCGCCTGGACAAAAAGCAACTCCTCTTTTTTCGCCAGCGAGATCACCATCGGCGGTTTCACGTCCATCGTCTTGAACACATCCATTGCCGCGTGAAGCTGGCCCAGCCCGCCGTCGATCAGAATCACATCCGGGAACAGCTCGTGGTTGGATCCCGCTTCGCGATATCGCCGGCCGACGACTTCCTGGATGCTGAGATAATCGTTGTTCCCCTGCCCGTGACGGATTTTGTATCGCCGATAGCAATCCTTGAATGGCACCCCGTCGATGAAGCAGACCTTGCTGCCGACGGTTTCACCGCCCTGGAGATGGGCAATATCAATCCCCTCCACAATCCGCGGCGGCTCGGGCAGGCCCAGCACCTCTTGCAATTTTTCCAGCCCCTCGCGCGGATCGGTCACAAACGCCTCCGGCTGCCAATATTCCTGCTCTCCCTTGGCCGCCCGCGCGCCAAGCGATGTCAGGGCTTTGATCTCATCCCGCAAGCGGGCGGCCAATTCGTAATTGCGATCCTCGCTGGCCTGGAGCATTTCCTTTTCCATCGACCGCACAGCGCTCTTGGGTCCGCCTTCCAGCACGCGCAGCAGACGATTCACATCCGCGCGGTAGGTGTCCTTCGAAATCTTCGCGGCGCACGGGGCCGTGCACTGCTTGATCGGATAGAGCAGGCACGGCCGGAAGAAACGCCGGCTGTCATCCTGCTCGGATATCTCCAGATGGCAGGTGCGAAACTTGAACGCCTTTTGCAGAACCACCACCGCTTCCTTGAGCGAATGCACGCTGGTGAACGGCCCGAAAAGTTTCACGCCCCGTGTTTTTGGCTCGCGGGTGACATACACGCCGGGGAACTCGTCGCTGGTGGTCACCATCAGATAGGGAAACGTCTTGTCATCCAGCAACCGCGCGTTGTACTTCGGCTGGATATCCTTGATGAGCCGGTTTTCCGCCAGCAGCGCTTCGACTTCCGTTTCCGTCTGGACCACTTCAAAATCGACGATCTGCTCGACCATCCCCGATTTTTTGTACTCCAGCTTCGACCCCGCCTGGAAATAGCTGCACACCCGGTCGCGCAGGCTCGCCGACTTGCCGATGTAAATCACCCTCCCCTTGTCATCTTTCATGAGATAGACCCCGGGCGTTTTCGGCAATGCCCTGGCCTTTTCGGCGAGTTGTTCGATTCGGCTGCTCATGCGCGGGTTATTGCAATTGTACGCCGGCGCAAACGAATTAGAATCGAATCCCGGTAAATCAATGCCACTAACGATTGTTCCCAGCATCGATCTTCGCAACGCCCGGCTGGTGCGGCTGCAGCAGGGCGATTATCAGCGTCAGCTTGATTACGACATCGAGCCCATCGACGCGATCAAATCGTTCGTCTCCGCCGGCGCGAAATGGGTGCATATCGTCGATCTCGACGGCGCCAAGGAAGGAAAGCCAGCCCAGACGAAACTGATCAGTCAGTTGGCTTCCGCGTCGGGTTTGTCCATGCAGGTCGGCGGCGGCATCCGCAGCCGGGAAGACATCGAACAGCTCATCCGCGCCGGCGTATCACGCATCGTCCTGGGCACCCGAGCGATGGAAGACTGGAACTGGTTCCGCGGACTGGTCCACGAACCGAGATATTCCGGGAAAATCGTCCTGGCCGTGGACGCCAAAGATGGAAAAATCGCCACACGCGCGTGGTCCGAAACGTCCCAGCGCACGGCCATCGACGTGGCCCGAGAAGTGTCCGACTGGCCGCTGGCCGCGATCCTGTACACCGACGTTGCCAAGGACGGAATGCTTCAGGGCCCGAATTTCCAGCAGACCCGCGCCATCGCCGAAGCCGGCAAAGTGCCGGTAATCGCCAGCGGCGGCGTGGGCACGCTCGACCACATCCGCAAACTGAAGGAGTTGCCCATCTGGGGCGTTATCCTCGGTCGCAGTTTGCATGAGGGAAAAGTGGATTTGGCGGAGGCGATTCGCGTGGGGGCGTAAGAAGTTCAAATCCCGTCACTCCAACCTCTACGTCGCACACGTTTGAAACCAACAAAATGCCAACGTGGCGGCAAGTTCTGGCACATCGCCAACGAGTAGCCGTTCAGCCGTCGTGATTGCGTGACCATAATTGAATGGCGTATGATTTCCTAAATCAACGTTGAGTTCCGTCGCTCCGAGTACGCACAATAGTCCCCGTATTGCATCTACCTCGGTGCCATCCTGATGGTAAAGCAATCGGTAGTCCATAAGTTCGCGTAGCCCCTGTCGGCAGGTAGCCGTGTCCTCGCTATGTTTAACCTCCACGAGGACGACTCGACGCTGTCGCGTCCTTATATCCATAGCCTCGATCGTCACATCTGGTCGAAGCTGCGCAAAGCGCTTATCGTACGCCGCGAGCACCCGAGTGTAGTCATCTATGGATCGGTCCCCAGTGTCAAAACGATACTGTAAAGCCGCATTCCGAGGAGAGACTTGGTAATAGACTGTTAGCACCACTGTCCCCTTACGTAGTCGCATGAACCACCGTTCGGCCTTCGCGCCGATGGGCACCAGTTCCGCCGCTTCCACCCCCTCGCGCAGAAGCTCAGCCAAACGGAATAGCACAAACAATTCGAATCGCTTGTGGGGCTCCGGCCAGCGAAAACCTTCTAGCAGCCGCCGCCGTGCCTCAAGGGTTACCAGCGACCGATTCATTATGTCTTGATAGACATCGATCTCCGCGACCGTCGCGCGGGCTAGCGCTGATCGCTGGCATCGCGCCCGTAGCCGGGCTGGAACAGTTGAGGGAACATTCAGCACAGGGACAATCAGCCGGTAATGTGGGTTTCGCCGAATCTGCGACAGCGTGTCCCGCACCATGTCGAAGTCTGCCCTCCAACTCCCGGCATTACCGATTCGCCGCGCAGAACCCAATCCCTGCGCCACCCGTGCCGCATCTGACGCCATTTGCTCGATCAACGCCGCCAGTATCCGGTTCTCGGGCTGACTAAAGGACCGCTGCGCGTCGGTGCACACATAGTTTATTGGTCGTACTATCTGCACCGGCACGGTCTGAGCCCAATTGATCCCACCGCGGACTGTTCCACCAAGCTCCACTAGGCGCCTCTGGCTGCTTGTCCTTATACTTCGCAGTTCCCGCGTTGCCAAAGACAAGAATGCCGCGGTATCCGCTGAAAGCAGGTAACTAAGCCGCAGCAATAGGTCCAAGTCGCGTACGTGACACCTACCCACAATCAAGTCGGCGGCGGCCAGCACATTCTCAAGTCCACCGGCGTTCCGTCGTGCGCCCTCCTGAACATAGCTGAGGAGCAGTCGGGCCGTTGCACGCTCAATTGACTTAGCCAAAGTCTCGGAGGTTGCACTAAGGTTAGACAACCTCATCATTGCTCCATGAAGTGTGCGCCAGTGCTGCTCTCGGGTTCAGTTGTTGTTGATTCCCTTGCCGCTGGGACAAACGCGAGGCATGCTTCTTCCACTGCCGCAGTCCAAAGCGATTTGCACAAATCGCGTATTCTCGCAAGCTGCGCCGCCTCGCAGCCTTCGAACTGTGGCACCAAATACATAGCGAGTGACTCTGAAACCGCTGTGTCCCACTCCGCGGCGTCTTCCGAAACCACTCGCTTCTTTAGGTAGCGTGCAATGTCGATCACGATCGCCGGCCCCAAGGGCACGAGCAACGATAGCCGATGCCAGAGCCCTACAAGAGCCTCTGCTTGTCCCTTTTCCAGTCCCACTTGCCTTATTAACACATCGTGGCCAATTTTTTCGAGCCCATTGGCCGTGGGAAGTGGCACATGCACGAATGCAAATCGCCTCATGAACGCGAACGACATTTCGTAAAGGCTCGCCTTGTCGGTCGTATTGAGCGTTCCGATCATGCGCCAGCTCTCAGGCACGCGGTAAATCAGGAAGCGATCGGCTGGATAAGACTTAGCACTTAACTCGTTCCGTCCGCAAAGGACCAAGACACTCCGCCCCTCATCGCGGTAAGGCAACTCGCTTGAGTGGCCCGATAGTACGGTGAAGAAATGGCCGAATGCCTTATCCATATCTGCGCGGTTGAGCTCGTCGATGACCAACCACCTGTTGTCCTTCAGTCCGTCGCTCATCAGGCACTGCAGAAACTTCCCTGGCTGGAACAAAAGCCCACTACCCTTCGGGTTAGGCACGTATCCACCGATAGTATCCAATGACGTCCAGTCCGTCGTCGCGGTGGTGAATAATGTCCCTGTACAAAGGCCCGCATTCGCAGCAACCTCCGCGATTGCCGCCGCGATCGTGGTCTTGGCAGTACCAGGTGCGCCAGTCAGTACGACGTGCTTGCCGGCATCCAACGCTGCCCAGGCGCTCATCAAAAGATCATTAATGGGCAGACCCACAACTTTGTCGGCCAGCAGTTTTTCTGTGGCCTCCACGCGATCGCGGAGCGACGCAAGTACAACTTCATCGTCATCTGCTTGTTCCACCTCTACCGGCGCGGTGGTTGGCATATCTATGCTGGACGTCACCGCTGCCAGCGCGGAAGCCGTAACTGGCTCGCCAAAGCTCTTGCGCAAGGCGTCGGACTCGAACTCATTGAGTTCCAGTGTCGCATGCATTCCCTGACTTGCGGTGGCCTCAAAGAGCGTCAAAGTATTGCCAAATCGAACTTGAAATCCGGACGGCAACAAACGGACGTGGACCTCCAACTTGCGCATTACCTCCAGCAGCTTCTTTTTCGCGATATCTCGGGCCGACTTTTCCTTGGCGCCGTCGATCCACGCGATCAGCGATTGTTCCAACTCCTGCAGGAATTGCGGTACATCCCGATTTGCCACGCGCTGCGGCCAAGTCGATTCAGGGCCTAACGCCGCAACGAGATGAGGACCCAGTCCGGCGAGGTTGTCTCGATATGTCGCAAACTGGCCCAGAAACGCTTCGCAACGGTGCCTTGCGATTGAAACCCAATTTGCCGAGATGCGCTCCTCAAGCATCTCGGGCAAGACGCAGAACGCCTCAAGCCGCTTCGCTGGAATCGAATCACCGGCAACCGGGCGGTTCCAAATCGCCAGGAACATCGCATCTGATTCGCGCTGCGACTGAAGCTGCGACCTCGAAACATTCGTCCAGAAATCACTCTTCGAAGATGCGGTTACAAGAAACGTAAAGCGAGCTGGTGAACCATTCACTACTAACTCGTAGGTTTCTCCGCTCCATGCACGCCATTCTTCTGGAATCCCGGAAACTTCTGAGCTTCGCGCTATT
>Ga0302325_10034595_pt1 | contig 10337 bp, 13 predicted proteins | sample Palsa_T0_2_FD_201948 | JGI IMG/M metagenome (GOLD analysis project Ga0302325, IMG submission 201948) | Peat permafrost microbial communities from Stordalen Mire near Abisko, Sweden - Palsa_T0_2 | ecosystem: Environmental > Terrestrial > Soil > Palsa > Peat permafrost | place: Sweden: Abisko...
AAACTTTTTGTACGGCAATTTTGGGTTCTTTTAAACCCTGGGGAAACCCCCCCCCCCCCCCCCCCCACCGATGAAGACGATAACGCTGATGGAAACAGTGCAGGCAACAAGGAGAACCGAGTAGGAAGATTTTCCGGGATGGGTCAGCCAACGAAGGAAGTAATCGGTCCCACAGTGAAAAGTGACAGCCCGATGAAGTCCAACTCTACAAACTCTAGCCATCGAGACTTGTCGTAACTTGGCGATGCTGAGACCGTGGAAAGTAGAAGATGGCCGTTCCAACAAACGATAAGTACTCTGAAGCCAGCCCATGGGATGTTCATGCAGAACTCGATCCAGCCGATACCAATGCCACTGGCTTGGTTAAAATCTCTTAGAGTTTTCAGAAGGCATGATTGGGCTCAACAATATTTATTGGGAAGCAGTTCTGTGATACCAGGATATGACACGAAGACCACACCGGCGCCAAAACCAATCAGGGTAGATCCGCAAGCGACACTGAGGGTGGCTTTCGCTGTAGCACCCACGATCTTTGAGAGCAACCTTGATTAGTCGTCCGTGCTTGGGATCCAGAGGAAATTCGAAATAGGGGAAACTCACAGCACCAATCAAAAGCATGATTTGTTTCGCCAATTAATACATAGAGACGATGGCAGATGTCACTCAAGCCACTTGTTGATGGCGAAAGAGACCGCTGAAGTAAATGATCAACCTTCAGGAATCCATCCGACGTTGTCCATGTCACCAAGAGCGGTTCCAATTTGGGCGAGAATGCCAACGACTAGAACCAGACCACAAGCTACTGCCGGACCATAGGAGAATCCCATGAACTGAATTCACGTAGTTCAACCAAACTTCACTTAGCAGGCTAGTACAAGCAACTTATAAAATGGCCATAATAGTTGATACCGACACAGACTCGGCCGAATCATCTCCTTGTTGAGAAGAGAGAGCTTCATTTGGCTGTTTGAGCTCGAGACTTCTTGCTCTTGACCCGATAGCTGCTCAATAGTGTCCACCTGGACTTTCTCAGGCGTGTTCTTAGTGTCTGCATCTTTAGGAACCGTCAGACAAGGACAGAAGTATGAGAATCTACCAGTCGTGGTAGAACTCTCTGAATAGAAGATCTTTTCAACACCGCCTTAAGCTTACCATTGATAAGCTTTTCTGGCAAATGCATTTCAATGTGGGGCCATCTTTTCATGTACGTGTCTATGTGCAAGCCAATCTCGATTCGTTTTTATCCGCTGGTCGGTGAATGACCTGGATAAAGCTATGAGACAGGATGGACACGGACAACATCGAATTGTTCAGCCTGATTGAGGGGTCCTATCTATTTGCCAGAATCAAAATAAGAGGATAGTACAGCAAATGATGTTGCACATGTGCAATGCGGACTATGCCGCGGATGAAGGCGATCTGTTCGGTGAGTCGGATCACTCGATCTCAAATAGCTAACACAACTATATGAATTGGTTATGGATGCCTTCTAGCGAGTGAATTCAGATTGGATAATTTCGACCGAGAATGCCAGACACGGGAACCGAGAGACAAGGGCGAAATATACGTTAGCCCCGACACCATGGGACTGGATGTCGGTTATGTATTCCATGCTGCATCTGACAGAATCCATATTGGTCGAAGTCGCCTCACTCGAGGCGGAGTGTAACGGCCACTTCACATCAGATCCTCCTAGGCCCCTCTGTTGTGGAGATCGTGGAGAGATCCACTGTCCACATTCGCAAGCCGAGTCAAAAAAGGTGGTTCAGTTGAAGGTGATAGACGGCGAATCACGGAAGATTCTTAACAGACTTGTCTTTCTGGGCTTCCCTCTTCGCCATGGTTCCGAAGCATTGGTTACTTCAAATTTTGGAATTATTTGTAAATTGTGAAAGAGCGGAAAGAGGTTTGAAACGATTTATCAAAAGAGGCTCCACTTCTGGTGCTTGAGTCAGCCACATTAGTCATGCAAGGCTGAAAACGCTATCTCAGCCTCACTCTACCACCCTGGTTCTTTCTACGATTCCCTTGGCGATTGATATCCACATAAACAGCACTCGTTGCACTTACCTACACCCTCCTCTTCTACCGCATCAGATATGGAGCCATCATCTGTCTTCACGCTTTTCACGAATCTGCCCTCGGAGCTCCGGATTAAGATCTGGAAGCACTCATCGCCACCTCCTCGCGTTGTGCCTGTGCGATTCCAACGCAACTCTGGTCAATATACCTCGAACTCAGCGCCACCCACTATGCTTCACGTTTCTTCCGAATCGCGATCGATCTTTCTATCCAATTACACAAAGCTCATGCTCTCACCAAAGTACAACTCGATCGTCTTCGTCAATTTCGATATCGATACAATCTTCTTTGACAGCCTCGATTGTAGTCCTGACGGCGATCTTTCTCTAGACCTTGCGAGAAGTCCCCACAGGGACCGGATTCTGTCATGTGCGATTGACTCTCAGGTGTGGGAGGTACTGCGAGTTTTCAAATACGACCCTCTGAGCGAAGTGACCATGATGCCGAATTTGAGAACAATCGCTCTAGTTATGCAGAGAGATCACGACAACGGAGAATCTCAACAGTTCAGAGTTGATACATACGGGAGGGAGAATGTCCTCGTTAGGATGGAGCCGAACACAGCGGATTCGGAGATAATGCATGTTCAAGGTTGGGTGAACCACCTGAGAGCTGATTTGACCCATGCGATGGAGCTGCATTTGATATGTAACGTCCCTAGCGTACAGACGTGGCTATGGTAATAGAATGGAGTGGCATGTTTACGTCGTTGTGCATAGCAGTCATGTCTCGGATTTCATTCTTGGCTATGATTAATTGAGCGATGTACACTGCACGGACTAATTTTTGATTATTAGTTTGTGACAAAGCAGTTGTCATGCGTCAAATGTATGCTGTCCAGCAAGTGCACCCGTTAATTTAACGAGATTCTTATGGCCAAGATCCATCCAGCAATCAGATGGTGTTCAGCCGTACAAATGGTCCGACCTGGGGTATCACCTTGACAAACAGGGCAGGCCATAACTTCAATATGTTCACTCAATGGTTCCCGGCTCTTGTTCACATTAGTGTTGTTTAGAATGTGTGCTAATCTGAGTTCTCCCTTCTCCTATCTTCATCTCTAACTAGACGCGGTCTCCAACTCACTTCGCCGTTTCAGAATCATAGAGACTGTATCTGCTATCAACGGCTACGTCTTGCTCTTCATTTCGATCGACGTGTAGTTGGATGAATGAAGTATTGCGCAACCGACAAATTGTTGTGAGGGAAATAAAGTCGGCTTAGTGGCAGGGGCAATTCTGACTAGCGATTTGGCATGGATATCTTTGAATTGGAGCAGATGGTACCAGGAGGACAGACAAGACACAAAAGCTTATCTTCGCGCAACCTTGAGGATGGCTTGTTCTTGAATTAAAGGCTAAAACTGGTGGTAGAAGTATTTTACGAGATTCGCCAAGACACAAAAGCAGCAGCTGAGGTATGATGTCTTCGTTGACTTCTTGGATTATACCGAGTACATGGTCAGCCTGATCCTGCCCCTTCGCATAAACCAAAATTTTCGCCGCCTGTCATGTCAGACTTTCGAATTGTCGTCTGAAGACGCAGGCTAAAAACACATGCAGGATATGGAACTCGAGTGAAATTCCTACCGGGCTTGTTAGACAGTATTCTTTGATTGCAAATCAACTCAATCCGGAGCAGCAGCTGAAAAGCGAAGACATCAGAGGGATGTTGCACGCGGGATGCTGCATGCCGCATACGGTATACCGTGTCAGCGAAGCGGAAGAAGATGTAGGCAAGAAATGCTGAGTTCGGACTAGGTCTGACGGCCCGCAGCGGCTTTTTATGTTTTCTCGCACGGCCCAGAGGATATTCGTCCATATTGTCAGAGACGGATGTAAATGATCGTAAGCAGAATTTCCGTCAACCAATGGCATCCCCTTGTCCTGCAGTTTAAATATTACTCCTTGAGGCTTGAATCCTTTCGAATCTCGGCTACCACGGACTTTATCTTCGAGCGAGATACGATGCGCCTTAAATCCGCAGTGTCAGCTTACTTCTCAATTTTGTACCGCTATGTTTCCCAGGTTTTCCGAGTCATTACAGTCAGACGTGAGCCGTGCCTGGATGTCTTTGCCTTCTTTTACTTAGTGGCACTCGATTGGTAGGCGCGAGTCTCACCCAACTGTGTAAGTTTGACCTGCATGTTCTGGAAGCTTTTAAAAAGCATGCATTCCCTCTAGGAAGACAAATCATCTCCTTCGCTATTATTCTCCGTCGTACTCGACCCAATAATCCTGAATTTAAAATGAAGCTCTTTTTAATCATCTGTGTTCTGCTGGGACTCAATTTTTCGTCCTCGAATGCTTTTGTCCGCCCCAGGTCAGGGTCGACCTCCAAGTCCAGGACAATTCCACCTACAGCAGTCACAGGAGATGTCACAGCAAATTTTGAATCCGAGTGCAGCCTGGATGGACCTCAATTATCTGCTGTCAACGGTACTTCTTGGGATTGGTGGTACTTTGATGCCGTCTCATCGGATGGGAAGTCGAATGTAGTTATCATTTTCTACACGGCATCTAGTTCAGGTTTTGCCTTTCTTCCGCCGTCGCCAGACATCACACTGTTCCAACTTCACTCTCTTTTACCCAATGGAACCGTGTTCGATGTATTTATCCCAGCTGAAGAAGCAGTCATTACAACGATTGGAGAGGGGTCATCTGGAGACTTCAAAGGAACTAATGCCTCGTGGACTGGCTCTTCCGACTTGAAGCATTACAAGATTAAGGTCGATTCGCCCGCTAACGGTGTTGTTGGCACATTCAACCTGAGGTCTCTGGCTCCGGGACATTATCCATGTGGCCCAATCCGCTCGGGAGAGAATATGATGGTTGCACCCGAAATCGGCTGGGCGAACGCTGTCCCCGACGGTGATGCAGATGTTGATTTCACGATAGCGGGTGTGAAAGTTGCATTCAAAGGCGTGGGATATCATGACAAAGTAAACCATTTTATCTGACTATGTGACCTGCATTGCTAACTTGAACCTTAGAATTGGGGCGACCAGGTCTTCACTAACAACGTTGCGAGTTGGTACTGGGGTCATGGTCGCCTCGGACACTACTCAATCGTCTGGTTCGACACCCTTGAAACCGATGGCATGGAATACGTCAGTTCCTTCGTCTCGAAACATGATAAGATCATTGTGTCTAGCTGTGATGCGGGGTCAATCAGGGTTCGACCAAGTGGGAACAGCCCATATCCACCGAAGATCAGTACCCCCAATCCGACCGGATTCACAATTGAGATCAATTTGGGGGAAGAAGGCGTGATGAATGTGGAGGTGACTGCTGAAGCAATCTCTTTGGCCGCTGGTGGTCTCTATACTGAGTGGGTTGGCACTATGACCGGGAGTGTGAATGGTGGGAAGCAGATGGAGGGGGTGGCATCGTTTGAGATGTTCAAGTTGACAAATTAAACTCGTAATCAGACTGGTTAATGGTCATCAAAATGCTTTAATTAATTAATGTTCTTCTTACTATCTAGAATCTTTTCCCCCTGCGAAAATGGAGTAGACTCGGGGTGATTCCTCTCTTTCTGTGATCTAGACATTCGCGAGACCATTTTGGGCGCTCTACGTAGAAAGGCACCTCCTCCGCTTGGTCAAATTTACGTCGAGTTGTATGTTAAGAACTATGTTTCATATAATTTTGTAAAACGGCAATGAATTCTAATCCCATAGAAATTTGAGCCCCGAAATTGGAAAGCTCTGCAGCTCGGCTTTGCAATCACATGGACTTCCTCATATTTCCACAGGTACCTTCTCCAGAAAAGCATCGATCAATTTCCATCAGTTTCAATAAACGGCAGTGTCTGGTTGCGTATTGATTTTGTTGGTTCCAGTCAGGATACAAGCACGTGTACTGCCAGAAGACAGATTGGATGAAGAGGCTGATCAAGCTGCAGACAAGTGGTAGAGCTACACGACGGCGATACCGAGTAGAACTGAAAACTACAAGTGGCGAGACTCGAAGGGGCGGCGTTCTAGTTCTCCGAGTAAGTTTACGGATGTGGTTTCAAATGGAAAACCTCAACTCTGGACAACCTACTCTTCGGCTGTGCACGTCAAAAGGCCTCGTCAAATAATGAATCCTTTCCCTGTTCCTTATTCTTGATAAAAACCAGGAGAAAATATAGAGAACAAGTCTGATATTATAAAAATAACCTCTCATTCAGAAGAAAATTCCACGAACTCGACAAGAGTGCCAGTATTTATTTCTAGCAGTATTCTAGTGCAAGTCTCGACATCCTTATCCACACAATATTCACTATCACCCTCACTCAACCATCGCCTGTATCTCCCAGACCACATTTTCTTCAATCACCGATGAAGCTTGCGACCTTTCAATATCATTCAATATGCCCGTTGTTGATTAAGGATCAGGGTTCGCAATTTCAGTGTACGAATTTTTTCGTCCCAATTGTCGGGGTGGTTCTGGTTCTGGATTCAAAAAGTATTCTAGAATGTCAAGTCCAATTTGATATGTCATGATCTCTAGACATCTGCCATCTTCTGTCGCACCCGGAGGAAGGTAGGCTGGATTGAGTCGCGGTGGAGCTTGCCAGGCAAGGTGCGCCATGCCGTGATGGCCATAAAACACACACTTGTCATGTTGAGCTTCCATATACATGCTGCAACAATAACATGCCGGCTTGCTGCACCCAATATAGCGATCGTTGTATGCGAATTTGAAGTTCGTAGTCCGGACTTTGTTGAGTAATATAAGCTCAGCATGAACCTTTAGTTTCCACACTCTAGCTCTGCCTACCTCAAGAATTTTGTCTGAAAGCCCGAACTTCTTGTCCAGCTTTTTCAATCCAGCTTGGCAGACATGTTTCTGGTCGGGATCAGCCAGTTCCTCTATCAAATTTCCTGCGATTCTTGCAAAGTTCATTTCAAGTACCTGCAACGGGAGCGCTATGGCTCGCGGTGAGTGCTCCCGCTGAATCCGAAAGCGCTCCCGAAAAAGTGGAAGTCGGTCTCTAGCTTCAATGAGAAACACAATAGCTTTCATGGTATGGTGTAAACGGCCAATGAGGTGGCGGATGTTTTCGAAATTACTTCCATATGACCCTCCTTGTTTCGCTTCTCGTCTGACAATTTCATAGTGTCCTGAACGCTTCCAGTCATAAGCCATTTCACAGATTTCTTTTGGTGTGTCAACCGAGTCCAGAACCTCCTGAACCCACTTAGAGAGCGATTTTTCATCTGTACAATTGTCAGCCTGAGATTAAAAGTGTATGATTGCCAGAGCCGTACTTACCTGCCTCGTCCAAGCCCAGGTCCCCGGCGTTGTCGCGTAAGACAATCACATCCTCTTCCAATGCGATCCAATACTTTTTGATTTTCTTCTTGCTGTATTCGATAGATTTTGCAAACAACAGAGACTTGGTGGAGGAACGACTGATGTCGCTCGGCTTCATGTCATAAAGAATCTCTAGTGTTTCCTGTAAAAAGTCTCTCATACGGTCAACCGGAGCTGGACCGCCATTTCGGCCTGGCTCTGGGCTTTTGTTGGAAGCGAACCAGAACGTTATGAGGTCTGACGAACTTTCTTCGAGAACAATTGCAGTAACGCGATCACCGCCGCTCTCGTAGTTGCATAGATATGCAAGGTGTCTGATGAACTCTCTTCTGAGTGTCTCACAATTTAGAATTGTGGGATCGTCCATGGGTCCCGGGCTGGGGAGGATTGCAGTCGTATGTACTCCTGCATGAAATTGCAAAACAACAAGCACAAGTAATAGCTCGCAGAAGCTCCGGCTTTTACTGTCTTCTGGGAGCTTTGAAAGATAAGCTGAATCTGTGTTGTTGTTGATTCGATGTAGCATTGCGTAGTATAATAAGTCGTATCTTAATGCTCCCGTGCCTGCTCTGATAGACCTTACCTTGCTGGAGGATGTGAGAACTGCAACTTAACGTAAGATTTGAACAAAAGAACTAATTAGGGACTTGTTGAATTGAAATAAAGTCAACGGAAAAAGGTGTCTGCTGAATAAGATTTGATATCTCTCTTCAGCGAATATACTTATATCAAATTCCTAGATACCCAATGTCGCTCTACTGAAAGAGTTGGAACGTCTACTTCATTGTTGAGATTATCAGTGAAACAAATGTCTTTCTGCGCTCGCTGCATATAATAGCATTCTCAAGGGAACAAGAGCCAGCATCGACCGAGCTCTAACACAAAACTCTACTTGGAGACAGCGACTTTAGTCATTGGTCCCCAATAAAGGTTGACTACAGTAGTGTTCAACCTGAGATGGTGTTAGGTGTTATCAAACACGAAACTTCTGTCTTTTTCGAGACTTTGAACCCCAAGTCTATTTTAAGAACGGTGGGCCAGTTTCCCAAGGTCTGACTTCACGTCCGAGTGAAATCACTTCTTTCACATTTGATCGATCGTGTGAGACTTCTCAATTGTTAAGGTCCCATCATAATAGAGCAAATTCGATAAAGTGGGGCTGCAAGCCGACAATTCGCAGCCTCAGCTCTTGCGGGTAACCCATCAGGGAAATGCACCTTGCAGCTTGGCCTGGACACCTCTTCCATAAGAAAGGCAGCAATTTTCGATCCGACGGTATTCCCGATGCCTCAAGGTAAGAAATTCCAAATGAAAAAAGGGGCAGAACAAAGGGGGACCAAATCTGCAACTCGTTGCCCGTCCTTTCATATTTCTTAACCTCGAACATCGAGCTTTGCGACATGCAGGATTTGAAACACAGACGATGAGTTGTCACTTAGCACAGACTTGATGGCGACGATTGTTCCAGTGCTTTTGGAACTGTTATGCAATGTACAACAGGATGGAGGAAGTAGCGCGTGAAATGATCATGACTGTTGGAGAGAGTGACTCGAACCGCTAATGATTAGCGACAGAAGAAAACAAGGCTTCATCCGAGGGAGACTCCATTTCCTCCTCTGACCGCCAATAGCTTCAGGGCTTCCAAGCACAGAGCCAATCCAAGGCAAAAGGTGGAGCCCAAAGGCTCGAACAAATATGAAATGGCTTTGCGTAAAACAAGATTCTGCCATTGAGATCATGCAGTGAGGTGCCAAGTTTAAAAAAAATAAAAAACAGCCCAAAAAAATTTCAATTAAAGTTTTGGTCACTACGAGGGTCGAACTCGCGACCTTGGCGTAATCATTGAATATTAGCACCACGCTCTAACCAACTGAGCTAACTGCACTCTTGTTAGAAATGATCAAATCTGTAGTTGTGTAGATGAACTTACGCGACCGTTGTTTGATTGGACCTTGGATGCCGAATTCCTTATTTGGCTACATTAAACCCTAAAAAGTTTGTGCCCAAAACGGAGCAAATTCGGCATTGCACGTGATTGAACATTCCACCCCACCCTCTTTTCCCTCGTTTTGGCCTGGGAAAGGGCAAGGAGAACATCTTCTATCGAGAGATATTGCGTACAATACCCTGAATTTGTTGGTGATTCCGTGGAAGGCTACAAGACGATTTGTTTTTTTGTGTCATTTGGGAAGCAGCCAAGCTGAATGTTGGGGCAGCTCCACAAAGGATTTACTGCCAACAGTTTAAACCCCAGCTACTCAAACAACCATAATCTAATCCATGGTATCTCCCGAACGCCAATAATGCAAAAAAGAATGCGAGCCAATGCTGTGGTGTTACAATTATCGATTTCTGCCGTCTGTGCAGTCCACTTGCACAATCTTGTGCTTGTGGTCCGAATTTCCGCCTTCAATGACAACAGCAGTAAGTTGCCCTCCCTTCAAACACCCTGTATCAATCCCGAAGCTATAGTCTTCGACCACAAGGCCACGCTTAGAATCGTGGCCATAGATCACTGTGCTTCGTTCGTGCTTTTTGAGGCTTTTCTGGGATTTATTCCAAACCTGACAATCCATCAGCATTTTCCAGATGGTCCCGACCCAGAAAACTTACCTTCATCCAGCCTGTACCTTCTCTGTCCTCACTCGGTACACCATTTTTGATGGTTCTCATGTTCATCACCATGAAGGGGTCTTGTTTCTCCAGAGCAACATTTGGTGCCACGCCAGCATGGACAACGATCACTTCACCCAGAGACCCTAGTTTACCCACCCTCAGAATTACCGGGCATTTCTTCAACCACTTGATCCTCCGCTCTCCCAAAGCCCTGACCAAGGCTCGATCCTTGTAATCTCCATGACTGTTGCTCACCTCCTCTAGAGCGTCTTGTGATTTATATTTCTCCTCGCTGGGTCCTGGAGCATCCATGGAAATATGATCGGCAACCAT
>Ga0302325_10034596_pt1 | contig 10337 bp, 5 predicted proteins | sample Palsa_T0_2_FD_201948 | JGI IMG/M metagenome (GOLD analysis project Ga0302325, IMG submission 201948) | Peat permafrost microbial communities from Stordalen Mire near Abisko, Sweden - Palsa_T0_2 | ecosystem: Environmental > Terrestrial > Soil > Palsa > Peat permafrost | place: Sweden: Abisko...
CGATCCTGCACACCGGTGGATCCCCGAGCCGAAGGCCACGTGACGGTTGATGGCCCGGTCGAGCACGACCCGGTCGGCGTCCTCGAAGATCTCGGGATCGCGGTTGGCGGCGGGGAAGTTCATGAGGATCTTGTCGCCCGCCTTCATGGGACAGCCGCCGAAGTCGAGGTCGGACGTGACCACACGGGCCATGGTGACGGGCGAGTAGGCCCGGAGCAGTTCCTCGACGGCCAGGGGCATGAGATCCGGGTCCCGGGCCAGGCGGACACGATCGCCGTCGTGGGTGGCCAGATGCCAGAGCGACGATCCGATGGCGCTCCAGGTCGTGTCCACCCCGGCGATGAGGATGAGGGCCGCCATCCCGAGAACGACACTCTCGTCGAGTGGCTCACCGTCCATGTCCAGTTCGAGCAGGTAGCTGAGAAAATCATCCCCGGGGTGGATGCGTCGATAGGCGATCTGCGACGTGAAGTAGTCGATGAGCTCTTCGATGGCGTGGATACGCCGTTTCATGTCGTCGGCGAATTCGAAGAGGTCACGGACCCATCCGGTGAAGGTGTCGGCCAGCTCGGACTGGACACCGAGAATCCGGGCCACCACCCGGACGGGGATCTGCTGGGCGTAGTCGGCAGCGGCGTCGGCATGACCGACGCCGACGAAGTCGTCGATCAGTGAGCGGCAGAGATCCCGGGTCAGGCCCTCGTATTCCTCCACGCGGCGGTGCGAGAACCACGGAAGCACGAGTCGGCGTGTCCAGCTGTGCAACGGCGGATCGGCGGAAATGGGAGGAAAGCCGTAGGGGAGAACCGACCCCTCGGTTCGATCGCCCTCCAGGGGAATGACGATCACGTCGAGCGAGCTGAAATGCTCGGTGTCGTGGGCCATGACCGTGACGTCCTCGTACCGGGTGGGGAGCCAGTCGCTGCCCCGGCGACCGCTGTGGGCGATGGGACACCTCCGGCGCAGTTCGTCCCACACTCCGAAGGGATCGGTCACGTAGTCGCCGTCAAGGACATCGAAGTCGGTTGCCCAATCGCGCACCGGCGCCGTCCTCGTCGTCCCACGCGGCTCGGGAGCATCATCGGTGGGCCTCACCGCCGTGGCCGGCCCGCCGCCCACGCCATCGGTCACGAGCCCGGCACTTCGCCCATCCGGTTTCATTCCCTCATCCCCTTGAGCCGTCAGGCCTTCTGGCCAGCCATGTTGGCGTCAGCCACGATCTGGGCTCTGTATCGACGCGATCGGATCTCGAACTTGAACGCGCCGGTGGGGCCGTGGCTGGCCGGGGCCGGGGTTCAGAACCCGATGACGCATGCCGATGCCGAGGGGGGGACCAAAGTGTCCCCGGTGCCCGCCCGGGGCGGCCGCACCGCACCGAGATGAGGACGTTTCGTGGCCAAGCCCGAAGTCGACGGGAGCCGCTGGCGGGCGCGCCCCCTGGTGGCCGGGACCCTGGTCGTGGCCGTCTTCGCCATTCCCGTCGTCTGCTCCGTCGGCGCCGCCGCGTTGGTGGGACATCTCTGGGCACCGGCCGGTGGTCTCGGAAGCGCTCTCGGACGATGGGTGGCCATCCTCGGCATCTCGACCCTGGTCTTCTTCGGGTGTGAACGTCTCACCCGGCGGGCCCTTCCTCTCACCGTGCTCCTGAAGATGGGCATGGTGTTCCCCGGCCGGGCCCCACGGCGCCTGTCGGTGGCCCGGCGCTCGTGGACGACCAGGGACCTCAGTCGGCGGATCGACGAGGCGCGGCACCAGGGCATCACCGACGAACCGACGGTGGCGGCCGAGCAGATCGTGGCCCTGGCCGCCACCTTGAGCGCCCACGACCGACGCACCCGCGGCCACGCCGAACGCGTGCGCGCCTTCACCGACCTCATCGCCGAAGAGCTCCGGCTGCCCGAGGACGACCGCGACCGGTTGCGATGGTCGGCCCTCCTCCACGACGTCGGCAAGCTCACCGTCCACACCGACATCCTCAACAAGCCGGGAGCGCTGTCCGACCCCGAATGGGAGCAGATGCGCCGACATCCACTCGAGGGGGCCAAGTTGACAGCCCCGTTGGCCGGCTGGCTCGGCCCGTGGGCCAACACCATCGCCGAACACCACGAGCGTTTCGACGGTCTCGGCTATCCCTTCGGCCTCGCCGGCCAGGAGATCTCGACCGGGGGCCGGATCGTGGCCGTGGCCGACTGCTACGACACCATGACGAGTCTCCGCAGTTACAAGAAACCGATGCCTACCGAGGCGGCACGAGCGGAACTGGCCGCCTGTTCGGGCGCCCAGTTCGATCCGATCATCGTCCGCGCCTTCCTGGCCGTGTCGGTCAGCCGGCTCCACGCCCTGGCCCCTCTCACATGGATCGCCTCCCTGCCTTTCGGCAATCTCGGACCCCAGCTGGCCCGGCTGGCCGCCGTCGGCGGGCGCGTCGGCGCCACCGGGGTGGTAGCCACCGTCGGGGTGGTCGGCCTCACCGCCGGCCAACAGGCGGTGGGCTCCGCCGCGCTGACGCCGCTGTCGGGCACCCACCGGGCGGGCGCCGGGGCGCCGGCGCCGGCCGGGACGACGACGGGCGCCACCGTCGGGCCCGGTCGTGGTGGCACCGGCGTTGGCCCGGCCCGGTCCGGTTCCTCCACCCACGTCGGCACCGGGACCCGGACGACGGTGTCGGACGGCGGCGGTCCACAACCGACCGGGTCCGGGAAAGTCGGGGACGACGCCGGCGGCGCCGATCAGGCGCCCGCCGGCCCCGGCGGCGGCGGCAGCGACGACGGCACCACGACCACGGTGGCATCGGGCACCGTCTCCTCGACTCCCACCAGCACCGTAGGTGGCTCGTCCCCGACCACCACGACCACCACCACGTCCACCACTGTTCCCCCACCGCTGCCGCCGGGTGCGGTGTCGGCCAAGAGTTCGTGTCAACTCGTCATCCTCGTCCCCGAGGTGACCCTCACCTGGACGGCCAGCCCCACCGGTGCCGTCACCGGCTACACGATCCTGAGGAGCACGAGCAAGACCGGGCCCTACAGCTCGGTCGCCACCGTGGCCGGGCGGACCACCGTCACCTACGCCGACACCACGGCCAGCGGGCTCAGCACCACCTACTGGTACGAGCTCGAGTCGGTCGCCGGCTCGTCATCGTCGTCACCCACCTCTGCGGTGTCCGCCACCACCGGGGCGTTGTGCCTCTGAGCCCTGCCCCACCCGGTCGAGAGCGTTCCTCGGCCGACTACGTTGAGAGGCGTGCCCGTCTGCCCCGGCTGCGATGCCTCGAATCCTGACGGGAACCGCTTCTGCGGTCAGTGCGGACGGACGTTGGCCGTCGCCGGTTGTTCCTCGTGCGGGGCCGCCAATCCGGAGGGCCAGGCCTTCTGCGGGACGTGCGGATCGCCCCTCGACGACTACAACGTCAGGGTGAGCACGCCGTCGGTCGAGGAACGGAAGCTGGCCACCGTCCTGTTCGCCGACGTGGTGGGCTTCACGTCACTGGCGGAACGGACCGATCCCGAGGTGGTGGCCCGCATGGTGGACACGGCCTTCCGAGAGCTGGCCGAGGTGGTGGCCGAGCACGGCGGCACGGTGGACAAGTACATGGGCGACTCGATGATGGCCGTGTTCGGGGTACCCGTGGCCCACGACGACGACGCCGAGCGAGCGGTGGCCGCCGGGCTGGCCGTGCGCTCGCTCGGGGGCGACCTGGCCTTCTCCATCGGCATCAACTCGGGCGAGGTGATGGCGACGGCAGTAGGCCGGGCCGGCGATGTCACCGTGATCGGGGACACCGTCAACGTGGCCGCCCGGCTCGAGAAGGTGGCCGCTCCCGGTGAGGTCCTCTGCGGCCGGTTGACCGCCGAACTGGCCGGCCGGGCCATCTGGTTCCGCGAACGCCAGCCGGTGGTGCTGAAAGGCAAGCAGGAGCCGGTCGGGGTGTGGGAGGCCGTCGCCCTGCGTCCCGTCGATGCCGAGCCGGCCGCCGACGGCCCCCCGCTGGTGGGACGCGACGACGAGTTGGCCTTCCTGGCGGCGCAGTGGCGCCGGGTGAAACGGGACCGCCATCCCCACGTCGTCCTCCTCTGCGGCGAGGCGGGATCGGGCAAGACCCGGCTGCTCAACGAACTGGCGCGGGTGGCGGTGGCCGGGGGCACGGCCGTCCGCACCACCTATCCGGCCTATGGCACCCTCGGCGGGTGGCGGGTGGCGGCCGAGGTCATCCGCCAGCTGGGACCGTCGCAGGACGCCGAGGTGAACGCCCGGCTGCGATCGATCGCCGGCGACATCGACCCGTCGCTACGCGCCATCGACCCGGCCGATATGCCGCAGGAACAACTGTGGGCCTTCACCCGTCTGGTCCAGGAGAAGGGCGCCGACGGGCCTGTGCTGCTCGTGATCGACGACATGCATCACAGTGGCGATCGCATGCTCGAGATCCTCGGCGAATTGACCGGTCGCATCGGGGACGTCGCCCTGCTCACCGTCCTGGCCGGGCGCACCGAACCGGGCGAATGGCTCTCGCGCTTCCCGGCCGCCACCACCGTCCGCCTGGAACCTCTCAGCCGCGCCGACGCCGCCACCCTGGCCGGCGCCTTCGTCTGCGACAAACCCCTCGCCCCCGAGGCCACCGAGTTCCTGGTCAACCGGGCCAGCGGCAACCCGCTCTACCTCCGGGAACTGGTGGCCATGGCCCGGGCCCGGGGCTCACTGGTGGACGACGGCGACCACTACGGCCTGGCCGCGCACGCGGCGATCCCGGCCACGTTGCAAGCCCTGCTCGCCGCCCGGCTCGACGCCCTCGACCCGGCCCTGAAACTCGGGCTCCAACACGTGGCCGTGGTGGGCGACGCCGCCACCGTCGAACAGGTCGCCGGTCTCGGGTCGGCTGAGGCGTCCTCCGTGCTGCGCTCCCTTGTCGAGGTCGGGCTCCTGCGGCACGGTCCCGACGGTCGTTACGACACGGTCGACCCGCTCCTGCGCGAGGTCGCCTACGAGACACTGCCCCACAATCTGCGCGCTGAGTTGCACCGGCGGGCCGCCCACCTGGTGGCCACGCCGGAAGAGAAGGCCCGTCACCTCGACCGGGCCGCCACCTACCTGCCCGACGACGCCACCGTCGCCGGGGAAGCCGTCGAGGCCCTGGTGGCGGCGGGCAGCGCCCTCATTCAGGTCTCCCGCCATCTGGACGCCCTGCGCCTGCTCGAGCGCGCGGTGACGCTCGGGCCCGTACCTTCGTCAGCCCTGCTGGAACTAGCCAAGCTCCAGGCGCTGGCCAGCCGCGACGAGGACGCCCTGCAGACACTGGCGTTGATCGAGGACGACCCCGACGACCCCGCCGTCGCCGTGGAGCGAGACCACACGGCCGCCACCTCTCTGATGTTCGCCGACCCGTCGAGGGCCCTCCCCGGTCTCCACGAGGCGGCCCGCCGCTGGCACGCACTGAGGATCCCGGTCAAGGAGGCCTGGGCCAGGGCCAACGCCGGCGTGGCCTACTTCAACCTGAGCCGGATGGAGGAATCCGTGGTCGAGCTCGAGCACGCTCTGAGCCTGTTCGAACAGAGCGACGATCGGGCCGGCACCATCGCCGTGTCCTCTTTCATGTGCCTGGTCAAGCCCACCGATCCCCGCGTGTCGCGGTGGTTGGCCGCAGCCCTCGAGTTCGCCGACGCCGCCGGCGACCGCTCGAAGCAGCTGAACACCCTCACCACGCTGACCTGGAACCACTTCATGCGTTCGTTCTGCGGCCGGGCCGAGGACATGGCCGAGACCGAGCGATTCGCCCGCCGCCTGGCCGAGCTGGCTGACGACATCGGGGCCCGCGACCAGGCCGTCCAGGGTTGGAGCCTGTTGGCCATCATGGCCCGCCTGAGCGGACGCCTCGAAGAGGCGTCCGAACACGTCATCGCCCTCCAACGCGTCCTCGGGACCGCGCGGCGCGAACCGTGGCTCGGTCGGGCGGCGATCTTCGCCGTCACCGTGGCCGGTGGAGCGGCCGACGCGGCACCGCCTTTCCCACCCCAGACGTCACCCGATCCCGTGGTCCGCATGGCCAAGCTCATCGTCGAGGCCGAGCTCACCATGGCCGGTCGGGTCGACGAGGCCATCGGTCGCGTGGAGGCGGTGGGGCGACCCGACCTCGGGCCCATCGCCGACCTGGCCCAGGTGTTCCAGGCGCTGGCCTTCGTCCTCGCCGGCCGGGCGGCCGAAGCGCGACCGTGGGTCGAACGGGCCGCCACCGCCGCCCGCGTCCTCAACGCCCACACCACCACGGGGGCGGCCGCCGCCCTGTGGGCCGAGATCGAGGGCGACACGTCGGGACTGCCCCCGCGGCCGGACAAGGCCCTCGGCGTGACCGACGTCCTCGTCCTGCGGGCCTACGCCTCTCAGGGCGATGCCGTGGCCACCGAGACCTTGCGGGCCGCCACCGAGGCGTTGGCCATGCCCGGCCTGATGATCGCCACGTCGCGGCCCTCGACCGAGCCCGGACCACAGGCCTACGCCGGTCAGGACACCTGAGGACCGACGTCGGTCCAGGCGCCTCCGGAGGCCACCGATCGGCGGACGGCGTCGAGGACGGTCATCATGGCCACGCCGTCGACGAATGTCGCCGGTGGCGGCTCCGGCACCGGCCGCTGCAGTATGAGGTCGCGAAAGGCTCCCGCCAGCCGCGTGTAGGGGCCGTATTCGACGCCGAAGGTGATCATGCGCTCGTAGGTGGTCGTCACCGATCCGTCCGGCAACGCCGGGGCGGGCACCATCGGCATGCTGGCCAGGGGAGGAAGCGTCCGCACCCCCTCGGCCGATGCCACCTTCACGGTGGCGCCGACGCCTTCAATCCACGCCGTCGCCGTCGATCCCGTCACCCGGGTCTCGACCATGATGGCCCGGTCCGACGCCGTGCTCTGCAGCGTGCCCACGCAGCCGTTGGCCATCCGGAAATGGATGACGAAGCCGTCGTCGGCGCTCATGTCCCGGTCGACGACATGGACCAGCGAGGCGCTCACCCCGCTGAACTCGCCCAGGGTGGCACGGATCTGGTCGATGAGCTGCGAGCCGTGGGCCGCCAGCCACCCGCCACTGGCGCGGGCGTCGGCCCACCACTCGGGTACCTCGGCGTCGCTGTCGGCGAGAACGGGAACGTGCATGATCCAGGTGGCCAGCCGCGGCCGTCCCACGGTGCCGTCGGCCACCGTCCGGGCCAGCAAGGCCTGGCCGGCGTCGTAGCGGAACTCGGTGCCGATGACGTGCACCACACCGGCTCCCTCGGCGGCGGCCAGGACCTCCCGTGCCTCGGCGGCGTCGGCGGCGAAGGGTTTCTCGCACAGGACGTGCTTGCCGGCGGCGATCGCTTCGAAGGCCAGGGGGGCGTGGGTGAGCGGCGGAGTGGCGATGGTCACGGCCACGACGTCGGGGATGTCGAGCGCCTCGGTCAGAGAACCACACGCCCTCGGCACCCCGAACTGGTGGGCCCGGGTGGCTGTCTTGGCCGTCTGTCGCCCCACCAGGGCCACCACCTCGAAGCCGGCGGCCCGCAGGGCCCGGACATGGGTGTAGCAACCGAACCCGGTCCCGACCACGACGGCACCGAGCCGGGGCGGCCCGATACCCGACCCCACTACGACGCCACCTCGCCGTCGACGCGCCCGAGGACCTGGCGCGTGGCGTCGGCGGCACGTCGGGCCGCCACTTCGGCTCCGAGGGCGTGGAGCTCGTCGGAGAAGACCTCGACACCGACCGGAGCGCGGGAGCCGGCCTCGGCCAGGGCACGGAGGTAGCCGACGAGATCGAAAGCCCCGTGGCCGGGGAGCAGGCGGTGGTGCAGAGTGGCGTCCAGGAGATCGTCCTCGGCGGCAGCCGGGCCGTCGTCGATCTGGATGGCCAGAATCCGGTTACCGGGCAGGGCCCGGAGCTGGTCCGGGGTGGTGCCCGTCCGGGCGCAGTGCCAGGTGTCGATGTTCAGGCCCCCGTTTGGCCGGTCGGCCAGACGGACGATGTCGAGGGCGGTGGTGAGGTCGGGGACCTTCGACCACGCCAGCCACTCCAGGTGGACGAGCAGACCGCGTTCGGCGGCCCGATCGCACAGCTCGGCGAAGCCGGCGGCACCTTCCTCGCTGCTCCACGTGCCTCCGAGGATCTCAGCGGCGTTGATGGACCGGGCCCCGAAGAGCTCGGCGATACGCAGGAGCTCGTCCTCGTCGAAACGGAAGATGTCGACGGGGTCGAGGTCGGGCGGGATGTGGATGTGGCGGGCACCCGGTGTCCACCACCAGGCCGGATCGAGCTCGGCCACGGCCAGTCCGTGGTCATGCACCATCGACCGGAGATCGGCGTCGCGGTGACCCTCCTGGCGCGCCGCCCGGTAGTCACGCCCCCACAGCGAGATGCCGGTGAAGCCGGCCGTCGAAGCCGCCCGCAGACGGTCGAGAAAAGGGATCCCCCGGGGGAGCGTGCCCGAGCACAGCACGAGATCGGTCGGTCCGAGGCCGTCCACCTTCACCTCGCCGGGCGCACCCGGTCGTCCGTCATCGCCCCCGGACGCTAACCGAGCGGCGACCCGCACCGGGGACCCGGCATGGAGAGAGGGGGCGCAGCGCGCCCCCTCTCTCTCACACCGTCGACAGGGAAGGTGTCAGCCCAGTGGCGCCACGATGAACGTGCCCATGTAGGAGGGATGGTTACCGGGGAGGTTGAAGGCGATGTTGCCGAGGACCGTCGATCCCGGCGGCGTCTCCAACGAGCTGGCGGCACAGGAGATGCCCATGAACGTGAAAACGGTGTTGCCGTCGTCGTCGATCGTCGTGTACGGCTCGTCGCCGGCGGTGTTGGCCGGGGGCGTGGGGCCGGCGTTGTGGGGATTGCCCGAGATGTTGCCGCTGTTCTTGCCTCCGACCAGGGTGGTGTTGCCGGGCTCCCAGATCCATCCGCCCTGGCAGCTGCTCTCGAGCTGGACGTCGCTGATCTCCGCCTGTTGCTCGGCGTAGACGGGGTCGCCCTCGAGGTAGAAGACGGCGTACACGTCGGAGTCTCCACTGGCCGGCGTGTCACCGGTCTCGACCTCGGTGCCCGGGTCGGCCGTGATACCGGCCGTCGTCACCACCGGGGGGTCCACCATCAAGATGGCGGTCTCCGTCGTCAAAGGCGCCAGAGTGAGGCTGGCGTCGAAGATGTCGCTGCCCGGGGCGCAGTCGACACCCGATACCACGGCGTCGGCGTTGCCGGCACTGTCGAGCGTGAGGGTGACCTGGTTGACGGAGGTAACCGGCGTGATCGTGGTGCCGGAAGCCACGCCCTGCAGATCGCTGAATGTGATAGTCCCCCCACAGGCGGCGGTCAGTGAGGGGGACTCGATGGTGATCTCTTGACCGGCGGCCGTCGGGTCCGAGAATTCCAGCACGGCGTGGACCTCGCCCTGGCCCGTCTCCACCAGGGGATTGGGGACGATCGTCAGGCTCGGGTCACTCCCACCCGACCCGCCGCCGGAGCCCGTGGTCCCACCGGCGGGCACGTACGATGGGCAACCCGGGGTCGACACGGCCAATTTCTTGTGGTGCGCGCACCATTTGGCCGAGCCCACGACGTTCTTCGCCGACGCCACTCCGGCCATACCCAGCAGCGGCATGCTGACGACGACGACCAGCGCGACAAGTTTTACGAGCTTCTGAGCCTTCACGTCGATTCTGCTCCTTCGCCTGTAGGTGGGTCCCGTCCCTGGGTCGGCAGCACGTTAGCGATGCCGTCTTCCGAGGACGCGGATACCACGGCCCTCTTTCCCGCTGAACGGTCCCTCCCCGGCGCTTCACGGCCACCGATCGGAGCCCACAGACGTTTCCGTGCGTATTCCTCCGACTCTGTGCATGTAGAAATCCACTCTCTGCACTTTCAAATATCGAATCTGTCCTAACGCAGTAGAATCAGTACTGAGTGTCGTGATCGAGCGATACGAACAGCGCCAATAGAACGACTCGTGGTCGGGTCGCCACGCCGATCCCAAACCGTGTCGCCACTCTCTGACGTCGCTCGGGTTGCACTCTCGGTGTTCACAAACCGGAGATCGCCTCCACCGGCGGGATGGGGCGCGACCGGTGTCAGCGACGAACCGCCAGTGCGGCTCCCACGATGAGCTGCGACTGCCGAACCAAACGGAGCGACAGGGCGGCCATGTCGAGGGAGCCGGCGGCTCTCCTGGCCTCAGCGGCGGTCCAGGCGGTGGCGACCGGGAATCGTCCGCCGTAGGAGGAGAAGGTCTCCCGGCCCGGTTCGATCAAGGGCGCGGCGACGACGTCGCCGTCGACGACCACGGCGACCATGGTGTGGAAGTCCTGCCGAGCCACGGTGTCCCAAGCCAC
>Ga0302325_10034597_pt1 | contig 10337 bp, 4 predicted proteins | sample Palsa_T0_2_FD_201948 | JGI IMG/M metagenome (GOLD analysis project Ga0302325, IMG submission 201948) | Peat permafrost microbial communities from Stordalen Mire near Abisko, Sweden - Palsa_T0_2 | ecosystem: Environmental > Terrestrial > Soil > Palsa > Peat permafrost | place: Sweden: Abisko...
ATCTCATCAAAGAAAATCGTGCCGCGGTTCGCCGTCTCAAACAATCCTTTGCGATTCGCCACTGCGCCGGTGAACGATCCCTTCACGTGGCCGAACAAAATGGATTCGAGCAACTCGGACGGCAGTGACCCGCTGTTTACCGGCACAAACATCTGATCGGCGCGTGCCGAATGAGCGTGAACCGCTTTCGCAATCAGCTCTTTGCCAGTACCGGTCTCGCCGGTAATCAGAATCGTCGCACGGCTCGGCGCAACTTGCGCCACTTGGTCAAGCAAGCGCAGCATGCGCTCGCTCTTACCCACAATATTCGGGAACGCGTAACGCTGTTTCAGAGCGCGCTTGAGCTGGGTGTTCTCGCGCTCCAGGCGGCCCTTTGAGATCATGCGGTCAATCTCAATCAAGAGCTTGTCGTTATCCCAAGGCTTCGGAAAATAATCGTTGGCGCCGGATTTAAGCGCGCGTACGGCCACCTCCTCCGAACCATAGGCCGTGAGCATGAAGATGGGCGTTTCCTGATCGCGCAGGCGGATATCGGCCAGCACTTCCATGCCAGAACGGTCGGGCATCATGAGATCGAGCAATACCAGGTCATGGTTACCGCTGTCGAACTTCTGGAGACCCATGGTCGCGTTTTCGGCCAAATCTACCGCGTAATTCTCGCTCGTCAGTAATAGTTCGAGGCTTTCACGAATATCCGCTTCGTCATCGATCACAAGAATCCGGCGACGTTCGGGGGGACCAACGCGGTCGGCAGGCAGAGCTTGGTTTGGGAAACCCACTATTGATGGTTGTAGCAGATACGGCTACAAGCTTCGCGCCGATTCACGCCGACAGGGCTTCCGCGCTAACGGCAACCGCCCTGGCGCGACGCACGGCCAACCCCGGAAATTCCAGCCGGAACCGTGTGCCGCCGCCCACCGTACTATCCACTTCGATCAGGCCTTCGTGCTCATGCACAATGCCGTAACTGATGGAAAGACCCAAGCCCGTGCCTTTCTTGGGGCCTTTGGTGGTGAAGAAAGGATCGTAAATTCGCGCTAGATGTTCCGGCGGAATTCCCTGCCCCGTATCGGCAACTTCAATCACCGCGAAACCAGCTTCGGAGCGCGAGCGAATGGTTAATAAGCCGCCATCGGGCATGGCATCACGCGCATTGATAAGCAAATTGAGGAAGACCTGCTGCAGCTTGCCGGAATTGCCCCGAACAGTCGGCAAATTGTCGGCCAGCGACAAATCTGTACTCACGCCGGCCTTTTGAAATTGATGCTCGACGAGCGACACCGTCTCGCGAATCACGCGATTCAAATCGGTGTCGGCGAAATCGGACGCTGAAGTCCGCGAAAAATTTAATAGCGAGTTGACAATCTCGCTGGCACGGAATGTCTGCTTGGCAATCTTGTCCAAGAGCTTGGCTTTTTGATCGTCGCCGGAAACTTGTTTGGCCAGCATCTGCGCATAGGTGGAGATCACCGCCAGCGGCGTGTTCACCTCATGTGCAACCCCGGCAGCCAGCAGACCGATGGAACTGAGCTTATCGGCTTGCACCAAACGGCGCTCCAGTTCATCGCGATCGGTAACGTCGTCGAAGATGATGAGCCGGCCAATCTGTTTAAGATCTTTCGAGACCAGAGGCGCGATGGCGAGATTGACAATCGATTCGCGGGGCGCCGCAAGCTTCTCCTGATGCAAACCGTTCTGGCTTAAACCGTTTTGTACACTCGGCCCAGCGCTCTCAAGCAAGCGCGGACGCAGTACCGTGCGGTAGACATTGTGAACTCCCTCTTCGGCTCGCAACTCGTCAAATTTTTGACACAACTCAGCCGGAAACAGCTCACTTAGCTGGCGACCCACGGCATCTTCCCGACGCACCCCGGTCAACTTTTCAATCTGGCTATTCCAACTTTCCACGCGTCCGTCTAGACTGGCAGCCAGGATGCCGACATTGATAGATTCGACGATGTTCTCACTGAATTCTTTGAGACGTTCGTATTCGTCAGCCTTACGCTGCAGAGAACTGTAAAGGCTAGAGTTCTCAATAGCGATGGCAACGTAATTCGACAGCGTGATCAATAGATCGATGTCATCGGTGGACAAAAAATCGCCCTCAGTAGTGCGGGTCACACCAAAGAAAGCAATGGTCCGGCTGCGCGACTTGCAAGCCACGTAATAGGTCAAGTCAAGTTCCGCAATGGTTTCACGGACAGAGAAGGGCCAATTTTCCGAAACTATATCGCGCAGATGTTTGGGGCGTTCGAAGAACAAATATTGCTTTTCTTCCGAGCGAGCGAGAAAGCTGAGATCCAGCCGCGGCGGCAGACTTTTCGGGGGCCGGCCAGGCCGTTGGCTCAGTGAGTGTACGCGAAATTGATTTTGCGCTTCGTCAAAGAGGAAAAAGCCTACTTGCTGGATGGAAAGAGTGCGCAGCAGCCGGTCTGACACTTTCGCCAACATTGCGTTCTGATCGGTTTCGGAACTCAGTTCGCGGGCAAACTCAGTAATGGTGAGGCGGGCATCGTACCGGTCGCGATAAAAAACCCAGCGGTCGAGCTGCTCTTGAATCCAGCGGCGAATCGGCTGAAACACGAAAGTGGCAAAGGCAATGAGCACCACAAAGGCCGGCGGCGTTACCGTGCGCGTGTTGAAGATAACGAAAATCAGGCCGTAGAATACGCCGATCACGGCGAGTGTGGCCAACGTGTAAACGTAACCTTGCTGGAAGATAATGTCTACGTCCATCAGCCGGTAGCGGGTAATCGCGTAGGCCCAAGTTAGTGGAATCAGACCGAGCGAAAGAACCGTCAAACTCATCAGGTGATTCGGCACGGCGCCTAAGATGTAGGGCACCGCGTAGAAAAGAGAAAATGGCAGCAATCCCAAAAACGCACCGTTGCGCAGCCACTTCAATTGGCGGCGGGCCATGGGATCTTCGGTGCGCTTGAAATCACGAGCCAAAACGACAGCGCCGCTAAAGTACAGCAACATTTCAAACGCAAGGCTCACGCGGTCTAGCAGCCAGCGCACTTCCAGCAGCGATGCCGAAAATTTCAGGAAACCGCCCGCACTGCCCACAAACAGCAGCAGCAGAACAAGTGACGGCAGGTAGATCAGGAAAGCAGCGCTACGGCGTTCCAGAAATCGGGGTTTGGCATGGAACGTGAGGCAAAAGTGAACAAAAATGGCCGGCGCTAAAAGATGCATCCCCACATTGCCCCAATACATCAGTTCGTCAAACGTGTTCAGATAGCCGGAATAATGAAAGCAACAAGCGCCAAACGAGGCCAGGCAAAGCAGAAAGAACTGGCGTGATTTGGCGGCGCTGGTGCGGCGGTAGTAAACGAACAGGCCAATACCCAGATAGAAAAACCCGACGACATATTGGTAATAAAGAACGTTATCGCGGTGGGTGCCCTGAATGTAAATGTTGTTCTTCTGAAATTCGATGCCGTCTCGGCGCAAGGTGTAACGCGTGGGTCCGACATATAGCGGAATCTGCCACAAAGCCCGCGGCACGTCCAACGCGTTTTGAATGGGAAAGTTCTGGATAGCGAGGACTTGATCCCCCACGCGGATGCCGTTCTGCTCGCCTGGTCCGCCCGGCGTGAGGTAAGCGGCAACGACGCGGTTCGCTTGGGCTGGCCCGCTCCCTGTTTTCTGATCAACCCAACTGACGCCATCGTCATGTAGCGGATAAGACCGCAAATGCATGACACTCAAAACGGCGCCGACAATACCCAGCACCGTGAGTACAAGCAACAAAGTACCCGCGAATTGGTTTCTAGATTCCCTCACTAGACACCCGTTTAGACGAAATTACCTGAATCTCGTCCGACTGCCCCTGCCAATTTCAAGACCTTCTTCTAGTAGTGTACTCAGAGGCGATTCGCGCTCCAAGCAATCCGTATCTTTCCACCCGTTGCACGTCAGGCACCATTCTCGCGTCCCAACTAGTACCTTCGTAACTACCTGATAAATAGTACTATGATTTGCGGGGTTTCCCCTTCAGTTCTAGAATTTGGAGTTTCTACTTCCGAATCCCGTATAAGCGGTACCATGTAGAAGAGAAGAAGAGAGCAGGCAAACGGGATTGGAACGGATTTGAAGCGGGCCGCGTCACGGCGTTGACGTTGCTTGTAAACAATTCTAGACTATGGGGTAGTCCCGGTGCGTTTGCAAAGGTGGTTTTCCTTATGAAGTTATTTTCCTCAACCCACTCACTTGTGGTGATCGGTCTTGCGGTAGCTATCGGTGGAATCGTAGTGATCGCGCAAGATCAAGATAAGGCTGCTGCCGGCAGCAGTAGCAGCAGTTCCGATACCGAGACGAATGCCAAACCGTTGACCAAGAAAGAAATCAGGCGGAAAGAGAAGGCGCTCGAAAAGGAGTTGGCAGGTCCCTGGAAGAAGTGGATGGATGAAGATGTCCGCTACATCATCACCGATGAGGAAAGGCAATCTTTTAAGAAGCTGAAGACCGACGAAGAACGCCAGCAGTTTGTGGAACAATTCTGGCTGCGCCGCGATCCCACGCCGGACACAGAAGAGAACGAATATAAGGAAGAGCATTACCGCCGCATCGCCTACGCGAACGACCACTATGCCTCTGGTATTCCCGGCTGGAAGACGGACCGCGGCATGATCTACATCAAGTACGGTCCGGCCGATGAAATCGATTCGCATCCGTCAGGCGGCAGCTACGAGCGGCCCATCGAAGAAGGCGGCGGCGAAACGTCTACCTTCCCGTTCGAGACATGGCGCTACCGCTACATTGACGGAGTCGGCACCAACGTCGAAATCGAGTTCGTCGATACCACGATGAGCGGTGAGTATCACATCTCGCTCGATCCTGAAGAAAAAGACGCTCTGCTTTACGTGCCCGGCGCTGGTTTGACCTTGTCCGAACAGATGGGCTTATCCACAAAGACAGACCGCTTTAACCGCACCGATGGAACACACTTAGGCGTCGGCAACCAGCCGCTTCCAGAGAGCATGAACGAGTTTACGCGAATTGAGCGTTACGCCAACTTGATGAAGCCCACCATTAAATTCAAAGATTTGGATGCGGTGATCAATTCCAACATTCGTTACAACACGCTGCCCATGCAAGTCCGCACGGATTATATTCGCGTCACGGATGCCACGGTTTACGCCAACGTGATGGTGCAGTTCAAGAATTCCGACTTGAACTATGCCACCAAAGATAAGATTGCCAAGGCGAACGTCAATATCTATGGCCGGATCACAACCTTGACGCGCCGTTCTGTGAACTGGTTTGAAGATACCGTGAGCCACGAAATTCCTGTTGAAATGCTGCAGGAAACGCAGAATGGTTCACAAGTGTATTCGAAGCGCGTACCGCTGCCGCCGGGCACCTACCGCCTCAACATTGTCGCCAAAGACTTGGTTGGCAACACGATGAATACGTTCGAGAGTGCGCTGACCGTGCCCAGCTATAACGAAGAAACTCTGGGCGCGAGCAGCGTGATTTTGGCCGATGAACTCGAGCGCGTGCCCACCAATAGCATCGGCACCGGGCAGTTTGTGATCCGCAGTTCGAAGGTTCGGCCGCGCATTAACGACGTGTTCAAGCAAGGCGAGACCATGGGCATCTACACCGAGCTCTATAACTTTGGCGTGGATGCGACGAAGAAACTGCACGGCAGCGTGGAGTATCAGATTGTGAACAATGCCGACGACAAAACGGTGATTGACTATACGGAAGATCTGGCCGACCCCAAGGCGTTTCCGAATGCTTCGCCGTTCCTGGTTACGGTGGAAAAGAAGTTCCCGCTGAAATCGCTGCCTCCCGGGCGCTACACCTTGAGGATGAAGGTGGACGACAAGTTGAAGAACCAGACGCTTACGCCAACGGCGCAGTTCACGGTAACAACGACGTAGAAGGAAATCACGGGCTCTCCATCCTCGCCGGATTTACGGTAACATTAAAGGAGGCGAGAGCCTCGCGCTCAACGCGAAAAGGTCGGATTTTGCAGTCTGGTTTGGCAGGCATAAAATTCGCGGCAACGGCGGCTTTGCTGTCGGGACTCCTGGCCAGTGCTGGCCAAGCGAACGCAGCAGAACTGTCTTTAGTCGTCACCGGGAACGTAATTGGTTCGGTGATGGACAACGCAGGCACCCCGCAAATGGGCGCCACCGTTCAATTGTTGAACCGCTACGAAAGAGTTCTGGCTAAAGCCATTACCGCGTCCGATGGGCGCTTCGTCTTCGTCGGCTTGCCGCTCGACACATACGCCGTGCGTGTTTCGCAGCCCAGCTTCCTACCCGCCTTCCGTGACAGGATCACCGTCAAACCTGGCCAGGACAGCTATTTGCGAATCCACATGGCTACCCTATTCAGCGACATCCAAGTCAGCTATAGGATTCCCACCGGGACCATGACGAACGATTGGAAGTGGGCGCTGCGGACCTCGGCGGCTACCCGGCCGGTCACTCGTTATCTTCCGGAGATGAAGCCGAAGCAGCCGAAGGAAACTATGGAACACGCTCAAATCTTTTCTGATACCCATGCCATGGTTCGCTTGAATGGCGGCGATGCCGGAATTCTCGATCCTGGAATGGCAGTGAGTGATTTGGGTTCCATCTTCGCTCTTTCTACAAATGTGCTGGGCAAGAACCAGGTCCAGATTGCCGGTTCACTGGGAGAGAGTACCGATTTAGCACCAAGCGTGCGCGGCCTGGCTGCCGTCTATCAACGGAACGCGGAAAATGCTTTCATGAACGCGCCCGAAGTGACGCTGACGGTTTCCCAATTCAGCCGCTTTGGAACATCCCTCCCGGGACTCGGCCAGGTGCCGGGCCTGCGTGTGATGTCGACAGCTCTTTATCAAATCTCCGATCCCATGGACAACCTGCATTTGGAGTATGGGGTCACCGGTCAGTCTGTGGCTTATCTGCAGGAGACATCGCGCATCAGTCCTTTTGCGCGCGCCACTATCACTTTGAGCGCTGATAGCCAGATTACTGCGGCATTCAGCGATGGAGACCGGCCCGATGAGCTGACGGCGCATTCACCTTTGCAGACCGCCGATCAGGCACTTTCACCGGCTGCCGGACTCTCGGACGCGGTGAACGCCTTGGGACGAATTCCGCTAATGACGAGCCGCGATGATCGCCTTGCTCTACAGCGTACACAGAACTACGAACTTGGCTATAGCCGCCGCATCGGTTCGCGCACTTATGCGTTGAGTGGTTTTCATGAAAGAGTCTGGGACGGGCAGCTCAATTTGAGCGGCAATTTGTCTACGGTAAACTCGGGAAATCTGTTGTACGACGGCATGTCTAAAGCGGCCACCTACGACATCGGCGGCTATGCGCGCACCGGTTATGCCGGATCGGTCACGCAGCGCATTACCGACAACATGGATTTCGGTATAGCCTTTGGCCGCATGGGTGGATTCTCTACCACCGACGCCAGCCACATGTTTGACAGCATCCAGCCTTCTTTGCAAATGGGTCTGCATGATGTGGCCGGTGCTAAGTTCCGTGCTTCCATTCCTGCGTTGGGCACTCATTTCACGGCCGGTTATGGTTGGGTCGATTCGGGAGCCTTTGTTCCGCTGCACGTATTCGTAACGCAGAACAATATCGTCTCACCCGGTTTGAATTTCGGTTTTCAACAACCGATTCCTACTTTTTTCGGATTCCCGGGCCATATTGAGATCACGGCCGATTTGCGAAATCTGCTCGCCCAAGGGTACATTCCGGTGGGTTCAGGCGGAGCGAATCAAATGTTGATTGTCCAATCCCCGCGCGCCATTCGCGGCGGCCTGAATTTCACGTTCTGATGTCTTTTCAGAGCCACGACCGCAAGGGAGTGGACACCCAAATCGCTTAATCGCCCCCCGATTGCTCTACTCTTGCATGCGCGGCGGGGAAGGCTGTAACCTTGAAGGTTAGACGGAACCAATGAAAAAGATTGAAGCCATTATTCAGCCCCATAAGCTGGACGAGGTGCGCGATGCACTCAAGAATATCGGGATTGACGGACTAACCATTTCCGAAGTGCGCGGCCACGGCCGGCAAAAAGGGCACAAGGAAGTCTACCGCGGCATGGAATATGAAGTGGACCTGCTGCCGAAAATCAAGATTGAAACGGTGGTGCCCGATGCCCGCAAAGATGAAGTGACGCACGCGATTTCGACTGCGGCGCGGAGCGGGAAAATCGGCGATGGCAAAATCTTCGTTTTCGACGTGGCTGAGGCAATTCGTATTCGCAACGACGATACTGGAGAGTTGGCGCTTTAGCGATGCAGGATGCGAACGCGGCGGCTGCAACAGGAGAACCAGGCAGTGGAATTCTTGAACACGCCCTCACATCGCTCGCCCAACGCACGCGTTCGGTTGATCAGACCATTTCCGAGGCCGCCGCTTACAACCTCACGCCACGTCTACAGTTCCCCTTCACCATTTGCGCGGTGGGCGGCTATGGCCGATCCGAGTTATTTCCCTACTCCGATATCGACCTGCTGATTCTGGCGGAAAGCGAAAACGATCTGCCCCCTATGAAAGACCCGCTGAGCGACTTTCTGCGGGTGGTTTGGGACTCGGGTCTGCGCGCCAGCCAGTCTGTTCGCACCTTGGCGGAATGTTGCCGCCTTCACGAACAGAACATCGAACTGCATATCAGTCTGCTCGATTTGCGCTTTGTCTACGGCAATGCCGATTTATTTCAGCGGCTCACCGGCGCCTTACCTGCGTTCTACCAGAAGCAAGAGAACCGTCTAATCCGCGAGCTGGCCGATATGGCCACCAAACGCCACACGAAATTCAATAACACCGTTTATCACCTGGAACCGAATATCAAGGAAGCGCCCGGTGGCTTTCGCGACATTCATCTGCTGCACTGGCTCGCCCTGCTGGCGCAAGACAAAGGCCGCATCAAGGAAGCATTGGAAGCCATTGAAGGCCCAAAACAATTTCTAACAGCCGTCCGCTGTTTCTTGCACAATCAAACGAATCGCGATAACAATCTCCTCAGCTTCGAACTGCAGGACAAAATCACGGCGTATTGGATCGACGCCTCCGCCGAGCCGGCCGAATGGATGCGCCTCTATTACCGCAATGCCCGCCAAGTCTTCCAGGCCGCTCTGCACGCGCTCGAATTTGCGGAAACAAAAGATCCTTCTCTCGCCCGCCAGTTCCGCGATTGGCGCGGACGCCTCTCGAGCAGCGAATTCACGGTTGCTCATGAACGCGTCTTCCTGCGCAACCCCGCCGCCACTTTGTCTTCGGCGCAAAGCGTGCTCGGCCTTTTTACGTTTGTCGCGCGGCACGGCATTCCGCTCTCCTGGGACACGCAGCGACGCCTTATGCGCGACGCAACGCTACCCGGACGTTTTCAGAACGAGTCGCCGCGCTGGCCGGCGTGGCGTGAGTTTCTTTCACAACCGCACGTGGCCATGGCGCTTCGCCAGATGCAGGAAGTCGGCCTGCTCACTGCCGCCATTCCTCACTGGAACACCGTGGAGTGCCTGGTGGTGCGCGATTTCTATCACCGCTACACGGTGGATGAGCATTCCATTGTCGCGGTGGAAGTGATTGACCAATTAGGTCTCAGAGCCGACGCATCCGTGCGGCTCCGTGGACTCCTTCTCGAAGAAGAGGACCGCGCCACCTTGCGGCTGGCTCTTTTGCTGCACGATATCGGCAAAGGCACTCTCCCCGGAGATCACGTGCGAGGCTCGCTCCAAGCAGCCGGCGACGTGTTCGATCGCCTGTCTGTGCCGGCGCCTAATCGCGAAGTTATCAATTTTCTGATTGCACATCATCTCGATCTTTCCTCCGTCATGACGGGCCGCGATTTGGATGATCCCGCCACCGGGCGTTTTCTCAGTTCGCAAATTCCCACCCAGGAAGACCTGCGCCGTCTTGCGTTATTGACCTACGCCGATATCAGCGCCGTCAACCCCACGGCCATGACCCCATGGCGGCTCGAACAACTCTGGCGCGTATATTCCGCCGGTCTGGAACAACTCACGCGCGAGTTAATTGCCAATCGCATTGACGGCGAACAAGGTACGTCTCCCCTGCTCGCTGAATCGCCGGAAATCGCGCAGTTCCTGCAAGGCTTTCCGACTCGCTACCTGCGCACGCACACACCAGCACAAGTGCGGCGTCACTTCGAGCTCGATCAGAAACGCCGGCGCGATGGCGTGGCCGTCAGCATCACTCAAGACTCCGGCGCTTTCTTGCTGACCGTTCTTGCCTCAGACCACACCGGCATTTTCGCCAAACTCTGCGGCACACTCGCCAGCCGCGGCATGAACATTCTGAAGGCCGAAGCGTCCTCTAACAATCATGGCTGCATTCTCGACTTAATTC
>Ga0302325_10034598_pt1 | contig 10337 bp, 9 predicted proteins | sample Palsa_T0_2_FD_201948 | JGI IMG/M metagenome (GOLD analysis project Ga0302325, IMG submission 201948) | Peat permafrost microbial communities from Stordalen Mire near Abisko, Sweden - Palsa_T0_2 | ecosystem: Environmental > Terrestrial > Soil > Palsa > Peat permafrost | place: Sweden: Abisko...
TGGGCTTCGATCTGCATTCCGATGGCACTCACGTCGTGCTGCTGGTGGTGACCGCCGTAGCGCTTGCGGCCAGCTACATGGCTTGCCGCACGATTGTCGACTCGCGTGCCGGGCGGGTGATCCGCGCTATCCGCGACGCCGAGAGCCGAACCCGTTTTCTTGGCTATCCTGTCGAATCCTACAAACTGTGGCTCTTCGTATTTTCAGCCGTTATCGCCGGTGTCGCCGGCGCCTTGTATGTGCCGCAAATTGGAATCATTAATCCGAGCGAGTTTTCGCCCATCAATTCGATAGAAGCCGTTATCTGGGTGGCAGTGGGAGGGCGGGGTACGCTCTACGGGGCCGTTGCGGGCGCGGTGCTGGTCAACTACGCGAAAACCTATCTCACTGGCGCGTTTCCTGAGATATGGCTTTATGCGCTCGGTGCGTTGTTCGTGTTGGTAACACTGTTTCTGCCACGCGGGGTGATTGGCCTTTTGTCGGGGCGGCGTAGAGAGAAAGCAGATCCCAAACCCATCGAGTAGTGAGTAGAAATAGAGTAATTAGAACATGAGCGTTCGCGACAAGAGACTCCAGCTTAACAACGTGACCGTCAGCTTCGACGGCTTTAAGGCGCTCAACGATCTCAGCCTGTACGTCGATCCAGGGGAACTGCTCTGCATCATCGGCCCCAACGGCGCGGGCAAGACCACTATGATGGACGTCGTAACGGGAAAAACGCGCCCTGATTCGGGAACGGCGTCTTTTGGCGACGACTACGATCTGCTCCATTTGTCCGAGGCGGACATCGTGGATGCCGGCATTGCGCGAAAGTTTCAGAAACCCACTGTGTTCGAGCAGTTGACGGTGTTCGAGAACCTAGAGCTGGCATTGGCCGGCGTCCGCTCATTCCTGAAAACTTTGCGGGCCCGCATTACGGACGCCCAACACAAGAGAATCCAACAGGTTCTTGACATCATCGGCCTTTCGCAGTTGCGCGACGCGCCGGGAAGAATACTCGCGCACGGGCAGAAGCAGTGGCTCGAAATCGGCATGCTCTTGATGCAGAATCCGGAGCTGCTACTGGTTGACGAGCCGGTGGCCGGCATGACGCCGCAGGAAATCGAGCGCACGTCAGAGCTTCTACTGTCGCTGGCAGGCGAACACTCGGTGGTGGTTGTCGAGCATGATATGGCCTTCGTTCGATCCATCGCCCGGCGCGTCGTGGTGCTGCACGAAGGACACGTAATCGCGGAAGGTAACATGGATAAAGTGCAGCAGGACCCTAAGGTCATCGAAGTCTATCTTGGTGTATGAGCAGGAGCATGAGAGTGGAGTGTAAACGTGCTGGCAATTAAAACTCTCAATCAGTTCTATGGCGGTAGCCACACCTTATGGGATGTCGACCTTGCCGTCCCCGCCGGCGCCCGGATGTGCGTAATGGGCCGCAATGGCATGGGCAAGACCACGCTACTCAAATGCATCATGGGCCTGCAGGCGGTGAGCTCCGGTGGCATTACGTTCGCCGGCAGGGATTTGCTGGCGCACTCCGCCGATCAGAGGGCCAAACTCGGCATCGGCTACGTGCCGCAAGGGCGCGAAATTTTTTCGCAGCTGACCGTGGAGGAAAATCTCCGCGTGGGTCTTGGCATTCGCAAGAGCAGCCCTCGTACCATTCCAAGCCGTATCTTCGATCTGTTTCCGGTGCTGAAGAAGATGATGAACCGGCGTGGCGGCGACCTTTCGGGCGGGCAACAGCAGCAGCTCGCCATCGGCCGCGCCCTGGTGCTGGAACCGAAGCTGCTGATTCTCGACGAGCCTACTGAGGGGATCCAGCCGAATATTGTTCACGAAATTGGCGACATTGTCCTGCGGCTGAATAAGGAAGAAGGGCTTACCGTGCTGCTGGTGGAGCAGAAGCTGCCGTTTGCACGCCGCGTGGCGAGCGAGTTCTGCATTCTGGACAAGGGCCGCCGCGTTGCCTCCGGTTCTATCGACGAACTAACGGACGAAATGGTGCGCGCGCACTTGAGCGTCTAGGCAGAGATTCCTTCTGAACCGCCATGCGTGAGCATGCGGCTTTGCTTGCCCGCGCAGCGTTCGCACGAACTGAGCAATCGTGCTATGCTGCCGATGGGATGCACATCCCCGATGGATACCTGAGTCCCTCCACTTGCCTGGGCCTGTTTGGCGCGGCCGCGCCTTTCTGGTTCGTGGCTTTGAATCGCGTGAAACGAATGTTGAACACGCGGATGATTCCTCTTCTGTCCGTGTTCGCGGCCTTCTCATTCGTCATCATGATGTTCAATCTTCCGCTGCCGGGCGGGACCACGGGGCACGCCGTCGGCATGGGAGTGGCCAGCATTGTGCTCGGGCCCTGGGCGTCCATCATAGCTATTTCGGTTGCCTTGGTAATTCAGGCAGTTTTTTTTGGAGACGGAGGAATCACCGCGATAGGCGCGAACTGTTTCAACATGGCCATTGTCGGTTCGCTAGTTGCATATGGCACATACCGCGTCATCGGGCGGGGTGCGTCCATTGGCTCTCGAAGACGTGTCTTGGCCGCCGGCATCGCCGGTTATGCAGCAATCAATCTCGCGGCGTTTTGCGCGGCCGTCGAGTTTGGAATTCAACCCGCATTATTTCACGATGCTTCCGGCGCCCCACTGTATGCGCCATACGGACTCAGCGTATCGATCCCAGCGATGCTGATCGGCCATCTCACCTTCGCCGGACTCGCCGAACTTGTGATTTCATCCGGCATCGTCGCATGGTTGCAAAAGGTGGAACCAGGGCTGCTCCGGCTCACCGCGCCCGATGCTCCGGATTTCAATAAGCCGGCCCCTCCTCGGGAGGATCGCGTACTTTGGCCCGCCGCGTGGAAGCTTTGGCTCGGACTCGGCGTTCTCCTGATCTTGACCCCTCTTGGCATCTTGTCCGTCGGCACCGCCTGGGGCGAGTGGAGACCGGCTGATTTCTCACCGGGACAAGTCCCTCGCGGCCTGGAACGTTTGTCGTCGCTTTGGACGGCTCCGTTCGCTCGATACGCGCCATCCTTTATCCACAGCGCTTCACTGGGATATCTAGCCTCCGCGATGGTGGGCGTCGGTCTTATCGTTATTCTAAGTCTGCTCTTGTACCGCGCCAGCGCTCGCAGCCGTCGCCGCCGCAAAAGCTTCGTCGAAAAAACCATCCGGACTCTGCTGGATGTTTTCCAGCACGCGCTCTTCGCCGAGGAAATGGCCCAATCGCCCGGCTTATTGCAGCGCCTGGATACCCGTGCGAAGTTGATCGGAGTCGGATTACTCATCCTGACCGCCATTGCTTTGCATCGCCTTTCTGTTTTGATGGCGCTGCTCATTGCAACCGTGCTTCTCGCTGTTTCCTCGCAAATCCCCATTCGTATTCTCGCAACCAAGGTGTGGATTAGCGTTCTGGCATTTACTGGCGTTATTGCTCTGCCTGCGATTTTCCTTACGCCCGGCGTCACGGTCTTTCGCGTACCCGTCGTGGAATGGGCAGTGACTTATCAAGGATTGCGCACCGCTGCTTTCCTCATTCTGCGAGCGGAAACCGCGGCTACACTCGCCGTACTGCTCATTCTCTGTACGCTTTGGACGCAGATCCTGCGAGCGCTGCGATTCTTTCACATTCCCGCGGTCTTGGTGGTCATCGTAGGAATGACATATCGCTACATCTTCCTGTTCGTTCAGACTGCTCAAGATATGTTCGAAGCGCGTGAGGCCCGTCTGGTCGGCGCGCTGCAGCCGTCTGACCGCCGGCGCTTGGCCGCTGCCAGTGCCGGACTGCTACTCGGCAAGAGCATTCAGTTGAGTGGCGAAGTACACATGGCCATGCAGGCGCGCGGCTTCCGCGGCGATGTTCACCTGCTCGACGATCCATCCATGCGTTCGAAGGACTGGCTGGGGCTGGCTGCCTTCTCCGGCATTGCTTTCGCCGCGATGTGGTTGGGACGATGAGCGCGGCCTCTGAAATGGCATTCGATGTTCGTGATGTATCGTACCGCTACCATCAAGTGCCAGCTTTAAGCAATCTCTCGATGCAGGTAGCGCGTGGCGAGCGCGTGGCGTTGCTGGGCGCCAATGGGTCGGGCAAGTCCACGCTGCTGCGTTTGCTGGCCGGCTTATCTTTCCCTCAGCAAGGTACCATCTCTTTTTTTGGCCAAAGCCTCACCGAGCAGCGTTTCGAAGAGGAGGCCTTCTTCTACAATTTCCGGCGGCGAGTGGGGCTGGTCTTTCAGAATCCCGATGTCCAACTCTTCAATCCCAGCGTTTTCGACGAAGTGGCTTTCGGACCGCTGCAACTTCGCTGGCCAAAGGCGGAAATTCGCGAAAGGGTGGAAGCAATGTTATCGTCCATGGGCGTAAGCCATTTGAGGGACCGCGCGCCGCATCGGCTCTCTGGCGGCGAGAAGAAGCGCGTCGCACTCGCTTCAGTCCTGGTTACTGATCCCGAGGTCCTTCTTCTGGACGAGCCCAGTGCGGCGCTCGATCCTCCGAGCCAAGCGCAAATTGTTGATCTTCTGGTCTCCTGGAAAAACGGTTCGAAGACGGTAATCACGGCCACGCACGATTTGGACACGCTTGAAGATATTGCGGATCGCTGTTATGTGTTCGAAGGCGGCCACATTGCCGGTGAGGGAACGCCGCTTCAGGTTCTGCACGACGTAGCTCTTCTGGAGCGAACCAGCCTGGTGCGTGTTCACCACCACGTCCATGAGTCCGGTACGGCGCAGCCTCATCCCCATCTGCATAGTGACGATACCCACTCCCAGCGCGCTCACAAGTGCCGCGAATAGACGATGAATCCCAAATGCTGCGCCACCTTGTCGTAGAGCATCCGTCCGGCACTGTTCGACTCATGCGTCTGCCAGTAAACCCGCTTTGAGCCAGCGGCCTTGGCCCGTTCGTAAACGGCTTCGATCAAGGATCGTCCCACGCCACGGCCACGTTCGGAAGGAAGCGTGAACAAATCCTGGAGATAGCAGGTTAGTGGAATCTGAGTTGTGCTGCGATGAAACAGGTAATGCGCCAGCCCGACAATTCGCCCTTCGCGTTCGGCGACCAGCGCAAAGACGGGCTCTGCAGGGTCCAGGAACCGTTGCCAGGTGGTCAGCGTGATTTCGTCCGGGAGCGCGGTCTCGTCCTTGCGTCCATAAAAGGCGTTGTAGCCATCCCAGAGCGGCTCCCACGCGGGATAATCTGCTTGTGTGACCGCACGTACGAGAATTGATGAATGCATGATCTCCTAGCCCCAGCGACTCATGATGCCAAGGATAACCCGAGCGTTCGCGCTCGCAAATGTTCATCGAAAGGGAAAGCCGTTATCCACGCGGACGGCGGTCCGGATGACAGAGGAGAAATTACGTGGCTGATATAGATCGCCGGCTCCCCGGTTTCTGGCGTGAGGATCGACTTCTGAGCTTCTTCCTCGCGTTTCTCGTGCTACTCACTATTTTCGTCCCTATGATCGGCCTGTCGCGCCCTGGCCGCATCGCCATCGACCTTACTTTTGCGCTCATGCTCCTCTCCGGCGCAATCGCGACCCTCTACAAGACGATGCTGATGTATCTCGTCATCGCGCTGACCATTCTGGAATTCACTGCGGACTTGATCGCCGAATTCAACCCATCGTTCAGTCCACGTGGTTGGGATACGGCGCTCAAAGTATTGGGCATGGCCATCCTTGTGGTGATGACGCTGAAGCAGACCTTTCTTCCAGGCTCTGTTAGCGTGCACAGGGTGATGGGCGGTGTGGCCGCGTACTTGCTTATCGGTGTCACCTGGGCGTTCGCCTACAAGCTGCTGATGGAAGAAATTCCCGACGCCATCTACTTCCAAACACCCCTGGCCGTGGGGGTTCCCACCGGGGAACCGTCCCGTCTGATTTATTTCAGCTTTGAGACCCTCACCACAGTTTCTTTTGGCGACGCATATCCGGTGCACCGGATTGCGCGGTCGCTCACCACGGCGGAATCCCTCATTGGGCAGCTATATCCCGCCATCCTGATCGCAACGTTAGTGGGCATGGCATTGCAGACCCGGTTTACTGAGTCACTCAAAGAGACGGAAGTCAACAAACCAACCTGAGCGCATCAGCGGCCGGTTCACTTCGATCACAAAATGGTGGCGGATTCAAGAAATCGTATCTGCTGCCGGTCACAGTCGATTTCCGCTTCAATTCCGTAAGGAACAATGAATTTCGGATCGGTGTGGCCAAAGTCCATGCGAGTCACCAACGGAAGCGAGCTTAATCCCAACTCCGCGAGCACCTGTAAAAGCGCGGCATCATATGCTTCAAACGTGGCTTCGTCGCCGTAGGGCCTGCCGTACAGGATACCTCGAGCTTCATTCAATGTTCCCGTCGCGGCCAGTGCTCGCAGCATATACGTGACCGCGGTGGGTGATGGCTGGTCCTCGGACGTTTCCAGGAACAGGATGCTGTTTCGCCACACCGACGGCTCAGGCCAAACAGGAGTGCCGCGAAGCCAATCCACGGCCTCCAGACACCCGCCGATCAAGTGGCCGCGGTGCTGCCCGCTCCCTTGCAGCCACCGCCATCCCGAGCAGGGTTGCAGAGGCCGCTTCTTCTCATTCCGTCTCTCGTCACCCCAGGCCCCCGATGCGATTGTCCAACCATCGGAGTTCGGTTGAATCCGCGTAGACGGCGCCGGTGCGAAGAGTGTTTGTCGCACTGAATCGGCCATGTAGGGCAGCAATCCACCATTCTCATCGAAGCCACCCATAATGGACGGTCCATAGAATGATGTCACGCCCGCCTTCAGAAAGGCGAAGTGCGTGATGGTCGAGTCCGAGTAACCGAGAAACACTTTTGGATTCTCCCGAATTACCGAATAATCCAGGAAAGGCAGCATTCGAATGGAATCGTCACCGCCGATGGTGGAGATGATGCCCTGGATCGAGGGGTCCTTAAGAACCTCCATGAGGTCGGCTGCACGAGCCTCCGGATGCGCGGCCAGCCAGGGGATGTCCTTCAGCGCATAGCGGCTCTCGACCACCTGGACACCGAAAGCTTCCTGCAACTGGCGTTTTCCATCATTGTAAGAACATGGGTACACGCTCGGCCAACCGCGGGAAAGCGAGATAGCGGCAACTCGGTCGCCGGATCGAAGAGCGCGGGGCTTGATCATTTCGATCATCTTGACTCAACCAATGATGGCGGTGGTTGCGAAAATGGGCGCGACGAGTGCGGCATCCCCGCGGATCACGGCCTGAGCGCGAGCCTTCTCGCGGTCCAACCCCTTAGTGAACAACCGCCAGGCTATGTCTTGTGACAGGAGGACTTCTGCCGCCGGCTCGGTGCATGACTTAAGAACCAGCGTCCAGCACCGTTCGTCCCTGCGCACGAACCATACGCCGCCCGCGTCGCCTGAAATCTCAAGCCGCACAACCGTTCCTTGAGGCGGCATGACGTGACGGAAGCTATGCGGCAGCGCTCGTACAAAGGTTTCGAGCACCGGTGACAAAAAATATGGATCGTAAAGCGGCGGACGGCCCGTGGCATCGCGGATCTGTTGCTGGTGGTGCCACCGTTCCGTGAATTCGCGCGCGATATCGAACCACTGCGGGGCCGGTTCCGTCCCTGCCCAGCTAACGGGACCGCCGATCGCCACGGGATCAAGAGCCGCAAAACACGCCTCCACCTGAGGTCCTGTAAAGGCCAAGAATTCTCTCAGCAGGCGCGGACTCATCCGCTGTGCCGCCAGCACCCATTCGGCATTCAGCCCATTCACCAGATCAATGAGTTGGTCATGTTGCTCGATTTTCTTGTCGGACGGACGAAATCCATCGCGCTTGCTTGCGAGAATCCAAACATCTCCGCCGAGCAGGTGAGCGACGATGTCTTTTACAGACCACAGCGGGGCCGCCGTGGGACGGTCCCAATCGTCGTCAGAAAGATCCGCTAGCAAACTCAGCAACTCCCGCCTCAATGTGGGAAAGCGATCGGCGACCAGGATAACGGCGGGGTGTTCCATTTATGGGTAACACCCATGATATTGAATCCGGGGTTGGCTCGGCCCTAAACGACCTCTTGACAGGAGAACTACAAAACTAAACTGCTAGTGACAGGTACGGATGAAGCTCAAAAAACACTCCGCGTAACCAGTGAAAATCGATTCTCTCATCGGGAGCCCTTGTTCGCCGTGCGCGGATCGTCGGCCGGATTTACGTACTTGAATTCAACGGGCCCTTGGCCATACAGCACAATGGTTGTCTCTCTGGCCGTCGTATACGCGAAGTGATTCATGTTTGCGGGCATGAGCGCGAATCCTCCGGTGGCGAGGGTCTTGTTGCCCGCGGCGCCCTTGGTCAGCTTATCGCCCATTCCGAAAGTCAGAGTGCCAGATGTAACTACGACATGCTCATCGGTGGGGTGCGAGTGCGCGGGAATGGCATAGTTGGCTGGAAACTTCAGGCGAATCGCATAGGGGACCGGCTTCGTGGGGTCGCCGGCCAGCACGGCGATTTGCGCACCGGCTGGAAGCAGCGGAGGCGCCGGGCCCCACTGCGCTTCTTGAGGCGTCTGAATGACGTGGCTTTGACTCTGCGCCTGAACAGCTGTGATCGATGCGCCGTAAAGAATGGCGGCCAACGAAATAGCGGAAGCAATATATTTCATGTTCTCCTCGTATTGAGCCAGGATTTGGAACGGTGGACCGGTGCCCTTCATCGAGGATTGTATGCGAGTGGGCGTCGTGTCCGCATCCCAGCACTGGGCCATTTTGAGTTAACGCTTGGGATGGCCCGTCCGGGCCATGTGACGGCTCAGGCAAGCAGGCCTTTGCGAGCGGCTTGTGCCACTGCGGCCGCGCGTGTGGAAACGCTCAGCTTCCTTAAAATGTTCGCCAAGTGGCGATGGACCGTGTGATCGCTTATGAACAGCCGTTCGGCGATAGTTTGATTGCTCAAGCCTTCCGCCACCAGACGCAGTACTTCGAGTTCGCGCTTGGTGAGATCATGGCGTCGGGACGTTGGGGGCGCGGGTTCACGATCTTGGGTTGCGCTGAGCGTTTGTAGGACACGCTGAGCGCGCGCCATTTCAACCTCCGCCTTCAGATCCGACAAGAGATCGATTGCGCGTCGAGCTTCCTGGGTTGCGGCGTCTATCCGTCCAAGGTCGCCGAGGGCGCGAGACAATTCGATCCGAGCGCGAGCCACTTCGAACGGGGCGCCGCTTTGAAGAAACAGGTCCACCGCATCTTCGAAATGTTTCCGTGCCGCGTCCGGCTGGCAGTCGGCCAGGGCGACATATCCGGAAGCAAAACTGGCAGCGGCCCGCAAAGGCAGGGTGGTGATGACCGTGGCGATACTCAACAGCTCATCAAGGGCGGTCTTGGCACGCTCCCACTCCCCCAGGCAAGTGTGCGCACGAACCAGCAACTCCAGAGCGGAGGCGCGATCTGCCCGGTTCTGCGAGGGTACATGACGCAGGTAACGCGCTGCTTGCTCGGCGGCCGCCCGTTGATCGCCGCAGTCGAATGCGAGTTCCGCGCGGCCTAACAGCCCGGCCCCATGCGGTGGCGATTGATCGAAGAGCTCGGCCGCCTCTTCCAACCGTCCTTGCCGCCGGCGCAACTCCGCCAATCGAACCAGCGCATCGCCCGTCATCCCTGGGCGGCTGGCCGCCAGCTCGTCTTTTGCCGCGCACAACTCCTGCTCGGCTTCGAACCACGTGCCGCGCCACATGCAAATTGACGCATACTGCATTCGGCACACCGCGAAAAGCGGACGCAAACCCCACTTCGCACAAAAGACTTTGAGTCGCGAACACCATTGGACCGCGCGCTCATAGTCGCGCACGTGCTCGCAGGCCGCGATCATGTAGCAGCAGGACAAACCAATGGCTACCAGGTCCCTGAGCTCACCACCGATCACGGCTGCATTCACTTCATCTAGGCCGCGCATGCCCGTAGCCACCTCACCCGACGCAACCAGCGCCATACCTTGAACGGCGCGGCCCAGCATCTCCATGTCAGTGTCGCCAACCTCGCGCGCGATGCGGATGCCTTCGGCCGCCAGAGCAAGTGCGCGAACAGGGTCGCCTTCTTCGAGCAGGCAGAGCGATCCTTCGCGCAACTCCAGCCACGCGCGTTCGGAACAGGCCGGATGCCCGTCCAGCAGACGGCGAGCGCGTTGAAGCCATCCGTTTGCCACCGCGCTCTCGCCGCGAAACGCCCAGTAATCCCAGGCCAACCAGACGGCGATGCGGGCTGCGGCGGCGTGATCGTCCCGTGCCAGGTACAAACGATAGGCGCGTTCGCGGGCGTCGAAAACCAGATCGGCGAGATCCAACCACCAAGCAGCGGTCCCCAGGCC
>Ga0302325_10034599_pt1 | contig 10337 bp, 8 predicted proteins | sample Palsa_T0_2_FD_201948 | JGI IMG/M metagenome (GOLD analysis project Ga0302325, IMG submission 201948) | Peat permafrost microbial communities from Stordalen Mire near Abisko, Sweden - Palsa_T0_2 | ecosystem: Environmental > Terrestrial > Soil > Palsa > Peat permafrost | place: Sweden: Abisko...
CCACTCAATCTTCATACCATTCGCCTTTTAAATCAGCGGCTTATCGGCCGCCGCTAAAAACTGAACTCTTCGGGTCGCCGCGCGTTGCGCAAAGGATCGATGATCGTCTCGAAGAGACTCTCGGATGTCCACGTGTCTTCGCTGAGACGACGCACCAGGCGCGCTTCCATGATCGGCTCCTCGCCGACGACCACGAACAGGCGCCCTCCGACCTCGAGCTGCCGCTGCCAGCGATCGTCATATACGGGCAGCGACGCGGTGAGCGCAATCGCCTCGTAGCGGCAGTCCGGGGAGATCTTAAGCGCGTCCTCGTTGAGCACCTGCGCGTTCTCGACGCCAAGCACGGTGAGGTTCGCCGCCGCCTGCTCGGCAAGATCTGCAAAGATCTCCACCGAGCGCACCGCGCGGCTCGCCGCCGCCAGACACGCGGTCACGAACCCTGTGCCGCTGCCCACTTCCAGGACGCGCTCCGCACCCTCCAGTGCGAGCGCCTGCAGGAGCCGCCCGGCGACACTCGGCCGCAGCATGTGCTGCCCGTGCGCAAGACAGATCGCCACATCCGCAAAGGCGAGGAAGCGCTGCTCGGGCGGAACAAAGCGCTCGCGGGGCACGCTGCGCAGAATGCCGAGCACCCGCTCATCGAGCACATCCCAGGCGCGAACCTGTTGCTCGATCATCTGCTCGCGGGCCGCTTCAGTATGCATCGTCACACCTGCCAATTGGACTTATTGTGCCCGAGTAAATGGGCGGAAGAACTTAAGTGTTTTCCACGACGCTGCCAAGCGTTCTTGCGACGAGATATGGTGAAATACAGACAGACCGAGGGAAGCGGTGGGATATGCTGCTTGTGCAGCGCATCCGACGCCACAAGATGACAACGACTGCCCGGCTGATGCGCGCTTAACTGCGGGACCCGCTAAAGAATTTCAGATGTCGATTCTCGGCCTTGTGTGCCTGCTGCTGGCGCTCGTCGCGACCCTCCTTTTGGTGCTGTATGGGCTACAACGCCGTGAGATGCGGGCGGTCGAGCAGCTCTCGCACCAACTGCAGCGTATCGCAATCGGCGGGCGCCTGGAGGGACGCGTCGAGCTGCACACCGACCACCCAGAGATCTCCGCGCTCGGCACCGCAATCAACCATCTTCTGACGCGCAGCACCGGAGCGCGCGTGGACAGGGAGCGCGCCTCCCCGGAGCTCTTCACCGAGCTCGCCGATCGCATCCACGAGGCGGTCATCGTTCACCGCGACGTGGTCCTGCACGCCAACAAACAGTTCGCGAACCTCGTCGGTGCGGAAAAAGGCGCGCTCGTCGGCCGCCCGCTCGCCGACCTCGTACCGGCCGAGTATGCCGAGCTCGTGCAGGAGAATATCCGCCGCCGGCTGAAGGGCGAGACCGCCGCCGAACGCTATGAGATCGACATGGTCGGTCTGCAGGGCCAGGTGAGCCGCCTGGAGATCAGTTCCACCGTCATCGATTACGAGGGCGAGACGGCTCTGCTCATCACCGGAGCGGAGATTCTGCCGACACAGACGGTGCCGCAGCTGGCGCAACTCGCGGTGCCCGGGGAGAACGGCGGCACGGTCCCGACGTTGCATCTGCAGGCGCTCGAATCGCTCGCCGAGGCGGTGATCGTGACCGATCTGCAGGGCCATATGCGCTACATGAACCCGGCTGCCGAACGCCTGACGGGCACCGTGGTTGATCCGGCGGAGGAGCGTACGCTCGAGCAGGTGGTGGGCCTGGTTGATGAGAACGATCGGCGCCTCCTGAGCGATCCGGTGCGCCAGGCGCTGACTAGCGGCGCGCCGGTGAACCTGAGCCGCCGTGCGCTGCTGCTGTCGCGCGCCAACGGCACGGAGCGCTCGATTGAGCTGTCGGCCGCGCCGATTCGCAACGCCGCCAACGAGGTGACGGGTGCGGTCGCGCTGCTCCACGACGTCACCGAGCTGCGCGGGCTTGCCCGGCAAATGTCCTATCAGGCGACCCATGATGCGCTCACCGGCCTCATCAATCGGCGCGACTTCGAACGGCGCTGCGAGGAGGCCATCGATCGCGGCCAGAGGGGCGATGGCCAGCATGTCCTGTGCTATTTGGATCTCGACCGCTTCAAAGCCGTCAACGACACGAGCGGTCACCTGGCCGGCGACAGCATGCTGCGCGAGGTGGCGAAGCTGCTGCGCGATGCCGTGCGCGACAGCGACACGGTCGGTCGCCTGGGCGGGGATGAGTTCGGCATGCTTCTCATCGGCTGCCCCCTGGAGAAGGCCCAGCAGATTGCGGACGATGTATGCCGGGCGGTCGGCGACTACCGCTTCGTCTGGAGGGACAAGATCTTCAATATCGGCGTGTCTGTCGGAATCGTGGAGATCTCGCGCGAGAGCGGCACGCTCGAGGAGCTCTTCGCGGCCGCCGACTCGGCCTGCTACGTCGCAAAGAAGCAGGGCTCCGGACGCGTGGCCGTGTACTCGGCGCGTGACGAGGCGCACGCACGGCATTCGGGGGAGATTCAGTGGCTGCAGCGCCTGCAAAGCGCGTTGAAGGAAAATCGCTTTCATCTCTATCAGCAGGTCATCGTCCCCGCCAATGGGCCGAACGGCCGCGGACCTGCGATGGAAGTGTTCGTGCGCATGCGCGATGAGGACGGCAACGACGTGCCGCCCACCGACTTTGTGCGCGCCGCCGAACGCTACCGCCTGATGGGACTCGTGGACCGCTGGGTGGTGCAGACGACGCTGGCGGCGCTGGGTCGCGGCGCGCTGGCGGTGCCCTCCAATCGCAGCGTCGCCATCAACATCTCCGGGCAGACACTCGGGGACGTGCAGTTTCTCGAGTTCGTGGTCGAGTGTCTGGACAGTACCGGGGTGACGCCCGGCCAGGTGTGCTTTGAGATCACCGAGAATGCCGTCATCGCCAATATGGACCACGCGCGCCGCTTCGTCGGCGTGCTGCACGGCATCGGCTGCCAGTTCGCGCTGGATAATTTCGGCTCCGGCGTGGGCTCGTTCTCCAACCTGAAGAATCTGCCGATGGACTATCTGAAGATTGACGGCTCGTTCATGCGCAATCTCGCGCGCGATTCGGTCAACCAGGCGCTGGTCACCGCCATGATCAAACTGGCCCGCTCGCTGCACTTCAAGGTCATCGCCGAGCAGGTGGAAGATGATGCAGCAGTGGATGCCGCGCGGCGCATGGGCGTCGACTTCCTGCAGGGCTACGCCATCGGCAGACCCGAGCCTCTGGCGCTCGCCGCTTAGGCGCGCACTGCCTACGACAGAGCGCTCAGGCGCGCCGGGGTCGTTGCGCCCGCGAGTCGCCGTGCGCTACAGATGCGCACCGGATTCGCTCACCGCCTCCGGCATCGGGCCCGACCCCGCGCGGGTGAGAGTGACTGCACCATGTCCTGTCCCGCATGGCTCCAGGCCGCCCGACCCGCGGTCAATCCCAGCACGCGGCACTTCAAGGTGTCGTATGCGCATCGTTGCGCGCGTAGCGGGGCATGAGGAGCTTTGCAACGAGTCCCGTCCAGCCGGTCTGGTGTGAGGCGCCGACGCCCCGGCCCGTGTCGCCGTGGAAGTACTCGTAGAAGAGCACATGGTCGCGGAAGTGCGGATCGTGCTGCAGGCGCGCATCGCTCCCATACACCGGACGCAGACCGCGCTCGTCCCGCAGAAAGATGCGCGTCAGACGCAGGGCGAGCTCATTTGCCGCTGCGGCGAGCGTGACGAGATTCCCGGAGCCCGTGGGGAACTCGATTTTGAAATCTTCGCCGTAGTAGTGCCCGAATTTCTGCAGCGACTCAATGATGAGGAAGTTGACCGGGAACCAGATCGGGCCGCGCCAGTTGGAGTTGCCGCCGAAGAGGGCGGTATCCGCTTCGGCCGGCCGGTAGCCGACCGTGAATTCCAGGCCCCTGTGGCGGAACACGTACGGCTCTGCGGCGTGCACGCGCGAGAGCGCGCGCACGCCGTACGGGGAGAGGAATTCCGTCTCGTCGAGCATGCGCTTCAAGACGCGCTTCATGCGATGGCCGCGCAGCAGCGACAGGAGCCGCCGCTGGCCGCGGCCCGCCACGTTCCAGTTGGAGACCAGCGCGGCAAGCTCGGGCCGGTAGTCAAGAAACCATTCCAGGCGGCGCTTGAAATTCGGCAGCGCATCGAGGAGTTCCGGTTCCAGCGTCTCCACCGCGAAGAGCGGTATGAGTCCGACCATGGAGCGCACCTTCATCGGCTGCTTGCTGTCATCCGGCAGATGCAGCACGTCGTAGAAGAACTCATCCGCCTCGTCCCACAGGCCGATGCCTGCCTCGCCGATATTGTTCATCGCCTCGGCGATGTGCAGGAAATGCTCGAAATATTTGGTGGCAATGTCCTCGTAGACGCGATTGTGGCGCGCCAGCTCGAGGGCGATGCGCATGAGATTGAGCGCGTACATCGCCATCCAGCTCGTACCGTCCGCCTGGTCAATGTGCCCACCGGAGCACAGCTCGGCGCTGCGATCAAACACCCCGATGTTGTCGAGGCCGAGAAAGCCGCCCTGAAAGACGTTGCGGCCCGCGGCGTCCTTACGGTTCACCCACCAGGTGAAATTCAGCATAAGCTTGTGGAAGACTCGCTCGAGGAACTCCAGATCCTCCTGTCCGCCGTGTTGCTTGCGATCGATCTGGAAGACGCGCAACGCAGCCCAGGCGTGCACCGGAGGATTGACGTCGCCGAATGCCCACTCGTATGCGGGGATCTGCCCGTTCGGATGCATGTACCACTCGCGCGTCAGGAGCACGAGCTGCTCCTTCGCGAACTGCGCATCAAGGTGCGCGAATGCGATGCAGTGAAACGCCAGATCCCAGGCGGCGTACCACGGATACTCCCATTTGTCGGGCATCGAGATGACGTCCGCATTGTTAAGATGCGGCCAATTGCGATTGCGGCCGCGGCGGCGCTCGCTCGCGGGCGCGGGTTGACCCGGATCGCCTGCGAGCCAGGCCGGCACGTCAAAGTAGAAGAACTGTTTGCTCCAGATCATGCCGGCGAATGCCTGGCGCTGCACGCTGCGCGCATCCTCGCTGGCCATGCCCTCCTGCAGGTGCGCATAGAACTCATTCGCCTGCGCGATGCGCTCGGTGAAGACACGCGAGAAATGCGTGAACGCGTCGGGCGCTGCGCGCGGCGAGAGGCGCAGCCGCAGCTGCGCCTGCGAGCGCGCGGGGATGCTGAGCTCGTACCACAGCGCGGCCTTGGTGCCATGCGCCTGCGGATTGACGGCGGCCGTGCGTCCGTGCACCACGCGCTCGTGAAAGGCATCCTTCCAGTAGCCCGCCTTGGGCGTATCTCCCCACAGGCGCGCTGCATTCGAGTCATTGTCGGTAAAGAGCGTGGCGACTGGTACGCCATCGGCATGCAGGTAGCGGGCGCCCAGTTCCGGGTGCATGGCGAGAATGCCGCCGTGCGCACCGAGGCGCAGCAGGGGCCGTGCAGCGCCGGGTTTCCAGCTCCAGGTGTTGCGAAACCACAGCTGCGGCAGGACGTGCAGCGATGCGGCGTCGGGGCCGCGATTGCACAGCGTCACCTGCATGAGGATATCGTCCGGCTCGGCCTGCGCGTACTCGACGAACACGTCGAAGTAGCGCTCGTCGGCGAACGCGCCGCTATCGAGTAGCTCGTACTCCGGCTAGCCCAGGCCGCGGCCGCGGTTCGCGGCGACGAGGCGCGCGTAGGGGAATTAGCGCTGCGGATATTTGTAGAGCATCATCAGGTAGGAATCGGTCGGCGTTGCGTCGAGGTAGTAGTAAAGCTCCTTCACGTCTTCGCCGTGATTGCCTTCGCCGTTCGTCAGGCCAAAGAGTCGCTCCTTGAGTATGGGATCGCGGGTATTCCACAGCGCAAGACTGACGCACAGCCGCTGCTGGTCATCCGAGAAGCCCGCGATGCCGTCCTCACCCCAGCGATAGGCGCGGCTTCTCGCATGATCGTGCGAAAAGTAATCCCAGGCCGTGCCGTCGGAACTGTAGTCCTCGCGCACCGTGCCCCATTGGCGTTCGGAAAGATACGGGCCCCAACTCTTCCAGCGCGCTGCCGCTGCGTGATCGCTGAGACGCGCCTGCTCTGCGCCGCGGTGTCTCATTCGACCGGGGGCGCCGCTGCACGGCGTGTGAGGGTGTGCCAGGCGCACAGGGTCTGCGCGACACTCCACGCCTGCGCAAAGCAGCCGCGCGGCGCATGCGGCGCGTCGCCGTCGAATATTTCGCCGATCGTGGCGAGGCAGCCCTCGCCCAGATGCGGCGCGAGCCCCGCAAGCAGGGATAGGGCGTAGCCGGCATCCTGATAGACGCGGAAGTGGGCGAGCGCGAAGGGCCCGAGAAGCCACGCCCACACGGTTCCCTGGTGATAGGCGGCATCGCGCTCTGCAGGGCCTCCCTGATACGTGCCGACGTAGCGCGGATCGCCTGCCGCAAGGCTGCGCAGGCCCACGGGCGTCAGAAGCTCGCGGCCGCAAACATCGACGACGGCACGCGCGCGGCGCGCATCGAGAAGCTTGGTTCCCAGTGACACGGCAAAGATCTGGTTGGGACGCAGGCTGGCATCAGCGCGCCGACCGGTCGCATCGGGCGTGCCTTCGGCCGCGTCGACGACGTCGTAGAGATAGCCGCGCGCCTCGCACCAGAACGCGCGGGCAAAGCTGCGCGCGGCCTGCGCGGCATAGCGTTCGAACTGTTTCGCAAAACGCTGCTTGCTCAAGAGCTGCGCCCAGCGCGCCATGCTGGCAAGCGCAAAGTGCCACAGCGCATTGATCTCCACGGGTTTGCCGATGCGCGGCGTAATCACCTGGGTGCCGACCTTGGCATCCATCCAGGTGACCTGCACCCCCGGCTCGCCTGCGTGCAGCAGGCCATCCGCCGCGTCGACCTTGATTCCGAAGCGCGTGCCGCGGCGATGCCACTCGAGAATATCGACCAGCACGGGAAAGAGCTCGCGCAGCAGATCCTGATCGCCGCTCGCATCGACGTAGGCGCTCAACGCATGGAAGTACCAGAGCGTGGCATCCGCTGTGTTGTATTCGGGCGCTGCGCCGCGCTCGGGAAAGCGGTTCGGCAGCATGCCCTCGCTTGCGTAGGAGGCAAAAGTGCGCAGGATGGCAGCCGCCTCGGCGTAGCGCTGCCGCGCGAGCACGAGCCCCGGCAGCGCTATCATTGTGTCGCGCCCCCAGTCAGTGAACCACGGGTAGCCTGCGATGATGGTGGTGCCGGTGACTTTGAGGTCGGCCCCGGCACGCGCCACGATGAATTGATCGGCGGCCAGGGTGAGCGAGCCGATCCACGGCGGCGCGGCGGCCGTCACCTGGGCGATAAGCGAGCGGCGGCGGGCGAGCTCCTCGGCGAGCGCCGCCGGCGCGCTCATCGGCGCCTCGCTCTCGGCGGTAGCGATCCAGGTAAGCGTTTCATGGGGCGCGAGTCGCGCCTGAAAAGTCCCCGGCCGGAACAGATCCTCCAGCGCATCAAGTCCACGCTCGGCTTCCAGGCGATGGCGGAAATGCCAGTACCACTCCGCGCCGGCAACGAATTTGCCGCGATCGATCAGCAGTCGATAGGGGCGCCCGTTGGGAAGCGCCGTCACGCGACAGCCGCGCGCTTCCGCAGCGACTTCCAAGGACCAGCCACCTTGAGTGTGCGCGTGATAGTCGCGATAGGTGCACAGCGGCAGGAGCGACAAATCAAGCGCGGCCGAGGCGTGGCTGAGCGTGAAACTGACGTAGGTCGTGTTGCGCCCATGCGCCATCCAAATGCGCTCTTCGAGACGCGCGTCGGCGAGCGCATAGGTCCATACGGGTATCCCCTCTTCCAGATGAAACGAGGCGAGCAGGGAGAAGCCGCGCGGCGCAACCGTGCCGTCGGCGTACTCGTTGCACGCGAGCTCATACTGGCGCTTCTGGTAGCTCACCGTGGCATCGAGCTTGGCGACCATGACGGTGCGCTCGCCGGGCGGGGCGAGAGCCGCCACCAGGAGTCCGTGATAGCGCCGGGTGTTCGCCTGCGCCACCGTGCCGCAGGCAAATCCTCCCAGTCCATTCGTCAGCAGCCACTCGTGTGCGAGCGCGCTTTCCTGATCGACGAAGTCGGATCGCGGCAAGGTCAGTTGATCCATACAGCTCCCGTGAGGATGCGCAAGGCGGGCATCCGTGCCTGCGGAGACCGCTGCGGTGCGGCGGCTATTTCAAAGTCGGCAGCAGTTCAAAGCAAATGCGACCCTTGGGCGCAAAAAATGATCATGCAGGGCACCTGCTATTCCCGCGACTGGCACGCGCGACGGCGCCGCCCTGCTGCGGCGCGCTCATGCGATACCTGCGCAGGATTTGCGCCGCAGCCTAAAGGCGGTAAGTGCGTGCAATGCGAGCAAGCGGCGCAGCGCCGGACCGAGATCAAATGCCGCCTCGCATTGCTGCGCGGCCTCGAGCGCCGCGCCCAGGCAAAAATCCTGTGCGATCTTCGCAAGCAGTGCGTGCTCCGGCGCACTCAGCAGGTGAAATGCGACGCCCTCGGCGCTGCGCTGCACGAGCGCGCGCGTCGCCCCGCTCGCAAGATCGATGATTGGGGTTGCCGCAGAAGCGCTTTGGTTGGCGCGCCAGATTGGCAGCGTCGGATAGCGGGAGCTTACGAGCCGGCAGGCCGGGTGAAACTCAAAGTGCAGTTGGGCGTAGTCATCGGGAGCGACGCTGCGCAGCGCGTGCGGCGCAAATGCCACCGCTTCCGGTGCGATCATGCACTCCTGCACGGCCCACTCGAGTGCGGCGACATCCGGCAGGTAGTCGTATGCGCCGCCGGCAAAACGCTGCCTGAGGAAGGCGGCAAACGGCGCGCCGATGTGCTGCAGGTCGCCGGCGCGCGAGGGATGCGCCGTCTGGAACTCGCGTCCGAGATGTCGGAAATATTCGCCGCCCACGAGGCGCTCGATGACCGGAAATTCGCGCGCGAGGGTGCGCACAAAGACGGCGTGCAGCTGAAGGCGGTAAATGTCGAGGCGCGCGCGCGCCTCGCCGCCGTTGCCACGCAGTTCTGCGCCCAGCATCTCGTGGTCGTCAGCAAAGAGCGCCGCGGCGAAGCGGTGCTGCAACTCACGCAGCATCGGCACAGCGCGCCTCATTGAGCTCATCGATCTTGCGCGCTTCGCCAAGGAGCACATCGAGCGCCGGGAGCTCCGCATCCCACTCGATGAGTGTCGGCACCGCGCCGAAGCGCTCGAGCGCCGCGCCATAGAGCCGCCAGACCGTGTTGCACACCGGCGCGGCATGCGTGTCGATCAGCAGCTCGCACGCTCCCACACGCGCTCTGCCGTGGCCGGCGACATGGATCTCGCGCACCGCCGCCGGCGGCAGGTGATGCAAATAGACGTACGGGTCGAAGCCGTGATTGAGCGCATTGACATGCAGGTTATTGAGATCGAGGAGCAGGGCGCAGCCGGCTTCGGCCACCAGGGCGACCAGAAATTCCCACTCCGCCATCGAGGAGTCATTGAACTCGAGGTAGCTGGATACGTTCTCGATCAGGATCTGGCGGCCGAGGACGTCCTGGACCGAGCGCACCCGCGCCGCCATGTGATGCAGAGCCTCCTCGTTGTAAGGCAGCGGCAGCAGATCATTCATGAAGCGCCCGTCGATTGATCCCCATGCGAGGTGCTCGGAGACGAGAACCGGGTCGAAGTCGCGCTCAAGGCGCAGAAGTTCGGCCAAGTGATTCCTGTTGAGCGGATCGGTCGAGCCGATCGAGAGGCCCACGCCATGCAGACTCAGCGGATAATGAGCGCGCACCTCGGCCAGCACCTTGCGCTGCATACCGCCGCGGGCGAAATAGTTCTCGCTGTGCACCTCGACCCAGCCCACTGCCGGACGGCGTTTGAGGAATTCGGCATGATGCTGCGAGCGCAGGCCGATTCCGCTTGAGCGAGCGCGTGCGCCCATGGCATCAGCCGGACGCGCCGCCTTTGAGAATGCCGCCGACGATGCGCTCGCAGGTTCCCTTGGGAAGATTTACGTATTCATCCGGGTCGGCATCCGTCTTTGCGAGTCCCGCGCACACATGTCCGGGACCGGCGCAGTCATTCTTGCCGGCCTTGGCAACGCCATAGCACCTCTCGATCGTCGGGTCGTCGGCGGCCATGATGGCAGGCGCGCCCAGGGCAAAAAGGCTGCCGATGGCGGCCGCGAGCATCACAGTCTTCGAATCCATTTGAGACTCCTTCTAATTTGCCTGGCTGGTGTATCGAACCGCCGGACTCGAGCGGCGGGTTGAGTCTAAGAAACAACAAAGTTTGCTGCTGATAAAGGCCGTGAACAATCAATTACTTATTGC
>Ga0302325_10034603_pt1 | contig 10336 bp, 9 predicted proteins | sample Palsa_T0_2_FD_201948 | JGI IMG/M metagenome (GOLD analysis project Ga0302325, IMG submission 201948) | Peat permafrost microbial communities from Stordalen Mire near Abisko, Sweden - Palsa_T0_2 | ecosystem: Environmental > Terrestrial > Soil > Palsa > Peat permafrost | place: Sweden: Abisko...
GCCGGGACAGTTGTGTATTCGTTGTCATTCCGTATCGGAGTTTGCGACCCACTCATTGAGTCCTTTTTGGGCTTTTCGCGCTGACGATTCAGGCTGTGACTACGCAGACAGGTCAGGTGAAGGCCCGAACACTCGCTTGGAGCGGAGTGAAGGTGACTCTGCGGCGGCTTGTCGAGCTGTCAAACGCGCGGTGTGCGGTTCGTCAGTCGCCCATCCCTCGCCGCACGTCCCAGAGGTGATGGCAGACCTCGTGCGCGTTGCGTTGGACGACGTCGAAGGCGCAGATCTCGCCCGCCCGGGGTGTGGTGTCGTCACGTCATGGGGCGCCTTCTAGGACGCGGTACGTCACGGGTCTGCCGCAGCGACGAGAGCGATGGGTCCGACGAACGGAGAGAGTTGATCGTAGGACCGGGCATCGGCGAGAACGTTCTCGTCCCATGTCGGGACACCGAAGGAGGAGTCCGCGCTGATGGTCCACAACCTCTCAGTTCTGAGGCGGAGCACATCGACGGCGTGCCAGACGTAGCGGCTGGCGGACTATAAATCTGGATCCACGGCCTTAGCCGGGTCGATCTGCGAAAAAACACCGCCGAAGACGGCGACGTTGCGCATGCACTGGTCGACCAGCAGCTCGTAGCGGCCTCGGCCCAGTCGAAGCCACACTCCGAGCACGGCACCGCGGGACGCTCCCGGACGCCTGGTTGGACAGATGACCCCGGTGTCATATCGGCCTCAGCGGACCTCCCGCTCGGGGTTGCCCATGTGCCACGCGGAGCACACGTCGCATCGATACACGTTGAGCTCGACCCCGGACTCCTGGCGTCGCACGAGGGCTGCGGTCAGGGCGTCGCCCTGGTTCCGGTACGCAGTCTTGGGCGCACCGTCGGCACGCCAGTGCGACCCCAGGCCGGCGATCCGCTCCTTGGCGGGGCTTTCGGGTCGTCGGCGGCTCCTTGGATTGTTTCGCCGAGGCATGGGACCCTCTCTGATGCTGAGCCGGGAGACGGCGGCGAAACGCCTGGTCAACGGCTCGAAATGGTCCCGAGGCGCCGTGGATTCGACGGAGGGGGAAAGGAGTCGAACCCCGGCGCGACCGGACCACCCCACCCTATCGGTCGCCTCTCGACGCCGAGCCTTTTGTGGGCGACTGGCGGCTCTGCCACCATTTGGTGATGGCTAAGACGGTGATTGTGAAGCTGACCGACGACATCGACGGAAGGGACGCCCACGAGACGGTGCGGTTCGCCCTCGACGGGCGCTCCTACGAAATCGACCTGAGTGAGGCCAATGCGTCACAGCTTCGTGCCGCGTTCCAGCCCTACATCGAGAAGGGACGGCCTAGCGGGGACGGCGTACGGTCCAGGCCCACGCGTATGGGCGGTGCTCCGACCGAGAGAAGCCTCTATTCCCAGCTCAGCGACGACGAGAAGGCGCGCTTCAGAGCTTGGGCGGACATGGCGACGGCCCGTCGGATCAGCAATGCCCGGATCAAGAGCTGGGTGGACGCAGGCAAACCCTGAGCAGCCGAATACGGCGACGCCGTGGAACGGACCTCGTTCCGTTCCTCAGGCTCAAGTTGAGGTTGAGGGACCGCCTCAGGCGAGGCTAAGGATCCCGTAGGTGTTGCAGAGACCGGCCAGGTCGATCAGCAGGAACGCCGCCACCACGGCGATGACGAAGGGGGCCTTCCAGCGGCGCCCTCCCCGGCGCACGGCCGGCGGCATGTACCAAAGAGGCAGCGGGGCGCCGAGCTGCGCCAAGTGGATGCCGATGGGCACCGCCCTTTCGGCGATCGGCTGATCGGGGTCGGCGGCCAGGGCCAGGGCGGTGAGCTCTTCGTCGCTGAGGGTCTCCTGGGGGTCCACGTCCTCCGCGGTCATACGGGCCAAGCTAGCTGTCGAGCGACGGGCGAGTCGACAGTGCCCTCGTCGGAGGTGATGAGCATGGTCGAAGACGAGACCGGGACCTCACGATTGGTGATGTCCGAACCGGACGATGGCCAGGAAGCGGCCGGATCGACTCCGAAGGCTCCGGGTTGGTACCCCACGCGGACAAACCCCAACGACCAGACCTACTGGGACGGCCAGGACTGGACGGCCCGGAGGCGGTGGTCCTCGGGCAAGGGCTGGATCGTGGCGGGCGATGCCCCGCCGGGATCGGAAGGGGATTCGGGACCTCCCCACGCCTCAGGTCGGTACTCGGCGAATCCCTATGCCCCCGTCTCGATCGCTCGACCCAAAGGGACCGGCTTCTCGTTCAACCTCGGCGTGCTGCTGCTCTGGATTTGCGGCATCGCTTTGATGTACGGGTCGGTCGGCGCATGGGTCCATGTGAGCGGGAGCGTCGGCATCGCGGATTTCCACGTGTCCATCAACGGGACCGACCCCGGCATCGCCAACCTGATCAGTGTCAACGGTTGGATCACCTTCATCGGTGGGATCCTGCTGGTCATCTTCGCCTGCTTCGAAATGACGTCGGACGAGTTGATGCTTTCCGTGTTCACGACCGTCGTCGCAGCCGTGATCACGGTTTTCGCCGTCTACGACATGTTCCGAATCGTGCAGAAGATCTCGAACGTCACGACAGTCGCCGGCTCCAACATCAGCGTCGGGTGGGGCCTGATCTGTGTGCTCGCCGCCGCGGCCTTCGCCACGCTGATCACCCTGGTCCGGTTGATCCAGCGCTGACGGCTCGGGTGGGCGACCGGGGACCGCTCCCTCGGTCGCTCACCCGTCCGCCCGTACCTATTGCGGAGGACCCGAGGACAGCTGCACCGTGGCGGTGTGGGTCTGCCCTGAGCTGTCGGTCCAGCCGATGCTCACTTTGTCGCCTGGGTGGTACTGGCTGATGGCGTTCGTGAGGTCATTCGGCGTGGTGATCGTCCTGCCTCCCAGCGAGGTGATGACATCTCCCTCGGCCAGGCCCGCTTCCTGGGCGGGGCCGTTCGTGACGGTACTGGCGACCGAGGCCCCGGATGCGGAGGACCCGGTGTTGCCGGTGCTGCCGGAGTTCCCACCGAAGAAGCCTCCGAAGCCGCCACCATCGCCACCACTGTCGCCTGAGGAACTGCTGCTCTGTGCGTTGATCTCGACGCCGAGGAAGGCCGTCTCACCGATGTGGACGGTGGTCGATCCGGAACCGGCCTCGATCGTCTTGGCGATCGAGAGCGCGGTGTCGATCGGGATGGCAAAGCCCTGAGTCCCCGAGGAATCGCCGTTGTATTGGAACGAGGTCCCGGCGGAGGCCGCAGTATCCATCCCGATCACGTCCCCCGAGGTGTTGACCAGGGAACCGCCCGAGTCTCCGGGCTGGATGTCGGCGTTGGTCTCGATGAGACCACTCAGCTGCTCTGACGTACCGTCACCGTCGTCACTGGCGGTGATGGACTGGTTGAGCGCCGTCACGGTCCCACCCACCGCGCTGGGGGTCCCGCCAGTGCCGCCGGCGTTCCCGATGCCCACCACGTCTTCGCCGACGGAGGCGTTGGACGAGTTGCCCAGGGTCGCCGTCGTGAGTCCCGAGGCGTTGTGCAGCTGCAGGACCGCAACGTCCTTCGTCCGGTCGTACCCCACGACGCTGGCGGTGTAGGTCTTGTTGTTGCCGACATCGGTCACGCTGATGCTCGTCGCTCCGTCGATCACGTGGTTGTTGGTCAGGATCACGCCGTTGGATGAGAGCACGATGCCTGTGCCCGCGGCCTGCTCCTGCTGGTAGCCGAGTGTCGTGTTGATGTCGACGAGGCCCGGGTCGACCTTGGACGCGATGGCGTTGACGTCACTGGGACCCGAGGAGCCAGATGACCCTGAGCCGCCGCTGCCCGCGTTGCCGGAGCTCCCTGAGTTGCCGGAGCCGCCGAAGGCGCCGCCGTTGCCGAAGGGGCTGCCGTTGCCGAACGGACTGCCTGAGGAGCCGGCACCCCCCGAGGAGCTCGAGCCGCCTGAGGACCCGGAACTTGAGGGCAGCCGCGAGCTGCCCGACGTTGGGCTGAAGGCCTGTGTGCTCCCGCCATTGTTCGTCGTTGCATGGCCGATACCGAAGCCGGCGCCCAGGACCGCCAACGCGGCTGCTCCGGCCAGCAGACCGTTGCGGACGCGGTGGTTGCTGGTGCCAGCCGCTGCGGCAGGCGCCGGGGGCGCCGGCCACGTTGGGGCCCCGGGGTTGGTGGGCGGAGGGGTGCCGAAGGAGGATGCCGGTGTGGCACCGAGCATCGGGTTGCCGGCCAGAGCGCCCATGGCGTAGGTGCCCTGGGGCGGGGTCGAGCTTGCCGGTGGCGTCGGATCATGTGCAAAGCCCATCGGGGGGGTGTCGGGCTGCTGGGGGAGAGGAAGGGGCTGCTCCGACGCCGGAGGAGTCACGGCCGGCAGCGGAATCGCCGCCTGGCTCGTTGTCTCGGGCACTTCGGCCGGAGCGGTCTCCGGGTTGGGGTCGCTCATCGGCCCCTCGTTCGTCTGGTCGTTCTGGTCCTCGGTCATGTCTGCGGTCCTCCGTCTGAGCTCGGGCGGCCCGGGCTCTCCACAGGGTCAATTGGACACGGCAGGTCTGTACGCCAGGTGGGAGAAAGTTATGACCCGGATAAATGTTGTCTGTGCGATGAGGTGCTCTGAGCTGGGGCAACCTGAACACGACGCTCCACTGATGCCGCTGACGTCTGGACCCACACCCGAGGCGGCTGCGCGATATGGGTTTCTTCTTACAAGAGCGTGCTGGCTCCGAAGGTGACGGTCGATGACTGGCCTGCACTCGGCGTCAGGCCAACGGATTCGCGCCCTTGCCCAATCGGCCTACGGATCCTCCCAACGCCTGAAACGACCGAGTGGCAGAGGACATATGCCCAGACCGGCCCGCTGGTTATCTTCCGACAGCCGAGCTCGTCAGGTGATACAGCGTGAATGCACGACCTTCGCCGCCGCCGTAGGCGCCTGAGGCCACGACAGCTCCGCGCTCTTCGACCCATGCGTCCACGGCCTCGGTCGAAGTCATACCGCTATGGACCCGTGCTGTGCTCTTGGGGATGTAGACCTCGCGTACTCTTCCGGCCTGCACGAGGTGCTTGAACTCCGTGATCGTGGGTGCGGGGTCCGTGTCAGTGAAGCCACCCATTGCGATGACCGGCCTGCCGCTCTGAAGGATGAAGGGTGCCGCGGTGACGGATCCATTGACGGCGACCAGGTAGGTGGCAGATCCTTGGTGACGCTCGAGGTAATCGACGAGTGCTTGGCTCACCTTGGCGTTCCCGCCGCCACCAGCTGCTCCCGAGACAGGCCCGGCCGTTGCGATGGTGCCGGTGACGGTCCCCAAAGTTGTCACTGAGTAGGCCGTTGGTCCGGCCAACACCGACGCCGCCGCGAGCGCCCCGGCCACCCAACCGAGCCAGCGCCCTCGTATGAGCCGTGTCATTAGGAGCCACAGGATCGGCGCAGAGATCACACCGGTGACGATCACGGTCGGTCCGAGCCAGGAGTCGTACCCGTCGGTCCGCGCCAGCAAGGTGTCGGCCCAGAACACCGTACCAATGATGGCAGCGGGTAGGACCCAAGCCCACCGAAGTGAGCGTTGCCCCAGGTGCCAGAGCGCCACGGCACCTGCACCCGCCAACGCGGCCACAGCGGGTGCCATCAGCACGGTGTAGTACGGATGGAATATGCCGCGGGCGTCGTCGTACACCGCGAAGTACATGATCAGCGTGCTACCCCACAACACGAACCCGGCCCGGTCGCGGTCGATGCGGTCGCGCCCCCGGGTCAGGTAGAGACCGCCGACGAGGCCGACGATAGCGAGGGGCAGAAGCCAGGAGATCTGCCCGCCCAACTCGGAGTCGAACATCCGCAGGAGCCCTTGGCCGCCGCCAAAAGCCGACGGACCCCCCGAGGTTCCTGCTGCGGCGATGCCGCCGGAGCCCGAAAGCCGCGAGAATCCGTTGTAGCCGAAGATAAGGTTGAGTTCGGAGTTGGTGGTACTCCCGCCGATGTAGGGACGTGCGCTTTTCGGCCATGCATCGACGATTACCACCCACCATGCACTCGAGATCAGGAGCGCCAGAGCCGCCCACCCAAGCTGCCCGATGCGCCGGACCAAGCGCGGCCTGCCACACCACAGGTAGGCCAGTGCGAGAGCGGGTGCCACAATGAACGCGTCGAGTGACTTTGTGAGGAACGCCAGGCCGACCAAGGCACCCGACAGCACGAGCCAAGGTGTCGTGGCCGTTTCGATGGCGCGCCAACACGCCCACGCGGCGAGGACGAGGAGCAGGGTCAAGAGCGCGTCGGGATCATTCACGCGGAAGATGACGACGGCGACCGGGGTGAGGGCGAAAGCTAACGCGGACAGCGCCGCGGCGGGCTCACCGAACCAGCGTCGCACAAGGTTGTAGAGCACCATGACGGAGACGAGACCGGCTAATGCCTCGGGAAGCAGCATGCTCCAGCTGGAAAATCCGAAAGCGCGCGCGGAGAGTTCCATCATCCATAGGGCGACCGGAGGCTTATCGACTGTGATAAACGACCCCGGGTCGAGCGAGCCGAAGAAGAATGCCCTCCAGTTCTCGGTTCCACTTTTCACCGCTGCGGCATAGAAGGTGTTGCCCATCCCGACGTGCGACAGGTCCCAGGTGTAAAAGAGCGCAGTCAGCCCGAAGATGGCCAGCCGTGCAGGCACGGACCAGGCCGGGCGATCTTGGCGGAGCAGCGGCGGCCAATGCCAAAGACGGCCCTGGGCATCGGGGCCTTGATCTGTGGACACCGGTCTTGAGGGCCTGTCTTTCACCAGGGTGTCTGTCTGACGCACGACCGGTTCCGCGGGTCGGACATGAGCCATGGCACGATGGTAAGTGGTCTGGGTCTGCAGATGGGTGTTCATCGCCGTGTTCAGGTCGTCGAAGCCCGGGACCGAAGCGATGACGCCCGACCGTCCCGGAAACCTGTGACCCGAAGATCAGAAGCTGCGAGGTCGGCCTGAGAACGAGGTGCTCAGGCTCCAGTTGCAGCGACGGCCAAGGGTCTGCGGTGGTGCGTCTGCAACGTTCGTGGGCTCGGCTGAGAGCTCGCGGTGCAATGCCATGCCGAGGTCGCCCGGGCGTGCTTCGATGCCGCGTACCTCGACCCGCCACTCGTAGTCGGCGGACGTCTGTGCTCCATCGGTCCCCATGATGGCAGCGTCCGGGCAGGCGCGGCGGGCACTGGTGAGCAGATCGAACTGGGCGTCGTAGGCGTCGCGGCCGGCGTGATGGAACGGCACGGCGCCAGAAACGCGGGGAGATTCGATGACGACCACCCATCGAGGCCCTTGCCGACAGAGGTAGAGGCTTGCGTAGTCGATGACTCCGCTGTGCACAGGATTGTCGGACCCGCTCCTCGGCTGCATCATGAGTGGAACGCCCCATGCCGACGTGGCCTACTAGGCCGAAAGTCCCATTGTGCGCGCTGCCAATATCCCGCCATGTCCATCCCCTGGTTCCCGGTTCGCCGCGCCACACCCCTGGGAAGAGAGGCGCAACGTCACCATCGTCGCAGGACCGCCTGCGTCGGGGCCAGAGCCGAAGTGCCCTTCTGATCGGACGGCTGTCGCCTGTTCGTCCCCTCGGATCCATTCGGTGCGGAGCAACGGCCGCACCGGGTGGGTCGGTCCTCGCTCCGAGACGAAGCTGAAACGTCAGTGGAGGAGCGAGAGGGCCGACGGGTGCATGGCAGAGCTGAGCACGCCAATGAGCAGCGCACCCTGTAGGCAGGCCAGCACGCCCACGACAGCGCCTTCCATGGAGCGGGGCAACTTCCAGGCGAAGGCGACGAAGAGTGGGAAGGCGGCCATGGTGTAGCGCGGGATGCTGTTGGTGAAGTACGCGCTGTAGGCGACTATGAGCGCTCCCAACGTGTACACCCACCAGCTGGCGGGCACGGCGGCAATGGCTCCGCCGACAGTCCGCAGGGTGCGGGACATGCGATCCAAGAGCCAGACGCCGACGAAGCCCAGGACCAGTGCCAACCCGGCCATGGCATTGGTCAGGAACGTCGCTCCGCCGAGGCCTTCGTGGAGCGTCGCGAAGAGGGCGCCCACGGGAGCGACGAACCACACGAAATGCTGGCCCTGCCAGAAGCGCTCCGCCGAGAAGAACGCCACCGGAGTGCCCACCATCGCCCAGCTGTAGGCCATGAAGGCGGCAAGTCCCAGAGGGGCGATCACGGCCGCGACGGCAGGCCTCCAGGCGCGCCCGCGCCACGCAGCAGGGATCGCCACGATGAGAACAGCCAGGATCACGGCGATGCCGGCGTTCCGCGTCAACGCGGCCGCGCAGGCGCAGAGTGCGGCCGTGATCCAGTAGCGCCGCGACAGGGCGAAGAGGCAGCCGGCGGCTGCAGTCAGGAAGAGCCCTTCGGTGTAGGCGAGGGACAGGACGTAGGCGGTGGGGCAGAACACGTAGAGCAGGACGGTGCGGTCGGCCAGCCGGGCACCGAAGACCTCCCGGACGGCCAGCCAGATGGCGAGCGCCGAGGTCAGCCCGAAGACGAAGGCCGCCAGGACGGCTGCGTCGGGGAGGTTCAGCCGGGTGACCTCGGACACGGCGCGTACCGCGGCCGGGAAGCCGGGAAAGAAGGCCCAGCGGCTCCCTTGGCCCTCCTGGTAGAGGCGGTCCGGGTAGCCGTGTTGGGCGATCTTGAGGTACCAGTGGCCGTCAAAAGCCGTGCCCATGGCCTGCATGATGCGCAGCTTGGGAACGAAGGAGGTGGCGACGAGCGCCGCGGCGAACACTGCGAACCGCGACAGCAGGTAGTAGGCGGCGGGGCGGAGCAGGAGCCTGCAGCGTCGCGCCGGGTCGATCGGCCCAGGCTGCGGCACAACCTGCAGCGACACCGCTGATCGTGCCGGTTCGAGGTCGCGCGCCATCGCAGACGGGGGTGAAGTCGGGGCGTCGATGAGCCCGGTCACGGTCGGAGCGGTGCCGCTGTCGACGATCGCGACAACAGTTGCGAGCCTTGCCGGGCGGCTGTCCTGGACGTCAGCCGCAGTTTCCATCCGATTCCTCCCCCGGGAAACAGGGACGGCGCGACAATCGGCGCCACATCGCTGTACACGTTTTCCCTTGTCAGGCTGACGGATGGCCACCCGACCGCGCATGGGCCAAAAGGACCAGATTCAAGGAGGCGATGCCTCTCGACCCGCGCGTCCTAACGAGATGCCACGCGCTGACACAGTGGCAGTCCATCGCTGAACTCGGCGAAGCTCACGAGCGAGATCGGCCGGGCGGATTGCCCGCGTCATCATCGTCCTGGGTGGCGTCCCGATGAGGCGGCCACCTTCAAGGCTTACCCCGCAGATTGCGCCCCTGAGTCGGCCGCGCGGAGAGTGGACGGCGAACCCGAAATCCCGCTCGCTCCGTGGGCTATCCAGAACTCGTTGAGTCGTCGTTGGCACTTGACCACCCAGACGAACCATCCGACAATCGGGAGGAAGATCCAGAACCCTGTTACCGCGCTCACGGGTCTCGCCTTTCCTTCGCGGAAGTACAGATTGCCGATTTCGGCTGGCATCACGAAGATGTTGACGATGCCGACAAAGAACGCCAAAACCAACCCAACGACGCCACCGATGCCCTGGCCCGAGTAGTCGTTCATCTCTTGGAAAATGGAGTACTGCCAGTAGAGCCCGTAAATGCCAAAGGTGATTATCGTCAGGACCGCAACCACCCAGGGGCGCCTCGGCTTACCCACTACTCCGGTAGCTTGCGCCGTTCGAAACTGCTGGACCATGTCCGAGGGAGTTGATTGTTGGGGTGGTGGGGGCAGCGGGCTCTGCTGAGGTGGATACCACTTGCCGTCACTTGCAAGCCACCAGCCCTCACCTTGCGATACGTCGCTCATCGGGCGCCCCTTCCCTGTGCCGCTGTTTGTAACGCTCGTTGCTTCTTTTTACCTCACGCAGCGTCGGGGCGCTCGGGTAAGCCGTGAACTTGGTTTTCAAAGCCGGCTCGACATGAAATCCTGGTGGCTGCCAGTCCGACCGCCATTTTGGGGCATGGCCTGACCCCGCCGTCGAGAAGCCTGACCACCGCGAGACCAGGCCTGCTTGCGCTCCACCCGGAATCCTCCACAATTTCCTCACGTTGGTCGGGATTCTGCCCAGAGCCTCTCCATGACGTTTGCGCCGCGAACGGGCGACATGCGCTCCGTGTGGATCGGCCCTCAGCCATTTAGTAAATCAACACGGTCCCGTCTCGGAACACGATGTGAGGACCATCGGGCCAGCACGTCTAAGACGGCGGGTATTTATGGTCACGGTCCCCCCGCCGACTCACGGCGCACGGCGGAGCGTGACGGTGACGCCACGCACCCCCCGCGGCACGGTG
>Ga0302325_10034604_pt1 | contig 10336 bp, 14 predicted proteins | sample Palsa_T0_2_FD_201948 | JGI IMG/M metagenome (GOLD analysis project Ga0302325, IMG submission 201948) | Peat permafrost microbial communities from Stordalen Mire near Abisko, Sweden - Palsa_T0_2 | ecosystem: Environmental > Terrestrial > Soil > Palsa > Peat permafrost | place: Sweden: Abisko...
ACGGTTCTTGGTTACACTCTGTTGTCATAGGCTGTCCTCTTTCGTCGGCGTTAACTACTACTTGACATAGCTGTTATGCCACGAAACGACAGCCTTTACTATTCTTTCTGTGAGAAATTCAGACTAGATGGCGACTTTATTGTTTTATTGGAAGGTAGAAGACCCCGCCAAAGCTGCGGCTGCATTTCAAAACTCGAAGAGACAAATAGATTTGGAAATGATCGAAATGATCGACGCGACTTGGGATCGTTCTCAACTGTCTAGACTTGACGCATCTTTGATCTTCAACCGAAATTTGCCTTGGTCCGTTCAGCGTGTCAATTCAGGGTTTCGCTCTGGTCTGAGCATAGTCCGCCAGGATCTTCATCAACAGATCGGCGCTCATCGGAGCCTCCCCTTTGGGATCCCCTGCAGCCGTCGTTGGCTTTCCCTTGACATAAATGTAGACCGCGTTAAAGGGTTCGTCGCCGATGTTCTCGACCGTGTGCTTGACAGGTGGGAACCATCGACTCTCGCCCGCCAGGGAGTAGACCTCCTGGACCTTACCGTTCGGGTCAGTGAATCTGAGGTGCCCGGTCGTAAGGTTGACGACCACACCAGCGGGATGGTCATGCAAGGCTGATCTCTCGTGAGGACCATAGTGGATATCGATAACCTGCACCAACTCATTCTCAAAGTGCATTTTGTAGTGCTTCGGCGCCACCTTGGTGGCGTCTTGTGCTTCGGCAAGACTCGGTAAAAGACACAGAACGAATGCGCAGAAAAGTCTAGGCATCATGGCTCAGGCTCCCGACCTAACGATAGACGTCGCTTTCCGTTGCAAGCTAATAATACCTGCTGTTAACGGGCATCTGAGTAGGTGTGTCAAGGGAGATAATGCCCCCCACCCAGAATCCACAAGATTTCAAAAGCTCGTTCCTGCGGCTGCAACGACGACGTTGCTCAGTGGTGAGCCCCGCAATCTGCAAGGTCGCAGATCGTCTGTTGCGCGCCATTACGTTGGTCATCTTGCCCTTGCACTCGCGGCGCTCGCACACTTGCAGACATGACAACTGGTTGCGACTCTAGTTGTCACCGGCTCTCCAATTAGGCGAGTAGGCTCGATCCGATCTTCCTGCGTATCTTTCGCAGCCGAGGTTATCCGTCATGTTTATCCCAGGCCGCAACAGAGGGCAGCGAATGGACAATACGCCGCGGTACTGGTATGGAGCCAGACGCTACCGATTTAGTTGTCGGCTCCCGGTGACCTGGGAAGGGTGGTTGGTAGATGCAGTCTGGATCGCCACGTCCCTCGGTATATCTCCGTTGTTGCGGCCCGATAGCCAGCATCCGTTGCAGGGCTTAGGGCTGCTTTTTGGGCTGATGGCGGTATTTATGGCAATCCGTTCTTGGAAAGGTGAACCTCAACGCTGGGATGATTGACAGGTGCGGAGGAGGAATCTGTGTATCGATCCACTTTCCAGGCAGCGGATCGTGTGCCATCCTGTTGCAAATCGATTTCGATGGTTTCCACAGCGTTCAGCTCGTAGTTATCGTGATCTCGACGCGCCGGTTTTTCTGACGACCGGCGGAGTTGTCGGAGCCATCCGGATTTTTGTTGGGAGCGACCGGCTTGGTTTCTCCCCAACCGCGAGTCGTTATTCGCGACCCGGAGACGCCCGCATTCTCCACCAGCCACTTCTTCACGGATGCGGCGCGGTTGTCGGAGAGCTTCATGTTGTAAGGATGAGTACCTTTGCCGTCGGTGTGGCCTTCGATCAGCATGGGCGATTTACCATAACTCTTGGCAACCTCGCCAACCTCTCGCAAACTGTCGGCGGCTTCGGCGCGCAAGCTGTATTTATCGAAGTCGAACAGGACATCAGCGTCCAGCTCGATTTTGACTTCGTGCGCCGTGACTTTCGCCTTGAGATCCTGCAGCACCGTCTGAATTCCACTGGTCGCGCCCGTGATGCCACTGTCCACACCCTCGATTCCCTTGGTCACACCCACGATGTTCTCAACTTTGGCGTGCGGCAGCGCCGCCTGGGCTGCCGTTTGCACGGCCGGCGAATCTGGATCGGGGTCCTTCTGGGCCGATGCTAAGCAAGGGACGAGAAGCAAAAAAGAGTATTTTCAAACTCCGCGGCGTAGCCATAATTCCTCCCCAGTGAAACCAGTTTTCAGCACCTATTTATCGGTGATGGGAACGTCCTCAAACGGGGCCGTTACGGGGATCATCAAATCAATCTTCGTTACTTCGGCCGGGGGCGCGGGATACTTGCCCCACCATAGATAGGTTTTTCCCGGAGCCAGGCTAGCGTCGGCGTTCGCACTATTGCTCGACAAAACTGTGCCGTCGGCATCGGTAAGCGTGAAGTATTTCTTATTTCCCGCAGTGACATAAAATTTCGGAAGATCCACACCGGCCGCGCCCCAATGGACAAAGGTCAGACTCGCCGCCTTATCGGAGCTGTTGCGGAATCGAACTTTTATGTTGAGGACACCCTCGTGGCGCCGGCACTCGATGAGTTCGCCGACCACGCTCTCCAAGTTTGTGTCCTGAGTCTGGATGACATCTGCTTGCGCCGCGGCAGGAGGCGCTGTAAAGGAGGTGGGTGGGTCCGCCGGTTGAGAGGCAGGCGGGCTGTCTGAGTCATCTCCACTGGCGGAGTTTGCTGGGTCGGCTGCACTGTTCCCTGAGACGCTGGTGGAACCTCGGCTCCGGGCGCCACGTCTGTGAGCAGATCGATTCTTTGATCGCTCCCGTCAATGGCCGCCGCCATGACGCTGTAGCTCCAAACGCCAGCACTCTTGTGAGCAGTAACATAGATTTTGCCCTTGGCTTTTGGACCCGAAATCGGCACCGCCAGATCGGCATCGCCGGAAGTCCCTGAAACGTTGATTGAGCCGGCTGCCAGCCAGCCTTCTTCGATCGGCGTACCAAGTTTCTGGACCACGAGTGGATTGGATCGGGCTCGAAGCAAAGATTGCTTGGCCGCATCGGAACTCCTGATCGCAGCAAACACCGATCCGAGGATCGCGAGCGGCAGGGCCAGGCAAACAATGAGCAGCACGGGTACGAACCATTTCCAATTGCGCGCAAACCAGCCCTTCGGTGGCGCGACTCGGGTTGCGCCCGGGGGCATCCCTGCCGAATCTGACATTTGAATTGACTGTGCATTCATACTCCCTCCTTCTCGGTATCAGAGACTCGAGCGCCGATGCGGAGATCGTGTTTACTCACCATCTTCCGTGTCCCCACGATCCCAACTCGGCCCCTATCCAGTAACGCGAAGAAATCGCTGCAAGAGGTCCACGTTTTTGGGACAGGCAGCAAGAATGGGGGGAAACAAGCTCTGCCCCCATGCGACAACGCCCTATTTGTCGGTGATCGGAATGTCTTCAAACGGGGCAGTGACCGGCATCATGAAATTGATTTTCTTTACTTCGGCCGGAGGTGCGGGATCTTCCCCCACCACAGATAGGTTCTTCCCGGAGCGATGCTCGCGTCACTGTCAGCGCCATTGCTCGACAAAACTGCGCCATCGCTATCTTTAAGCGTGAAGTATTTCTTATTTCCCGCAGTGACGTAGAACTTCGGAAGATCCACACCAGCCGCGCCCCAATGGACAAAGGTCAGACTCACCGGCTTATCTGAGTTGTTGCGGAATTTGACTTTTATGGTGAGGACGCCCTCGGAGCGACGGCACTCGATGAGTTCGCCGACCACGCCCTCCGAGTTTGTCTCCTGAGTCTGGATAATGCCCGCAGGTGCAGCGGCAGTCTGCGCAGCGCAGACTGAAGGCAGAAGCACGAGCGGTAACCCCAAGAAAACAATGAGGAATGTAAGCACAAGCCGGTCCCAACTGGGCGCAAACCAGCTCCGTGCCGAGACTTGAGTCGTGCCCACGAACACCGATACCGAAGTTGATGTCTGATTTAGCTGTGTTTTCATGGTTGCTCCCTTTAGTGTCAGAGATTCGAACGCCGATGTAGGGATCCCCGACCTTGACATTCACTTGCGATCTTCCGTTCCGCGATCCAAACTCGACCTCTATCTAGTAACGCGAAAAAACCACGGAAAAAGGTCCATTTTTTAATTTTCAGGTTTTACATCGCACACTCCAGTTGTTTTTTCGCGAGAATCGAACCTTGAATTCCAGAGGGGACCGAATGCCTTGAAGTAAAAAGCCGGTACGGAAATGAGGTTCCGGGCAACGGAGGAGGAAGGTGCCCAAACTTGCGGAAGATTGTGCTCGGCGGTTGTTGCCGTGTCAATCGGCAAGTCGGTTGGCCTCGTCGGCAAATCGTTGGAGTCGTAAAGCGGGGCTAGCTTCTAAGCGTAGGGCCCGGCCGGTGGTCGGGGCTAAGCGGAAGGAACTTGCCTTGGCCGCGCCATTTCTGCAATCTGAGGAGGCCGTTCGTTGGAAGCAACCAGTCGGCTCACTGCCGTCGAAGCTGCTTGCTTGCGATGACTTCTATTTTGGAAGTCCGTGCTGGCTTCCGTATGACATTCATGGAGCTGTCGATCGTCTGGGTCTGCCTGGCGGCTCAGAACATTTTCAGTTCGTGCGCCATCTGCCGCATGAGTGTGTATTCCTGGTCGTTGGCAGCGACAAATTGTGTAGCGCGGAGGATTTCCAAGACGCGATGATCTTTGCCTTCCGTTAGGGCGAGAAGGGCGCTAGCGAATCTTTCTCGCTCGGCCTCGGGTACATCCTTGCGAGCTACGAACACGTAATCGACGTAGGGTTTTGAAGTATAGAAGATACGAACTTTCTTCCTGTCGAGTTTTCCGTTAATGATCAGGAAGTTGAAGAAAGTTTCGTCTATCGCGCCGGCGTCGACCACTCCGTTTTCCACCATCGCTGCGGTTGCAGGATGACTCCCGCTGTAGCGAAACTTGAGATCGGTGTTGGGATTGATTCCCGCCTGCAAGAGTTCGTGATAAGCCACCAGATGAGCGCTGGTCGAATCGATGTCGCCAAATGCAAATTGCTTTCCTTTCAGGTCGCGAAGCGAATGAATCGACGAGTCGGCACCGGTGATGAAAACCGAGCGATAGTGCAAGTCAATGGTGCGCCGGACCAGCGGTATAACCCCGTACTCGGCACGAGCGCGCATATACACCAGCGCACCTAGGCAAGCGAAATCGTAAGACCCATCGGCCAGGTGAGCAACGGTTTCGCTATAGCTGTCGGGAGCTGCAAGATTCACCGGCCGTCCCATTGCCTTCGTGAGATAGTCCTGCAGGGGCTCCCTCTCTAATGGAGTTGCCTCATCTATGACCACGCCGAGGGTGATCGGCTTGTCGGCACCGTAAAGCGGTGCGCCGGCCGGAACACAAATTGCCACCCACACTGCGGCGGATAGCAGACACTTAAACGGGTGAAAGCCTTTTATCCGTTTTGTGGGGTAAGATCGCATTCCTTCAATTGTAGGCCCTGATTCCGGCATGACGCCGAACGAAAGGCACTGACCTGCCCTGCATGACGGAGTGCTTTCGCCGCTGCGAGGCCCTCTTTTTCGCCCCTGCAGACCTGGCATCGACAAACTGGTGGAAGAGGTTCTGGCGGGGAAGCTTTCTCGATGAACTTCCAGCGAGGGTATTGGCGACAGAGCATACGACTCAGACGCACTCAACCAAAGGCTCAAAACGGCTCAAAGAAGAATATGACATCGGGCTGATTGCGACCCATCGGTGGGCAACGAAGAGCGCGAACGCAGGATGGCCGGAAGTTGCGGCGTTACAGCAGACGTTGGGGCTTGGAGCGGCTGTTTGGATGGCCGCACTGGCTCCGTAGGTTGGTCACTCGCTACGAGCACCACATCGAGAACTTTCTCGGCAGGGTACGACTCGCTTGCATAAAGCTTGTCCTCGGATGCCGATTGGACTTGGAAAGCACTCCATTGGATTAGAATCGGCGATGTAGAAATAACCCTGCAGCACAGGATAACCCGGATCGCTGTGTGCGCACGGGCGTGCCGTCAAGGCCTGAGCAGGGCGCGCTTCCGGTGGTGGAAATTTCCACGACGGCCAAAGAACCCATGGGAAGGCCAAACCTGATGGGAGGAATAGAACTCAGCGACGCTACTCTACATGACTACCAAGATATTGCCGCACTTCAGACGGAGAGTTGGCGCAGCGCGTATCGCGGCATATTACCCGGGTCATATCTCGATGGACCAATTCTTGGGGAGAGGGAGACCTACTGGCAAAACCTAATGCTTTCCCCTGGCGGGAATCGTCGCCGCGTTTGCCTTGCGAAGGATTGCGGTGCTCTTCTCGGTTTTGCTTGCGTTCTGCTGGACGAAGAGCCGGCCTGGGGCGCCCGCCTCGACAATATCCATGTGAGACCGGCCTACAAAGGCAGGGGGACAGGTCGGTTATTGTTCAGATCGGCCGCTGAATGGGTTTCCTCGTGCGAACCGCAGTGGCCCATGCACCTGTTCGTTTTCGAAGCAAACCATTCGGCACGACGATTCTACGAGGCGCTGGGTGGCAAAGTTGTGGAACAGTATACCCAGAAGACTCCGGCAGGAGTTGTGGTGCCATCCCTCCGTTTTCTATGGCAGAAACCCAGGACGATACCGAACCTCTAGAGGGACTCGCCGACTCTTATACTGCCTCAAACCCTACGACTGGAGGTACAGCGCAAGACTCATGGATGAGACCGGTTGTAGTCTTTTTTCGGCACAGTGTATGCCATGTCGGCTGACAGAAGGGCGCCGTGGTTGGATGCACGTTTTTCTAATTTCCCAATTTCGTCGGGCAGTGCGGATTTGGATATTTGCATTGCACCGTGGCACGACATACATCCCGTTAGCAAAAACAATAGTGCTCAGTGGATGCTGATTTAAACTCCTCAAGTCGAACGAAAAAATACGGCAAGCCGATCCTCAATGTCGGGAAGGCACCACATGCATTATCGGGCAAGTGCCGATTGGCTGAGATACCGAAGTGGGTCACAGATGACTGCGACCAGGTCACGCAGAAATTCCGCTGCCCGCGCGCCATCGATAACGCGATGATCGCTCGAGAGCGTCAACGTCATCATCGGACGGATGCCGGGATGGCCGTTGACCGCAACCACTCGGTCGGTAATTGCTCCCACGGCGAGAATCGCGGCTTGCGGCGGGATGAGGATGGCAGTAAAGGCATCCACGCCGAACATGCCCAGGTTGCTGATCGTGAAGGTGCCGTCCAGCAGTTCCTGCGGCCGCAACCTGCCACTGCGGGCGCGGTTTGCGAGATCTCTCCGCTGTACAGCGATCTCGTTCAGCGTTATTTTGTCGGCGTTGCGAATGACCGGCGCCACCACGCCATCCTCCACAGCGATCGCCAATCCAATGTTGATTCCGGGATTGGTTCGAACGTTTTCGCCGACCCAGCTTGCGTTTATGCGCGGGTGCTTCTGAAGCACGCGGGCAACCAGTGCTGTCAATAGATCGGTGTGGGAGAGCTGCACAGCGCACGACTTTTCGATTTCCGGTCCGAGGGCTTTCCGGGCTTCATTCAGCGCGCCGGCGTCAACTTCGCGCACGACAAAGAAATGCGGGACTGTCGTCCAGCTCTGCGTCGTGCGTTCCGCCATCAGCCGGGAAATCGGGCTGCCACGATCGGCGTTCGTACCAGCTTTGGTGGATGACACGGATGCTTTGGATTCGACAGCCGTCAAAATATCGGAAGTAAGAATTTCTCCGCTTGCGCCCGATCCCCGGACTTGGGCAACATCAATGCCTCGTTCGGCAGCGAGGCGTCGCGCTTTGGGAGATATCCTGATCTGTTCCGGGTGTGCAATTGCAGTCGTGGGTCGCGGAGGAGGCGCAGTTGCGGCAGGCGCCGCGGTATGGGTCTTTCTCCCGGAGGCGACAGAGATTTCCTCGGTTGGAGGGACTTCTCCGGGACGAACGATCCAGGCGATCGTCTGGCCTACGGGCACTTCCTCCCCCGCTTGAACCTTGATGCCGGCGAGGATACCGTCGCCGGGTGACTCGATTTCCATCACTGCTTTGTCGGTTTCGATCTCGATCAACGGTTCGCCTTTGGCAACCGAGTCGCCTTCTTTTTTCAGCCAGGAAACGAGCTTGCCTGTTTCCTGGGCCATTTCTAGCGCGGGCATAACCACGCTGATCGCCATAATTGGTTCGCTCGATCGAAGTAGTAAGTAATTCTTTAGATTGCCATTCGTTTGGAGAACTCTGTAGCGGCGAGGTTCGCTCGTTGCGCATCGAGAGAGTTGCGTTAGTCGCCGACTCCTATGCGCTCGTGCCGCGAACTGGCTTCGATCATTTCACGTACACGCATGCTCGGTTTCGATTCCATGTCTCGAACTGCGGGCAGCGGACCATCCACCGTGAAATAGTGCCTGCCGGCAACCATTAGCTGCTCGGCGGGAAAGCGCGTGATCACTTCGTGGCCGGTTTCAGTGACGACGATTTCTTCTTCGATGCGGGCGGCGCTCCAACCGTCGGTCGAAGGCCAGAAAGTTTCCAGAGCAAACACCATGCCGGGCTTGATTTCACAGGAATGTTCAAGCGAGACGAGGCGGCTGATCACGGGCTTCTCCCAGATCGCCAGGCCGATGCCGTGACCGTACTGTAGAGCGAAGGCCGCTTCTTCGCTGGGAAATCCGAATTCCTGGGCTTTGGGCCACACGGCAGCAATCTCCGCAGTGGTGCGGCCGGGGCGGACCAGTTCGATCGCGGCGTCGAGATATTCCCGGCAGCGTTTGTAGGCATCGTTCATGGCGTGGGAGGCGTAACCGATGGTGAAGCAGCGGTAATAGCAGGTGCGGTATCCCATGTAGGAATGCAGAATGTCGTAATAGACGGGGTCCCCGGGGCGCAGCACGCGGTCGGAGAAGACATGCGGATGCGGGTTGCAGCGTTCGCCTGAGATGGCGTTCACAGCTTCCACGTACTCCGATCCCATGTCGTAGAGAACTTTACTGACCAGGCCCACGGCCTGGTTTTCGCTCATGCCCGGCTTCATGGCGCGATAAAGCTCGTCATAGGCGGCATCGACCATCATCGCGGAATGATTGAGCAAGCTGATCTCGTCGCGGGTCTTGATGAGGCGGGCTTCGGACATGAGGGCCTGCCCGTCCACAACTTTGATTCCTTCTTTTTGCAGCGCGAATAGTACCGGCAGTTCGATAATGTCGATGCCCACCGGCTCTTTGTGCAGTCCCCGCATTTCGAGCTCGATGCGGATTTTTTTCGCGACATCTTCGGCACGCCCCATTTCCGGGGTCATGGCGCCGCGCAGCATGGAGATTCCAGCACGCGAGCGTTCGCCCAGCCATGGGCAGTGCAGTTGGTGATGCCTGGCCGCCGAGCCGAAATCCCACAGGATGGGCTCGTCATTTTGCGGAAGCAGCGTAAAGCGGTTGGCCTTGTCCTGCGCCCAGGTCCCAATGTGGGTCGCGGTGAGGTAGCGGACATTGTTCATGTCGAAGCACAAGAGCGAACCCATCTCCGACTTCTTCAAGAGATCCTTAGCGCGCGTCAACCGCTCGCGGCGCAGACGATCGAAATCGATGCGATTTTCCCAGTCGACCGCCATCGATCCGTATGTAGGCAGAGCCATAAGTTTCTCCTTGGAGCAGGTCAGAGGTTAGAGGTCAGATTGCATAGGTTAGAACCCAATCATTGGGGCTTCACGAAGATTCTTGCCTCTGCGATCTGACCTCTTACCTTTGACTTCGTTACCGTCCGCAGAGTGCGCGGGCGGCCTCAAACACCATTTGCTCGGTCGGAACGGTTGCATCTTCCAAAGGCGGCGAAAATGGTATCGGGACGTGCATCGCGCCCATGCGTTTCACCGGTGCATCCAGATCGTAGAATGCGCCGGTGGCGATCACCGAGGCAAGTTCGGCGGTAACCCCATAGCGTTCGTAGCCTTCATCGAGAATGATTGCCCGGGAGGTTTTCTTGGCCGATTCAATCAGCGTTTTCTCGTCGAGCGGCCACAAGGTCCGTGGATCGACGACTTCAGCGCTGATCCCAATTTCTTCGAGCATGGTTGCCGCGCCCAGCGCCACTTGCACCATGCTGCTCGTGGCAACCAGAGTAATATCTTCGCCGACGCGCTTGATGTCCGCTACTCCCAAACTCACCGTGTAGTCTTCCTCGGGCACCGCACCTTTGAGCTTGTACATCATCTTGTCTTCGAAAAAAACCACAGGGTTGTCGTCGCGAATCGCCGCTTTGAGCAATCCCTTTGCGTCATATGGCGTTGAAGGCAACACAACTTTTAAGCCGGGCACATGGCAATACCACGCATGCAGCGATTGCGAATGCTGGGCAGCGGAGCGGCGTGTCGCCCCCATGGTGGTGCGCAGCACCATCG
>Ga0302325_10034605_pt1 | contig 10336 bp, 7 predicted proteins | sample Palsa_T0_2_FD_201948 | JGI IMG/M metagenome (GOLD analysis project Ga0302325, IMG submission 201948) | Peat permafrost microbial communities from Stordalen Mire near Abisko, Sweden - Palsa_T0_2 | ecosystem: Environmental > Terrestrial > Soil > Palsa > Peat permafrost | place: Sweden: Abisko...
CAAGTCAGGCCCGGGCGTGGCCGGACTCCGGCGGTGGAAGCAACATTCACGATGTTGCCTGAGCCCTGGCGGCGGAATACCGGCACGGCGTGGATCGCGCCCAGGTAGATGCTCTTGACGTTGACCGCATATACCCGATCAAAGGTCGCTTCATCCACATCGAGCATGGGCATATTCTTGTGCGTGGTTCCTGCGTTGTTCACGAGAATATCCAGCTTCCCGAAACTGCTGAGTGCAAGCGCAACCATCTGCGCGACCTGCGCGGTCTGGGTTACATCGATATGCGCGGGCACGGCATCGCCGCCTGCGGCTTTGATTTCTTTCGCGACCCTTTCCGCTTCCTCACAACGGATATCGGCCACCAGAACCTTCGCGCCCAACTCGGCGAAGTGCTTGGCGATGCCTTCGCCAAATCCCCCGCCGGACCCGGTAACAATTGCTGTTCGACCTTTGAGTTTCATGGTGCCTTTCGTTGCGCTCTAGACGCCGCCCATACAGAGGTACTTCACTTCGACGTATTCTTCGATCCCGTACTTTGAACCTTCTCGCCCGATGCCTGACTGCTTCACGCCTCCGAACGGAGCCACCTCGGTGGAGATGAGCCCTTCGTTGATGCCCACGATGCCGTATTCCAAAGCCTCCGCCACGCGCCAGACGCGCCCGATGTCGCGCGTGTAGAAGTAAGCGGCCAGGCCGAACTCCGTGTCGTTGCTCATGGCGATGACTTCCTGCTCAGAGGAGAAGCGTGTCAACGGAGCGACCGGGCCGAAGGTTTCCTCGTTCATCAGCTTGGTTCCTCCGGGCACATCGAGAAGGATAGTGGGCTCGAAGAAGGTACCGCCGAGAGCGTGGCGTTTGCCGCCCAGGGAAATTTTGGCGCCGTGGCCCACTGCGTCGCTGATGTGGTCTTCGACCTTATCTACGGCTGCCTGGTCGATAAGCGGTCCGATGGTTGTGCCGGCGCTCATACCGTTGCCTACGACAAGCGCTCTGACTGCATCCTGCAGCTTGGCTGTAAACGCGTCGTAGATGCTGTCCTCCACAAAGATGCGGTTCGCACAAACGCACGTCTGGCCGCCGTTGCGGAACTTGGAGACCATGACGCCGGCCACAGCCCGGTCGAGATCAGCATCGGCAAAGATGATGAAAGGTGCGTTTCCGCCTAGTTCCAGCGATACCTTCTTGACCGTACCCGCGCACTGCTCGAGCAATAGGCGGCCTACTTCCGTCGAACCGGTAAAGGATAGTTTTCGTACTACTGGACTCGCAGTGAGCACGCCGCCCACCACCTCGGGCTGCCCGGTAATGATGTTGAGGACTCCCTTCGGCATGCCCGCCCGTTCCGCCAGCTCGGCAAGAGCGAGGGCGGAGTACGGCGTTGATTCAGCAGGCTTGATCACGACCGTGCAACCCGCGGCCAGTGCGGCTCCGGCTTTGCGGGTGATCATTGCGTTGGGAAAATTCCAGGGAGTGATTGCCGCCACCACACCGATCGGTTGTTTAATGACTACGATCCGGCGGTCAGCGGAGGTAGCCGGAATTACGTCACCGTAGACACGCTTGGCTTCTTCGGCGAACCACTCGATAAAGGAGGAACCGTAGGCGATTTCGCCGCGTGCCTCCGCCAGAGGTTTTCCTTGCTCAAGCGTGAGGATCATCGCCAGGTCATCCTGATTCTGCATACATAGGTCGAACCAGCGGCGTAAAATCTGCGATCTCTCCTTGGCAGTTTTCGCTCGCCAGGCCGGAAACGCCGCCTGCGCTGCGTCGATCGCGCGTTCCGTGTCTGCCGCGCTAAAGCTGGGAACGGTGCCGATCTGGCTCCCGTCAGCAGGGTTGGTGACGGAAAAGGAGCCGCCATCTGCCGCGTTGGCCCACGCGCCGCCCACGTAGCACTGTTGGCGAAACAACTTGCCGTCCTTGAGGGACATTTCGACGGAGCTCAAAGCAACGGGTGTCAACATACGCGGTTCCTCGCGACCTGACCGGTTTCGAAAGCGTGAAGGCCGTCCAGCAGTATGAGGCCCATGGCGTTACGGGTATCCTCAGTGGCGCTGCCGATATGTGGAGTAAGAAACACATTCTCCAATGTACGGTACCGCGGGTCTATGTCTGGCTCATGGTCGAAAACATCGAGACCGGCGGCGAATACCTTCTTCGTGGTCAATGCTTCAATCAGCGCATCGTCGTCGATCATCTCTCCTCGCGCAATGTTCACGACGATCGCGTTGGGTGGCAGCAACTCAATGCGTTGGCGATTAAGAAACCCGGCGAGATCCGGGGTTCCGGGAGCCGTGATCAGAAAAATGTCGCTCACCCCGAGCAGACTTTCCGGAGCGCCGTGGTACACAGCGCCCTTCTCCGAACCGGGCGGCAACGGCTGCCGGTTGTGATAATGCACGTGTATCCCGAAACTGCGGGCACGATCCGCGACTGCCTGGCCGATCCTGCCCATCCCGAGAATGCCCAGGCGCTTGCCGACAAGACCAAGCCCCAGCAATTGCGTGGGCGCCCAACCCGGCCAGTTGCCGGATCGCACCAGCGCCTCCCCTTCGTGCGCGCGCCGGGCGGCGTTGAGGATGAGGAGCATGGCGATTTCAGCACAAGCATCGGTGAGGACGCCGGGAGCGTTGAAGACTGCTACTCCGTAGGCCCGCGCGGTATCGATATCGACATGATTAAAACCGGCGGAAAGCGTTGCCACTGCTTTCAGACTTCCGGCGAGCGTCTCAAATACCGAGCGAGACACCTGCTCGGTTGCAGAGACGAACAAATAATCACAGTTCAAGGCGTTGCTTGCGAGTTCCTCGGCGTTCATCGCACGCCCGGAAGGATTTTTGAGGACGTGATACCGCTCGCTGATTTTCGCTTCAACCAGGGTGGTGAAGGAACGCGCCAGATACGCTTTCAAAGTGCCTGGACTTGCTTCGCACAGGGTTGGCGGCATGATTTCACGATAAATTGGAATCTCAGTTATTCGCAAGACGCCCGTCCCTTATGTGATGAACTTTGCCAGATGAACCTTTCGTAAGCATTTGTGGCCCGTACCTCCTAAATGGGCGGAGGCGGTGAACCCAGGGCGCAAGCAAGACTTCCCTTTCCCCACGGCGCTCCGCGCCGGACCCACTCAGTCAAGGTTTCGATATCCTCGTCAGGCAGCTTTGGCCCGGGTGGCATCATCACCGGAAACTTCATGAGCCCTCCGTCGCGGTTGATGGCGTGAATGAGAATGCTTTGTTCGGGCTTGTAAGGCACGACAGCCGGCCCCCGCTCACCCCCATCCAGCACCTCCTTCGGCGTGTAGAAGGACAGGTCGCTGGCCTGAATCTGCTCGTTGTGACAGGACGCGCAGTGACCGCACAGGATAGGTGCTACACGTTCCTCAAAAAAGGCTGCGTCCTTAGCATCGGCGTGGTCCACCGCCGCGCAATAGCCGCTGACCATCAAAGTGAGAGTGGCGATGCAGGCCGCTTTTGTCATCGATTTCCGCATATTTCGCTTTGCCTATTCCCCCTGTCCTGGGTTAAGTCCGCTGGGCTTAAGTGCCTCAGTTAAGTGCCTAGTAGCCTGTCGCGGAGAATTCATTACCACGCAACCAGAATTGTCATCCCGAGAGCCTATGACTTTTTCGATCTTCTCGCGTTTTCTGCATATCCAACCAGCTGTATTTCAAGCCCCCCGACAAAGCCGTCATCCTGAGCGAAGCGCTTCGCAGATCTATCGCAACAGAGGACTTTATAGCGCGGAGTCGAAGGACCCCGGCGATGCTTGTTGGCAGATGCTCTTGGGAGCTTTCCGGCCGCAAACTGCACCGGAAGATCACTCTAATCTCCAAGACACACCTCCGCGCTTGCGGATTCCCCTGGAGGAAAGGTGGAGTCCCTCGCGATGATCAATCCTTGCTAGCGCTTCTGACCGACTCCGAATTGATCGTTACTGCGAACCGGCTTGCCACCCTTGAAATCGATTTCGACGATTTTTTCGCTTTGCAGTTGGGCGCCGGTTTCATCGTGAAGCGTGTAGACGATCTTTCTGGTCTTGCGGTCGATGATGTCACCGCTGGAGGGAATCACATACTTCCCGCCGATGGTCATAAACATCCAGCCAGGCATATCGCTGGTTTTGATGTCGGCAATCTGTTTGGGTGGCATGACTGTATTGTCGAAAACATGGACGTAATTGTTGGGTCCATCTGCAAGCCAGATCTCTTTTTCGTCCGGCGATAAGGCGATGCCGTGACTGGGGCAGCCATGCCTCTTCACGGGGCCCGTTTGAAAGCCCTGCACCGTCACTTTGGCGAGTTCTTTGCCTGTCTTGATGTCGCCAACCTCAAATCCCAAGAGACCGTTGACGTTCACATAGCAACGGGAGTTGCTTCCATCGACCGTAAAGGGGCGGACGACATCGGCAAATGGCCCGACCTTTTCGACGACTTTGTTGGTGGAAGGGTCGGCGACCAGCAAATAGTTATAGTGCAGGCCCGCTAGATAGACGCGGCTGCCATCCTCGGCGTAGATCGTGTTGTGGGAGCCGGTGTTGGTTTGAATCTTGGTGATCAGGTTTCCGTTGGATGCGTCTACAACATTCCAGAATGGACCTTCGAGCGACGGCATGTAGATCGTCTTCCCGTCCGTCGAGAGCGCGAGGCGGTCGCAGCCACCTTCGAAGGTTTTTTCCCAGAGCATCTTATCGGTGGTGAGGTCAAAGGCTGCCAGGCGGTTGATCGTGGTTACGTAGATCCTGCCGGTTCTGGCATCCGCCGCGATGCCCTTCACGTTTTCGACCGGCTTACCTGGTTCGACCGCCCAGGTTGGAATACGCTTGACGAATTTGTAACCGTTGTCCATGTCAAAGACCACGATCCCGATGCCACCATGTTGCAGGTAGTTGCGGATACCTGGCACTGCGGCATACAAGTAGTGATGGTCTTGCGCATAGGCTTGCGCGGCCAGCAGGGCAATGATCGCGGATGCCAGCAAGCGGACACCGTGGGCTAAGGTTCGAGTTCTCGTCATTGAAAAGACACCTCTCTCAATCTCCTAGCAGGCTGCGGAAAAACTCGCTTTGTTTGAAGGGTACGGCCTTCAGGCCGTACATAACTGCTGTGTAATGAATCCGGCTTTAGCCGCTGAGGGCTGCTACTCTTCTCGAAACCACCTTTTTCCGCAGCCTGTTTAGCCGCTGAGGGCTGCGTTCTTCTCAAAACCGGCATTTTCCCTCCTAGGGTCGTCGATAACCTTGCAAGACCGCCTACCAATATAGCTTCATTGCGAGTTGGATTTCCCGGGAGGTACGCTGGAAGAGTACCGGCGCACCTGCGGAGCTGATGGTTCCGGCCGCCGCAGTCCCAATCGACGCGTTGGGATTGTTGAACTGTGGCGTGTTGAATATGTTGAAAGTTTCGGCGCGGAACTGAAGACGACGGCTTCCGTCACTGGAGAAGATCAGGTCCTTGAACAAGGACGCATCAAATTGTTTCGTGCCGGGGCCGTACAGAATATTCCGCCCCGAGTTGCCGAAGGTGTACTGTCCAGGCGAAGCAAAAGCAGAGGTGTCGAACCATTCGTGGATCGAGGGGTTCAGCAACTTTCCATTGCCTACCCGATTCGGCCACTGCACTCCGGTGCCGGAATTCAGGAGACTGGTCGCCATGACGGGGGTGAATGGGGAACCTGTCTGAAACGTGTCGATGCTGTTCAGCTGCCATCCCCCGATAAGCGCCTGTTTGAACCCACGCGCATCGGTGGCAAACGCCTTACCCCTACCGAAGGGCAGCCGGTAAGACCAGCTCAATACCACGCTCTGTCGGGTATCGAAGTCTGAATTACCTCGATTGGTGGCCAGGTTAAACGGGTTCTGCGGGGCTACCAGGTTTCCCTGGCCGCTGGAGTTGTCGATGCTGTGCCCCCATGTGTAGGCTCCCTGGAAGTCGAGGCCGGCGGAGAGTCGATTGACATAGGTGACCTGAAGAGAGTTGAACTCTGAGTTGCCGCACACACAGTTGTTCGAGCCGTCAGCCAGATTGGGAAATTCCCGGCGCGGGGCTATGGCGCCGGGTCCCGGAAACGCTTCGTTCTGATTGTAGGTCAGGAGTATGTGATCGCCGGTCTGGCCCACATAGGCTATCGAAAAGACGTCATGAGCTGTCAGCTGCCTCTGAAAATTGAGGTTCCATTCGTTCGCCGAGGGATTGGGATAGCGGCGGGAGAAGATATTGAAGGAAGACCCGGCGATGGGGAAAAGTGTTGGTCGGGCTTCAGGAAAGCCCACTGAGATCGGCAACGCCGCTGCGTATCCTGCAGCGCTGGAAACATTGGTTTGGATAAGAGAGCCATTGTAGGGTGCGTTCTTTACCATGGGATTGGAGTTGTTATTTTCGAACGCATAGAAGATGCCGGCTCCTCCCCGAATAACGGTTCTGGGATCGAGACTATAGGCAAAACCAACACGAGGGCCCCAATTGGTGTAGCGGCCGCGAGTAATGGTGTTTCCGTAGTAGGGCGGTGTTCCCAACATGACCAGAGTTCCCCCACCCGTCGGCACGAAACCCGAAAGGCGATCGGCACGCTCTCCCCACGGTGTTACCAGATCATCGCGCAACCCTAGATTCAACGTGAGTTTCGGAGTGACGCGCCAGTTGTCCTGGATATAGACGGTCGGCTGAAAACGCTGCATGCTGAAGAATTTGGTTACGTCGAGTTCTGAACTAATGGGACGTCCGTATAAGAAGTCGGCCAGCCCATAACCGGTATAGGCGCCACTGAAAGTAAAGTTCCCCACGGGAAAACCCGGAGAGTAGAAGGCAAAGCGCAAGCTGCGCCAGTCGAACCCGACTTTGATCTCGTGACTGCCCTTCACCACACTGAATGCCTGATTGAATTCCCAATTGTTGTTAACCTTTTTCAGGCTGCCCGAACCGTCACCCAGACCGACCTGCCCGGAAATGCTGAAGTTGGTCAAACCGGTTGCCCCGCCGGCATTGGCGTTGGGAATGCCAAGTTGCTCCGCGATGTCTCCTAAGCCGGTATCGGTATCGATGATTTGTTCCACTACTCGGGAGTAGCCGAGCCGAGCCTCGTAATACTCGTTGGTACCAACCGATCGGCCGTAGCCCAGGACGACTTGTTTGCCTGGAATCGGTGTCCGCCCGGGACGGGACGGACCGCCCCCAAGCGCCGGAGCGGGCAAATAGCCGGGGGTAATCGTGTCGGGATTTTCCTGGCTGTAACGGCCAAAGATCTGCGCCTTATCCGTTTTGTAATCGATGCGCAGGTCTCCCTGGTCAATCACGTTCTCTACCGATCCGTTGAATAGGTAATTGTTGATGAGAGCAGGGTTGCCCGGATTGATGTTGGGCAACGGGAAGAGCGCCATCAAGTTAGCCGAAGTCGGATCAATGTGTTGCACTTGATTGTTGAGAAGCGGTGTGCTGGTGCCCGGTATCTTGAGGATGATGGGCTTGGCTTGAGTGAGCAGCGCGGAAAAATCCCCAGTGCGGAAAGCTGCAGTCGGTAGCGTGCTGATGTAGGTTTGCGCCTGGCTGGTTCGTTTGCCCTCATAGTCCGCGAAGAAGAAAAGCTTGTCCCTGCCGTTGAATAAGTGCGGAATGATCACCGGTCCACCTACGTTCGCGCCGAACTGATTCAAGTGAAACGGCGGAATGGCCTTGGTAGGAGAGTCGAAGTAGTTCTTTGCATCGAGATCTGAATTGCGAAGGAATTCGTAGAAGGTTCCGTGAAACTGGTTGGTGCCCGAACGAAAGGTGACGTTGATCATCGTCGGGTTGCCGCCATAGGAAGCCGGCGCACTGCTGGTCTGCACCTTGAATTCCTGAATGGCGTCGACCGGCGGGAAAAAGAAGAGATCGCCGGCGTCGTTCTCGGTACTCAAAATACCGTCGAACATATACACCGTATCTTCCGCCGGGTTGCCATTAATCACTGCCCCATTGGTTCCCCGGCCGCTGGTGTAGCCCTGCTGGATGGAATTGGATGCATTACCAGCGTGGTTGTTTACGCCCGGCGCCAATTGGACGAGCTGAGTGAAATTGCGCCCGTTGAGGGGAAGATCGACAACCTGTTGCTCGGTACGCAAGTTGCTTACTTCAGACGACGCGGTATCGATGGTCTCGACATTGCCGGTGACCGTGACGCTCTGAGTTTCAGCGCCAACCTCCATTGGCAGGTTCAATTCCAGGCGTTGGCCGACAACCAATTCAAAGTCCTGTGTCTTTTGCTTGAATCCGGCGAGTTTTACCGTAATCGAGTATCGGCCCGGCGGCACGGCAACAAAATCGAATTCGCCCGCGGAGGAGGAGGACGCCTGGCGAACTGCGTCGGTGGCAAGGCTTCGAAGTTCAATCGAAGCGCTTGGAACCACTGATCCCGCAGGGTCTGTGATCACACCGACGACGGATCCAGCCTCAAACTGTGCCCAGACAACGGTAGAGGCTAAGAGAAAGCAAGCTGCGGCCAGGAATATTCGTTTCACGATTGGCGCCCTTTTCAGTTTCAAAGAAAGAATCCAGAGGACTCTAGTGCGCAATTCAAAACTCTGTCAAGTCAAAAAGGGCATAAAACAACAAAACTGACATTCCACATTATTTTGTATCCATATATGACTATTTCGCTTGAGTGGCCAACCTGAATGCGCTTTTGCTTGTCATTGGTGGGATTTTTGCACTACCATTCGGCGCATGAATCGACGGACTTTTTTCTCCCTTGCTGGAGCGGTAGCCGCTTCCCCGGCACTTGCCTTTGGAACTGACATGCAAAAACAGCTCAAGATCGTGGGCCTCGAAACCGATGTCCTCCGGTTCCCTCCTGGACAAATCTTCTACGACGCCATACACGAGTTTGGCGCGGCGAGCGGCGCAGTAGTTTTGCGCTTAAAGACGGATGCCGGCATTACCGGCTGGGCGAGCAGCTCCTTTGGAACCATGGAGGGCGGACCGCTGGTTCTACAAAGCATCCTGCAGAACGAAGTGAAGCAGGTGCTGGTTGGCCAGGACCCATCCTTTCCCAAACGCTTGCGTTCCGATTTGTGGAAGGCGCTGGAATATTCCGGAGTACAAGGGGTGGCCCAACTTGCGATCGCCTCTGCCGAGGTCGCCATCTGGGACATTCTTGGAAAATGTGCCGAGGTTCCGGTGTACAAGATGCTGGGCGCATTTGCGGACAGGATCCCCACCTATTCCATGTGCGGCTGGTATTACCCCAACGACAATGACCTGTCGCAGTACAAGAAAAAGCTGAATGATGCATTTGAGGAGGGATTTACCGCGGCCAAGATCAAGGTGGGCCGATCTTCTCTCGAGGATGACGTCAAACGTATCAAGGTTGCGATGGAGATTGCGGGAAAAGACCGGCCGATCATGGTCGATGCCAATCAAAAGTTCGATGTAAGCGAAGCGATTCATCGCGGCAAGGTCTACCAGGAGATGGGCTGCTATTGGTTCGAAGAGCCGATCGTTCCTTACGACCACGCGGGTTATGCCCAGGTCGCGGAGGCATTGGATATGAGAATTGCCACCGGAGAAAACGAGTACACCAAGTACGCCTTTGCTGACCTGATCGCGCGGCGCGGTGTGGACGTTGTTCAACCCGATGGCAGGCGGGCAGGTGGGGTTTCTGAATGGATGGAAATTGGGGCCATTGCGGATGCAGCAAAATTACCTCTCGCCAGCCATGGTGGTGGTCCGGAGGATATGCAGATGCTTCTTGCCATGCCGAACGCGATTTACATGGAGGGCGGCAGCTTCAAGAACCACTCTTCGACGATCGAGACGCTGCGGATGGTCGACAGCGCGGTCTTAGCGCCGCAGAATCCTGGAATGGGGAGCGAACTGCGACCTGAGTATGTCCAGAAGCACAAGGTGTAGTCAGGCCGGATCGTTGAACTTCAGACCTGTGCAAATTAGATTTTTCAGCTGGCCAACTTGGACAGCACATGAATTTTCGCTGACCTTCTTAAGAGCCTGGGGAAGAGACCGTCGCACATGATCGAGCATACGTCGGGCTCTAGAGCCCGCGTGAGAACTGTCCTCGAAAATATCGATAGACCCAAGTCTGCGGAAATGCGCGCCGTTGCAGACAGCCACTGCTCTGATGCTCTGTATCAGGGCACGACTTTAGTCGGGCCGTACCGGGGGAGCCAATGAGGGCTTTAGCCCCTGAGGTACGTCTTTCCAATCGTCTGCGGCGAACGCAGCCGCAGAAAGAGATGACTTTGCCCCGAATGCTTCGAAAAGCGTACCTCAGCGGCTAAAGCCGTCGTTGGAGGGCCTTTTACGGCACGGCTAAACCCGTGCCCTTCGTGCAGAGACGCTTTTTCCCTC
>Ga0302325_10034606_pt1 | contig 10336 bp, 13 predicted proteins | sample Palsa_T0_2_FD_201948 | JGI IMG/M metagenome (GOLD analysis project Ga0302325, IMG submission 201948) | Peat permafrost microbial communities from Stordalen Mire near Abisko, Sweden - Palsa_T0_2 | ecosystem: Environmental > Terrestrial > Soil > Palsa > Peat permafrost | place: Sweden: Abisko...
CGGCTTCGCTTACGTCTCGAAAGCCCCTCCGAAATCGCCTCTCTTGGACTCACATTGGACTCAGCCGGACGCAGCGGAAGACGTCTTGCCGCTCGTGCCTGGAAGTTCTTGGGGAATGCTTCCGTATAGATTTACTGCCTGCGCCAACGCCCAGAGCACGTCCAAGCGCGCAGGCTTTAGGGGCACCTGTGAAACTTGCGCAAGCCAGTGGCCGTGGTGAGCTATTTCTTCGTCTTTAGTGTAGTGCTGTGGATGGTTGGTGAATATCAAGAGGCTGATCGGATCTTTGCCGCCATATTCTTTGCGGAACCGATCTTGCGCTCGGAGAATCAGAGGGTGCGGGGGTTGCGGTGACAGCAGCCGATGCGCGGCCTGAAACGGCATGTTCACATCCATGAACACAACGAGCGGATGAGGTGCATTCTTGGCGACCGCATCGTTGAGGTGCTTACCGAAACGCACACTCAGCGTATCGTCCGGTTCGCGTTCGCCAGCACGACCCAGCACACCAGGCCGATGTTTGCTTTTCGCCTCAACCGAGATCTATTGCCCGGTGGCCTTGTGAGTCGCAGTGAATTCAGCGTGTCGAGCCGAGCGGTCAGTTTCATTCTCGTGCTCGATTTGGAAACCGGCTCGCAGACACGTCGCCTCCGCGAATAACTCATGCCGGGCACCTTGAAATTGATCGTTATGCTTCAGCCGTTCCAGCAGCCGTACGTCTAACCTGGCATTGTGATCGACGATGTATAAGTCATACGCGAAGGTCATATAGGCAAACAGCGGCCCCGTCGGGACGGCGGCGTAAGATCCGTCCGGCATCTTCGGCTGCGAATTCATGAATTGCATGCCTTTTACACGCCACTGCATCGCTGGATGGCGCTCATTGGGCGGCTTTGCAATTTCCCGCTCGAACCAGTCGCGCCCGAACAATTGCGGGACATACGCAATCAATACGTCGGTAAAAAACTTGCATCGTTCGGCGGGCATGTAGATTAGCTTCGAACCGATTGCCACGAACTTATACCCTTGGAATTCCAAAGCAATTTCGGGTCGCACCTGACCGTATCGTCCGGCGTGTCCCGGAGTCCGAGATTGCGCAGCGAAACGAGCGGCCATTTTCAACACGTCAGGGGGCGCTTCATCGGCGGAAACTTCTTCGACTTTGAACGGTGGATTACCTTCGGACGGGACTAGTCGCGCTATCGGCGCGACTTGCGGGGCTCGCAAGGACGACAGTCCGGGAACACCCCAACAGCATTTCTTATACTTCCGCCCGCTTCCGCATGGGCATGAATCATTACGGCCAACTTTTGTCTGTTTCATAAAATCCGTAGCCTCGAAAAAGGGATTTGGAAAGACACACCAAGGCAGTGTGGCGAGGGCTACGTTCTTCGTCGAAAGCGATGAGAGAGGCTCATCTACATCTGGAAGTTTACCATAGATGGATTTGGCAGGCCATTCGACCACTCTTAACATCCCGAGCGGCGGAATTGTATCGCTTGGGCGAAAATCGTAGAATTGTTCATTAAACGGAAAAGGCAATGGAACCCGAGATCCAACGCCCAATCGACAGTCCTTTGAGTCCTGTGGAGGCCGCAAACGCATTAAGGGCGGCCCGAATGAACGCGCTCGACCTGCTCGACACAGCGGAAATACTTTACAGTCTCAAACGCTTCGCTCATTCCATGGTGTTCTCGACCCTCTCGATTGAGGAAGCTGGGAAATATTCTATAGTTTGCATCATCGTGCTTGGAAACCCAGCGGATCGGGCAAAGCTATGGAAGTCCTACAGGTCTCACCAGGCCAAGACCAGCTATTTAGGTTCCGCTATCGAGGGGCGTATTCGTGCGACTGTCCCCGAGATTCCCCGCGACGATGCGAAGAAAATTGGGGAGGGTGGGCCGACGCCGAAGCAGCTTGAATTGAACAAACAGCTGGCAGTCTATTCCGACTGTCGAGTGGTTTCTGGAAAGATCGAAACACACCTTCCTCAGTTGGTTGAATGGAGGAACCTAGCTTGGGAACGTCTTTGCGAGGCTCAAGCTTTGGCGCACGCAATGCGTGATCGAACTCCCGAAGAGTTTCGGGTGTGGCTGAAACACATGCAGAGCCAGCAACCGGGTACAACGAAGGTTGAGTTACTTCGTAGTGTTCAGAAAGAACTTTTGGAGAAAGGTCTAATAAAAGCTGGATGGTGGGACACGCTTCTCAAGGACGCGGAGGATTGGGACCGGCCTGTCATGGGCGCGGAGGATGAGAAAGAGGCCTTCCAGGAACCGTCGCCGCCACAAACCGATTAGCGACTTCGTGCGGAGTGATATTTGTTTGAGCAAGGGGGCATGGTTAGATGTCTCCGAAATTGAAAGACGCGACATTCGAAGATATGCACGGGAAGATGCGACCACTGTATGCGGTCAGGCCGAGGGACGAAGGATTTGGTGTGGTTAATTTGAATATAGGTTTTAGGGTTGGTCCAAAGTTTGCTCGCAGAGAAGATGCTGACAAATATTTCGAGACAAGCGATGGTCCCACCGACAAAGACCGCGAAAATGCTTCTCAGGCGATAATTCAGGATGAAGTCGATAAGAGTCTCGAAACATTTCCAGCGAAGCAAAAAACGATTCGTCCGAAGAAGTCCTAGATCTAATCTGTCAGCGTCGCTTTCACAGTCCTCAGTACGCCCGCCTCTATTTTAGACAATTGCTTGCGCATTGTGGGGCTGTGCGGATTCACCAAAATCTCGCTTTTATTTCTCTGTGATGATGAACGCCTCACGATTTGACCGCCCGATTACCTGAAGAAGGGAGTGTCCCAGCGGAGGAATGAAAGCCCGCCATCAATAGAAAAATGAATTTTTGGAAAAAGTGACTTGTCGTGGTCCAAAGCACTAAAAACAATACAGATGCAAAAAATCGCACTCTTTTCGCACCTCCCCTGTAGGGGTAGAAAACTTTTCTTCGCCGAAAAGGAGATCTATGCAGCGCGATTTACAGAAGGCATTTGAGCGAGCCGATATTCTGGGGTTAACCGACACCAGCTTGGCAAAGCTGTCGGGTCTTTCGACCTGCGCTATGAGCTTATACCGTAGCGAGCACCGGCCCTGCCCTGGTGATAAGGCTAAGAGAATTGTTGAAGTGGTCAAGGATTTGGAAAGGTTGGCGCGAATCGTGGAACCTCTGCCGATAGACTTTAGACGGCCCGTTGCTCTGGCCGCTGCCTTGCAGAAGTTTGCGACCGTCGAAGCCATTCAATAAAAGCGAAATCGGAGTGGGCCGGGAAACCAGCCCGCTCCCCTTTTTTACCCACGTTGACTGTGGTTTTGATTGCCACTTTTTAGATTCGGCGATTATCGCCAGAAGGAGAACAGAATGACATCGCTCGATTTAGCGAATCTATGTACCCAGCGAATCAGCAGACTTAAGACTACCTGCGATGCCGTAGCAGCTCTGACCGGGATTCCTACTACTTCCGCGCGAAACTTGTTGCAAGGAATTCGACAGGACACGGCGTCCTTGAAGCGGCTCAGCGATACGATCACTTTGATGGAACGGCTTTACGAAGCGACCAGGCCGTTGCCACTGGACATGAAGAACGTCGCGATGTTGAAACCATTGCTGGAGGACTTTGTGAGCGGGGATCTTCGCATTGATGTTAAGCGGAAGGAACCGAATGTTGATAGTCCCGTAAGTGTGTCCGAAATATCGGAGCAATAGCATTCAGAAATCGAATCAATTGGCTGGTGAGAAGTAACAACAATCTTTTTGTGGATCAATATAAGTAACTTTCGACAAGGAGAGATGATCGACGGCGAAAAGCCGGATGTGAGGTTTTATGGAAGCATTAGAACGGGACCGTAGTGCGTTCTGGACTGGATTCAATAGGGCATTAGACGGGGCGATGTTGCATGTGTCGTATCGCCCTGAGTCGTGGGTTTGGCGGGGTTGGTTGTATGGCGTTCGAGAAAGAGCGTATCAACTCGCAATCGGTAAGACACAGCATCAAATCCGTTCGCGCGACATATAAGACTCTCACCAATCCCGGCGTCCTCATACGCAACGGGAGTGCTGAGAACAAGAAACGAGAGAGCTGGCGCTGGCTCTTCTCCTAGCTCTTTCGAAATTAGTGAATAGAACTGAAAGGACAAATAGATGGACGAACTCGAAACGATATCAATAGAAGAACAAGCGTTGCTTGATCGTGTCCCAGATTTGACGGACGAGCTTTCGGATCAGGAATTGAGGAACTTGCCGGAGGATCTAGAAGAACTTCAGATTCAATACAGCTTGTGCCGATACCTCGACCTGGCTTTCTACGTCCCCTGCGAAACACTGGACGGGCGTCGTGACCGATGCTTCAACGCTGTTGTTGCGAAGGAAGCTCGCGAACAGAAATGCACGAAGGCGAAGGTTGAGAAAGAGTTGTTCGACCAGTACGACAGAGAGCAGAAGTTCTCGACACATCGCCAGGTAGCCCGGCACGAAAAAGTGCCGAAGAAGTCAAAGCAAAGGGACCGAAAGCAATCATAGCCTTTCCTTTAGAGCATTAAGATTCGGGTGGAAAAAGTGTAGCAACGTATGTCGGCTTAATACCTTCAAGACTAGAGCAGCACAGTCAATCAGGTTTACACGCTGAGATGCAACTAAGCAGTAGAAGCAAGGACTCGGCGGTAGCCGTGCCTAATTTGCAGACTAAACGAAGGATGATTTATGGAAAAGAAGTTTGGTGTACTTGAGTTTTGGGATTCAGAACGCGCATATGGTTTCGTACGTGTCACCGATAATGAAGGCTGTGTTACTCAGTATTTCTTGCACGTCACCCGGATTAAGTCAGGTGAGCCGAAGCCCGGTGCGGGCGTTCGGTTCACGGTCGATGCTCAACCTGTTGTTAAAAAAAGAATAGAGAAGCGATCCATAGCGGTCGATGCTGAAATAGGAGAGATCCTACCTAAGTTTCTTCCCGAGAGAAAGCCGCTCACGTTGGATAACAACGAAGGCGGTGCAGCATGAGTTCGCGCTCATTCCTACAGCAAATTCCTTTCGAGTTGAAACAGTTTCCGAACTGGGTCGAGTGGAAACTCATAGAACGGGGCGGCAAATCAACAAAACCGCCGTTTATAGCCGGAACAGGTGCATACGCGAGTTCAACAGATCCGTCAACTTGGACCGACTTTGACACCGCTAGTACGCTCTGTCCTGAACTCAATGGGAAGCAGGGCCTTGGATTTGTATTGGGCGGAAAGGCGATTGAAGCGCGGATAGTGGGAGTCGATATCGACGGCTGTCGCAATCCGCAAACCGGCGCAATTGCACCGTGGGCGGACGAAATAATTGATTTGCTGGATTCTTACAGCGAATTCACGCCGAGTGGCTTCGGCATCCGAGTTTGGGTGAAGGGCACATTGCCTACAGCCGAGAACGTCTTTAACCTAAATCCAACAGTGGGTTTCGGAAACAAGGTCAAGATCGAAGTATTCAGTCGCGATAGATTCTTTACCGTAACCGGGAAACCATTGTTTGAAGGCCCGTGCCTAATCGAAGAGCGCGATCTTATTAATTTGTACGAGAAGTGCCGAGAGATCAAAAACAACTTTCCTGCCCCGAAGTCCCTGGTCGGTTCGACGAGCACCAACGAGATGTCAGAGGGTGTCAAAATTGAGCAAGCTGGCACGACGATTACCAATAAATTGGAACTATTGCAAACCGGACAGATCGTTTCCGAAGAGCCAGACTTCGTAATTGAAGACAGCTTTGGGAACTCTCTCAAGTATGCATCGCACAGTGAGGCGGATTTGGCTCTGTGTACGCAGCTCGCGTTGAAGTATGGGAATGATAGTGACCGAATTGCTGCTGAGTTTGCGAAGTCTTCTCTTTATCGCGAGAAGTGGAATCGAGCCGATTACAGCAAGGGCACGATTGAAAAGGGCATCAAGACTGCTGAACAGCTTTCGCTACGAGCAGCGGGACAGAGAGTTGGGAAGTCACAATTAAGTCCCGCCGCCTCACTGGCCGCGTCCCCTGACGTTTCAAAATGGCGCGATTGTTTTCGCTCCGTGGGTGAACTTGAACAAGGCGAGATCCGGATGCTGATTACCGGATTCCTGCCAGAAGGAACGACATTTCTCGGCGCGTTATCGAGCAGCGCCAAGACGCTAATCGCATTGAGCATCTGTAAGGCATTGACCACTGGGAGTCAACTTTTTGGCTCTTTCGACTTTAGAGCGCCCGAAATCGTTCCGTGCTTGTATTTAATTCCCGAATCAGGCGGTCGGGCATTTAGGACACGCTGCGAACAATTCCGCATACCGAACGATCCGGGGCTATTTCTATGCCGGACGATTTCCGAGGGGGTGCCCCTGAGATTGAGTAATCCGTTCCTGCTCGAAGCGGTCAAGAACATAAAACCCTTAGTTGTTCTCGACACCGCTATCCGCTTTTCAGAAAGTGAAGACGAGAAGTCTGCCACGGAAAACAAACAATTAGTCGATGACATTCTATTCCTTCGCGCGGCGGGCGCTGTGGGGGTACTAGGCATTCACCATTCAACGAAGGCGTCCGGCGGGGAAGAAATGACGCTTGAAAACACGCTCAGAGGGACCGGCGATTTAGGGGCGATGTGCGACACGGTATATGCAATTCGGAAGGATAATGTCCTGTATAACGGTGGATCAGGACCACTGGAAGTCGAAATCCGCAATGTTAAGCCACGGGACTTTGTTCCTCCCCCACCCTTCCGCATCGCGGCCACTCATCGGAAGGCGGGCAATATTCTTCCGATTAGTTATATCAACGAAACCGGCGACTTCCAGATCGTCAAGCCAGGCGAGACGTTGCGGATTCAGACAGACCGCATCAAGCAGTTGGTTTCGGAGAACCCGACGATCACGATAAAAAGCCTAATTGGACAGTCCGGTTTAAAGAAATATCAAGTGGAGGCAGAGCTAGCCAACCTAGGCTTGCAAAAACCACGCGGCACGCCAAAAGGCGGTGCCCGGTGGGCTCATCTTGTTACGGCAGATTCGAGCGCGGAGCAAGAGGTTGACCTCGACAGCACTGCGAACGTCGCGGCTGAGGCTGGGCGATAGGCTGTGCGGAACCTTTTCCGAAAACCTTTTCTGGACCTTTTCTGACCTTTTCCGACACAGAAAAGCCTAAGCCGTACCTTGTCTGGAAACGGGGGTATATAGATACCCCGTTTCCAGACAAGGTCTAGGTCATCCTGTGGCCCAGTTTGAATTCCACGGACTTTCTGATGGCTGGGAATACACATGTTGAGAAAGGAGGCAATTTGCATCAAGGAGGACCAGAGCCAGCCGGAGCGAGCACGAAGCGCGTGCGTCGCTTCCGTGCGAGGCGAAGGGAGAAGCGTGTCGAGGCTGAGCGGTCGGCTAAGATAGCTCGTCGGGCCGAGCTGGACTTAAAGCGTGCCGCCAAGGGCTTACCGCCCGCTCTTAATTCGACCGAACGCGCAAGGCTGTGCCGACAGCGTAGAGCGGCGAGAGAGCGGATTAAAGCCGAGTCTAAATGGTACAGCCCGGCCCTGTCATTCGAAAAGGCTAAAGCGTTCGCCAGGTCGCTAGATCCGACGGCGCACGATAAGGATTTAGCAGTTAAGGTCGAGCTGGCCGAGCGCGGATGTTTTCGGTATCAGCTCCCCTTAAACCGTTTCGTAATCCAAAATGGAGTTGAGGCGGCACGGATGGCTCGTTTAGTCCTATACCATTGTGAAGGCGACGAAACACTTACTGAGACACACGTGTTGGACTTGCCAGAGAATCCGCTTCAAAGACGCCAATATTTAGAGCTTCGATTGATCGCGTCTCAAGCGTGTTGGCGTGACGGAAAGGCCCTTCGAGAAGGTCTGAATTGACGCTGCTTCGGGTTGTGTTGTGTGGCATTTTTAGGAAAGTCTCTTTCTAAAAATATTTCTCGAAAAGCGCAACGAAATTATACAAGTGGTTGAAATCCACCACTTTAAGACCTGAGAACAGTAACAGCGTGACGCAACGAATCTAAAATGGCCGTTTCCGGGTTTTAAAAGCGTTTTGCTGGCCCGTCCCTTTTGTGCTTCCTTCGCGCCGCGTTGAACCTGAGCCGCGCCATGAGCGGCAATCGGCCAACAACGCGATCCGGCCCACGTTCTAAGCACGCTTTACGGACGCCTTCCGAACGCCTGGTCAAGTGGTCGAAGACCGGGGAAATCGCAATTAATGATGACTTGATTCCCTCGGTTTTGAGGTCAGCGAGAAGGCAAAGGGGTGAAAAATACCCCGAAAAGTAATGATGCATATTTCGGGCCGAAAATAAGACTAGCCTTTTCACCGGTTTAAAAGGGGTCAAAAGGCTAGAATGCAACAATACTAGAATTTAGTTGTGTTTAAAACACCTGGGAAAACGCCTTGACCGAGGCAGCCGAGGCGTCAGCATCGCTAGGATTCACATACGCCAGCGTGCTATCGAACGACCGATGCCCTAGATGTTGGCGGATCAAGAAGGCATTGGCACCCTGTTGAACCATCAACATGGCCGTCGTGTGCTTCAGGACGTGAGGGTGTTGAAGCGTCTCGCCAAGCCCGGCTTTCCTGGCAATCTCCTTGAACAGCTTATAAACCGTAACCCTATTCAATTGAGTAGATTTCTGACTGTTGAAAACGAAGTTGTCAGCGTCATCGGGACGGACGGCAATCCATTCCTTTAGAGCCGCGACCTCGTTAAACAGGGGGTTCCCTTTCACTTTCAGCAGGGATTGTGTCGAGTCGAGAGAGCCCTTCAGTCGCCGGATATGGATTTGCTCGCTGTTGAAATTGATATCGGTAAGCCGCAGATTCGCAATCTCTTGCGCCCTTGCGCCGTGCGCGACCGCGAACAGGAACATAGCGTATTCGCGCGGCCCGAAATCCTTTGCGGTCTGAAGGAATCGCTCTAACTGTTCGCTGGATAGGAAAGAGATCCGGCTTCGGACCTGTCTAGCGGGTTTCTTCGGCATCCGAATGACGTTCTTAACTATAGATGGTGTCATGGTTTAGCCTCCCTGTTAGAAACGTTAGCAAAGTAATGTTGCATTGTCAACAGTAAAGTTGGACCATCCGCGACAAATCGCAACAATGAAATAGATAGACGTTCGTCTTTTGGTCCCGGCTCGCCTGGTTTTCGCCTAGATCTATTCGCCGGATCGTCTCGCGGCTGTTGATGTCGCGGTCGCGAGGTCCATAGGCCGAAGCGTTGTGAAAGCGGACTCTGAGATTTCAGGCGGGTGACCCAGCCCCGCGACCGGGTGTCTGGTCAAGCCATCGCCGAACCATGATTAAGTTTTCGAATCAAAAGACACAAAGGAAATTAAATAGTGGATACAGCCGAATCCGTCGGGGTGTGTTTCAGCCGCGACTCATTGAGAAAGTACATCTGTTCGTCCGGGGATGTTCCCGAAGCCAGTGAAGGGATTGTCTTAGTTGATTACGCACTTTCGGATTCGCCCCGAGCTGACAACACAGCCCTGCTGGCCGCTCGTGTCACAACCGTAGAAGAGAAAACGCACTATTGGCTTACCTGTCTTGTCGAAGATAAGTATTCAGCGCAGGAAACCGCTTATCAGATTGCTAAATTCGTCGGTACGCACAAGCCCGCCCGGACGCTAATCGAACGACTGACCGGCTGGCAGTATTTGCGAAATGAGATTATCCGCCAAGCCGAGAGATACAAACTCGAAATCGGAACGCTGACGTTTTTCAAAACGAGCAAGAAGCGTGACGCGAAGAGGAATCGCATTCTCAAGTTTAGCGAAGCCTGTCAGGAAGGCCGCGTGCATATCGTATACGCGGGATGGAACGAACTTCTCTTCACGTCGCTGATCAATTACACGGGAGAGAAAACGAATAAATCACGACACGATGATGCCGCAGATGTGTGCGGCTATCTCGCGATACTCGGGTAGTTAAGCAGAAATCACAAAGGAGATGTCAGGCAATTAGAATTCAACTCAATAGGAGAAAAGGAGAATTGTAGTGTCCGATCCGGTAGGTTTTATTCCTGGTAGCAATCAGTACGCTTCTGTGATTGACCGATGCAAGCACGGTTTATACATCCCTAAAAATCATCTTGAGGAAGGGCGCAGTCCCTTCTGTTATGGATGCCGCGCGGAAGCCCAGCTTATTATCCACAACTTCGATGAAATGCGGGAAAGCGCGGCAGTCAGAAAACTCACTAAACGCCGCAAACGAAATGAGTAACGATCCTAATAATTTCCCAGCATTCGAGACATTAACCGTAACTGCCGAGTTCGTTGACAGTCTTAGTTCGGGCGCATTTACGTTTTACTGTCTCGACCCCCGACATGGCAAAAC
>Ga0302325_10034607_pt1 | contig 10336 bp, 8 predicted proteins | sample Palsa_T0_2_FD_201948 | JGI IMG/M metagenome (GOLD analysis project Ga0302325, IMG submission 201948) | Peat permafrost microbial communities from Stordalen Mire near Abisko, Sweden - Palsa_T0_2 | ecosystem: Environmental > Terrestrial > Soil > Palsa > Peat permafrost | place: Sweden: Abisko...
GCACACCAGGGATGGTCTTCCAATCTTCTCTCTACTCCGTCGGATATGTTCCCTTCTAGTTCTGTGGGAACGGTGGTGGGGATTGGGGGCGCGATGGGGTCCGCGGGCAGTGTGGTCTTCACTTTCTTTGTGGGAATGCTGTGGACGAACCATGCCCTGCTGATCTTTCTCGCTTCGGGGTGTGCTTATTTATTTTCGCTATTCGCGTTTCAATGGCGCGCGCCCATTGTGGAGGAGTGAGGTTGCGAGTTCCTCCGCACCGCTTCGCTGCGGATGACAAGATTTCATGTGAGAACTAGATTCCAGGAAACCTAGTTTGGGATTGCGACTTCGGCTCCTCCGCGCTCTACGGATAGATAGCCGGCGTAGATGGTCGCTATCGTATCCCTCGCCAGGGCTATGCCGGAGAGCGGCTCACGGTCGTGATAGATGCTCTCCATGAAGTCCTGGAACTCCTGGGGATAACCGTGCTGCCAGCCTTCGTCCGGGGCAGGATGGCTCCAGCCTTGCTTGGTGCTGGTTTTCTCCACCACGTAGACGTCCTTCAGGATGTCTTCCCGGGGATTGAAGGTCTCCAGTGCGTTGGTCGGGTTCATGTTGCAACGAGTACGGTGGTTGTTGCAGAAAACTTCCAGCCAGTTTGCGACTCCGCCCATTACCAGCTCCGATGCGAAGATATCGGCGATAGTTCCATCAGCAAAAGTGATGTGCACCTGGGCGTAATCTTCAATATCGTCATAGCCGGTGCGCAGAAAACCTTCATCGCGAAAGCTGGGCAGGCGGGTGATCTCGTGGGTGCGGGCGCTTACCGTGACGGGCCGAATGGCATTTCCATCGCGCGCTTCTCCCTCGACTCGCTTCAAATAGAGCGCTGCACTTAACGGATGGCATCCCTTGCCGACCATGGAGCCGCCGCCGGAGAATTTCCATTGACCGTAGTAAGGAGAGTGGGAACCGCTGTGCGATTCCTCAGCAAGGATGCGGAGAATTTGCGCGCCACTCTTCTCGAGGATTTCCCGTTCTTTCTGAATCGCCGGAGCATAGACCCAGTTTTCGGCGTAGCAGACCCGCGTACCACTCGCCTGGGCCGCTGCGAGAATGCGGCCGCAACTGGCAACCGCCTCGCCGAGCATCTTTTCCCTGGAAAAGGTGCGCCCGTCAAATGCCTCCACACCCGCGCCGTAGAATCCGGTCAATGGTTTTTCGATGATGACGTGTTTCCCCAATGCGAGAGCCTGCACGGCAAGCTCCTCATGGGAGGACGGCGGAGTGCAGAGGTCAACGACATCGACTGCCGCACACAACGCGGCAAACGTATCGAAGGGGCGGATGCCCGCCTCGCGCGCAAAGGCGTCTCGTGCGTCAGTCGTTTTGGACGTCACGCCCACAATCTCTACCGGCACTCCGTAGACGCGGCGGATGGCCTCCCAATGAAACTTTGCCGCGAAACGCGATCCAACGAAACCCACTCTTACCGGCTTTGCCATAAACGCTTGTTTGCGTCCTTTCAGTTCAATGCGAGTGACGGGGAACGACCGTGCGCAGGTCGTGATACTTGACGGCAAACTCAAGGCAGGCCCCGGTTTCGAGTTGGCCCACGTTTGACCGATAGAACTCTTCCCAGGGCGAGTGATTCGTAATCTCCGCGGGCTTGAGTGCAGCGCGGCGGGCCGCTATCTCTTCTTCAGAAAGCAGCACATCCACCCGTCGTTGCTTCAGATCGACTTTGATCTGATCGCCGGTTTTCAGGATCGCGAGGTTCCCGCCAATCGCTGCTTCGGGCGAGATGTTCAAGATCGATGGGCTGTCGGACGTGCCGCTTTGCCGGCCATCTCCCATGCAGGGAAGCATGCGAATTCCCTGCCGCACAAGACTGCCGGGCGGGGTCATGTTGACTACCTCGGCGGAGCCCGGATACCCCACCGGGCCCGCTCCACGAACTACGAGGATGGAATGCTCGTCGATGGCGAGCGAGGGATCATCAATGCGCTTGCGGTAATCCTCAGGGCCATCAAAGACAATTGCCCGGGCTACAAAACAGTCTTCGTTGCCAGGGTCAGAAAGGTAACGGCGCCGAAACTCAGCACTGATGACGGAGGTCTTGACCAGCGCCGAGCTGAACAGGTTACCCGAGACCACCAACAGACCGGCATTCTGCTTCAACGGGTTGTCGTAGGTGCGGATGACATTGGTGTCGCGGCTGCGCGCATCCTTGTAGTTTTCCGCAATGGTTTTGCCGCTCACGGTGAGTGCGCCGGTACGGATCTTGCCCACCTGCATCAGCTCACCGACGATCGCGCCGACACCGCCGGCACGATGATAGGCTTCGCCGAGAAACTCTCCCGCAGGCTGTACGTTCGCCAGCAAGTGGACCTCGTGGCCGACCTGCTCCCAGTCCCGAATGTTCACCTCGACCCCTACATGCCGCGCGATGGCGATGATATGCGGTGGGCAGTTGGTCGAGCCGCCGATCGCGGAATTGACCACGATTGCATTCTCAAAGGCCTCGCGGGTAAGAATTTTGCTTGGGGTGAGATCTTCGCGAACCATCTCCACGATCCGCCGCCCGGTGAGGTAGGCCATCTTGGCCCGCTGCGCATAAGGAGCTGGAATCGTGGCACAGCCCGGCAAGGACATGCCTAACGCCTCGGCCAGCGAATTCATCGACAGCGCGGTGCCCATGGAATTGCAGTGGCCTGCGCTGGGAATGCCGTCGATGACATTGCTCACGATTTGGTCGGCGGTAATTTTGCCTTCGGCATATTGGCGGCGCGCTTCCCAAAGCACAAGACCCGTGCCGGCTAGCTTGCCGTTGACGTATCCGTCGAGCATGGGGCCGCCGGAGAGCACGATGGCGGGCAGGTTGACGGTAGCGGCCGCCATCAGGGCAGCAGGTGTGGTCTTGTCACAACCAGTGGTGAGCACCACGCCGTCGAAAGGGTACCCGATGAGGGTCTCGACCAGGGCCAGATAGGCCAGGTTGCGATCGAGTGCGGCGGTGGGACGCCGGCCTGTCTCCTGGATAGGAACAGTAGGAAATTCAAAAGGCACTCCGCCCGCATCGCGTATGCCGGCTTTGACCCGCTCGGCGAGGGCAATGTGGATCCGGTTGCAGGGGGCGAGATCGCTCCCGCTCTGGGCAATGCCAATCATCGGCCTGCCCGATTGCAATTCTTCCCGGGTGATGCCGTAATTGGTGTAACGCTCCAGGTAAACCGGGGTTTCGCCGGGTTCGGCCTTATCGTTGAACCAGAGGTCGCTGCGTAATTTGCGGGTGGGCCCGTCCTGCTTTTCTATCTTTCCATCATCCATCGAATTGATATCCATTCTTGGCAGCAGTTTCGCAATTGCAAACTGCTTAATAGCCGAGGCTTTTGTTGACGATGTTCTGCAGCGGTTCTGCGTTGGAAAATCGGCGATCCTGTTCGAGAAAGAATTGCATCGCCTGGTTGAGCCATTCGGCGGTGTGGTCTGCGCAATGGGGCGACAACAACACGTTCTCCAGCGAATACATCGGATCTCCTGGCGGTAACGGCTCCTTTTCGAACACATCGAGACCCGCCCCCTTGATGCGCTTTGCCGTCAAGGCACGCACGATCGCCGCCTGGTCGATGACCGGTCCCCGTCCTACGTTGATGACGACGGCCGTCGGCTTCATGGCTGCGAACTGCGCGTCGCTGATCATGTGGTGCGTCTCCGCTGTCAACGGCAGCGAGACCACTACGTAATCGCAGCGCGCAAGCATCTCGAGTAATGCTTCCGGCGGATAGAACTGTTCGATCACTGGATCCGCGGTTTGCGGAGGGTGTCTCTTGATCGCCAGCACATGCATGCCCATCGGATGGACGCGGGCCGCTACGGCGCGGCCAATATCGCCATAGCCCACAATCCCGACGGTCTGACCGGCGATCTCTTCGACGTCGAATTGCTCCCACACGCCCGCTACCTGGTTGCGGATCATGCGCCGAAAATCTTTCGCGAAATAGAGGATCGCCGCGAGGGAGAACTCCGCCAGCGACAAGCTGAAAACACCGCTCCCGTTGGTGAGCGGGACGTTGCTCGCAACCAGCTCGGGGAACAGCACACTGTCCAATCCTGCGGAACGCGAATGCACCCAGCGAACATCCTTGCACGTGATGAAGACCTCACGCAGCAGTGCCTTCGGCCCCGACCAGCTGAGTATGACGACCGGATCGTTCACCGCGCTGGCAAAGGCCGCGGGCTCGCGTACCACAATGTGCCGCAGGCCGTTGAGCATGTTGAGCTGCGGATCGTTCTCCTGGCTTACGACCAAAACCGTGTGTTCGATGCTCATGCGCTCCTGCCGCGCTCCTGTCCCCGATCGGATTTTATTACTACCCTTCCCTAGCACTATATTCTTTTGGCCCCCGGGGAGGACCTCGCCGAAGTGCTATGATGCTCAGTCATTTGTTTCTCAGGGGACCCGCTTGAACCAGAAACTGCCTTGCCCTCTCCGCGGTGTCATCACCGCCATGGTGACACCCCTTGATGAACAGCTTGGCCTGGATCAGAAGGGCCTGGAACGGCTGATCGAACACCTCATCAGCGGCGGAGTTCACGGAATTTTCATTCTGGGCACGACCGGAGAGGCGCCAAACCTGCCGTATGCTGTGCGCTCAGCGCTGATTGAAGAGGCCTGTAAACTGGCCGGATCCCGCGTTCCGGTGATTGTGGGCATAACCGACACGTCGTTCGAGGACGCGCTCCGCATGGCCCACAAAGCGTACGCGTGCGGAGCAGTAGCGGTGGTGGCGGCACCGCCCTATTACTACCAGGTGAGCCAGGCGGATCTCTTACGTTATTTCCAGAACCTCGCGTTGGCTTCGCCGCTACCGTTGTTTCTTTACAATGCCCCGCTCAATACACACAGTTGGATTGAGATAGCGACTGCGGTTGAGGCCGCGGGTTTGCCCAATATCGCAGGGCTTAAGGATAGTGGGTTAAACATGGGTTATTTTCACGCGGTGCGCGAGGGTGTGCGGCAGATGCCTGATTTCAGCCTGCTGGTGGGCCCTGACGATCTTCTCGCGGAAGCGGTGCTTCTGGGAGCGCACGGTGGAATGGCGGGCGGCTCCAACGTTTTGCCGCGGCTTTTCGTCGAGCTGTATGAAGCTGCGGCGGCGCGTGATGTGAACCGTGTTCAGACACTGCATCAACACGCAATCCAGTTCGGCGATGCGGTGTATCGTTCCGCGGACTACGCGGCGAACCCGTTGCGCGGACTCAAATGTGCTTTAGAGCTGATGGGAATATGCGGGAGCGCGTCGACTCCGCCGCTTCAACCGTACGCGAAGAAAGAGCGCGATTTGGTGGAGCGATATTTGAGCGGCGTTACGAAGCTTCCAGCCCTATGAAAGCGATGCCGGGTCGAACAGCAGGGGGAAGAATTGGCCCTGCATCTTGTTTCCCCTGGGAATGGGTGGCACCCCTTCCAATAATGCTTCGTCCGCCGCGGATTGCACTCCATCCCGAAAAGCATTGATCAAGGTGGCTCGGCGCGGCCGCTCCGAGCGGTTCGCGTAAGAGCCATGCACCATGAGCGGGTGATGGAAGGTGCATTGCCCTCGTTTCAACTCAATCGGTACGGGTTGGAAGGCCGTTTTCTGTTCCGGCGATAAGACCGTCATGATTTCGTCCATGTTTCCGGTGAGGCCGGTCCTCGGCAACAGATTCCAACGATGGCTTCCGGGAACGTAGTAGAGGCAACCGTTGTCGCGATCGCTGTCGTCCAGGGCGATCCAGCAGGTCAGATGCGACATGGGCTCGGTGCGCGTCCAGTACGAGTAGTCCTGATGCCACGCGACCACTCCTCCGTGATGCGCGGGCTTGCAGAAGAGCTGGTCGTGCCAGAAGCGCACAGGGCCACCCAATAACTGCGACGCCGGCACCAGGAAGCCCGGGCTCCAAAGCACGTCATGGAAGCCAGGTCCGGTTCGCCACGCTCCAAGCGCGTGGAATAGAACTGCATCCGGATCGTTCGATTCGTTGGAGTGGTACTCGTGAAACAAGTGATTGGCTGGATGCGATTTCTTCATCAGGCCGTTCAATTCGGTGCACAGTATTTCTATTTGCTGGGGGTTTAGGACCTGGATGCCGGCGAGGTATCCTTGCTCGTTGAAGCTCGCAAGCTGGTCATCGGAGAGTCGAAATTGCTGACCGCTGGATGAGTCCGCGAGAAAGTCGCTCACTGGCGCATGCGCTTGAGAAAGGTCCATGGTTACCCCTTGGCAGATCAGGTTATCGTATTTTGCTCGAGGTGGTTTGGCGCTAGGAAAGGTTGCGGGAAATCAATACCTCAGGGGCTATAGATTTTGGGAATTCTCCCTGCCACGAACTGAGTGAGAACCAGATTTCAGGAATTCTAGCGAATCAAGGTCTGAAGAGGATCGGCCGGGCTTTGGCGTTGGAGCAGGAAGGCTTCTGCTCTTTTGTAGCCGCCTTCGACACCTCGAAATGCAGCGACCTGGTCCTGCAGCGCGTAGTACCGGTCGGGAGTCTGGCTGGCGTGAGCGTAGCAGGCCGCTCGTTTGATCGGCTCCGCTTCCGTGATGTCGACATAGTGAGTGGGCGAGAATTGCAGAGTGTCCTCACCATCAGAAACTTCGTAGTAATAGAGAGAGAACTTCTTTTTCGATTGCCGCCAGGCGTCGTAAGTAAGCATGGTGATGGCTCGATGGTCGCGGTGATTATCAATCGGCCATTGCGTGAAAATCAGATCCGGTTTCTCGGCGTCGACCAGTTTCGCGTAGTCCTCGTAATGCGTGTTGTCCACCACCGCGTGACCGTTCACCTGTCCGGCATAGGCAGGCCGTGCCTTCAACAATTCACACGCCCGCGCAGCCTCTGCAACACGCGTGGGCGCGGGAGTCGGCGGCCACGCACCATCGTTCAGGTAGAGCAGAACGACCTCATGTCCAAGACCGGTCAAGCGTGCGACAGTCCCCCCGCAACCGTATTCCGGATCGCCGGGGTGGCCGCCGGCAACAATCACTTTGAGCCGGGGGCCGGACCGGTCAACACCCGCCTGAAGTTCGCCGGCCGCATCGATTGCGGGCGCTGCCAGGACAAAGGACGAAGCCAACCCGGCAGCACCCCGCAATACCTCTCGTCGTGTTACTCCCACTGGTAGCCTGCTTTTTCTGGATTGAGATGTTCTGCATTATAATGTAGCAACGTTACTATTTTGCGGTTGGAGATTATGGCGATCACAACGCTCTCAAGCCGGGAATTCAATCAGGATGCCAGCAGAGCCAAAAAAGCCGCTGAGCAAGGCCCGGTGTTTATCACGGATCGCGGCCGGCCAGCACATGTGCTGCTGACCATAGAAGAGTACCGGAAGATTTTGGACAAGCAGGAAAACATTATGGACTTGCTGGCGATGCCCGGCGATGCCGAAGTCGATTTTGAGCCTCCTCGTTTGCAGGGCAAGCTTCACCGTCCCGCGGATTTGCCCTGATGTACCTGCTCGACACCAATGTCGTGTCGGAACTACGGAAGGTGAAGACGGGCAAGGTTCACCGGAATGTCAGGGCTTGGGCTAAGAGCGTTTCGACGCCAACGCTGTTCCTCTCTGCCATTTCCATTATGGAGTTGGAGATCGGAATTCTTCTGATCGAGCGCCGTGATCGATCGCAGGGGGAGAGGCTTAGATTCTGGATGGAAGATCAGGTACTGCCCGCGTTCCACGGACGCATTCTTGCTGTCGATACGCCTGTAGCGCGGAGATGCGCGGCGCTGCATGTGCCAACCCCTTGTTCTGATCGAGACGCTCTGATCGCGGCGACAGCCATGGTTCACGGCATGACCGTCGTAACCCGCAACGTATCCGACTTCGAGCTAACAGGAGTCGCAATCATCAACCCGTGGCAGGCGTAATCGGCGGCGTAAAGCTAACCACTATCCTGTGAGGCTGGGTCACCAAACCAAGATAGAATCATGGTTCCCGGCTGCGGGTGGCCGTTTTAGGAGAGCTGACCGTGCCGATCAAGCGCCCCATCTTTCTCTATAGCCTGCTCGCTATTCTTTTCCTGATCACGCTGGTCTACCAGGTTCGTTATCTTCCCGACTTTGCCCGGCGGGAAACAAAACACTTTCCCTTCTTTTTTGTTGAATCAGGAAGCAACCGCATCGACTTTGCGACTCCTGAGTCGGGTCAATTTGGAATCCATACAGGCGACCAGTTGCTCGCCGTAAATGGAGTGCCCTTCAGGGGAACCGGCGAACTCGGGCGTGCCTTTGAGGACGTTCAAGTAGGCGTCCCGCTGGTGATGACGATTCGCGCGAAAGATACTCCTGCCGGCGGCCAGCAAAACGTCTCTCTGCCGGTTACCGCTGAGCAATTAGCATCCTGGGACACTGCGGCCGACCTGGTGGTTGGGTTTCTTCTTCCAGCGGTGTCTCTCCTGCTCGGTTTCTGGGTCGCGTTTCGCCGGCCCCGCGATCCCCTGGCGTGGCTTTTGCTGGTGCTCATGCTGAGCTTCCCGCACATTCTGCAAAGTTATATTGTGAACGGCTGGCCACCGGGATGGAGGGCGGCAGGCTTACTTTACGAATCGACCCTCACGTCCGCTTTCCCCATCGCCATCTTCCTCTTCGGCCGCTTCTTTCCCGAGCCGTTTGCGCCGCGGAGTCGATACGACTACGGTTGGAGAACCTTACAGTGGCTGGGTGCTGTTCCCTTTGCCATCCTGTCTCTGCTGGGGGTTGTGGTTGCGGTCGGCTCGCTCGGCGACTATCAATCAGTGGCTTATCTCCGCACCTTCCTGCGGCCTTTCGACATAGTCGCGCAAGTCCTGGCATATATCCTGATCGGCAGTTTCTTTTCCGCTATGGGGGTCAAACTCGGTCTGAGCAAGTCGCCGGACGCCCAGCGAAGGCTCCGCTTTTTGTATTGGGGTGCCATTGCGGCCTTTACCCCCGCGCTTCTGCCGACTCTCTACGCCCGCCTGCAGGGCAAGATCCCCAACGAAATGTTCCCATCATGGTTGATAGCCCTGGTGCTCATGCCGCTGATCCTCTTCCCGCTCACGTTGAGCTACGTCATCGTGGTGCAGAAGGCGATGGGGGTGGGTGTTGCGCTTCGCCAGGGGTTGCAATACACCTTCGCCCGGGGCGGAATTCGCGTGCTCCAGTGGCTGGCCATCGGCACCGTGATCGTGGCGGGAACGACCATGGCTGGGAATTTGAACCATGACCGGCCGCAAAAAACCATCGTGATCCTTGCCGGCATTGCAGCGTACTTCACCATTCGCAGGCTGGGAGACGGCCTGCGCACCTGGGTCGACCGCCGTTTCTTCCGCGAAACTTACAACGCCGAACACGTTCTGACCGAGCTCAGCGAACAGGTGCGATCGATGGTAGAAACGAAATCTCTGGTCGAGACCGTGGCCGCACGTATTTCAGAGACCCTGCACGTTCCTCAGGTTGCGGTACTGCTGGCAGGAGGGGGGTTGTACCAACCGGCCTTCGCCATGGGTTATGCCGGGCTGCCCACGGTGGCTTTCCCCAGCAAGACGGGAACGGCAATGGTTTTGAAAAACCAGAAGGAGCCCGCCCGTGTGTTCCTCAACGATCGCGACTCCTGGCTCTACCGTCAGGAGATCGGCGATGAAGAACGCGGCAAGCTGGCCACGCTCCGATCGGAACTGTTACTGCCGCTGGCGGTGCGCGACAAACTACTGGGTTTTATCTCGCTTGGGCCCAAGCGCTCAGAAGAACCGTATACGGGCTCCGATGTGCGCTTGCTTAAATCCGTCGCCACGCAGACGGGCTTGGCTCTGGAGAACGCGAACCTCATGCATACCATTGCCGATGAGGTTGCCCAACGGGAACGCCTGAACCGTGAAGTCGAGATCGCACGCGAAGTGCAGGAGCGGCTCTTTCCGCAGACGCTTCCGCCTATCGACGGCCTGGACTATGCGGGCCATTGCCGGCCGGCGCTGGGCGTGGGTGGCGACTACTACGACTTTCTGGCGCTGCCGAAGGGAAACCTGGGCATAGCCATCGGCGATGTTTCGGGCAAAGGCATTGCCGCGGCGCTCATGATGGCCAGCCTGCAGGCTTCGCTGCGCAGCGAGGCCACGCGTGCTCCTGAGAACCTTGCGGCGGCAGTGGCCAACATCAATCGGCTGGTGTATGAGGCCTCTTCTTCCAATCGGTACGCGACATTTTTCTACGGCCAGTACGATCCCGTGCGGGGCAGGTTCGACTATGTCAACGCAGGTCACAATTCACCGATGCTTTTTCACCGCATTGCCGGGAGCGAGAGCCTTGCGCGCCTGGAGCCGGGAGGCACGGTGATTGGCCTGCTCGAGCA
>Ga0302325_10034608_pt1 | contig 10336 bp, 16 predicted proteins | sample Palsa_T0_2_FD_201948 | JGI IMG/M metagenome (GOLD analysis project Ga0302325, IMG submission 201948) | Peat permafrost microbial communities from Stordalen Mire near Abisko, Sweden - Palsa_T0_2 | ecosystem: Environmental > Terrestrial > Soil > Palsa > Peat permafrost | place: Sweden: Abisko...
TGTCGGCGGGAGAACCGCATGTCAGTTGTTGCTTCTCAATGGACAAGCGGCACGATAACTATCAATTATCGCTAACTATTTCAGCCATTTCAGCCACCCGCGCGCCCACCCCCGTCAAGACCGGTTCGGCGGCTTGAACAAACGAACCAAACGATGATCGAGTAGAAGTGGAGGCCGCGTTTTGCGAAAACGCGCCGGCGAGACATGGGGACCAGGCACCGAAGTCAGTTGGCAACTGCGGCGAGTTGGGCTTTGATCCAGCGGTTGACGCGAGCATCGAGGATATCGATTCCATTTGCCTGCGGGGTCGGCTGAGGCGAATGACGGCCAGTCGGTAGTGAGCGAGCGAGTCGTTGGGATGCGCCATAATCGCCGCCCGGAGTTCCTAGATGGTTGTCTGGCCCGCGCCGAGGAAGCGCCATGCCAAAAGCGCCATGACTGCAAGCAATGACATAATGCCTCCGAGAACTCGCACGCGCCCAGGCGGGCGACTGTTCAAGCCCATTTTCATTTATTCTATCCCGTCTCCTGGTTTCCAACCGGCTCCCAGCGAGCGGCGCATCCCCGCAAGTCGCGACTTCTGCATCGCCGGAATCTGATCGCATGTGCAGCAGCATTCGCGAGTTCGGGTTCAAGGTTCCGGTCTTGGCTTGGGGCGACGAAAAAGCTGGCTACAACCTCCTGCCGGCTGTGGACGCGGACGAGGTTCCAGCCGTTTTCAGCTATATGCGGTCGCAAGCCTACCGAGACGCGTTGCTGACTTAAGCGGCAGATTTGCGTTAACCGCCTGGCGTCCTGGCGGGTTGCCACCAAATTGTACCGGTACTCGAACGCGAAGAGATCGCTGGGACCGCTGGGCCTGTTCTTCAGGCTTGATGTCAGTCACAATGATTACTATGATCGTTGATCGCTGTCCCGTCGATCCTGATGCAGTAGCTGAAGCGTACCTGCTTGGAACACTGCCGCGAGAACGAGGGACGGCTTTTGAGGAGCACTACATCGGCTGCCCTGACTGTGCTGAACGCTTGCAGTTCACAGAGGAGTTCCTTCTGGCAGTCCGGCCGGCTGCGGCGCATCTGAGGAGCCTCGCAGCGCGGGAATGCGAGGGCGTTCTCCAGTAATATCCCGCAGCGATTGGCAATCGGAGCCATTTGCTAGACGCCGCCTAAGAGCAACGCCAATCCTTAACTGGGTGCGAAGACGGCAAAGAAATAAGGACTTACAAGTTACAAACACAAAGGATCAGTTCAGGAGAGTCTATGAAGCAGCTACTCGCCGTTATTTGTTCCGTCATCCTACCAACCGCTGCGTTGGCTGGAGATAACGCTTCCTTCAGAGTCGTTTATGATGGCGGATCAGTGCAGACGACGAAGGCCGGAACGGTTTTGAAAATGTACATCCAGCCGACCCAGGTTCGGTTCGTGAAAGACAAAAAGGATGTCGTAGTGATTCCCGCCTCTGCTGTCACGGAAATCAGCTACGGCCAAGATGTTCACCGGCGAATCGGCACGGCAGTTGCCGTCGGTCTATTCACGCTCGGCGTCGGCGCGCTGATAGCTCTTAGCAAGTCAAAGAAACACTTCGTTGGCTTGGTATGGGCCGATGGCGACAAGAAGGGTGGCCTTGCAATGCAGTGCGACAAATCCGAATACCGAGGTATCCTGGCTGGAATTGAGGGCATCACCGGTAAGAAAGCGGTGGATTCCACAACCATGACTGTCAAGAACTAGGGAATCGGCCTTACCGCCGGGCCTCGCGCTCTGCGGATTTCAAGACTGCGCTTTGTGAAATTTGGACCTCCGGCTTGGCTTTGGGCTCCGCACCGGGCTGTTTCTTTGCCTCAGCCCATATCTTCCGCTGCGCTTCGGCTACCCGCTTCGTACCGGTTGCACTCATCTTGCGCCGTTTGGGCCGGTACTGGCGCTCGCGTCTTGACTTCAGTTGGCATGTGGTATTGGTCTTTCGGAGAGCCTAGATTCGGACTCGCGTGCGTCCCGAGATTCAAAAGCAAATGGGGGCTGCCAGCGTGGTCGTGAATCGGATCGTGGGGGAAGCCGCGAAGAAGCGGCTCAAATCCAAGGAAGGCGAAGGGCGGAAGCCAAATTGAGGGCCTAACCGGCCCGGAGTTCGATACCGCGCTGCGTTCAGATGGCGAAACCCCGCCAAACGAGGCTCCTCTATCTCGCTAAGAACTGACCGGCGCGGGGCCGCTCTGTTCTCGTGCATCCAAGAAACATCGCATCAACTCAGTCATGCGACCGCCTCCCGGTTCCTGCGCGTACACGGACTGGCGGATCAGGTCCAGTTGCGCCGCCTGACTAGGACTCAGATCCGCTCTGCCGAATACGCCTTTGAGCAGGCGCAGCAGAAAGTCGCCCTGGCCGCAAATTGCCCGCGTGCTGCCATCGGCGAAGTAAAGGACCACGGGGTTCGTAATCATTCTGGCTTCCAGCGCCCGGAGGCGTTTCTCAAACTTCATCGTTCTACCCCTTTCCGGTCTGCTTCGATTGCCGCCCCAAAAATGGCCGCTCCGGTGTTCACCTTCCGAGTCTCTTCACGTGCAATTTGCCCATTACTGCTGCCAGGCGCGGTGGGGCGTCTATAATAAACGCAAATCGTCTTCTTCGACGTAGATCCGGCTTGCTCCATCTTGAACGCCAGACGGCGCTGGCCCCGGCCGCTCCTCGAACTCGCACGGTTGCCAGTTCGGAGTACTGGTTGGGTATCGCTTCACGACGACGATGTGGCGCTCGCCGACGAAGTCATCTGGCAGCCGCCTTAATACCCCGATTTGAATCGCCGCCTCCCGCGCCTCTTGGGACTGCATTTCCAGACGTTCGACACGGGATAGGATCTTCGCTCTCAGTCTGACCTCCTGCGGTTATGAAGGCTCCAATGCACGATCCATGGCGTACGTCTTCAAACTATCACCCGCGGGTTTAATGCGTCAACAAAGCAACAATGGAGTGATGGCGCGTCGTCTCAGGCGACCACGAATGGGACCTCTAAGCCAGAAATGGCGGCCAGGTGCAAGTCTCCAACGTGAACTTGCTCCGGGCGAATTGCGAGGATCTGAAGCCCAATTTGGCCAGGCATTTGACCTGAAGAATTTATGGGTATAGATTTAAGGTGGTAGATCGTTTTCTGGTGCGGCGTCTGGCTCTGGAGCCCCGCTGGCGGGGAAGCGTTCTTCTCGGGAAGAGGTTTTTTGTCAGGACGTCCTCCATCAATTGGCATTACGCCGTCGCAGCTCCGGACATTGAACGAGATACGAGCGTTCGCATCGAAGAACGAGTATCCGCCAACCCTTCACGAGCTGGCCGCGATTCTTGGCGTCTCGCACTCAAGCGTTCATGAGCAAATCAGCCAGTTAATCCGCAAAGGTTATCTGCGGAGGGAGCCAGGCAAGTCTCGCGGGATTGTGATTGTGCGGGAGCCGGAGGACAGCGTAGCCGAGCTCGCTTCGGTACCAATTGTTGGAAGGGTCGTTGCGGGACCTCCGCTGCTGGCCGAAGAAAACATCTCAGGAGAGATTTTGGTCGATGCGTCTCTGCTCATGCGGGGGCGATGCTTCGCACTCGAGGTTCAGGGCGATAGCATGACGGGGGCCGGCATCAAGGCCGGCGACCTACTTATCGTCCGGCAACAACCCGTGGCCGAAAACGGCGAGATCGTTGTGGCTCTGTTGGATGGTGAGGCCACGGTTAAGCGTTTGGCCGTCGAGGCCGGACAGGTAGAGCTTCGGCCCGCGAATCCACGTTACCCCCTGATCCCCATCACTGGCGAGAACGACTTCCGAATCGTCGGCAAAGTAGTTGGGATCTGGAGGCGACCGGCCAAGAAGCGTGCACGATCTGGGTCAACCTCTCGGCACAACGGAAGGAGGAGTAAATGAGTCCAGACAAGGCCGCCGTGCTATTTGATCGACTGTCGAAAACTCCCCGCGAGGTGCATGATGCCGAATGGCTGCACCTTGTGAGTGAAGTTCTGAAGTTGCCAGCCTGCTACTTGCCGGCGGCCCAGGAGATTCTTCGACAGGGTGCTTGGCGACGACATACGGGTCGAGGGCAGAACCCCATCGGCTACGTCAAGACGGCGACGGAGCGCGAAGGGCTGCGGATGGGCCTCGCAACCCATCGCCACGACCGCACCGAGCCGCGGATACTTACCAAAGATCAGCCGCGGAAGCAGAAGAAGGAACCCGAGAGTCGGACGGAGGATCTTCGTTTTGATCGTTTGGACAAGCGGCTAGGGCACGTACCCCTGGCTGTTCCGGTTGGAGTGACATACAGTGATCACATCGACCAGCTACAGGGTGTCGGTTCAAATGGAATGCCAACAAAGACCAGCCGCGGAACATGGCACCAAGGAAGCGGGGAACTAGCCGATGATTACGACTATCGCGCGATTCCTGTTTGGTTACGGCGCGACGGCGAATCCGACGCCGTTGATTGGGAAACAGTGGCAGAGTATGCGGCGCTAAAACCACACCTAGCGCCGTCCCTCGCTAAGACGCTACGTCTGCGGCTCGACGAACGAGTAGGCCGTCCGGCGGCGATGAGGGCAGCATCTAGTCCAAGGGAGGCACATGAAATCGAGGCTGCCTGGAAATGGATAGATCGATATACGGAAACAAGGATAGCGCCTCTCTTCAAGTTGTCGGCGCCCCCGGTTCCTCGCGGGAGGGCAAAGGTCAGGGGCGGGTATATTCCACCGGCGCAAAGGGGCGGGTTCATTCCACCAGCGCAGGCCCTGCGTTCAGTGCTGGGTGCTCACCTGCCGTGGCCAGATGTCAGAATGGCTTCTTGTGGCCCGCATCTCCAAGAACAGTATTCGCTGTCGATGGCATTGGATGAGATTTGTCTACTTGGCGGCCTACGCCGCGATTCTGTTGGGATTAAATGGAATGGGTGCCGGCTATCGGTGTTGTGGGGCGAGAAAGTATTCGAGATTAAGACGGATGCTATAAACGAGGGTCTAGAGGTCTTTCGATGGGCGGTATTGCATCAATTACTTCCGCAGAATCCCAAATGAGGTCCTTTGGTTTCAATCGGTTGAAACGAAATGTCCCAAAATGGACTAGCGAATCGTATATATGGTGTAGAGGGCCGCACCGGAAGGCACCGGAGTGAAGCCCTTCAACAAACCCAGCCGAACCCTTCAGGCTCTGGCTTACTCCCCCCAACCACAATTCTCAACGCGAAGGGCTGTCCTGTGAACACCAGATCTATCACCATTATGCTTGTGTATGAACCGGCGACATCGCATCAGGGACCTGTCCCTATAGCGCGTATTGACAATCCCAAGTTGGCGCTGATCGTAGCGCGATCCGCCATTTCGGAGGCGGAAGCAAGGGCCGAGCGCCTCTCGGATGCCGATGAGTTCCTCGGCGAAGTGGAGTGAGCAGAAGCGAACCGTCTTCGATTGGTCCTGACCGCGCTCTTACCGGAGCTCAGTTTCCCCGAGGTGGCCCCGGACTCACCAGTGATGTAACATGCCCGGATTTGGCGAATCAACGGGGTCGGACGAATGATGTGACTCGGGCCGAGACAAGTAGAACCGCTAAAACTGTAAACTGGAAATGCCGCATAGTTTTCGATGGAAGATAAGCTGGAGATCTGTCCGGTTGGCGGCAATTGCTTCGAGGGAGTCGCAAAGGGACGATGGACCGACCTTCAATGACAGACCCGATCTGGACGGTTACGGGCACTCAGGAAGGCCCAATACCGGTCACCCGGCTGAACGGCAAGGTTGAATGGATCAATTCGTCGGAACCGGACGACAAGGACCGGGCGGTCTATAGCCCAAAAGATGACCTGCGAATAACTGAGGTGACCCTGAATGGGCGATCTGAATTGCGGGGCGAGATCGAAACCGTGTTCAGCGGTCCAGACTGGCCACCTCCAAGCGCCATCGTTGAGCCGTTCAGACGGTTCGCGATGAAGATATACGATGTGAACTCGGCTGCCTACAGCAAAGTGGCTTCGACTCAGGAAAGCGAGTCGAACGAAGTTCTCAACGCGATGCTTGGCAATTTCCTAATCGAGGTTTTTGGAATTGAGTGGGAGAGCAGTCCTGGCGAGAAGGTAACCCGAATTAACTGGCAAGAGGGTGTCGAGGGATGGAAGGGCAAAGAAGTTGTCGCGATAGCAGGAAATGATCCGGACCCGAAATGCTTGTACCACGAGTTGATTAGCGACGCAGTCAAATTTCGTTATCGATTTCACGCCGTCCCGCCGCCTCCCATCCCGGGCGAGCCGCCGGGCATCAATCTGTCGAACCTGGAATGGTGGAGGTACATCGGGCTGAACGAGCGCCATGACCTTGCAATGGCGATCAAACCGTACCTCGAAGATCGAAAAGCACATTGGCAAGCCGTTATAGCATCTAAGCCGACCGACGCGAGTAGCGGTGCAGAGAGCGCATCACGAAAGCCTGAACAGACCGCCGCTGGGCAACTCTCTCAAGAGGCACAACAGTCCAATCGAGGTCCCGATGCCAAAAAGCCCGAAAACCGCAAGCCGCCCGACCAACTTTTAACGGAGTACAAAGTGAAAGAAAAACTCCGCACACACGAAAAGGTCGCCGAGCGTCTTGGCTTAGAACGTAGCGTCTACTTTGATCTGAAAGCCGGGAGAAAAGTCTCTCAGGAGACCTACGTCAAGGCTGCAATGGGCATTGGATGCTCCGTTGATGACCTAAAGCCGTAATCCCGGCGACCCCCACCGACTAATTCCTACTTTCTCCTACTGACTCAACGTACACAAGCCGCCATAATTTTACTCAGATGGCCACGAGCCGCTCGGAGATGCCACTCCGAATCAATGGCATCGCGAAAGAGCGTTAGACGCCACGACCATGTCCAAGAACAGGCGCAACACTGTCGAGATCCTCAATCCGCTGCCCGGCGGAGCGCACTACACCTCGTCCAAGGCGGCGCGCCAGTTCGTACGCCGCGGGCTTGCTGTATTCGAAGCCGTTGACGAGGCGATTCGCTTCCTAGACCAGGACCGCCGATTCAATAGGAGCAGCGGCATGGACGGCATAGGCGAGGCATTTTGGTGGCGCATCGGAAAAACGGGTGGAATGGCTCAGCAAATAGGTTCAATCGTTATTCCCGCGGCACGCAAAGTAAAGGAGAAAGGCAGGACAACATGAGCAACAGCTTCTTGCAGATATCACAGGTGTCCGAACTGTTAGAGATTTCAGACACTACTACCCGGCGCTTGGTCAAGAGAGGCGTCCTGCCGGCGATTCGTGTAGGCCGACAGATTCGAATTGACCAGCAGCGGTTTCAGAAATGGCTTGACACCGGCGGTAGTGAGCCGGTCATACAGCGTCTGCATTCAAACGACAAGGGATAGGCACGCGGGCGGGCTCGTCAGACTAAGCACGCGGATGCAATACGGGGCAGACCGTTCAGTCCGCGTACCCTCTACAGCGCGCATGGCTCAGAACCGTGGCATCCCGAACATGCGCTTTATCAACCGGGAGGTTCGCGTTGCGGAGGTGGCCCACAAGCTGGATCTCCAACTGGACGGCGCCAGCAAAATCCATTGCTGGCATCCCGAGCGGCACAAGAACGGAGACCGGACCGCATCAGTTGGGATTCGGCGGACAAACAACACCGTCAAGTGCTTCGGTTGCGATTCCAAGCCCATGGGTCCTATCGACCTCGTGATGGATGTGGGAGGGTTGGTTGCCGGGGATGCCGCGCTATGGATCGCCGCTCATTTCGAGGTTCCAACGATTCCCGCAGGCAAGCGCCTTGCGAAACCAGATCGTTGCGGAGGCCCGGTCGGCTGCGAGCGCGGATTGGGGCTTTTAATTCGTTCGGGGCTTTGGGCAAGATTGTCAGAGGCCGCCCAATCGATTGCTCCGATGTTTCTAGAAATGTCAGAGAAAATGAACCCCACCGATCAGGAGCAGTCCATTCGGATAAGTTATGCGGGAATTACTCGATACAGCGGCCTCCGCTCTCCGAACGCCATTCGAAAGGCGCTGGTGGAGCTGGAGGAAACCGGGTTTTTGAGGCGCCCTGAGGCAGGCTTTCCTCGTTCCCCGGCGCGCAACGCTTGCCATTACATCGTGACGCCAAACTCCAACGGACTGCATGAGTTGGCTCAAGCCGTCGCGGCTCAAACGAAAACTGAAATCGCCGCGGAGCGGGAGTTGCGAGCCCGGTTGAAGAAAGAGAAAACGCGCGCGTGGAGAGAAAGATCCGTCGCTTAGAACTCCACACTGTCGGCGGGGCAAGGGGACTCAAACGCCGTCCCGTTGCCCCACACCCCCATCCCTTGCTTTCGACGAACGAACAAGCAATCGCAACGCGTTAGTACTAAGTACAACCTGTCTATTCTACGAATAGTGTGAATCAACAACTCACTATTCCTGGAATAGCGGCAAGTTGATTCGCCGGGCTTCCACCGCCTAAGGCGCTTCGCCGAACGCATCTTCTCGACAGCCATGATCGTCAAAAAGCAGTTCGCCCAGGAAGGCGATGCTCTGGACGAGCGCATGGACCAGTTGGTCGAGGTACTCGCGCAACTGCTCGAAGAAACTCCGAATCCGCCGGCGGCCGCGGACAATCAGGCCGGCAACACGGTGATTGCGGACTTGCATTCCGGGGACGACAGAGTGATCCATGTGGTTGCGAAGAAATGACTTTCGCGAGGGGGTCCGATTATGCCAGTAGCAGTTTATGCCCGCGTTTCAACCGAAGAGCAGCGCGAACGCCAGTCCATCGAAACGCAATACGAATTCGGTGACCGTTTTTGCGGCCTGCACAAGCTGCCAGTCTTCCGCGTCTATGCGGACGACGGAGTCTCCGGCACCATCCCGTTGGATAGCCGACCGGAAGGCAGCCAGATCCTCCGCGATGCCCGGCTGGGCAAGTTCGATCAACTGCTGGTGTATCGGTTGGACCGCTTGGGGCGCGAGACTCGTCTGATTCTGAACGCCGTCGCCGATCTCGAAAAGCTCGGCGTCCGAGTCCGAAGCATGACGGAGGACTTCGATGCTTCCAGCGCGACCGGGAAATTGATGCTAACGATGTTGTCGGGCTTCGCGGCGCACGAACATGCAGTCATCCGCGAGCGCTCCCTCGCCGGCACCAATCGCGTCGCGGCATCGGGCGCGTGGCTGGGCGGCATTGTGCCCTTTGGGTACCGCAAGACGGGCTCCAAAGCCACCGGGCGGCTTGTTGTGTCCAGCGAGCCGATTCTCGGCATCGACCTCTCAGAGGCGGATGTCATCCGCATGATGTACCGCCTGGCTGCCGTCGAACGCAGATCGTGCCACTTCATCGCCGCGCGACTGAACGAACTGCAGATACCCTGCGCTTATCAGCGTGACGACCGGTTGGTCCTGAGGGGCAAACGCAAGCAGCGCACCGCGGGTCTGTGGAGGCCGGCGCGGGTGCGAAACATGCTCATCAACACGACCTACCAGGGCCTGCATCAGTTTGGAAAGCGAACTTCCAACAAGGGTCGGACGCTCATCTCGCGGCCAGTACCGGCCATCGTAGACGAGAAGACGTGGGACAAGGCGCAAGAGAACCTGAAGGCTCACTTCCTGTTCGGCGTTCGAAGCACCCGCAATCAGTATCTGCTGCGCGGGCTGATGAAATGCAGCCTTTGCGAGTTGACATACATCGGGGTCGCGAACATCCGTCCCACCGGCAAGCATGAGTTTTACTATCGCTGCAATGGCAACCAGGGCGCCCGCGGGCTGTTTGGCGCCAACGGGGAGCGTTGCCCGTCGAAAGCGGTTCGCGGCGAGGAACTGGAAGCGATGGTCTGGGGTGACGTCGAGGAATTCCTGCGCAAGCCTGGTGTCGTGATCGAGCGCCTTCAGGCACGAATGCGTAACGATGCCAACGACGCGACAAAGGACAAGGAACGGCTCCGCCGTCTGCGATTGCTTCTGGAGGAAAAGGCGGGCGAGCGCATCAAAGTCGTCGGCCTATACCGCCGCGGCCGGCTGAACGACGCGGAACTGGACCAGCAGGTGGAGGAAATCGATAAGGAGGCCGCTGGCTTGGCCGCGCAGATCGCAGAACTGGAGGGTAAGCTGGGGAGCGCGGATTCCAATGGGCCGGTCCTGGAGGACGCCCAGGCCCTTCTCACGCGGCTGCGGCAAAGACTTGATCAGCCGTTGACGTACGAACGAAAGCGCCAGTTGGTCGAGTTGCTGGTGGGCGGAATTCGGATCGAGACGATTCGAGACGGCAAGAAAAAGGAGAACATCGTGACCGTGACTTACCGGTTTCCGAGTGCAGTTGATACACGCACGGACAGGGGTTCGTCGCGGCAACCAGCATGCAAGTTGAAGCGAT
>Ga0302325_10034609_pt1 | contig 10336 bp, 9 predicted proteins | sample Palsa_T0_2_FD_201948 | JGI IMG/M metagenome (GOLD analysis project Ga0302325, IMG submission 201948) | Peat permafrost microbial communities from Stordalen Mire near Abisko, Sweden - Palsa_T0_2 | ecosystem: Environmental > Terrestrial > Soil > Palsa > Peat permafrost | place: Sweden: Abisko...
CGAATTTGAGATGGCTCGCGCGATCGCGACGGCTCGGCTGGTGCTCGGCGCCGCGATGAATGTGCAGGCGCCGCCCAACCTTTCGCCGCGGCAAATCGAGCTCTTCCTCGATGCCGGAATCAACGACTGGGGTGGCATTTCACCGCTCAGCCCCGACTACGTGAACCCGGAGGCGCCGTGGCCGCATCTGACGGCGCTAAGCGAGCGATGTGCCCGCGCGGGCTTCGAATTGCGCGAGCGGCTGGCGATCTATCCGGAATTCATCAATGATTATTGGCTGGACCATTCGCTGCGCACCGTGGTGGACGGTCATCTTGGGAGTCTGCAAGTCTGAATGTTGGCGGAGGTCAGCCGTGACTGAAATTGAGTTGCGCGATTATGTTGACGAGATCGAGGCGACGCCGCTCGCGACGCTGCTGGGCGCGGCAGCGCCCGATGTCCGCGCGATTCTCGAGCGGGCACTCGATCGGCGCGAACTGACTCCCGACGAAGGTCTGCGGCTATACACGTCCGATGGCGACGACCTGCGGGCACTTATCCGTGCCGCCGACCTGGCCCGCGCGGCCGACCGCGGCGATGAAGTCACCTACGTAGTAAATCGCAATATCAACTTCACCAATATCTGCTTCGTGGGCTGCCAGTTCTGCGGCTTCAAGCGCCAGCGCTGGGAGTCCGACGCTTACGATCATTCTGATGATGTGATTCTCGGCAAGGTCGGCGATGCGATCGCTCGCGGCGCCACCGAAATCTGCATGCAGGGCGGAATCAATCCTGACATGCCGGCGTTGCGCTACCGCGACCTGCTGATCAGTATCAAGCGCGCCTATCCGGAGATTCACGTCCACGCCTTCTCGCCCATGGAAATCATGTACGGCGCGCGGCGCACACGGATGGAATACGCGGAGTACATCACGATGCTGCGCGAGGCGGGCCTCGGGTCAATACCGGGAACGGCAGCCGAAATTCTCGACGACGACGTGCGCGAGGTTTTGAGCCATAAAAAAGTTGACGTGCAAGCGTGGGTCGATATCATCACGACCGCCCATGGTTTGGGCGTGCCGACCACCTCCACGATCATGTACGGCCATATCGAAAAGCCGCGGCAGATCGTAAATCACCTCGAACTCCTGCGATCGATCCAGAAGCGCACCGGCGGCTTCACGGAATTCGTGCCCCTGCGCTTTATCCATCAGAACACCGTCCTGTACCGCAAAGGGCTGGTGAAGCCGGTCGACAACGGTCTGCCGGACCTGCGGATGTATTCGTTCGCGCGGCTCTACCTGCGCGGGCAGATCGACAATCTGCAGACCTCGTGGGTCAAGCTGGGCGTCGACTTGGCGGCGGTCACGCTCAAGACCGGATGCAACGACTTTTCCGGCACCCTGATGGAAGAGAGCATCACGGCCCAGGCGGGCGGCGAGGCCGGCGAGTTCGTGCCGGTCGATCTAATCGAAGACAAAGCGCGCGAGATGGGACGCACTGCCATCGAGCGGACTACGCTTTACACAAAACTGCACGGACGAAAGGCTCCTAATGGCGCGCGGCCGATCGACTTCGCAAACTCCTCAGACCAAACGACCGATCACCACGCTTGCGGGGGGGGTGGGGGCCGCTAGATTTCTCGGCGGCCTGGTGCGGCGGGTCGACGCCGCCCGTATACGCGTTATCGTCAATACGGGTGACGACGAGGAGTTCTACGGACTCCACGTGTCGCCCGACCTCGATACCATCGTCTACAACCTGGCCGAAGTGGCAAATGCCGAACATGGATGGGGCCTCGCCGGCGAGAGCTTCAACGTGATAGGCGCGCTCGCGCGATTCTACGGCAAGCCGTGGTTCTCGCTGGGCGATCGCGACCTCGCAACGAACATCTATCGCACCAACGAATTGCGCGCCGGTCGCAAGCTGAGCGACATCACCGCGAAAATCGCCGAATCCTTCGGCGTGCGTGCGACTGTAATGCCGATGAGCAACGACCGCGTCCGCACCTTCGTCAAGGTTCGCGGGCGCCCGTCGCTGCCCTTCCAGGAATATTTTGTCAGGCGGCGTGCGCGCGGCGTGATCGAAGGGATCGACCTGCGCGGGCTCGAGACGGCGCGGCCGCTGCCTTCCGCGATCCGGGCGATACGCGATTCGGCTGCCGTGATCCTGGCGCCGTCCAATCCCTTCGTATCGCTCGGTCCGATTCTCGGCCTGCCCGGCACGACTACGGCTTTGCAGCGCGCGCGGACTCGCGTCGCGGCGATAAGTCCAATCGTCGGCGGGAGGACTATCAAGGGACCGGCGGACAAGATGCTGCGCGGTCTCGGCCACGAAGTCTCCGCGCTGGGCGTCGCCCGCCTGTATCAGAATTTCGTCGGCGTATTCGTACTCGATAATGCGGACCGGCGCTATATCGGACCGATCGAAAAGCTCGGCATGCGCGTAGTCGCAACCGACACAATCATGGCTAATCCATCGCGGGCCGCCAAATTAGCGGACGTGGTGATGCGCGCGCTTGAGGTGTAGGATCGTCCGGCGCATGAATGCACTAACTCTGACGGCAATAGATGGCATTCCGCTGATTAAGCCGGGCGATGAACTGGCTCGGCTAATCAACGAGGCCGCGATTGCCAACGGCCTGCGCTTCGAATCTGGCGATATCCTCGCGGTCTGTCAGAAAGTCGTCTCCAAGGCTGAAGACCGGCTGCGTCTGCTCAGTGAGGTCGAACCTTCCGCGCTGGCACTCAATTTCGCGGCCGCTTTCGACAAAGATCCACGCCTGGTCGAGGTCGTTCTGGGCGAGACCAGCCGAATCGTCCGGATGGAACGCGGCGTGTTGATTTCCGAGACTGGCGCAGGTTGGGTATGCGCCAACGCCGGCGTTGACGAGTCCAACAGTATGTCCGACGACCTGGCGATCCTGCTCCCCGTCGACGCCGACGCTTCCGCCGAGCGGATTCGGACGGGTCTGAAGGCTCTGACAGGCGTCGATCTGGCCGTGCTGATTACCGACACCTTCGGCCGGCCATGGCGCGATGGTCAGACCGAAGTATGCCTCGGACTCGCCGGACTGGAAGCCATGATCGATCTGCGCGGTGCGCGCGATATGCGTGGCCGAGAGTTGCATCATACTATGATCGCGGTGGCCGATGAACTCGCTTCAGCCGCCGGACTATTGATGGAAAAAGCCGCCGGAATTCCCGCGGTGCTGATTCGCGGCTATCATGGCCGAGAAGCGGCCGGCAGCGCCCGTCCGCTTATACGTGCGGCCGAAGGCGATCTGTTCCGCTGAGATCGGTTGAATTCGACCGAGACCTGCTGAGAACCTGGAAGTGAAATCTACCAAGGCAATGGATACGTCCGCCGCGGCGGTTAATTCGCCGACGGGCGTCGAGACAATCGTCAGCGCGGAGCTGGAGGCAGTCGAGGCGACGCTCGCGCGGCTGCTCGATTCGAACGAGTCGCAAATCGCTGAAATCTGCCACTATCTGATCGACGGCAGCGGCAAGCGCCTGAGGCCGACCTTTATCATGCTGGTCTATCGCGCTTGCGGCGGCACCGATGATCGCGTCGTCGATGCGGTCGACGCCGCCACGGCGCTTGAGCTGATCCATTCGGCAACCCTGCTGCACGATGACATTATCGACGCGGGGGAGCTGCGTCGCGGACGGCCCTCGGCTTTCGCGCGTTATGGTTTTGCGCCGTCGCTCGTCGCGGGCGACTACCTGTTCTGCCGCGCCTTCGAACTATGCGGCCGATTCGAGGAATCGCTGGTCCTGACTGCCGCCCGCGCCTGTATCCAACTCACCGAAGGCGAGGCGATGGAGGGACGGCTGCGTCACAACGCGGCGGTCGGCCTCGACGAATATCTGGCCGTCATCACGCGCAAGACCGCGTCGTTGTTCGCCGCTGGCGGCCGGGTGGCCGCACAGCTCGCCGGCGCCCCACCGGAAGTAGCCGACGCGATGGCACGGCTGGGCAACGCAATCGGCCTGTCATTCCAGATGATCGACGATCTGCTCGATATCCTCGGTCCCGAAAAAAAAATCGGCAAACCGGTTGGATCGGATCTTCGCGCCGGCATCCCGTCGCTGCCGGTCGTGCTCGCGGCCAAGAACAGCCCGGAGCTGCGCGCCCTTATGAGTAACGGCGCAGCGCACGACGGTGCGGGCTTCGATCGGATGCTCGCGATTTTGCGCGCGCCGGAAATAATCGCTCATGGACGCAAGCTCGCCGCCGAGCAGATATCGCGCGCCCGCGACATCATTACGGCGCTGGCACCGTCGGCGTATCGCGACAGCCTGGTCGCGCTGATAGACGATCAGGTTGGCCGCGAAGCCTAGTTATCGATTCGCAATCCTGAATTAATTCGCGCTTGCGGTGACGCGGCGAATCGTCGCTCTGCCCGCCTCGCTCACTATCGGACCGCTGGCGCTGGTTTTGAGCGCATCGAATGTGACAGCGAAATTCACGTCGCCGAGAGTGAACTCGGCCGGATGGTCGCCCGTCGAATAATGGAATCTCTGTCCCTGATAGTAATTCGTCAGTCCCGACGACAACGCGCTGCTCGAGCCCTGCATCGCGGCGAGCTGCGCCTGGCATCTGAACTGCGCCATCATGTCGTCGCTGTTGCATGACGCCATCGGCGCGTCGAGCGTGATACTGCGCATCGCGAGATCGTCGCCGACGCAATCGACGGTGGCGTTGTAGTTGAGCTGTCCGAGCGCCACCTGCCCTACCACCTTCAACTCGTTGTCGCTTCCTGCGATCGACACGTTACGCGCCGTCAGAGTCTGTCCTGTCCCCTGAACATCAACTGGTATCTGGTAAACCGGCGCATAGATGCTCAAGAGCTGATTAATGAATACGTCCTGCGCGTCGGCAACCGCGTTCGTGCCTGCAGGTGCCGTACTGATTTCCCGCCCGAGCACGGTGTCAGCCGTCAGCGCGGGAACCGGATCGGTCGTGGCGCCATGAGAAAAAAGCACAGCCAGCACGTAGTCGGGATGAAACGCGACGGCCAGATCGAATCGGGCGCCCGTCGGACCGGGGTTGGAACCCGGTGGCGGCAACAGTGGAATATCCGCCGTCGGAAAACTCAAGGATGCTCCCTTCTTCGCTGGAGGCGCACTCGAGGCGCCGCTGCCCGCCGTCGCCGTATCGGATATCGCGACCCGCAGCCGCCACGGTTGCCACGTCGCGCGGGCTTTGATCACTTCGATCCATCGAAGTGACGGGGCGGCCGCGTGCATCCGTATGGCGAGACTCGACAGGCTCACCGCGCAGTCGGCGGGCGATAGCGTTATCGTTGCGATCGGTTGATCCGACGGCTGGGCCGCCGCGATTATCGACGCGCCTCCGCTATCGTCGCTTCCGCAATAGGCAAGTCCGGAGAGCTTTATCGTTGACGATGGTTCGCCTGGCCCGCTCGCAAGCGTGACGTCGACCGGCACCAGTTCGTGCGTTAGCTGCGCGATCGCATCCGGCAGCATCACGACGCGCATCAGCGGTGCACTATCGGCGAGCGCCATCGCGGCGCCGAGCGCCATCACGATCACAAACGAGATTATTGCTGCGATCGCAACCGCGAGCCTTTCACCGCTGCTCCACATCCACCACTCCAAAGGCAAACCGATAAGGATGTTTTCGATCAAACCTGATTGCCCGATGCGGGTCCGGCGATCTCACCGGCGACCGCCTGAAGCATTTCGCGGACGGCAGCTTCTGGATTAGGCGAGCGAAAAATCGCGCCGATCGCCGCAACTCCGGCCGCCCCACTCCCACGGAGATCCGCGATACGCGCGGCCGTGATGCCGCCCAGCGCATAGATGGGAATCGTCGCGTTACCGCAGACCTGTTTGAGCGACTCGACGCCGCGGGCAGGCGCGAAGCCGTCTGCCTTGGAAATCGGCGCGAAGATCGGTCCGTAAACGACAAAATGGGCGCCGGCCGCCGCGGCGCGGTCGACGTCGGGTCGGTCGTGAGTGGAAACCCCGATGAGCATCGACTCGCCGGTCATCCGGCGCGCATCGGCAGGCGGGATTCCGGCGGCCGGCAGATGGACGCCGTCGGCGCCCGATGCGATCGCTACGTCGATTCGATCGTTGATGAAGAGCGCCGCGCCGTGCCGATCGCACAACCGGCGCAGCTTCCGCGCCAAAGTGAGGAGTCCGTTCGCGTCCATCCGTTTGTTGCGAAGCTGCAGCGCAACCTCGCCGCTCCCATCGGCGGCCGCGAGCACCCGGTCGGCGATACTGATCAGATCGGCCTCGGCGAGTTCATCGTCAGTGATCAGATAGAGACGGAACGCCGCGCGCCGCATCGATGACGGCATCAATTTGATCGCGGCTAACGGACGATTCCGTTGAGCGGACTTGACGCGGTCGCATAGAGCTTGGTTTCGATTCGACCCGCGAGAAAAGCGGTACGTCCAGCCTCGACGGCGAGCTTCATCGCGCGGGCCATCGCGATCGGATCTTTCGCGCATGCGATCGCACTGTTGATCAGAATCCCGTCGCAGCCGAATTCGAGCGCCTCGGCCGCGTCGGAGGCTGTTCCGACGCCCGCATCGACGATAACCGGCACCTTCGCCTGCTCGATGATGATTCTCAGATTGTAGGGATTGCGGATGCCCAGCCCAGACCCAATCGGCGCCGCCAAGGGCATCACGGCCGCGCATCCCATTTCGGCCAGGCGCAGACATGCGACGGGATCGTCGGTGATATAAGGCAGCACGATGAACCCTTCCTTGACGAGCACGCGCGCGGCCTCGAGCGTCGCGGCCACATCGGGAAAAAGGGTGCGCTCGTCGCCGATCACCTCGAGCTTGACCATGTTGCCGACGCCGACCTCGCGCGCCAGCCGGCAGGTCCGAATCGCGTCCTCCGCGGTGTAGCATCCGGCCGTGTTCGGCAGAATCTGGTAGCGCGCCGGATCGATATAGTCGAGCAGGTTTTCCTTGCCGCGATCGGTAATGTTCACCCGCCGCACCGCGACGGTGACCATCTCAGTACCGCTTTCTTCGACCGCCGCTTTGGTCTCGGCAAAGTCGCGATAGCGACCGGTGCCGACGATCAGGCGGGACTTGAAGGTCTTGCCGCCGAGTTCGAACGAATCTTCTGGCATTGTGATGCTTCGGCCGAGGCCACCGCGCAACGATGGCCGGCTCAGCCGCCTCCAACAAAATTAACAATCTCGATGCGATCGCCCGCCGCCAGGCGTATCGAGGCGTAGTCGGCCTTCGCGATAATCTCGCGGTTCAACTCGAGTGCTACCCGCGCCGGCTTCATCTGCAACTCGGCAATCAGATCTCCGACCGCCGTGTTCTCCGGCACCCGGTAAGGCTCGCCATTTAGAATGATTTCGATCACTTATGCCGAACCGGGTCACCCGTGTTCGTTCAGACCCTTCGTCCGGCACAATGGGGGCTGGCGCGTCGCCGCCAAAGAGGGATGCATCTGGCTTCCCTACGCCGGCATTACCCGGATCAGGTTCAAGGGGTTCTCTTGCGAGATCTCAGTGCGCTTTACGCACACCCCCAGCCTCTGAAAAACCTATATCAGAGCGGCCGCCGGCAAGTCAAAAAACCACCGTCCTCGCGCCTGTTATGAATCGTATGGCTCGCGCGTCGCCGGTTGATTGACTGTGCTGGAGTGCAATGGTTATCTGACCATTACGTTGTCGGAATGTCAGATTGTGCGCACTACTTCATCGCGCCAGGTCGGTATCGATCGGGCACATCAACATCAATCCTCTACACATCCTTTGAACTTCCACTTGCACAGTAACGGGCATGGCCGGTCTGAACGATTTTATCGCGGAAGCTGCCGGTCACGATGCTGGGCAGCGCCGCCGGCTGGTTTGTGAGTTCGTCGATCGGAATTAATCATCGCGCCGTAGCGGAAATCGACCTCGGCGCACTGCGATCGAACTACCACGCTCTACGTGCGATCGACTCGCGCGCGGAGCTGATGGTCGTCGTCAAGGCTGACGCGTACGGCCACGGCTCGATTCCGGTTGCGCGCGAGCTTGCCAACGAAGGCTGCGGCCATTTCGGCATCGCGACGGTCGAAGAAGGACGTGAACTGCGCACGGCGGGACAGCGTGGGCGCATCTACCTGCTCGGTGGATTTTTTCCTGAGGATGCCGCGGCGATTATCGGGCTCGATTTGACGCCGTTCGTTTTCGATGTCGCCTCGATACGTGTTCTCGACGCTGCGGCTGCTAACGTGAATCGACTCGACTTTCCGGTCCATCTCAAAATCGACACAGGCGCGACCCGCCTCGGCGTCCTGCCCGAGGACCTGCCGGCGGCGATCGAGGAATTGCGCGAGGCGCGCCATCTCAAGCTTGAAGGACTTAGCACCCTGCTCGCGAGCGCCGGCGATCCTGCCAGTCCCGTCACCGACCTCCAGCTTGCGATTTTCAACAGCGCGCTTGCCGCCCTTGCTGACGCGGGCCGGACACCGCGTTACGCCCACGTGGCGAACTCGGCGGCGATCGTGATGCGCACCGATTCGCACTTCTCGATGATGCGCGCCGGACTGTCGATCTACGGCCTGCCCCCCGTGCCGGCGGTCGGTGCGCGCGTCGCTCTGCGTCCGGTGATGACGTTCAAGACCCGCATCCTGCAGCTCAAATCCGTGCCCCCCGGCAGCGGTGTCAGCTACGGCCACACCTTCATCACGCAGCGTCCGAGCACGATCGGCGTTCTACCCGTCGGCTATGCCGACGGGTACCGGCGCGGACTGCAACATGGCGGCGAGGTTATCGTTCGTGGGCGGCGGGTGCCCGTGGTGGGCGCGGTCTGCATGGACCTGACGATGATCGACCTGACGGAGATTCCCGAGGCGAGGACGGGTGACGAGGTGATACTATGGGGGGGTGCGGACGACGATTCGATCAGCGTCAATGATATTGCGCGGCTGGCGAATACAATTTCCTACGAGATGCTGTCCACCGTCGGCAAAAGAGTACCGCGCATTTATCGTGGCTGAATCAAGTCGTCGCGGACTTAAAGTCGGACTACCTTGAGTGCGATGAGCACCGACCAGTTCAGAGTCAGGCGCGCCCTGTTGGGAGTCTCGGACAAGACCGGACTCGTCGAATTTGCGCGCGCCTTGCAAGAGCTAGACATCGAACTGCTCTCGACCGGCGGCACTCGGACGGCGCTCGAGCGCGGCGGTGTAGCGGTGCGATCGGTTGAAGACTTCACCGGATCTCCGGAAATGCTGGACGGTCGCGTCAAAACGCTTCATCCGAAGATCCACGGCGGTATCCTCGCGCGGCGCGACCTCGAGACCCATCGGCGCGAGATGGCGGCCAACCATATAGAACCGATCGATATGGTCGTGGTGAACTTCTATCCGTTCGAAAGCACTGTCGAGCGCGCCAATGTCAGCCTTGACGAGGCGATCGAGAATATCGATATCGGCGGTCCGGCGATGGTCCGCGCGGCGGCGAAGAATCATTCTCACGTCGCGGTGGTCGTCGATCCCGGGGACTATCCCGAACTAACCGAGGCGATCCGCGCCGGCAAGGGTGGGCTGTCGTCGGAGTTACGCTTCCGGCTCGCGCGCAAAGCCTTTGCCCGTGTTGCCGCGTACGATTGCGCCATAGCAAATTACCTGGGCCGGCAAGGTAGCGAAAAGTCTGGCGAGAGCGGCCCGCTCGGCGAGACCTTCAGCGTGTCGCTGCCGCTCGCGCAGAAACTCCGCTACGGCGAAAATCCGCATCAGTCCGGCGCGGTCTACGGCGATTTCAGCCGCATCGCGGAACAGCTTCACGGCCGCGAGCTTTCGTTCAACAACGTCATCGACATCACCTCGGCGGTCAATCTGATTCTCGATTTTTCCGACTATGACGACGCGATTGTTGCCATTCTCAAGCACAACACTCCGTGCGGCGTCGGCCTCGCACCGACGCTCAAAGCCGCGTGGGACAAGGCGTTTGCCACCGATCCAGATTCTCCTTTTGGCGGCATAATCGTCACTAACCGGCCGTGGGATATGGAGCTTGCGCGAGCCGTCGATGAACTGTTTACGGAAGTGCTGATTGGGCCCGACTTTCCGCCCGATGTGATCGAATTCCTGCGCGGCAAGAAAAACCGCCGCCTCATCCGCTATCATCGCGGCGCCATCAGGCGCGACGAACTCGACTCACGCCGCGTACTGGGCGGCCTGCTCGTGCAGACTGCCGATCTGTCGCTCGAAGATGCTCGCACCGCAAGAGTCGTAACCCGGCGCCAACCCACCGACGCCGAACTGCGCGCTATGAACTTCGGCCTGCGCGTCTGCAAGCACATCAAGTCCAACGCGATCGTCTTCGTGACCGCTGACCGCACCCTCGCGGTCGG
>Ga0302325_10034610_pt1 | contig 10335 bp, 8 predicted proteins | sample Palsa_T0_2_FD_201948 | JGI IMG/M metagenome (GOLD analysis project Ga0302325, IMG submission 201948) | Peat permafrost microbial communities from Stordalen Mire near Abisko, Sweden - Palsa_T0_2 | ecosystem: Environmental > Terrestrial > Soil > Palsa > Peat permafrost | place: Sweden: Abisko...
TGCGCGGCGTCACCGGCCAGGAACAGCCGCCGGTAGCGCATCGGCGAGGCGACGAAGCTGCGCATCGGCGAGATGGCCTTCTCCGTGATCGGGCCTTCCTTCAGGTCCCAGCCGGGCACGCCCAGCCGGTGCTGCAGCTCGCTCCAGATCCTGTCGTCGGGCCACCGCTCGATGTCCTCATCGGCGGGAACCTGTAGGTAGAGCCGGCTGACGTGCGGCGTGCGCATGGTGTGCAGGGCGAATCCGTCCTCGTGACGAGCGTAGATGAGCTCATCGGTAGACGGCGGCACCGTCGCCAGGATGCCGAGCCAGGAGTACGGGTATCCGCGCTCGGCGACCGTCACCAGGCCAGCTGGCATGGAATCGCGGCAGATCCCATGAAAGCCGTCGCAGCCCGCGATGGCGTCGCAGCGGACCTCGTGCCGCGTCCCGGCCGAATCGGTGAAGCGGAGCACGGGCTGGTCTGCGTCGAGCTCCGCCACCTCGGTATCGGAGACCTCGAACTCGATCACGGCGCCGGCCTCGAGCCTGGCCTTGATTATGTCCTTGACGATCTCGGTCTGGGCGTAAATCGTCACCCAGCGGCCACCGGTCAGATCACGGAAATCCAGATGGTGCCGCTCACCTTCGAACTGCAGGTAGATCCCGCCGTGTTCGAGGCCTTCGGCGTCCATCCTGGCTCCGAGGCCGACGGCGCGGAGCAACTCCACGGTGCCGGCCTCGAGCAGCCCCGCCCGCTGCCGTGCCTCGCAGTAGGCCCGGCTCCGGTTCTCGATCACGATCGAGTCGATGCCGCGCAGGGCCAGCAGGTGGGAAAGCAGCAGCCCCGCTGGCCCGGCCCCGACGATGCCTACCTGGGTACGTGAGCTAACTGTCATCTGGGAACGCCATAGGTGACTAGAACGGATAGGGGGCAATGTCGCCACGGATGGTCACCCAGCGGGTATCCGTGAACGCCTCCAGATTAGCCGCACCGCCGAATCGGGCACCGGTGCCGGAGGCACCGGTACCGCCGAACGGGATGTTCGGCTCGTCGTCGACGGTCTGCTCGTTGATATGCACGATGCCGGTAGGTATCTGCCTGGCCAGCTCGAGACCTCGCATGACATCCCTGGTCAATATGCCGAGGGACAAGCCGTATTCGCTCTGGGCCGCCAGTTTGGCCGCGTCCTCCGCCGTGGCGAAACGCAGCACCGGGGCCACCGGGCCGAATACCTCGTTGGCGTACGCAGGCGTCTCCGGGGAGACCTCGGCCAGCACGGTCGGCGAGTAGAACAGGCCTTCGTAGCTGCCACCCGCGGCGAGCCTGGCGCCCGCCGCGACGCTCTCGGTCACCAGGCCGTGAACCTTGTCACGCTGCCGCCGGTCGATGATCGGGCCGAGCGCCACCTGCTCGGTCGCCGGGTTCCCGACCGGGAGATGGGCGGCCTTGTCCGCGAGCCGCGCGACGTACTCGTCGTAGATCGCCTCGTGCACGAGGTGGCGGCCGGTGGTCATGCAGATCTGCCCCTGGTGCAGGAACGAGCCCCAGGCGCCGGCCGAGACGGCACGGTCCAGGTCCACGTCATCGAGGACGATGAGGGCAGAGTTACCGCCCAGCTCGAGGTGAACGCGCTTGAGGTGGCGGGCGGCCAGTTCGCCGACGCGGCGGCCCGCGGTGGTCGATCCGGTGAAGGAGACGAGCCGGATCAGCGGCTCGGTGACGACCGCCTCCCCCGTATCGACGCCGCCGGGAAGCACGTGCAGCAGGCCATCGGGCAACCCTGCCTCCGCGAACACCTGGGCGAGCGCGACGCCGCCGCACACCGCCGTGCGCGGATCCGGCTTGAGTATCACCGCGTTACCGAGGGCCAGCGCCGGCGCGACCGAGCGGATGGCCAGGATCTGCGGGAAGTTGAACGGCGCGATGACGCCGGTTACGCCCACCGGTACTCGCTCGGCGAAGCTGAGCCTGGGCTGCTCGCTCGGCAGCAGCTCGCCGTAAGCACGCGACGGGAGCGTGGCCGCCTCGTAGATCTCCTGGGTCGAGACGTGCGTCTCGAAACCCATCGCCGGGGGGATCTTGCCGCTCTCCCTGATCCCCCACCATTCGATGTCAGCCGCGTTGGCCAGCCAGATGTCGCCGGCGCGGCGAAGAATGGCCGAACGCTCGGTATGCGGTGTCGCGGCCCAGGCTGGCTGCGCCGCGGCCGCGACCTGGGCCGCGTGAGCCACGTCTTCCGGGGTGGCGATCCCGGTACGACCGATTTCCTGACCCGTGGCGGGCTCGATCACGGCGGCGTCGCCGCCCGCTCCGGCGACCCAGCCGCCTGAGTAGATCTTGCCGCGCCAGACGGCCTCGTCCATGAGTGCCATGACTGCTCCTCGAGACTCATTACGTGCGTAAAACGAACGATAGTTCAGAAAGCGAACGCACGGGTGTCCGGTCTATGATGTCTTCGACCGAGCCGGGAGGGCCCGCAATGACTGACAACCAGGAACAGGGTCATGACGGGGATTTCGTCCAGTCTCTTGACCGCGGTCTGTCGGTGATCCGTGCCTTCGACTCGGACCATCCTAAGCTGACCCTGAGCGAGGTGGCCGCGAGCACCGGGCTGAGCCGGGCCGCCGCCCGCCGGTTCCTCCGCACACTCGTGCAGCTCGGTTACATGCGCAGCGACGGGAGCAGGTTCTCGCTCCGGCCCAAGATCCTGGAACTCGGCTACGCCTACCTGTCCAGCCTGACCCTGCCGGAGGTGGCGATGCCGCACCTGGAGCAGCTGGTCGAGCAGGTGCACGAATCATCCTCGGTCTCCGAGCTGGACGGCGACGACGTGATCTACATCGCCCGCGTCCCGACCAAACGGATCATGACGGTAACCATCAGCGTCGGGACGAGGTTCCCGGCCTACGCGACCTCGATGGGCCGGGTCATGCTGGCCGCGCAGTCCGACGAGCGGCTGGATGAGTACCTGGCCTCCGTCAGCTTGCGCGGCCTTACCGGGCATACGATCACCAGCGCTGCCGCGCTCCGCCGTGAGCTGCGCAAGATACGGGCCCAGGGCTGGGCCCTGGTCGATCAGGAACTCGAAGAGGGACTGCGTTCCATCGCGGCCCCGATCAAGGACGTCGACGGCCAGGTCATTGCCGCCGTCAACGTCTCCACTCACGCCGGACGGCGAACCCTGAGCAGCACCGTGGAAGAACTGCTGCAGCCGCTGCTCGCCACCGCCCGCCGCATCGAGCTGGACCTGGCCCGTTCCCGCGCCTCGGCCCGTGCTCGCCCCGACGCCTAGCCCACGGAGCCCGACGCCGGCATCGGTTCGGGGACCTGGCCGGTAGCCGCGGCCCGACTCACCTGCCACACTTGCTTGCTATGCGTACGCTCGTCATCGATCATCCCCTGGTCACCCACAAGCTCACCGCGCTGCGCGACGCCACCAGCGACACCGCGACATTCCGCAGCCTGACGGCCGAACTGGTGACGTTGCTGGCCTACGAGGCGACCCGCGAGATGCGGGTGCAGCCGGTGTCCGTCACCACCCCTGTCGGTCTGGCCAGCGGGGTCAAGCTGGCCCGGCCCGTGCCGCTTATCGTGCCCGTGCTGCGGGCCGGCATCGGCATGCTCGAGGGCATGACCCGGCTGCTGCCGATGGCCGACGTCGGCTTCGTCGGGCTGCGCCGTGACGAGGAGTCGCTGGTCGCGTCCACCTACGCGGATCGGCTGCCCACCGACCTGACCGGACGGGACACGTTCGTGCTCGACCCCATGCTGGCCACCGGCGGAACGCTCGCTACCGTCATCAGCATGCTGGTCGACCGCGGCGCCGCGTCGGTGACCGCGATCTGCCTGCTCGCCGCGCCCGAAGGCTTGCGGCATGTCGAGAAGGCCTTCGCCGCGGACGGTACCGACGAACCCGGCCAGGCCCCGTGGGTGCGAGTAGTGACCGCGGCCGTGGACGAACGGCTCAATGACCGGGGCTACATCGTGCCCGGGCTCGGCGACGCGGGCGACCGCCTGTTCGGAAAGATCTGATCGCGCGGCCTGCGGCGCCGGGCCAAACCCAGCCGGTCGGACTCCTCAGAGCCGACACGTTGCGGGCAGGGCGCCAGGCTCTGCCGCGGTGACAAAACGGCACTGCCCTGGCCCGGGATTGGCCCCCCCACGTCCACGGCGGGTCATGCTCCGCCGCAGAGCCCAGCACCCTGCCACCTGTAGATAACCAGGACCCAGCGCCCTTTGGATATCCCCGAGTCCGGGGTTCCCCAGGCGCCACGGACGAAGAGAATCCGGCCTAAACTATCGAGACCGTGCTCCGTCAGGCCTCACCGCAAGCAGGAAACCGATGTTGTGCCACACCCCTTGGACCCCGTTATGCCACTGAATGCACACGTCAGCACGGCATCAGGTCAGAAAGTGACGATCGCGGAAGGGCACCAGCTGGTCTTCGGCCGCGGACCAGGCGTAGACCTGGCCATCGCCGCCGGGCGGGGGCTCTCCCGGCGGGCAGGCGTCATCACCGCGATGGCAGCCGGGGCGTGGATTGCCAACATCAGCCGGACCCACGCCCTGTACGTCGAGGGCGAGGGGTACCGCACCAGGCTGCCGCGGATGGAAGATGACGGCGAGCCCGCCGACGGCTGGTTCGTGCATACGGGAACGGCGTACGTCGGCTCACGGGGCATGCTCGACGACGAACAGCCGCTGACCGTCACGGTCAGCGGCCGATTCGAGGGCTGGTCAGGCCGGAACGGCCAGGTGAACGAGGCCACGGCGGCCGCTGGCCTCAGGCTGGCCGCCGGCGCCTGGCAGGCCGAGGAGGACTGGCAGGCCGAGGAGGACTGGCAGCCCGATGGAGCCGGGATGGAAGACGGGGCCCGGCTGGCGGGCGGGACCAGGCTAGCGACCGGAGCCGGGCGGGCCGAGGAGGAGACCGAGCATGGACAGGGGACCGGAGCCGGACAGGGGACGCTACTGCCGTTCTACATCGACCCGATGACCAAGCTGTTCCTGGTGGCGCTGATGTGGTGCCGGCCGTGGCTGCTCGACCAGAGCGCCAGCAGGCCGCTGCCGCGCACGCCCGAGATCGCCAGGGGGGCCCTGGAAGTCACCGGGGCGTATCACGAACTGGACCGGTTCGATTCCGACCCGGAGTTTCGCGATGTGCTCGCGGCCCGGGTGGCCGAGCACATCAAGGTGCTGCGGCGGAAGATCACCGATCGCGGGCTGGCCCGGGCGGACGTGCGGCTCTCTGACGAGGTCGCCGTCCGGATCCTGATCGAGCACGGCATCATCACCTCCGCCGACCTGGGGCGGCTGGACGACCCGGCGTGGCGGTCCCGCCAGGAAGACCTGTGGTGGACCCAGTCGTGATCGGTCAGCGGCCTGATCGGTCAGCGGCCTGATCGGTCAGCGGCCTGATCGGTCAGCCGGCGGGCGGCGGCGCTACCGGGAGCACCATGAACTGGGTGCTGGCCTGAGCGCCGTGGGAGCCTGTCACCTCGACCGTGAAGAGCCCGAGCGGGAACTGGCCGGGGAAGAGCCGGTTCACGATGAAGCTGAGCGTCCCGTCCTGGCCGGTCACCGGCTTGATCGTAGCTGTTTTCTGCATAATGTTGGCCGACGCAGGCGGCGGGCTCATTCCGGCTATCGCCACCGTGACCGGCGTACCCGGAGCAAAGCCGGTCCCGTGTACGACGAACGTGCTACCTGGTTCGCCGGCAGCCTGCACCATGCACACCATCGGATCGCCGCTGACCTGCCCGGACGAATGGCATGCGGTCGGCGGTGGCACCGGCGGCCCGGAACCGGCGGAGCTGCCCAAGCTGCTGAGCGACGCGCCCAGAATGACGCCTCCGATGACCAGGGCCACGCCCACGCCAACCCAGGCCAGGTGGGCCCTGAGCCACTGCCAGCCGGACCCGGTGCCGGTCGGGTGCGCCTGGCGTGGCCGGCCGCGGCCGGCCTTACGCCGCGGCTTATACGCGGCGGGGAGCTCGGTGAACGAGGCGGACGTGGATTCCTCACCGCGCGCCTCGTGAGCGGCGGTGGCGAACACCGGACCGCGCTGGTAGTCCCCGATCAGGGCCATCGCCGCGGCCGGCAGGTAGGCGTGCTCCTCGCCGGGGTCGAGCCCCCCGGCGGCCTGGGCCTCGGTGAACAGGCCGAGCTGGGCGAGCATCGCCGACGAGGTCGGGCGCGCCCGGGGCACCCGCTCCATGCAGGCCATGATGAGGTCGGCGAGTTCGGCGGGCAGGCCGGACACGTCAGGCGGCTCGGTGGCCAGCCGGGCTAGCACGTCCATGACCGAGGCGCCCGCATACGGCGGGTGCCCGGTCGCCGCGAACAGCAGCGTCGCGCCGAGGGAGTACACGTCGCTCGCCACCGAGGCTTGATGAGGGTCCCTGGCCTGCTCCGGCGCCATATAGGCGGGCGTACCGACGGCACCGCGAGACACCGTGAGGTCCATCCGCTCGGCCGCCCGGGCCACGCCGAAGTCGATCACCCGGGGACCGTCCGGGGCGACCAGCACGTTCGACGGTTTCAGGTCCCGGTGCACCAGCCCGGCCGCGTGGATCGACTCCAGCGCCTCCGCGCACCCGGCGGCGAGCCACCTGACCGCCTGCACCGGCATCGGGCCGCAGGCCGCGATCATCGCACTCAGGGAGGGGGCCGGGACATACGCCGTGGCCAGCCAGGGCAGGTCGGCGTCGGGATCGGCCTCGACGACCGCCGGGGTGAAAAACCCGCTCACCTTCCGGGCGGCCGCCACCTCCTGCGCGAAGCGGTTACGGAATCCGGCTTCCTCGGCCAGTTCGACCTTGATCGTCTTGACCGCGACCAGCCGCCCGGCCGTCGATCGTCCCAGGTAGACCTGGCCCATCGATCCGGCCCCGAGGCGGCCGAGTACCACGTAGGGCCCGATCATCTCCGGATCCCAACGGCGTAGCGAATCGGCTTCCGACTGCGGAAACACATCAGCCTCCCAGACCCGGTAAGCCCCCGAGACACCCCCGGCTGCTGCGATCAGATTCCATCATGCCTAATCCGCACGCAATTGTGCAGCGTGCCCTCCCGGATTGTGACAGGTGATTCTGAGGGGGAACCACTGCCCGTTCGGATAAATTATGCGTTTAAGTAGGGTTATGTGCACCTAGGGGACCGACCGGAATCACGGCGTCGCTCATGGCGCGGGCGGTGGCAAATCCCGGTTTTATGACCGTGTTGATGAGATGCAGGCGCTCATCGAAGCCCGCGAACGCGCTCTTCATCGCGTTTATCGTCAGCCATTCGACATCGGACCAGCCATAGCCGAATTCGGCGGCCAGCCGGTGAAACTCCGAGCTCAGCGTGACCTGGCTCATCAGCCGGTTGTCGGTGTTCACCGTCACCCGGAAGGACAGCTGGCGCAGCACCCGGATCGGATGCCGCTCGATCGAGGGCGCCGCGCCGGTCTGGACATTCGAGGTCGGGCACATCTCCAGCGGAATCCGGCGGTCGCGGATATAGGCCGCCAGGCGCCCCAGCCGGACATTGCCCTGGGCGTCAATCTGGATGTCGTCCGCGATGCGGACTCCGTGGCCGAGCCGCTCGGTGCCGCACCACTGGACCGCCTCCCAGATCGAGGGCAGCCCGAACGCCTCGCCGGCGTGGATCGTGATGTGGAAGTCCTCGCGCTTGATGTACTGGAACGCGTCCAGGTGCCTGCTGGGCGGCCAGCCCGCCTCGGCGCCCGCGATGTCGAACCCGACCACGCCCTGGTCCCGGTAGCGGACCGCGAGCTCGGCTATCTCCAGCGACCTGGCCGCCGTCCGCATCGCTGTGAGCAGGGCATATACCCTGATTCCCCGGCCCTTGGCGGCCTGGCTGGCGCTGCCGTCAGCGAAACCCTCGAGGACCGCCCGGACCACTTCGTCCAGGCTCAGCCCGCGCTCGGTGTGCAGCTCGGGCGCGAACCGGACCTCCGCGTAGACCACCCCGTCGGCGGCCAGGTCCTCGGCGCACTCCGCGGCCACCCGCCGCAGCGCCTCCGAGGTCTGCATGACCGCGACCGTGTGCCGGAACGCGTCCAGGTAGATCTCCAGGTGACCGCGGTGCGCGCCTTCGGTGAGCCGCTTCGTCAGCTCTTCTACGTTGTCACCGGGCAGGTCGCGGTAGCCCGTCTCGCGGGCCAGCTCCAGGACGGTCTGCGGGCGCAGGCCGCCATCCAGATGATCATGCAGCAGGACCTTCGGAACCGCCCGGATCTGGTCGAGTGTCAGCATCCCACCATTGTGCTACCCCGGCCGAGTTTCGCGGCGCTGGGACAGATCGGTGCCGGTGAAGGCGGCCGGGAGCAGGACCTTCAGCTCCACCGGACCATTCTCGGTGTCCACCAGCAGGTCGCCGCCGCCGGCTTCGAGCAGGAGCTGCCGGCAGCGGCCGCACGGCAGCAGCGGTGCCCCGTCGCCCGCGACGACGGCGACGGCCAGCAGCTGGGCCGGGGCGTCCGGCTGCGCGGCACCCGACGCGTGCAGGGCGCTGACCAGTCCGCACTCGGCGCACAGGGTCAGGCCGTAGGAGGCGTTCTCCACGTTGCAGCCGGTGACGATCTGCCCGCCGGCGGCCTGGGCGGCCGCGCCCACCCGCAGCCCGGAGTACGGCGCGTACGCTCGCGCGGCGGCCGCCACCGCGGCTGCGCGCAGGGCTGGCCAGTCGATGGTCACCAGACGACTCTATGGGTTCAGCTCTATGGGTTCAGCGGCGTTGGAGGAAGGCACCAAGACCGCCGGTGAAACCCCACGAATGTATGTCGGGTTGGCCAGGGATGTCATCAAGATCGGGTTCCGATTCGGCAACGAGCACGCGAGATAGCCGCATGTCCCCTTCACAGTCGCCACCACCGGGAATAACCTGCGGGACAACCCCGGACAGATTCCAGGTCAGGCGCCATGGCGCGCTGGCCCAGTGGAGGTAAGCGTGAAACACAACGCATGGGCCACGACGGCGCTGGCCGTGTCAGCGACGCTGCTCATCGCTGCGTGCGGCAGCAGCCATAGCTCGGCCTCGTCCAGTGGCGCATCCAGTAGCGCATCCAGTACGACCAGCGCCTCGACGACCGGCAAGTTCCTCGGCTGCATGGTCACCGACACCGGCGGCATCGACGACCGATCGTTCAACGCGTCGTCCTGGCAGGGGATGCAGCAGGCCGCGGCTGCCGATTCCAACATCAAGGTCACCTACCTGCAGTCGACCTCGCAGAGCGACTACATCCCGAACATCAACACGTTCCTCAGCCAGAAGTGCGGGATCATCGTCACCGTCGGCTTCCTGATGGGTTCGGCCACCGAGACCGCGGCCAAGGCGCACCCGAACCAGGACTTCGCCATCGTCGACTGCTCGTACGCGTCGGAGTGCCTGACCGGCACCAAGGAGAGCAATATCGACCAGCTGGTGTTCAACACCGTGCAGGACGGCTTCCTCGGCGGCTACCTGGCCGCGGGCATGACGAAGACCGGCAAGGTCGCCACGTTCGGCGGTGAGGACTTCGGCACCGTCACGATCTACATGGACGGCTTCTGGGACGGCGTGCAGTACTACAACTCCAAGCACGGCACGCACGTGCAGGTCCTCGGCTGGAACGAGCAGACCCAGAAGGGCTCCTTCACCGGCGACTTCACCAACCAGACCAAGGGCCAGACGCTGACCCAAACGTTTATCAGCGAGGGCGCGGACATCATCTTCCCGGTCGCGGGCAACGTCGGCCTCGGCGCGGCCAAGGCGGTCCAGGACGCCGACAACGCGGCGGGCAGCCAGAAGGTGAACATGTTCTGGGTGGACACCGACGGGTGCATCAGCGCGCAGCAGTACTGCAAGTACTTCATCACCAGCGTCACCAAGGGCATCCAGTCCGCGGTGAAAACCGCGGTGCTGAGCGCGGCCAACAGCACGTTCAAGGGCGGCACATACGTCGGCACGCTGGCCAACGGCGGCGCCGTCCTCTCCCCGTTCCACGACTTCGCCAGCGAGGTCCCGGCCTCGCTGCAGGCCGAGCTGGTTCAGATCGGGAAGGGCATCGCCGACGGCTCGATCCCGACGCCGACCAAGAGCCCGGTGTAGGAAGCGCGCCAGCGAAGTAAGCAAGAATGTGGCAGCGGTGTGCGGCACGATCGCGCACCGCTGCCACATCGGCGCTCTGCCATCCGCTGCCACCGGCTGCCATCCGCTGCTATCCGCTGCCGTCGGCTCGGGGGCAAGCTCGGGAACTGAGGGACCGTGGAACTTGAGCTGAAGGGCATCACCAAGCGTTTCGGCCCGCTGGTGGCCAACGACCGGATCGATCTGTCCGTCGCCCCCGGTCAGGTGCACGCCCTGCT
>Ga0302325_10034613_pt1 | contig 10335 bp, 7 predicted proteins | sample Palsa_T0_2_FD_201948 | JGI IMG/M metagenome (GOLD analysis project Ga0302325, IMG submission 201948) | Peat permafrost microbial communities from Stordalen Mire near Abisko, Sweden - Palsa_T0_2 | ecosystem: Environmental > Terrestrial > Soil > Palsa > Peat permafrost | place: Sweden: Abisko...
CTCACGGCCATCCGTCGCCTACCCCCACCCCCCCCCCGCACCCCCCCCCCGCCCCCACACCGCGGCGGGCGGCGCCCGGACGATTTATATCTATACTTGCAGCAGTTCATAAAGACATGAACTCAAGGAAATCGAGAAACCATATCCTAGAGAAGTGGCATCGCCAAACACGCATACCTTTCATCCGAACAAGATGTCAGATGCCAAATATTTATGCAACTGTCACCCGCAAACGTCCAGCCACTCGGCGTCGACATTGTTCTCCTGAGCCAAGGTACCCAGCGTCTAATGTAGTTGATCACGTTCCGGGTGACGGGATGATTTATAAGATGAGAAACTTGAGACGGATTTCTGTGGTAGAGTGAACTTTAAAGCGGTCTTGGGGGAGCTCTTGGCGTGTTTCTCCATTGCGTTTTGCATTTGAGTACTTGAGACAGCGCGCCGGATCTAGGGTGTGTTTCGTGATGGCTTAGTCACCTGGCTAGTTTTCAGTTCATCTCATTAGTTCGATAACGAATTAGGAAGATATCGGACTATACCTAGAAGATATTCTGGCGGTAAAGTCATCAGAGAAGTCAAACAAGGAGAGTTTCTTGCTTTCTCCGAGAAATATTGGAGTCACTGGAGGCACGTGCGTAAACCACGATATACTAAGCCGTAGACCTTACGAAGTTAAGTAATACTGCATTGATTGCAGCCTTAGTATGTAAACGTCTCATAGCTCAGTCCGGCTCAGCTAGCTCTGTCCGTATCGACAACTCTTCGAATATACTAGCATCTGCCCATCTACTCCATATGCATGAACCATTTGTGTAATGCAACAACGCCTTATGAGTAAGCTTCCCGCCTGTTTTCGTCCAAGCCCTCCCCAAACATGAACGAAAACTATTGAAAAGCAAACGCACACTGTTCACTATGTACTCTGTGCCTAAAAACACCAGCTCAATAAAAACAACGTCCAGAAAAGGCTAACGCTAAATGCATGCAGACCACCACCTGTCGTCCCATCTATCAGCGATAAGTAAAAGCAACTCCATGCGCTACGTAGGTATTGGTACCCACAAACAAAGGAAAAGAGCGCTAAAATGTACAAATATGTACCAAAAGTACTGCCCATACTCGCATCCTCTCATGACCATTAATGGTCCATCAGGCTTCGCTCCTAGCTCAATCGCTATCGTTACTCAGATCAACAACGGCAGTGGCTTTCTTAACGGGTTTGACACTGGTAGATCAGCACCGCACCGTAAATCCAGGAGGGGAAATTCCAAGGCTCCAGGCTGGTACTCACTCCTCATCGCTTGAAACTCCTGGCTGGGGGATCTCCTCCTCGAAGTCCGGGTCATCCTCAATGTCATCACCTTCAAATCCAAAGTTCTTTCTGCCGCGCTTCTTTCTTTGCGGGCTTCCTGATGATGAAGCCGGGCGAGTACCGTTCGTCTTCGCTGAGCTGGCGTTGTCTAGCTTCCGCTTCTTGCTGGTCCTCTCCCCACTGGCAGTTGAAGGTTGTCGATTACCCGTCGAGAAATTTGGCTTTGGTCCTCGGTTTGTCCCGTTCTGGTTCTGGGTACTGCGATTGCTCGTGTAGGACACTGCAGGGGAGGTCGCCTTTGGAGGTTGTAGACGTTGCGCAGCCTCTTTAAACTTGTCAAGCTCCTCCTCTATGTTGTTGTGAAGGGTGGCAAATTGATCAGCGAGATCGCTCTTGTTTTTCTCATTCTCACTCTGAAGATTTGCCAGTCCCTTGCTCGCATTTTCAGCATCTGTAGTCACAGCTTTGATGTTCTTCTCCGCCTCCCTCAACCTTCTCTCAAATTCAACACGGTCCGTCGTCAAATCGTCGAATTCTTTTCGTACCTCCTTGTACGCCTGTTGCATAGCCTCAGCAGTATTTTGATTTTGAATTCTTGCCTCAAGACTTTGAGCGCTTATGGTGTTAGTTAGTTGTCCGAGTCGGGTATCTAAAGTCTTGAGGTCGGTTTTGAAGCCGACCATGAGGGCTTCTGTCTTCTGCATCTGCAGATCTGGATGACTCTCATATAGCTTGCCAAGGATATGATTGGCCATGTCTAAGGTATTGATATTATCAACGCGCGTTTGAAGATTTCCTAGGCTCGAGCTCGTAGCCTCAGCGGATTCCTGCAGTCTTTGTATTTGGAGGGCCATTTGAGCAAGACCGCTTATCGGCGCAAGAGCATTTTGCACCTGATCGATCGTGGGGAAAGGTAGAAGACCGGGCTGGTGGACGAATATTCCGGAAATCTCGGCGACGATAGCCTTCTTGTCTGCTGAGCGGGACTCTCGCAGCGCTTCTAGATTTTGATTAAGCTCTGTAGACTTGCCTTCAAGAGAAGCTATCCTAGTCTGTAACTTTTGTGACTCCTCCTCAATGGATTCATTGAGAACATCTGCCCATTGTGTCTCGAAATCTGATTGAGTCCCTTTGACATCGTCAAGCTTTTGCTCTAGATTCTGAATCCGATTTGAGATTTCGTCGAATTGAGGCTCCATATTAGCAGAGGGGCTGGAGGATGTGTTGAGAAGTGGCGCTGGTGCCAAATCTGCAGATACCTGTTGCTGGTGGTCTTCTATCGCGGTTACACGCTTCTTGAAGTCGGCCAAGTTCTTGTCGGTTGAACGCCAACTCGAAGCATCGTTTTCAAGTCCCCTGAGCCTCTCCTCGAGGTTTGCGTCAGTGTTATTACGGCTATTGCCAGCCTCGAGGGCAACTGCTCTAGAATCGAGCTTCTTGACTTGATCGGCAACAAATTGGACTTCATTGCGAACGAGGGTAATATCAGATGCCTTTAAGTTGAGGATGCCGTTCTTCTCGAGGGTGTTCACCTTGGTTACAAAATCAGAGACTGGTGCCATGCGCTTCTCGAGTGCGTCGACGCGACCATCAAGGGGTCTCGAGTTGGGTTTTGTGGGAAGAGCGTTTTGTGCCACTGCTTGTGGTGGGGTCCGCACAATTTGCTTGATGCGGTCCTTTAGAGTATCCAACTCCTTTGTGACCGATTCTTTAACCTCACTTGGGGAACATTTTTCTAACTTCTGAAGTCTGTCTTCTAAAGTAGTGACATCAGATCTCTTTGCACTCTCATTAACTCGCGCATCCAAGGAGGTCCAAGTCTCTCGAAATTTCGCCTGGTCGGTAGCCAGCCCAGTCACATGGGTAACTAGCCCTGCTTGTACTTTATCAACCTTGCCGAGTTTCTCACTGACAGTCTTAAGATCCTGGGCATTTTTTGTGATTGTCTCCTCGAAGGTCTTCAGGTCCCGGCGCAGGGTATCGATGTCTTCACCTCGAGAAGTAAGGATCTCGAGCTTCTGAGCCTGGGCCTTCAAGTCTGACAATATTTGACTATTGTCTGTAGAAAGTTTGGCAGCATCTCTCTTAGTTGTACCGAAGTCCGATCTTAGGCTTTGAATGGCTTGCTCCAAATCCTTAGCCTTTTTTACCACACCTTGAACTTTATTTTTGTCGATAGTATCGACTCGATCTTGAATTATGCCGACTTGTTCTTGGATTGTTTGCAAGTCCCTCGCGAGGGCTGAATTCTTGGCTTCTAAACTTTGATGGGCCTTTCGTTGTTCTTCCAGGACAGTTTTTTGGTCTTCAACTAGCTTTTCGAATCCTTTGACAGTTCTCTCTAGGCCATATACGCGTTGTTGAAGATTCTCCTGCTCGGCAGACCTTCCCCCTCCGCGCGCTAATAAAGTGGGGATAAGGTGCTCAGCCGCTCGAGCAGCAAGGTTATTGAGGGAAGATTTCTTCTCGGCTACCTTCTCAAGTACAGCCTTATAATCTTTCTCTGCATCAGCCTTTGCGGACGTCTGAGAATCCTTTATAGACGGAAATTTCTCGTGATGGCCTTTGGACTTTTCGAATTCAGTAATCCTTCTATCGCAACGTTTCTTGGCGGTCGACTCTTGAAACTTGAGAGCAGAGAACGACGTTGCTACATCAATGAACTCTTTGAAAATTTCACCCATTGCCTGAACAGCCACAGCCGATGACTCTTCGTTGCTAGGAGGCATTTTAGCAGTTGGTGTTGGTAATGAAACTGGAGCGTTCATAGCACGGTCTTGCCAGGTAGCGCCATTCAAGGATCCACTCGAGGGGCCTACTTTATTGCTTTCTGGTTCTTGTTGCTTCTTGCCAAGATCAAGGGAGATGCTGGTCTTTAGGGGTGGTCCACGGTCCGATTTCGGGAAGGGACTGGTATTCTCGGAGGAGTTCACACTATGTGTGCCTAGGAGGGTGATTAGCCATGCGATTAAGATTGTGACGAGACGCAACTATAGATAAAGCTTGATGGCACAATATGATTAGGTGAAAGGAAAAAGTGAATGTTGCCGGAAAATCCAGTGATACTTACGTCGGGCTTCTGTTAGAGACGGTCGAGTAGGGCTGCTGTTATCATAACTCGGAAGATATCTTTCAGAGACTCTTCGACCGGGCTCTGGTCGATAGCTGTAAGTGTCATGCGTATCAGTACCACGTCTGCGTGCACTATCCGGAGATCTTGATCTAGACCTATCTCGATCCCGATATCTTTCACGCTCTTCGCGAGGACGAACTTTGTCAGAGGTGAAGACATGACCTCCGTCCTGGTAATCGGCGCGTGGACCTCTTGGTGGAGAGAATGGGCGAGAGTAACCTCGTCGGGGAGATGAGTCTCGACGATTTGACATGGTGTGGTTGGGACGATCGCGTTTAGGGGAGGCAAGACGTGAGTGCAGCACCTCTCTCGCAAGCGCCCGCTTGTGTTTTTTGCTTAGAGCCTTGATCTTCTTGGAAGTCATGGAGTCCGGGCCTGCATGTTGTAGGGTGATTGATTAGCAAAGTGAATTATGATAGTGCGGTAAACTTTGAAAGTGAGGACGGTGTGCCGATGACGTAAATAGCACGAAGAAGCGGAGTCGACTTCAATATAAGGTGAGGTTGTGGATAGAAACAAGAGATAACCCGTTCGTGAAGTAGGAGCAATTGCGCGTACGTGATGTAGAAGAGCTAGCTTGATCGCGGGGAGCAAGAGGTACTTGAAACGGATGGACGGAGGGTATAGAACGTACCAGAACCAGCGCCAAAGAAATGCCTGCCTTTCGATCAACGGCAGCACAATTCCCCCGCAGATGTATAATTCGCATCATCAAGTCGCGGAGAACGCGGGAGGTGCGACTGAGCGTTGCTCTTCTCTGAGGTAATAGGGTGACGTTGTGAAGCAACGACAAGGAGTGAGGAAAGGGAGTCAACGGTCCAGGAAAGGGAAAGTAAGTCAACACGACTTCGCGCTTGTCGATAAGCAAAGAACTGTATATTCGCAGAGAGCGTAGCAGTTGTGATCAGGAGGAGGGAAGTTGCGGTCAGTGTTGGGCAATTGTCGCTCTACGCGTGCGATGCGGAGTACAACTCATGCGTGCACCTGTAAAAGCTTGCGGATAAACGCAAGGTCAATATTTATGACCCCAGACCTGGCCGCGCTTGCGCTAGCGAACAATAAGCGTTAGAACCTTAAATATATTCCCGCACGGATCGCCTGGTCTGATAGCCCAACGGCTGCCTTCACTTGTGCCACGGGCTGATAAATTAAATCTTGAGGCTGATTTTGCTGCATAATACCTCAACGATAGCTCTGCGCCTTTCCTCTCACCACCCTCTAGATACCCCGACGCCCCTTCAAAATGGCTGCAGTAAGCCCACCTCTCACTCGACAGCTTACAGCTGATGCTAACCCATCCAGGCAATCCAAACAGTGTCCGAGAGCAAGGAGCTCCGCGGTCTGAACCTGATCGCAGCGCATTCCCACATTCGCGGGCTCGGTGTAGATCCAGACACCCTCGAACCTCGGGCTTCATCACAAGGATTGGTTGGTCAAGAGAAGGCGCGTAAAGCTGCGGCGGTGATACTGCAGATGGTGAAGGAAGGGAAGATTGCCGGGAGAGCAGTGTTGATTTCTGGGCCGCCAAGGTGCGTGGACATAGATTGTATTCATGGAACAATGCTGACCAATACAGCACCGGAAAGACAGCCATCGCGATGGGTATGTCACAGTCGTTAGGCACAGATACGCCCTTTGTGATGCTAGCCTCGTCCGAAATCTTCTCCCTTGAAATGTCGAAGACTGAAGCCCTCGAGCAAGCGTTCCGGAGGTCGATTGGGGTACGGATAAAGGAGGAGAGCGAGATGATTGAGGGAGAGGTTGTTGAGATCCAGACAGATAGGAGTGTGACCGGAGGCACGAAGCAAGGCAAGCTTACGATTAAAACAACGGATATGGAGTCTGTCTATGATATGGGTAGCAAGATGATCGATGCGATGACCAAGGAGCGCGTTATGGCTGGAGATATCATCTCTATCGACAAATCATCAGGCAAGATCAGCAAGCTTGGACGATCATACGCCAAATCACGCGATTACGATGCTATGGGTGTGGATACCAAATTCCTGCAATGCCCAGACGGAGATTTGCAGAAGCGCAAGGAGGTAGTACATACGGTTAGCCTACACGAGATTGATGTAATCAACTCGAGGACGCAAGGTTTCCTAGCACTCTTCTCTGGAGATACTGGTGAGATCAGGAGCGAGGTTCGAGATCAAATAAACACTAAGGTTGCGGAATGGAAGGAGGAAGGCAAGGCCGAGATCGTACCCGGTGTGCTTTTCATTGATGAAGTACACATGCTGGATATTGAGTGCTTCTCATACATCAACCGTGCCCTCGAGGACGAGCTAGCACCCATTGTCATTATGGCTAGCAACAGAGGCAACTCAAGGATTCGTGGAACCAACTACAGAAGTCCGCATGGTCTTCCACTCGACTTCTTAGACAGAGTCGTCATTGTCAGTACCCATCCTTACGTCAAAGACGAGATCCAGCAGATTCTCTCCATCCGCGCTCAAGAAGAAGAGATGGATCTAACACCAGATGCATTGGCGCTTCTAACTAAGATTGGCCAAGAAACTGGTCTCCGATACGCAAGCAATCTGATTACCACGTCACAACTTATTGCTGCTAAGAGAAGACAAAAGCAGGTCGGTATTGAGGATGTACAACGAAGCTTCGCCCTGTTCTACGACTCAGGCAGAAGCGTGAAGTTCGTCGCAGAGTTCGAGAAGCGACTCATTGGTGACGGTGGTGCAGTCAATCTTTCGGTCACGAATGGTCACGGCGATGCAATGGAGATTTCATGAATTAATTAACAGGCGTTGGGTGTGAACAGCAAGGGCCAAAATGGTACGCATGATGTACAAGTAGAAAAATTAGGCGCAAGAGGGAATTGAGCTATTAATGTAGCACCATATCATGGAAGCAAAAGTTAATTTGTTGTACATGTGACATGTACTTTTGGGTATACTCGTCCTAATCATACAAAGTTCACTACCCTGTCCCAGGGCCCCTGCTTTCCAGCTCTCCTGAATTCAACGCCTTCACCAAAATAACCAGCATCTTGCCACGCTACCATCGTCGCTCCATCATAAGGGCCTTGTTTGGCAGCTCCGTCACGCCCATCTGTCCATCTGTACTCCCACATCTTGACAGGCCTCGAACCATCAGGTACTTTCTCTTCCTTCTCTTCGACAGGCGGCTCAATCCAGTCCTCGCCGGATTCTCGTCGGTACTGCCTGACGAGCATTTCTCTCTCTTGCTCGTAGATCTCGGTTTGACCTCTTGTGAGCAACTGATCCGCAGCACCAGTAATGGCATCAATAGCTTCCCGGATCTTGACTTGCTCTGGATTCTCTGTTGGCTTTTCAGTATCGACATCCATATCATTGCTGTTCTGTCTCTGTTTCTTGAGTTTCCACTTTGGAATCTTCTTCGTTTTTGTTTGGTTCTTCCCTAATCTGGCCAGAGCCTCTAGGACTGTTTCTCCTTTCTCCAGCCGCAATATTAAGGTGTGAAGAATATCTGGGAGTAGTAATGCGTCGTCCTCAAGCCTTTTTTGACGTAGTTCAGCCTCTCTCTTCTCGTGTGCCTCTGCCGCTTTCTTCATATCCTTTTTACTAACGCCTTCCAACCAAGAATCGTGCTTAGCATCCGGATCGACAGCTTTCCTGACAAAGTTCCCAGCTTCATCGAACCTTCCCTCTTCCTGTTCAGCCTTCATATTGAACGCATCGACCTTTGGCGCATTTCTCTTCAAGCCTCCTGCACCAACCTCCTCATCCACGTCTTCTTCTTGAGCTGCCAAGGCAGCCTCCTCTTCATCATCACTGCTTTCATTATCATCCATAGCATGGCTTGATAGCTTACCCTTCGGATCCAGTGCAAAGTTCCCGGACACATGCCCGCCACTCTTACTGTTCTCTACTTGTCCCTGAATCTGGTCCGCATCCAAAAATTTAACCGCCTTCCTCTTCTTCTTCGACTCGACATCTCCATCCTCCCCACCTTCCTCCGAACCCGAAAACATATCGTCGTCGTCGTCGTCATCACCATCATCTACTTTCTTCCCATTCTTCCCTTCTTTGCCATAATCGTCCAGCGCCTCTGCAAGATTGACCTCTCCCTTCCTCCCCTTCGCTCTCTCCGCAGCCCTGGCATCAAACCCCTCATTATCTGAGTCGCTGTCATAGCCGTCCAGATTCACAGCTCCGCGTTTCGTGCCTATACCAATACCAATAACATCTGCCTCAAGAACAGCATCTTCTTCCGGCGCGTCAGGTGCGAGAGCTGAGGGGTTGCGGATATCGAATTTGGGCTTTTTGCTTGAGGAGCCGTCATTTTCGGCGTGGTGGGTACGGGCGAATTGCTCGCCGGCACGCTTTGGACGTGCTGCTGAATAGCGGGAAGACATTTTGGGGTTTGATCAGAAATTCATGTGGTGGGCGATTTGGGAATGAACGGATGCAATGAATGGTTGTGGCATGGTGAATTTCGGAGATAAGATTGTCCGCCAGGCACAGCCGAGACGTCATCTATCGCGAACTTCGAGCTTCTTTTCGAGCAACGCGACACATAGCGTGACAATAACTCGATAACACCCCCGACTACGTTCAACTTCCATTCACACTCTTGACATAAAGATGGTAAATAGTCCCTTCAGTTTCCATAAAGTCAGCACTGACAACTACAGTACTCCTCAGGCTATTATCAAGAGGAGGATCCGATGGCGATGTACCAAAACATGATCCGACGAGGTCCTCCCAAACGCTTCGATGAATACTACCGCTGCTACCCAACTGTCATGCTCCCTGGCCCAGAGCGAGAAGATCTCAACTATGGCGGAAAGATTATTATGCCACCCTCAGCGCTTGAGAAACTCACAAGATTACACATCACATACCCCATGCTCTTCGAGCTCTTCAACGGCCAGGCAGAGAGAACAACACACTGCGGTGTCTTAGAGTTTATTGCTGAGGAAGGAAAGGTGTATTTACCGCACTGGGTAACATGAACTCTCCTCTTCAGGAGGAAAATGCTGATAGACCAAGATGATGCAAACCCTCCTACTCGACACCGGCGACCTCATCCAGATCAAATCCACTGATCTACCTTCCGCCTCCCTTGTCAAGCTCCAACCACAAGATACCAACTTCCTCGAGATCACCGACCCCAAAGCCGTGCTCGAGAAAGCCTTCCGCCAATTCTCCACCCTTACGAAAGGCGATATCTTCTCCTTCAAATATAACGACACAATCTATGATGTTGCCGTCTTAGAAGTCAAGCCTACAAGCGACAAGCTAGGTGTCAGCATGCTAGAAACCGATGTCTCCGTCGACTTCGCACCACCGGTCGGGTATAAAGAACCACAGTCAAGTCGCACAAGTGGAGCCTCGACACCAAGATCTGTAGCCGGGTTACCTTCTGGAGGAATGCTACACAGCCAAGGATCCATGGCTCAAGCCATCAATTATGACTCCATTGCACCCTCCTCGAGCTCCGTCCTCGCAGGTGCTAAAGCCGTATCCTCGAATTTTCTCCTTGGTGGCCAGAAGCTGAACTCGAAGAAAGGGAGCAAGGCCCCGACACCGAAGGCCAGCACACCTGTAGCAGGCCAGAGCACAAATACGCCCAAGGCAATTACTCGACGAACGAATGGTCCCCAACCTTTGAGATTAGCACCCAATAAGCTCTTCTTCGGCTACGAGATCAAGCCTCTTAAGACACAAGCAGATAAAGACAAAGAGAATGCTAATGCAATGCAACCTCACTTTGCAGGGCAAGGACAAACTCTCAGAGGTGGTCTGAAGCGGAAGGGAGAGGGTGAGAAGGAAAAGGTTGAGGAGAAGAAGCCTGAGGCTGGGCCGAGTGTGGGTCGGAGATTGGACGGTAGGAAGGTGACCTAAGTTGAGAATGCATATGGGACGAAATTTTCATAGGCGTT
>Ga0302325_10034616_pt1 | contig 10334 bp, 8 predicted proteins | sample Palsa_T0_2_FD_201948 | JGI IMG/M metagenome (GOLD analysis project Ga0302325, IMG submission 201948) | Peat permafrost microbial communities from Stordalen Mire near Abisko, Sweden - Palsa_T0_2 | ecosystem: Environmental > Terrestrial > Soil > Palsa > Peat permafrost | place: Sweden: Abisko...
AAATGCGCCACCCTCCTTTACCCGACCGGTCGATCAAGAGGATAACCGAACCTATCGCCGCCTACCTTGTCCACGTGAGATGCGGGAAGAATTGGAACGCGCCCGAAGGCTGACCCATATCGGGGAGGATGAGGCTGCGCGGCAGGCGTACATGGATCTCTTGCGCAATGAGCCCACCAATGTGTATGCGCTCATTGAGCTCGGCAATTTAGCGTTGGCGGGCGGGTTTCGTTCCGCCGCCAAGACTGCGTACGCCGAGGCGATCAGGCATCACCCGGCTAATTTCACCGCCCGAGTCAATCTCGCCAATGTGCTACGCGCCGACAATGATTCAGCGGCAGCGAGATTGCAGTACGAGGCGGCGCTGGCAATTGACGCGCATCTGCACGAGGCTCATCAGGGGATGGCGTGGGTGCTAAAGGATATCGACTCCGACGCCGCCGAAAGGCATCTGCAATTGGGATTTCTCGGCCGCGCTTTGGTGACAAAACCGTATCGAGGCGCCAAGGTTGGGATCCCGCTCTTGCTGCTTGTCTGCGCGCGCGGCGGTAATATTCCGACCGATCTGTGGATCAATGACCGCCGCTTTACGATCCATGCGCTATACCCGGAATTTTACGATCCTCGCGTCGCGCTGCCGCGTCACGCCTTGGTGGTCAACGCGATCGGCGATGCCGATCTTTGCGCAGCCGCCTTATCGCGCTGCCAGGACGTGCTAGCCCACAGCCGGGCGCCGGTCATAAATCAGCCAATGCGAGTGCAGGCTACCGGACGTGCAGAAATCGCACGCCGGTTTGGCGCCATTCCCGGCGTCATCGCGCCTAAGATCGATACATTGTCTCCGGTAGCCATCCTCCAGGCCGACGATCTGCAGTTTCCGCTGCTGCTGCGCAGACCCGGTTTTCACACCGGTGAGCATTTTGTGTATGTCGCAAATCGCAGTGAGCTGCCTGAGGCAATCGATTCGCTGTCGGCCGCGGAAGAATTGCTGTTGATTTCATACCTGGACGCACGCGGCGCGGATGGCATGTCGCGCAAGTATCGCGTGATGTTCGTCGATGGCGTCATCTATCCGTTGCATTTGGCAATATCCGCGCACTGGAAGGTGCATTATTTTTCGTCCGCCATGGCGCAAAACCGGTCATACCGCGAGGAAGAGCGGCGCTTCCTCGAGGATATGCCCACCGCACTCGGCGCGAGGGCGATGCAAGCGTTGCAGAGAATTTGCACAGCCCTGGATCTCGAGTACGCCGGAATAGATTTTGCGGTCGCGGCGGATGGTTCGATTCTGCTTTTCGAAGCGAACGCGACCATGGTGGTGTTCCCTCCGAGTGCCGATGCCATGTGGGACTACCGCCGACGTGCGATCGATACCGTGCTTGAGGCGGCAAGTAGGATGCTATTGAAGCGATGCAGCCTTCAGAGCTAACCGCTCGCCGGCTCGAGGCGCAGCACGTGTCCGTCGGTCTCGTCCGTACAGACATACAGGTAGCCGTCCGCCGGCGCCCGCACGTCGCGAATGCGCCAGTTCAGATCGTTCAGCAATTGTTCTTGATCGACGACATTTCCATGTTCATCCAGATGGACGCGGCGCAAATGCTTGAACGCTAAAGCCCCGACGAAAAGATCGCCGCGCCACGCTGGAAACTTGTCGCCGCGATACATCGCAAGTCCGGAGGGCGCGATCGACGGTGTCCAATAGATCACCGGCTGCTCGAGCCCGGCGCGCTGCGTATAAGGAGAAACGTAGGCACCGGAATAGTCCATGCCATAAGTGATCACCGGCCAACCGTAGTTGCGGCTTGCCACGATGATGTTCAATTCATCGCCACCGCGCGGACCATGCTCTGTTTCATAGAGCCGTCCGCTTGGCATATCGAAGATCAAGCCCTGTTCGTTGCGATGGCCCCAGGTATAGATTTCCGGCCGCACTGTGTCCCGTCCGACGAATGGATTGTCCTGCGGCACGCTGCCGTCTTCGTTCAGGCGGACGATCTTGCCGAGATCCGAGGTCAAGTCCTGCGCCTTCTCGCGATATTCGAATCCTTCGCCGATGGTTAGCGCGAACGTCCCGTCGGGAAGGAACGCCATCCGGCCACCGTAGTGGTTGTCCGTATCCTTCAAGGGCATTGCCTTGAAAATCACCTTCAAATCTTGAAGCGTGCTGCCGTCGAAGCGGGCCCGCGCCACTTGCGTACCATTTGCCGCCTTGGTTCCCGCGGCATAGGTCAGATAGACGATATTGTTCTGTGCGAAATTCGGATGCAGAACGATGTCGAACAGTCCCGCTTGGCTGCCGGTATGCACGGCGGGAACGCCCTGGATCGGCTCAGGTTGCAGCGAGCCGTTTTTTATCAGGCGCAAACGACCCACCCGCTCAGTCACCAACATCGTCCCGTCCGGTAAAAACGCCATTGACCACGGATGATCCAGCCCCTTGGCGATCTCGACGACTTTGTAACCGGTCTTGATCATTTTGGCCGGCTGCGGCGGAGGCGGCGGACCGCGCATTGGCTCGGACGCCACGTCGGCTGTGGCCGTCGCGCAAATCGTGGCCGCCACGGCGACCAGGAGAATTGACACAAATGTGCCAATCCCGTGGATGGAACGACTTATGATAGATACTTCGTCTTTGCAGGACTCGCCCATGACACAGCCGTGGAAACCTTGGTTGGTACGGATGCTACGCCGCGTGGTCGCGTTTGTCGTTGCCGCTGCTGCGATGGTGTTGTTGGGCTCAGCCGCGCACTCCTATTTCGTTCAACGGGCCTGGTCCAGTGCCGCGGGCCACGCCTACGGAACGGCGCCGCCCGCCATTCCATTCGCCGATCGCATCACCTGGGCGGCGCATGATCTTTTCGGCATGTTTTTTCTTTACAGCACCGTAACTTCGATCGCGCTGTTTGTCGCATTCTTGATTGCGGGCGCGCTGGCTCGTTTTACCGGGTTTCGCATGTTCGTCTTCGGCCTCGCCGGCGCGGTGGCACTCTTCACGCTATTTACGATCCTAAGGAATGTAGTGGGAACGGTGGGCATTTTCGGCGCGCGCGGACCAGCCGGCCTTGCGGCGCAAATGGCGGTGGGCGCGGTGGCGGGCGTACTGTTCGCGCGGCTCACCAGTCCTCGCAGCACTCACTGAACGGACCGGCATTGACTCCTTACTTGATAGTGGCTGCGCCAACCTTGCACGCCGCTTCGTCCTGCGATCCCGTACCGCCCGAACAGCCGATCGCTCCGATGATCTTCCCTGCTTCGATGAGCGGAATTCCGCCGCGCGAGGCGATGATGCCGTCGAGACTGAGCACGTAATAATTTTGCTTCAGTTGGATGGCATCCTCGAACACGCGAGTCTCGCGTCGGAAACTGGCCGCGGTCCGCGCTTTGTGCTCTGAAACCGCGATCGATGCGAGTTGTGCGCCGTCCATGCGCTGGAAGGCAACCAGGTTAGCGCCCGAGTCCACGACTGCGACATTGAGTTTCCAATGACGCTTCTTTGCCTCGGCGACCGCCGCCGCAATCGCCGCCTCGGCCCGGTCTAGTGAAATCGGTGCGCCATAGGGAACGTCAAACGGCATGTTTTCCGGAATCGCATCAAGCGGATTCACTGTCGCCGGCGCGGGCGTTTGCGCCTCGCCTGCCAGGCTCACGCAAAAGCTGGTTACGGCAAGCGCTATGGTCAAGAATTTAAGGCGCATCGAGGGTCTCCTGTGAATAATGAATGATTACAGCGGGATAACGCTTTCCGCCTATTTGGCGGGGTAGGGCGTTCCATCCTTGTGTTCGAAGCGTCCTGCGCCCGCGCGTGAGCACCGCATGTCGATGTCCGAATACTCGACTTCGTCTTCCTCGTTGCGGGATCCGACTTCGAGCACCACCGCGTCCCGCAGCGATCGATTCTGCAAGTGGTGACCATCTTTGACACCTGCTTTGAATCCTGCGCTGTCGCCGGCGCGAAGGAGTTCTTCGCCGCAATCGGTGATCAGAACCACTTCGCCCTCGAGGACGAATACAAACTCATCTTCTGCTGTATGCCAATGCCGCTGACTGGACCAAGCACCCGGGGGCAGGCGCAGCAGATTCACTCCAAAGTCATTAAGGCCCGATGATGCTCCCAGTCTCTGCCGTGCCCGCGCCGCGCAAGCCTCGCCAAATGGCGCCGGGTAGCCTGAACCGACAACCGCGGGCACGCTATTCAAATCAACTCGTTTCGGCATCGCCGAGCTCCTCGTTCAAGAAATGTGACCGACGGCTGCCGTGGGCAAACTCGCGCGCCGCTCGCCGATCGTAATTCGCCATAGCAAGCGCTGATGGCCTTGATAACCGCCGGTCGCGGTATGCAATACGCAACGATTGTCCCACAAGGTCAAAAGTCCGGGTGACCAGCGGTGCCGGTAGATGAACTCGGGGCGGCATTGGTGGGCGAAGAGCTGCGCCAAGAGTGCGGCACCGTGCGCGTCGTCCATTCCATCGATGCCGATGGTGTACCCCAAATTGACAAATAGGGCACGGCGGCCGGTTTCGGAGTGGGTTCTCACCAATGGATGAAGCTGCGTCGCCATGGCTTTTTCCGAATAGCGGATGGCCATTGAGCGACCTTTGTCGCGCTCGCCATATACGCCGCCGGGGGAGTAGCTGCGGCGAGCCGAATGGATGCCTCGCAGGTTCGCAATTTTGGCTTTCATCGTCTCCGATAGTGCATCGTAAGCGGCGTACTGGTTGGCGAAGAGCGTATCGCCTCCGACGGGTGGAATGACTTTGCCATACAGCAGAGTACCGGCGGGCGAGAATTCGAGAAAACTCCAATCGGAGTGCCACGCCTCGGCGAATACGGGTGTGGTCTCATTGGCTTCGCGACGCACCTCGACGACGCGCGGATGGCCTGCGATGGATGCGATGAAAGGATCATCGCCATCCGGCCCGAGTGCGGCGGCGAACCGCTCCAAATCTGAGATTTGCAGTTCTTGGCCGCAAATGCCGATGACTTGATGTTTGAGCCAGGCATCGCGGATGAAATCGACATCCGCGCGCGAAAGCGCCTGCGAAAGGTCCGCGCCGAATATCAGCGCGCCGCAGCTCGCTCCTGAAGGCTCGACGCGAAGCGTCATCCTTGCAACTATAACTCAGGGGTCACGGCGGCTCACTGGCTCATGTAAAAATGCTCGCCGCACTGAAGACTGCCGCTCGTAATGCCGAGCGGACAACGGGCAAGCCATTGAAAGTATTGACTCTATTTGCAGCGGTGTTTCATGAGTGCGCATCCAATTTCATATTCGCTATCACAAGAGTGAACATTGACTGTGTCGGTAGTTAATGTAACTATCCAAAAACGCGCGCCGTTAGAGCGCACCTGCAACGCCAAGGGGGAGTCCATGAAGTTCCAAGAATTTTGGTTGAGCGTCTCTGCGGTCTCGCTAAGTTGGTGTAGTGCCGCGGTCGCGCAGACGGTGTCTGCACCCGGCGCCGGTTCCAGCGATACCCTTACCGAGGTCGTCGTCACGGCAGAACGCCGCCACACCGATCTTCAGACAACACCAATTTCCGCGACGGTCATCAGTGGCGGTGATCTCGCCAATCTTGGCGTCACCATGGTGGATGCGCTGCAGTTCGCCACACCTGGTGCGGTCATCGACAACTTTGGCCAGGGTAATGACTTCAACATTCGCGGCGTCGGTAAAGGCGAACACAACTCTCAGACGACGGTGGGTGTAGTCACCTACCGCGACGGCGTCGCAACCTTCCCAGGATATTTCCAGGGAGAACCCTACTACGATGTTTCCAGCGTCGAAATCCTGCGCGGCCCTCAAGGCACCTTCGGCGGCCAGAACGCCACCGGCGGCGCCGTATTGGTGAACACGAACGATCCGGTCATCGGCGGCAATGTCGGCGGTTACGTGCAAGCTCAGGTCGGCAACTACACCGACTTGGGTCTGCAGGGCGCGGTCAACCTGCCCATCAGTGACGTATTGGCGGCGCGCATCGCGTTCGACAGCGAGAGCCGCGACAGCTTCTATCATGTCAGCGGCCCGAACGGCGGTGCTTACGATGGCAATCCCGGCAAAGTGCGCATCGGCAGCGGCCGAGTCAGTCTATTGTTCAAACCCGACGATTCGCTGACGATCTCTCTCAAAACTGATTTCGATTACCTGAATTTCGGCGCATACCCCGCCAGTCCTTACAATTCCACCGAGGATCTTTTCAACATCGGTGTGAACTCGCCGCAACAAGCGCTCGACCGCTTTGGACGCACGATCTTGAAAGCGGACTATGTGCTGCCGGATGGCATCACCTTGCGTTCAGTCACCGGCTACCAGAAAGGCGATACGCAATATCAAGCCGATTTGGACGGCACCAACGTTGGAAACAGCTATTTTGCGGACAATGTCTGGGAAACGCTCTGGTCCGAGGAGTTCAACGTCATCTCGCCCGACGAAGGTTTTTTCACGTGGGTATTTGGCGCCTATGCAGACTACGATAATCTGACTTTCGTTCCTAACTATTATTTCCTGATTGGTACTCCGCCGGGCAACCCGCTCGGCGAATACCGCCTGCAGGGCACCAATCCGACGACCGCCGTCGCCGGCTTCGGTCAGGTGAGCTTTAAACTGACGAGCAGCCTGCAGCTGCAAATCGGCGCCCGCTACACCGATGCCAAGACCACCAACTATGTGCAAGTGCTGCAGTACGGTCTGCCGCTGGCCGATCAGCAGTCGCAGAAATATACGAATACGTCGGGCAAAGTCTCCTTGAACTGGACCCTCGATCCGAACAACTTTCTTTATACGTTCGTTTCGACCGGGTTTCGTCCGGGCGGCCTGAATGTTCCGGTGGGTTTAGGTACTCCGGAGGCGTTTAACTCCGAGAAGTTGACGAACTACGAAGTTGGCTGGAAGAACCGCGCCCTCGACGGTCATCTGCGCACGCAGATCGATGCGTTCTATTACGATTACAAAAATTTCCAGGTCACCGTGGGCTATCCGCTATTTCCGACCTTCGGCTTCGAGCTGAACAATCCGAACCCGACGCACATCTACGGTTTTGAGGCGCAAACTCAGGCGGTGTTCGGCCAGTTCTCCTTGGACGGTGGATTGGCCGTAATGCACAGCTCTCTCGGTCGGTTTTTCGCCACCGATCCCCGCATCGCGGCGGTTACGCCTTGCGATCCGCAGGCCGGACCCTCGAGCGCGTCGTGCATCGATTTGACCGGACACTCGCAAACCTACGCGCCCAACTTCACCATCAATCTCGGCGCAGAGTACAAGTTCTTGCTGAGTGACCAAGACTCACTGACACCGCGGCTGAATGATGGCTACGTCGGGCCGCAGTGGGCGACCCTGTTCGAGAATACGTCGCAGGGAGACCACCTGTCAGGGCGCAACATCGCCGGCGCGCAATTGGCTTGGCAGCATGCGCGCTTCGTGACGACGCTGTATGGGACCAATCTTACCAACCAGCACTATGTCGCCGCGCTTAACTCCGGACTCAATTTTGCAGGTCCTCCGCGTCAATATGGCCTGCGATTTATGACGAGCTTCTAACCGGCGAACCGGCGGCCGCCTTGCTCAAGGCGGGCGGCCCCGGTTTCCACTTCTACTTGGCTTGCGCATGCAACCCTATGCACTGACCGTTGATAAGTTTCTCGATCACGCCGCCAAATGGTCGGGCGATCGTGAGATTGTCACCGCAGATGCCGGCCGAGCCGTGCTGCGCACCGGTTATGCGGAGCTGCGAGCACGAAGCAATCACTTGTCGGGCGCTTTGCAGGCCCTTGGACTTCGCTGCGGCGAGCGCGTCGGCACGCTTGGCTGGAACACTCAGCATCATCTGGAAATGTATTACGCGTTGATGGGCAGCGGTATCGTCTGCCACACGCTCAATCCGCGCGTTACGGTTGCGCATCTCGCCGCCATGATTAACGAGGCGGAAGATCGCGCGCTTGCGGTGGCGTCGAACCTTGCGCCGCTCTGGTCGCAGTTGTCGCCGCTGTGTCCCAACATTGAACAAGTGATTCTCATGGACGGCGCAGGGCCGCGCGGCGAGGTGTTTGCGGGTCACAAGGCGAGCATCTGGGGCTACGAGGAACTGCTCGCGACGCATGGTGCCGCAACCGTCTGGGGCGTCTTCGCTGAAGAGACCCCGGCGGGTCTGTGCTACACGTCGGGCACCACGGGTGCGCCCAAGGGTGTGCTGTATACACACCGCTCGAATTACCTGCACACGTTGCGCGCTTTGCAGGCAGACGCCATCGCGCTCTCGGGCAGCGATGTGCTTTTGGTTGCCGTGCCGATGTTCCATGCGAACGGATGGGGACTGCCTTTCGCGGCTCCGGCGGTCGGCGCCAAATTGGTTTTGCCGGGCCGTCACACCGGCGGCGCGAGCTTGGCCGCGATTATGCGCGATGAGGCCGTCAGTGTTGCGGCGGGTATTCAGACCGTGTGGTTGGGGGTGCTCGATCACCTTGATGCAGTGGACGGCGAGCTGCCAGCCTTAAAGCGCGTATTGATCGGCGGTGCGAATTGCCCGGACGCTTTGATCCGACGAATGGAGCAACGCCTTGGCGCGCGCGTGCAGACCAGCTGGGGTATGACCGAACTCTCACCCCTGGGAACGGTTGCGCCGCTCGATGCGCCGGTCACGGAGACGCGAGCTTCCGGCCGGCCGCCCATGGGGCTCGACTTGAAGCTCACCGATGCGAGCGGCGTCGATCTTCCTCGCCAGCGTGGTGTGGTCGGTCACCTGAAGGTCAAGGGTGCCAGCGTGATCGAACGCTATTTCAAAGCCAACGCGAGCGCCTTGGACTCGCTTGGGTATTTCGATACCGGCGACCTAGCCATCATCGATGAGACCGGCAATGTATCCATCAACGGGCGCTCGAAAGACCTGATCAAGTCGGGCGGGGAATGGATAAACCCGGCGGAAATCGAAGATATCGTGGGGACGCATCCGACCGTGGGTCTCGCGGCGGTTATTGCCCGGCCGGATGCCACGTGGGGCGAGCGGCCCGTTCTGATTGTAGAGTCTCGTCAAGGGATTCCGCTGGACGCCCTCGAGCTGCTGGAGTTTCTGCGCGGCAAAGTGGCGAGCTGGTGGCTTCCCGATCAGATCCTCGAGATCGATGCCATGCCGCTTGCCGCGACGGGCAAGATAGATAAGAACAAATTGCGCAGTCACTACGCAAATGGGAAACTCAGTGCACGTGAAACAACCAGCTAAGCGATTTCAGCGCCAAGAACTTCGCTCTCGACAAAAGGGCTAAAGGTGCCGAAAGCTCCCAAGCGCCAACGGCGCAGTAAGGCGCAACAGCGCGCCGAAAGCTTGGAACAAATCCTCGACGCCGCAGAGTACCTGTTCTCAAAACACGGGCTCGACGGAGTCACGCTGCGCGACGTCGCGCAACGCGTCGGCATCCATACGACTCTCCTGCATTACTATTTCAAGGATAAGCGCAATTTATTCGAGGCCGTGTTCGCCCGGCGAGCGAGCATCACCAGCAATCGCAGAATCGCGGCGCTCGAGAAGTACGAAGCCGAGGCCAAAGATAAGCCGACGGTTGAAGGCGCCCTGCACGCGTTTTTGGACACCGACTTGGACCTCTACTATGAGGGCGGCGAAGGGTGGATGAACTACGGCGCGTTTGGCGCCCGGGTCAGCAACACGCCCGAAGGGGCCGCGCTGATGGATGTTTACTTCGATCCGGTGGTCTTAAAGCTCGTCAGCATTTTGAAGCGCGCTCTGCCCGATTACCCGGACGAGGATATCTTCTGGGGCTACCACTTTGTGACCGGCGCGCTCATGAATACGCTGGCGCGCACCGGACGAATCGATCGCCTCTCCGGCGGGTTGTGCCACTCGGATGATTTTCCCGCAGTCAAGAAGCGCATGGCCAATTTTATGGCCGCTGGTTTTCTGACCCTCAAAAATCGCTGACCCCGCAGTGGCCGCGCGCAGGGGATAGCGGCGGCGAAATGACGCCGACGTTCCAGTTCCATGCCAAGGTGCCGCTCGATCGGCGCCGACAAACTGCCTCTTCATGCAGCGCGTACATCCCGGGGAAAGGATCAAGTGACGGGTGCGGCGCGGCCGTAAAATCCATGTAAGCGCGCTGCGATCCATAGGCGGGCCAATTCGGTTCATTCGCGGCGCGCGGCTGCGCATTGCGAGCGAAGCTGCTCCAATAATCAAGCATCGCCGCGGAGAGCGCCGCTTCCTCCGGAGTGGCGGGAATCTTGGGCCAATGGGGTGGTGTTTGCGTCAGGGTGCCAAACACGAACGGCAGTTCGCTGGCGTGGAAGCCCTTGAGACCGGCGGCGTCGGCGTTGGGATAGCCATGGTCAAAC
>Ga0302325_10034617_pt1 | contig 10334 bp, 11 predicted proteins | sample Palsa_T0_2_FD_201948 | JGI IMG/M metagenome (GOLD analysis project Ga0302325, IMG submission 201948) | Peat permafrost microbial communities from Stordalen Mire near Abisko, Sweden - Palsa_T0_2 | ecosystem: Environmental > Terrestrial > Soil > Palsa > Peat permafrost | place: Sweden: Abisko...
CCTGCAAGAGGGCGGGCGGCTTGACGAGGCCGTCGAGTGGTACCGCAGGTCCCTCGCGGTCAGGGAAGAGCTCGGCGACCGGCTCGGCCTGGCGCACGGCTACCACCAGCTCGGCGTCGCCACCCAGCTCAAAGCCAACGCACCGGCTGAACTCACGGCGCAGGCGCACGAGTGGCTTGACGAGGCGGACGAATGGTTCGGCAAGTCGCTCGCCATCGGCGAAGAGCTCGGCGACCGGCCCGGCCTGGTTGCCACGTACCACCATCTGGGCACCGGCGCCCACCTGCGCGGGCAGTTGGACGAGGCGGCGGACTGGTACCGCAAGTCCCTCGCCGTCAGCGAGGCTCTCGGCTATCCCGCCGGCACCGCCCGCACCTACTCGCATCTTGCCCAGCTGGCGGAGAGCCAGGGGCAGGCGCAGCTGGCACTGGAGTGGCGAATCCGGTGCCTCGACTTGTGCCGCCAGTCTCCCCCGCTGATGACCCAGCTCGGGTCGGGCATCCTCACCGACCTCAAAGGCCAGCTCGGCACGGAAGCCCTCGAGGAGGCCTGGCAGCAGGTCACCGGCCAGCCCATGCCGCCGCCGCTACGCCAGGTCACCGATCGCTGAGGGCAGGCTCGGCGCCCGGGCGAGGGCTTCGCGGGCCTGCTGCCAGAGGCCGGTGACGAGGGTGGCGGCGGGGACGGCGGCGGTCAGCGGGTAGGCCTGGCCGGCCCAGAGGTTCAGGTACTCGGCCTGGCCTGCCTGGCGGGCGGCCTTGCGCATCGGCGAGGTCAGGTGGTGGACCTCAGGGTAGGCGGGGGGCGCCGCCGCGGTGTGGGCGCGGAGGAAGTCGTTCTCGATCCCGCGAGCGGTGCGGCCGCTGAACGCGCGGGTGAGCCTGGTCGGGGCGTCGCCGTGCAGGGTTTCCCGCTGCGCCTTGGCGGTCCCCGCCTCCGGGCAGTCGAGGAACGCGGTGCCGAGGGCGGCGGCCCGGGCACCGAGGCAGAGCACGGCGGCGACGGCCCGGCCGGTCGCGATGCCGCCGGCGGCGACCAGGGGGACGGTGGTGCGCGCGGCGATGAGCTGCAGCAGCGCGATGAGCCCGGTCGCGTCTTCCGGGGCGTCGCTGACGCCGCCCCGGTGGCCGCCTGCCTCCGCGCCCTGGACGACCAGCAGGTCCGCGCCCGCGGCGGCGGCCGCGACGGCGTCGCCGGGGCTGGTGACGGTGACCCAGACCTCGGCTCCGGTGGCGCGCAGGGCCGAGATGACGTCCGGCTCCGGGATACCGAAGGTAAATGACACCACGGCGACCGGGGCGGCGGCGAGGTAGTCGATCTTGGCATCCCAGTCGTCATCGTCATGGCGCGGCTCGCCGAGCGAGGATCCGGCGGCGGCGGCGTCCGCCTCGATCTCGGCCGCGTACTCGCGCACCCGGGCAGCGTCGCCGGCCGGCCCGGGAACGAAGACGTTCACGCCGAAGGGACCGCCGGTGAGCTCGTCAAGCCGCCGGCGCCGGCTTGCCAGCTCGGCGGCGGACAGGTAGCCGGCGGCGAGGAAGCCAAGGCCGCCCGCGCCGCTCACCGCGGCGGCGAGCTCCGGGGTGGACGGGCCGCCGGCCAGCGGGGCGAGCACGATGGGGATGGCGCAACCGTCGAGGATCATGACCACAATCCTGCACCCGCACGGCCGCGCGCAGCTCACCCTGGTTGGACCCGCCACCTGGCGGGGAGAAACAGCCAGCTGACCCTGGACCGGGGCGGGGCTGGAATACCACCATGGTGAGAGGGTCACGAGGTGGTGACCCGCTCGCTGAGGAGGCATTCATGACGACGACGTCGGCTCCGGGCCCAGGTCCCGGCAGTTCCGCGGTGGCGGCCGTTCCCCCGCCGTTCGACCCGGAACTCGCGGCCGCCCTCACGGTGATGGCTGAATACGTCCCGCCCGCGTACACCGCGGACCTGATCCCGGCGCTGCGCCAGGGGTACCTGGCAGCGGCGCCACCAGATGAGGCGCTCAGCCGGAACGGTGCCTTCGAGGTCAGCGAGCGGCTGGTCCCCGGGCCCGACGGCGCGCCCGACGTCTCGCTGACGAGCTGCCTGCCGGCCGGCGCGACCGCGCCCACCGCCGCCATCTACCACATCCACGGTGGCGGCATGATCATGGGGAACAACCGGCTGGGCACGCCGGAGCTCCTTGAGTGGGCGCAGGAGCTGGGCGCCGCGGTCATCTCGGTGGAGTACCGGCTCGCCCCCGAGACCCCGCACCCGGGCCCGGTGGAGGACTGCTACGCGGGCCTGGCCTGGGTGGCCGGGCACGCCGAGGAACTCGGCATCGACCAGGACCGGATCGTGGTGGCGGGCGGCAGCGCCGGCGGCGGGCTCGCCGCCGCGGTCGCGCTGCTGGCCCGCGACCGCGGCGGGCCCGCGCTGCACGCGCAGATGCTGATGTGCCCGATGCTCGATGACCGCAACGACACCCCGTCCGCCCGGCAGATGGCCGGGCTCGGCATCTGGGACCGCACCTCGAACGAGACCGGGTGGACGGCGCTGCTCGGCGCGGCCCGCGGTGGTCCCGGCGTGTCGCCGTATGCCGCCCCGGCCCGGGCCACCGACCTGTCCGGGCTGCCGCCGGCGTTCATCGACGTCGGCTCGGCGGAGACCTTCCGCGATGAGGCGGTGACCTACGCGAGCCGCATCTGGCAGGCGGGCGGCATCGCCGAGCTGCACGTCTGGCCCGGTGGCTTCCACGGTTTCGCGGGCCTCGTACCGCAGGCGGCGGTATCCCGCGACGCGATCGCGGCGCAGCGGAGCTGGCTGCGCCGTATCCTCGCCGCATGAGCCCCCGCTCAGCAGGCTCCGCCTGCTGAGCGGTTGCCGGGGCAGGCGGCGTGGCTGGCAAGCGCGCTCCTTGAGGAGGACGATGGCCGGGTGAAAGACCTTGAGGTACGGCTGGCGGCGCTCGATCCAGACGCGAGCGCGGCCGTCCGGGTGATCGCTTACTTCGACAAGCTCACCGAGTCGGGCGCGGGCCTGGAGGCGATCGTTCGCGGCGCGGCCGTGCTGACGGGTTACCCGGCCCGGCTGGCCGATGAGGAACGACGGCTCTCCGTGCGGGTGGAACCCGACGGCGCGCACCGCCGGCTCGCGAGCGCGCCCGACCCGTCCTGGCTGCGGGCTGACGTCGGGCTGGCAGGCGGCGCGACGCTGTGGCTGGAGTCCGCCGGCCCGGCGGGCCCGGTCGACGCGATGGTGCTTGAGCGCGCCGCCGCGGCCGCCCGGGTCGTGCTCGCCAGGACGCCCGGCCGGGTCCCCGCCTCCGGACGGGGCGACAAGGCCGCCGCCGAGGTGCTCATCGACGGCGGCTCCGATCCCGGTGACCGGCGGCACGCCGCCCGCGTCCTCGGGGTGTCGCGGGCGCTGGCGCTCCGGGCGGTGGCGCTAGCGACTCCCGGCGGCATCGAGCCCGCCATCCTCGCCGAGCCCGCGGCCGGTGCTTACCCCGCGCCCGGTGCTTACCAGGCGAGTGGGGACAACCGCAGGTCCGGCATCGGGACGGCGGCCGACCTCGACGGCCTGCCGACTTCCTGGGCCGCCGCCCGCACCGCGCTGCGGTTCACCGCGGCGGGCACCAGCGACGACCCGGGGCCGAGGTCCGTCCGCTACGACGAGCTCGGCGGCCTGGTGCTGCTGGCCGGGAGCGGCGGTCCCGGCACGCCGGTGATCCCCGACGAGGCCGCGCTTGACCGCGCGGCGGCGGCCGCGCCGTGGATCCTCGTCACCCTGTACGCGGTGGCGACCAGCGTGAGCCTGCGCGCGGCCGCCGCCGGGCTGCGTGTGCACCACTCGACGCTGCAGGAACGGGTGGAGCAGGCCGAGCGCCTGCTCGGCTGGCCGGTCCGTGATCCTCAGGGGCGCCACCGGCTTTACCTGGCCCTGGTCTTGCGCCGCCTGCGGCGCAACCCCTGACCGTCCCGCCGCCGGGCGAGGCGGAGCGTTAGCCCTGGAGAGCGGTCCGCTCCCGTTCGGGCGAGGATTTGAAGTACTTCCCATCCGAACGGGAGCGGTTTTACTGCTTATGGGCGGATGTCTCGGAGAATGCCTGCTCAGGCCACCGGGCTCCGGTTGGCGAACGCCTCCGCCTCGACGACGCCCGCTCGGGCGCCCTTGCGCCACCAGGTGAACGCCGGGAAGCCCTCGTTCGCCGCGCGGTAGGCCTCAGACCCGGGAACCATCGACGAGCCGAACAGGCCGGAGCCCGATGCGGCGCAGCACAGTCCTACGCGCAGCAGTGACCGGCCGAGGATCTTCAGGCGGTTGTCCGTGTACCGGACTTGCTTAGCGTCTGCCACTGCGACCCCAATTAGAAACGCCAATGTTTCCCGGATGACATTTCAGGTCATCGTAAATTAGGGCAATTAGCTAGTCAATGGGCAAAGCGCTCCGGGTTTCCTGGCCTAGAGGTCGAAGAAGACGGTCTCACGGTCGCCTTGCATGCGGATGTCGAACCGGAGCAGGGTCTGCCCCGTCTCCTCGTTGACCCCCGCCGGGACCGCGACCAGGGTGCGGCGGCGGTGCTCGGGCACCAGTCGCAGGACGGGGTCCTCGTCGTTGGCGCCGGCCTCGTCCGGGAAGTAGACGCGGGTGACGGAGCGGTCGAGCATGCCCCGCCCGAGCACGCTCACGTTGATGTGCGGCGCCTCGGTGCGGCCGTCGCCGAACGGCAGCGGGCCGGGCTTGAGCGTCACGATCCTGAACGTGCCGTCGTGCCCGGTTGGGCAGCGGCCGAACCCGCGGAAGGACAGGTCACCATCGGGGACCGGGCCGCGGGGGTCGTCGGGGTGGGCGAACCGGCCCCGGGGGTCGGCCTGCCAGGTCTCGATCAGCCCGTCGGGGATCGGGTCGCCCGCCCCGTCGTAAAGGCGCCCGTAGATGACGAGGGCGCCCGGGGTGCCGGGCGGGACCACGTACGGGCCCTCGGCGAACGGCAGCCGCATCGCGAAGTAGGGGCCGACGGTCTGCGACGGGGTCAGCGGCTCACTCATGCCCCGTGCTCCTCGAAACGGTGCTCCTCGAAACGGTGCTCCTCGAAACGGTGCTCCTCGAAACCGTGCTCCTCGAAGACGCTCTGCCGCCGGCCGCGCAGCACGATGTCGAACCGGTAGGCGAGGGCCCACTCGGGCTGGGTGTCGTCGAGCGAGAACTCCGCCACCATCCCCGCCTTGGCCTTGTCGTCAGGCACGGAGTTGTAGATCGGGTCGAACGGCAGCAGCGGGTCGCCTGGAAAGTACATCTGGGTGACCAGGCGCTGGGTAAACGCCCGGCCCCAGAGGCTGAAGTGGATGTGCGCCGGCCGCCACGCGTTGTAGTGGTTTCCCCAGGGGTAGGAGCCCGGCTGGATGGTGATGAACCGGTACCGGCCACCGGAGTCGGTGATCGCCCGGCCGATGCCGGTGAAGTTGGGGTCAAGCGGGGCCGGGTGGTGCTCGCGGGTGTGCCGGTAACGGCCCGCCGCGTTCGTCTGCCAGATCTCGATCAGCGTGTCGGGAACGGGGCGCCCCCCGGAGTCGCGCACCTGACCGAACACGATGATCCGCTGCCCCTGCGGCTCTCCGGCGTGCTGCGTCGTCAGGTCCGCGTCCTGCATGGTGATCAGCCCGTCGCCGAGAAGCGGGCCGGTTACCTCGGTCAGCCGCTGCGGCAGCAGCACCAGCGGCTGCTGCGGGTGGCGCAGCCCGGTCGACTTGTAGCCGGCGAAATCAAGCGGCGGGTGGTTGCCCGGCTCAGGCTTCGGGTACTCCGGCAGGTCAAGGCGGTCGCTGCCGGGGACGATGAGCCCCTGGCCGGACACGGTGGCGGCGTCAGTTCGCATGCAGCCTTTATAGTGGCAGTTCGGTTGTGTTCGCCATTGGCTTCTTCCGTTGGGCGGAAGTCAGTCGAGCTGCAGGACCCGGGCGATCCCCTGGGCGGCCACCCGGATCGCGGGCACCAGGCGCTGGCGCGCCTTCAGGTCGGGCACGACGACGCCGAGTGACGCGACGATCCTGTCGTCGCTGGTGATGGGCACGGCGATAGAGCAGGCACCGAGGGTCATCTCCTCCGTCGTGGTGGCGTACCCCTCCTGGCGGATGCGCCGCAGCTGGCCTTCGAGGCGGCCGGGCTGGACGATGGTGTACGGGGTGAAGCGCTCAAGCGGCCCGGCGAGCACCTGGTGGCGCACCTCATCCGGAGCGTGCGCCAGCAGCACCTTGCCGACGCCGGTCGAGTACATCGGCATGCGCGCGCCCACCTTGCTGGTGACCGGCACCGACGCGTGGCCCGAGATCCGGTCCAGGTAGAGGACGCCGGCTCCCTCCCGCACGGCGAGGTGCACGGTGGCCAGGGTGGCGCCGTACAGGTCCTGGAGGAACGGGGCGGCGACATCGCGCAGGCCCGTCTGCACGACCGAGAGGAGCCCGAGGTCCCACAGGCGCCGGCCGATGACGTACCGCCCGGAGCTCGTGCGGCGCAGGGCCCCCCAGCCGGCCAGCTCCCCGACCAGGCGGTGGGCGGTGGGCAGCTTCAGGCCCGCCCGCTCGGCGATCTCGCTGAGGGTCAGCGAGCGGTGCTCCGCGTCGAAGCTGCCCAGGATTCCCAGCACCCGGGTCGTGACCGTGACGCCCGGGGCCGCGTTCGTTGGTGGCATCGAGTCCTGCCTCTGTCGAGCCTTTCTGCCCCGTGTTAACCGTACGTCCTCTACGGCGGTTACGCGTTTCCGGCTCCCCCGGCGGGCGCCGCCAGGGTCGTCGCCGGCCGGCGGGGATCAGCGGAGGCTACTCAGGGGCAGCACCGTATTCTCGTCCTGGGAATTGTAGATAGGGCCTCATTTTCATCCCCGGCCACTGCCAGCACAGGCAGGGTCGAGGGCAGCGAGACATGGAGAACCCGCAGTGAAAGAAGCCCCCGCCGCCGGGCGCGTGCAGGTCGAGACGGACGGAGCTGTCTCCTGGGTCACCATCGACAACCCGGCCAAGCGCAACGCGCTGTCGGTGAGCATGATGAACGAGCTCGGCGCGAGCCTCGCGCGCCTGGACGCGGACCCGGCCGTGCACGTGATCGTGCTGCGCGGGGCGGGGACCGACGCGTTCGCGGCCGGCGCGGACATCAGCGAGTTCGAGGCGCAGCGCGGCAGCGCGGACGCGGGGCAGTCGGACCGCATCGTGACGAGCCTGTTCGGTGCCCTGGCGACCGCCGTGACGCCGGTGATCGCGATGATCCACGGCTACTGCATCGGCGGGGGCATGGCGATCGCGCTGGGGGCCGACATCAGGATCGCCGCCGACAACAGCCGGTTCGCCATTCCGGCGGCGCGCCTGGGGGTCGGCTACCCGCTCCCCCTGGCCCATGCCCTGGTCGGCGCGGCCGGGCCCGGCATGGCGGCCGAGATCCTGTTCACCGGGCGCATGCTGTCGGCGGACGAGGCACTGCGGGCGGGACTCGTCAACCGGCTGCTGCCCGCCGACGAGCTCGAAGGGGCGACGCGGGAGCTCGCGGCGGTCATCGCGGCCAACGCGCCGTTGTCCGTTCGCGCCGCGAAGGCGTCGATCGGCGCCTTCGCTTCGGCGGAGCGGCGCCCCGTCGCGGAGTCCTTCATCGCAGACTGCGGCAAGTCGGCGGACGCCCGTGAGGGCCAGCGCGCGTTCATGGAGAAGCGCCGCCCCAGCTTCACGGGCGCCTGACGGACGCCGGCGCGGGCCGCGCCGCCCGGGGGCTGGTGAAAGCGCCCGGCCGGGCAGCGCGGCTGCTGTCAGCGCCCCTCCCGCTGGTAGCGGGTGAGGACGGCGGGGCCGGCCTGCTCGGCCTGGCGGCACTCCAGGTAGGCGGCCGGGGTGCCGGCCGGGAACAGGCGGTCGCCGGCGCCGAGCACGGTGGGGAAGGTGAGCAGCCGGTAGGAGGCGACGAGGTCCGCCGCCATCAGGGCGTGCACGACGCTCAGGCTGCCCATGATGACCACGTCGCGCTGCTCGTGCTTGACCGCGTCGCTGAGGTCGCCTTCCATGACGCGGGAGTTCGCCCAGGCCGAGGCGTCGGCGAGAGTGCGGGAGGCGACCAGCTTGGGCACGGCGTTCATCCGCGCCGCGAAGGGATTGTCACGGCCCGGCCAGATACGGGAGAACAACTGCCAGGTGTGCCTGCCGAGCAGCAGGACGCCGTTGTCCAGGGTGTCCCCGAGCTGGAAGCGGTCCCCGGCGACGGCCTCGGGGCCGTGCCGGAACGCCCAGCCGCCGCCCGGCGTGCCTCCGGAGCCGTCCGGGTCGGTGACGATCCCGTCCAGGGTGATGAACTCGATGACGATGACGCTCACGATGGGTTCCCTTCACTTTGGTGTCTCGCCGGTACGTACCGGCGAGACACCCGGGAGTCATCGCGGCTGGGGAAGTTTCCCGGCGGAAACCTGCCCGGGCAGTTCGAAGGGGGCGAACACGCGGGGATCGGCGAACACGACGTTGGCGGTGACCTGGCCGCCCGCGATGGTGAGAACCTGCAGCGAGTGCAGCGCGCAGGCCGCGCCCGACGGCTCCGGCGCGTACGCGGCCAGGGCCGGCTGGCCGTTGGCGGTGAGCGTCCTGACCTGCCAGCCCGGCCCGCGCATGGCGAAGACCCGGCGCATGAACAGGCCGTAGTCCCGGCTGCCGCGGTACCACAGCGGCACCGGCGGCATCTCGAGGACCGCGTCGTCCGCGAGCAGCTTGACAAGACCGGTGACGTCGGCTGACTCGAAGGCGCGCACGTACTGGTCGACGACCGCGCGCACGGCCGGGTCGCCCGGCTCGGCAAGCTCCGCCGCGTCGCCGATGTGCGCGACGGCCGCCCGCGCCCGCTGCAGGGCACTGTTGACGGCCGGGACCGTCGTGCCGAGCTGGTCCGCGACCTCGGCGGCGCTGAACTGCAGCACCTCGCGCAGCACCAGCACGGCGCGCTGCCGGGGCGGCAGGTACTGGGTCGCCGCGACCAGGGCCAGCCGCAGGTCCGTCCGCGCGGCGGCGTCGAACCGGGCGTCGGGGAAGGGCTCAAGCCACGGCACGTCGAGCGCGGGCGCCAGCGCGGCGCCGGGGTCGTCGCTCGGTGCGCCGAGCCCGGACGGCAGTGGCCGCCGCGCCCGGCCGTCGAGCGCCGTCAGGCACGCGTTGGCCGCGATCCGGTACAGCCACGTCCGCACCGATGCCCGCGCCGGGTCGTACTGGTCCCTGGCTCGCCAGGCGCGCAGCAGCGTCTCCTGGGCGAGGTCCTCGGCATCGTGGAACGAGCCGAGCATCCGGTAGCAGTACGCGATTAGCTCACGCCGGTACGCCTCAAGCTCCACGCCGCCATGATGTCACCTAGGCGAGCCGGGCGACGCAGCAGTAGGTGTAGGCCTCGGCCGCGGTCGGCCGGGGCTGTACCTCGGCCTCGGCGTGCCAGTCGGCCACCGACGTGATCCCCGGCGGCAGCAGCTCAAAGCCCGCGAAGAAGCGGGTGAACTCGGCCTCGCTCCTGGCGAAGAACGGGCCGAACTTGCCGGCCACGATCTCCGCGACCTCGTCCGGGGTGATGAAGTCGTTGGTGGCGTGCGACATGACAAGGAAGCTGCCCGGTGGCAGGGCGGCGATCAGCCGGGCGGCGATGCCGTACGGGTCTTCCTCGTCCTTGATGAAGTGGAAGATCGCGGCCAGGATCAGCGCGACCGGCTTGGCGAAGTCGAGGACCCGGCGCAGCTCGGGATTGTCCAGGATCTTTTCCGGGTCGCGCAGGTCGGCGTCGATGTAGGCGGTGGCACCCTCCGGGGTGCTCGCCAGCAGGGCGCGGGCGTGCGCGAGCACGATCGGGTCGTTGTCGACGTAGACCACGCGAGACTCCGGCGCGATCTGCTGGACGATCTCGTGCACGTTCGGGCTGGTGGGGATGCCGGTGCCGATGTCGAGGAACTGCCTGACGCCCTCATGCTCGGCCAGGTAGGCGGCGGCGCGGCGGACCCAGCGGCGGTTCTCGATCACCGCGGTCCGCACGGTCGGGAACGCGGCGGCGATGGCGTCGCCCGACGCGCGGTCGGCGGCGAAGTTGTCCTTGCCGCCAAGCCAGTAGTCGTAGCGGCGGGCGGAGTGGGCTACGGACGTGTCGATGTCTGGCACCTTCGGCTCGGCGTCTTTTGCCTCCGGATCCCGTGGCTGAGGGCTCATCCACGATTCACCGTGCTGGCTGCGCACCACAGGCCTCCGTATGGGTTTATCCGCCATCATTCAAACCGGGACAGATCATGCCCACACCGACGTGCGCAGGAGACATCATAATCGTCGTCGAGCCGGGCGCGCGCGTGCCCCGGCCGTTGGGCGGCCGCC
>Ga0302325_10034620_pt1 | contig 10333 bp, 6 predicted proteins | sample Palsa_T0_2_FD_201948 | JGI IMG/M metagenome (GOLD analysis project Ga0302325, IMG submission 201948) | Peat permafrost microbial communities from Stordalen Mire near Abisko, Sweden - Palsa_T0_2 | ecosystem: Environmental > Terrestrial > Soil > Palsa > Peat permafrost | place: Sweden: Abisko...
AGTGTATAGCTGCGTAGCGAATTCACATCCTCATACGTATAGACCGTATCTAACCGGACAGCAGTATTCGCGGTGGCGGAAGAAGCTGCACCTATAAAGCCGAGCCAATCCGAACTTAAAATGCCCAAGCGAGAGAAGAAACGCGCATCAATAGAGCCGACGCCGCTATTGGAGCCGCTGGCGAACGTGCCGACCATATCGTAATTCAGCGTAACGCCTGTACCGCTCTCTACTACGCGGGGGGCTGTAGCCGCTTCACTTCCGTTAGGCAAAATAACCTTCGACAACAGATGGGTCTCACTAGTTGTTATTTCCAGCAGCTGATTTTTCTGGTCGAGGTTGTATGTCACTTCGGGAAGATCGGATAAAAGGATCAGCACACCTGGCCGCGAGGCAAGAGAGTCGGAAACCTTGACGCCGATGTCGCGGAGTTCGTCCGGCTTTACGAAAAGTTTTCCGCTGCGCAGAACAAATTCGCCAATTTTTCCGGTGGATTGCCCATTGATGTGGACTTCCAACAACAGCGTCTCGTCATTGTCTGTCTTGGGCCCGGGTTGTTGAGCGAAGGCAGGCCGAGACACGACGGCAATCAAAAGAAATAGTAACTCCGCGCAGCCCAGCCATCGAGCAATTTTGCCCACGCGTTCAGGGCTCCGTAACAACACTTACCTGCTGGGCGATCGGACCGCCGTTGGAGTGCACTGACAATTGAAATGAATCGTCCGTGGGTAAAGGCTTAGAATCCTCCAACGCTATAGGCCAATAGCGAGTTGCCCCGGCGAGGATGTATGGTGAAGAATCTTTTGCCCCCATCAGCTTCTGGCCATCGCCGGTCGTCAGGACGATGTCGCGAATCACATCATGGGCGGTGCCGTCATTGACGCCAACGAGAAACAATTTCCCGGATTTCCGCTCGACGTGAAACTGGACATGAGCGAGCGGCCGGACCGCAGGCATAACAAAAACCGGTATCGACAACCGCAGCACGATATGAACGACACCCGGCTCGGCAGGTGGAGGAATCTGGTCGACGAGAATACGGTAGGTGGACTCCTGACCCTGCGGTGAATCACGCAGGATTAAGCGGACGACCTGAGTGGCTCCCCCTGCAATTGTTGCAATAGGTGGACTCACTACAATCTGATCGGACGCAGCCAGTTCGTCCTCACCGGCCTTCTGGCTCCAGACATATGCGCGAATCTGGATGGCGGTCGAACCCGTTCCCTGATTCGTTACGGTCAACGTTGTGGCTTTCTGGCCTGGCTGCAGAAAGATGTTAACCGGAAGCACCGATAGTGCCTGCGCGCCGGCACCGAGGCCTGCCAAATGGATGAGGAAGAGAATGGCCGCAGTTCTGGCTCCGACCAGCATTCGTAGTGATTTTAGAGAGATCATCTACCCCTCAGTCTAATTACTACTGAAGGCTAGTAGGTCACCGTGGCGGCAATGGTATCTGAGTAGGCACCCGAAATGGCGTATTTAGCGCCGGAAATTGCACAACAAAAAGCTACGGTCGAGGCAGAAACTGCCTCGACCGTGATGATTTGTGGATGACCGCTTAGTAGGTTACGGTTGCGGTGATGGTATCGGCATAGGAGCCTGGTGTGACGTACTGGGAGGCTGGGATCTGGCCGTAGACGGTAATGGCCTGGGAGGATCCGTTGCCGGTTCCGGTGACGGTGTTGGTGCCGATGGTGTTGCCCCAGTTGGTGGTCATGCCGGAGTTGGAGTAGAGGGCATAGTTCAGCAGAGCTGAGCTAGGACCGGTCATCTGGCGGGTAGTGACTGTTGCGCCCGAAGCCGTGCCGGCGTTGAGGCTAACGTTGTAAGGTGTGGTGTTAGTGCAGGTGACGGAGACCGTGGAGGTCGCGTTGTCGACCACGCCAGTGTAGGTTCCGAAGGCCAGAGCGGTTGCCGAGATGAGGCAGGTGGACTGGACCGTCGCGGAGACTCCAAAGGTGGTGGTGACGTTGGTGGTGGCAGAAGCCGGGGTGGAGGCGAGGCCGAGCGAGAGTACTGCGATCGAGGCGGCCAGGGAAAGCTTGAGGGAGTTGAAGAATTTCATGTCGTTCTCTTTTCGTTTTGAATTGGGTTGGTGTCGGGGGCCGTTCAAGCTTGCCTAACTCTGTCTGCCTGATGTGATGAAGATATTTCCGACCATCGGAGTTCACTATTGCCCATTGGTAGAGAGCTGAAGCACAAAGGTGCACTATCGTAATGACACGGATGGGGGAGGTAGGAGCAGGGCAGGAAAAGTGTGGAAATGCTGGAGAAATGCGGGGTTTTCGCGGGTTTTGCGAGCACGGGGCGATTACATTTGTTGGCTGGTTGAGCAATAGGTGTCGCAAAATGCAGCAGCCGGGCGCTGGAGTGGGAAGTCGTGCGCAGGAGGGGGATTTGGAGGGATTTCGATTACCTCAATTAACTAGTTGGGCAATAGGGAGAGCTATTCAAACGGTCCACGGATGCAGATCGCAAGACAGACGCACACTCCAAGCTTTGTAAAGATCCACTCAGGTACGTGGCGATATCGCAACCTGACGTATCAGGAGGATTCCCTGCCCTCTAGACCGTGCAGGCGCACCAATGTGGAGCTCCGGTATCAGCGCTGCTTTAGAAAGGAGATGAAGTTTAATAGGTGATGGCGATAGAAAGGTTGTCGGATGAGGCATCAGATGGCATGCCAGCAGGCTGGCCATAGGTCAAGATCGGCGCGGAAATATTGCTACTGCCGGCTGCCGCTGTCAAAGGATGGAGAGTAGAGGTGATCTTTCCGGTATGCACAGCATCGGCTGCAGCGCTAATTCCGACGTGATAGCTAGTGAGGTTGTTGCAATTGACCGATACAGAGGAAGCCGCATTGGCCATGGCCGCGGCATAGTTCTGGTAGGACGTTGCTGCGGAGACACTGCAGCCATACTCAACCGTAACGGATACACCGAATGTGCTGCGGTAGGGAGTTGCAGCGACAGCAGGTTTTGCAGCCAGTGCGATTGCGAGCAGGCTCATAGGGACTGCGAATGCTGAGAGTTTCCCGGACATCGCTCGCTCCTCCTCGCCTGAAAAGTATCTATCTCTGCTCTACAAATGCTCTATCGGCAATTCAATGCACAAGCTGACGCGAGAATGGGTTCGGAATGAACCCGATATTCTCACCAAGACTGTAAAGATTATGCTCCGCGGTAACCTAACGCAAGCAAGAAATAGGTACTATTACCATGATTTAACAGGTACTTACGTAACGTTATTGCGGTGTAGATTCGAGCTCAGAGCAATGAGGGATGCGACGCAACCATAGTGATGCAGAAGCGGTCGCGGTTTGGCGAGACAGTTGTCTGAGTACGGCGATGCACTGATTCAGAACACTTTAGAGAGTTGAGGGTTTTGCTAGACTCTTTGCATTCGCACATGCCAGCCATATCAAAATTGAAGCCAACAGCCGCGCTTGCTTTGCTTTTGCTGGGCATCACGGTGGCTTATTCAAACCACTTTTTGAGCGGGTTTCACTTCGACGATTTCCATACGGTTAGAGATAATCCTGCGATACGGTCGCTCGGCAACGTGCCGCGTTTCTTTACGGATGCGAGAACGTTCTCGGTGCTGACGGCAAACCAGACGTACAGACCGATGGTGTCTACTTCGCTGGCCCTGGATTATGCGATGGGGCATGGCTATAAGCCGTTCTGGTTTCATCTGACAACGTTTTTTTTGTTCCTGGGACTGGTGTGCTTGCTGTATGTGCTTTACAGGAATTTGATGGACAGGATTAGGCCTTCGCCGGCCAATGCATGGCTGGCACTGCTGGGAGCGGCATGGTTCGGTCTGCATCCAGCGATGGCAGAGACGGTGAATTACATCATCCAGCGTGGCGATCTTTACTGCACGCTGGGATGCGTGGCGGCGCTGGTGTTGTACATCGTGCACCCGGCGTGGCGGAAGTGGGGGCTGTATTTGCTGCCGATGGTGGCGGCAATGCTATCGAAGCCGCCAGCTGCGGTGTTCCCTGTGCTGCTGTTGTTGTATGTATTTTTCTTTGAGCATGGCGGCGAGCGGGCGGGCGAGCGCTGGCGCAAGAGTTTTATTGCTGCGCTGCCTTCGCTGGCGGTGACCGGATTGCTGTTGTGGCTGCAGTCAGCCATGACGCCGAAGAGTTTTACGCCGTCGATCCTTTCAGCCTCTGCCTACCGCCTGACACAGCCGTTTGTGTGGCTGCGCTACTTTGGCGCGCTGTTCCTGCCGCTGCACCTAAATGCCGATACCGATCTAAATGCATTCAGCGGATTGAATGCGGAAGCCTGCGCGGGGATTCTGTTTGTCATGGCGCTGGCGGTGGCGATCTTCTACACAGCGCGGCGGCGAGAGATGTATCCGATAGCGTATGGGCTGCTGTGGTTCATAATCACGCAGCTACCAACTTCGTTTTATCCGCTATCTGAAGTAGAGAACGACCACCGCATGTTCTTCTCCTTTGTAGGGTTGATACTGGCGATAATTTGGAGTGGCGCTCTACTGGTGCAGCGATGGGTGACAGCCGAGCAGCGGGTGGGTTTGCAACCCCTGGCGGTGGTGCTGGCGGTAATGGTGCTGGGTGGATATGCGTATGGAACGCACCGTCGCAACGAGGCCTGGAAAGACGAGGAATCATTGTGGTTGGACGATGTGCAGAAGAGTCCGCACAATGGGCGCGGGCTGATGAACTATGCGCTGACGCAATTGGACAAAGGGAACTATCCGGTGGCGCTGGCGTATTTTGAGAATGCGCTGAATTACACCCCGAATTATCCGACGCTGGAGATCAACCTGGGCGTGGTGAATGCGGCGATGGCCGACCAAGGTGATGCGGTGCGCAGCGTGGAGGCGGAGCGGCACTTTGTGCGCGCGACTGAGCTGGCTCCAGAAGAAGACACGACCCATGCGTTCTACGGTCGCTGGCTAATAAGCGAGGGTCGCGAGCAGGAGGCGATCGGACAACTGCAAACGGCGATCACGCTGAGCCCAGCAAGGATGTTTCAGCGTGAGGAGTTGGTCGAGGCGTATGAGCTGATGGGGCAGGTGGATGCAGCACGGCAGGCAGCGGCAGAGGCGCTGGCGATCGATCCTACGGATGGAAATATTCAAGCATCGCTTTTGGCACAGGGCACACAGAGCGCAGCGTACTGGGTGAATTTGTCTCTGACGCAGTACAACCAGCGACTATATAAGGATTCAATCGATTCGGCACGGCGCGCGCTGGAGCTGAACCCGAAGATGGCCGAGGCGTGGAACAATATTGGCTCGGGCGAGGCGGGATTGCTGCAATGGGACGAGGCGATCCAAGCCGAACAGGAAGCACTGCGGCTGAATCCGCAACTGCAGATCGCACGAAATAACCTGGCAGCGTATTCGCAGATGAAGGTATCGGTGGGAACGAGACCAGCTGCGGGCGCGAAGAGTGCAACCGACTATATTAATGAATCGCTTGCACTGAATAGAGCGGGCAAGTATGCAGAGAGCCTGGCAGCAGCGCGACAGGCTGTGCGGCTGGACCCGAAGTCAGCGGCGGCATGGAATAACATTGCCGCGGCCGACGAAGCATTGAACCGCTGGGACGATGCTATTGACGCAGCGCAGCACGCGCTGGCACTGCAACCTGACTTTCAACTGGCGCGCAATAACCTGACGTGGTCGCAGCAGCAAAAGGCCCTTGCGAAGAAGTAAGCCTAAGTGACCGACGCCTGCTGCGATGATGCGAGACAGAAAAGGTGCAACAGCACAAGATAGATGCTCAAGGAGTCGCGGATGGGATCAAAGTGCGACGAACTATTGCCATCGATGTAGATAGTCTGGATGGGAACTTCAAGCGGCTTGTTGCCTTTGCGACAGATGTGCGCCAGCACGCTCATCTCATACTCGTAGCGCTCGCCTTTAAGCAGCAAGAGCACAGGCAGCATGGCGCGCGGAAAAGCACGCAGGCCGGTCTGAGTGTCCGCGAGCCTGGTGCCGGTGACAAAGGCGAAGATGTGTCGCGTTAGCCGGTTGCCAACACGGTTGCGGAACGGGACATCCTTCACAAAGCAGCGGGAGCCAAGAACAGCTTTTCCGGTTGCGTGCAGAGCGGCCTGGGCGACGCGCGCGATATCCGTGGGCGTGTGTTGTCCATCTGCATCAGCAGTGACCAGAACATCGAAGCGCGGTAACTCGGCGAGAAAATAATTAATGCCGTTTTTGAGCGCACGGCCTTTGCCGAGGTTAATGGCGTGGCGAAGAATATGAACGCGACCGAGGGGTTCGAGTTCCACGAAGATTGCGGCGGAGGCAGATGAGCTGCCGTCGTTCACAACGATAACGGCACCGAAACCGTGCTCGAGCAGCGATGCGATCAGAGGGATGAGAGTGGGACCGGGATCGCACGCGGGAACCAGAACGGCGGCATGGTCAAGCGGCCCAGGCGAGTGCGCTACGGCAGAGTGCAATGAGGAAAGTGGGGTAACCGATAAAGACATATCAATCAGAATGCTGGACTAATCCCTACGAGAGTCCCGGCAACTGCACTTTCAGGTAAGCATCAGGTTACTCGATTTTGCCGTCGGTGTTGCAGCATTGTTGAGGTCTTGCTGCGTGAGCGGAGGCTAAGTTTCAAAATGAAACCTGCGTCCTAATGGCAGGCAACAAAGGTGCCTTCAAGTCGTCTCTCAAAACGGCCTTGCAGGCGATGGCAATGGCAGCACCGAGCGATTTGACCGAGCCTGGTGGAAGCCAGCAAAGTGAGCTGCAAGCCAGTCGAACTCCCCAACTCATTGAATAAAAAGATCGAGCACCTCAATTAAATAGAGGCAAGGCAATGAATTGAGTCGACGGCAGGCCAGCCCAGCCCAAACCCAAGATGCCGACTGTATGCGTTCCTTTGAGAACTGCTAATACAGCTCAAGTGCAAGAAAAATTAGATACTTGTATCTGCTAAACACATCCGGATGAAGATTGGGTACGGTTGGATTAGTGGTAACGGGGTATTTCTGTGGTGACGATGTAGCACGAAAGTACCAGCTCTAAGGGGTTACCGTGCTAGAGCCTGACCTATTTTTAAGGTGGTAGCGTGCAGGTTGAGTGGTATCACAGGTCTATCTATCTATGAGCCCTATTAGCACGCCGCTGGTTGGCACTTACGATTACCGGGTTGTCGCAGTCTCGCTGCTGCTGGCGGTCATTACCTCCTATGCTGCGCTGGATATTGCCGGCCGGCTGTCGTGCGCTCGTGGGCTGGCGCGGCTGGCGTGGCTGGGCGGCGGCGCAATGGCGATGGGCATCGGCTTCTGGACATCGCAATTCATGGGCATGGCAGCCTACAACCTTCCAGTGGCGATGAGGTATTACTGGCCTTCAGTTGTGCTTTCAATGGTCGCGGGAATCCTGGCTTCGGCGGTAGGTCTGTTTACTGTGAGCCGGAAGACCCTGACGCTACGGTCAGCGATTTTTGGCAGCCTGCTCACGGGGAGTGGACTGGCAGCGCTGGAGTATCTCGGTGTGACATCCCGGAGACTGCCGGCACAAGCCGAATATTCACATGTGTGGATAGGCCTGTCGTTTGTTGCTGCCGTCGTTGCTTCCTTTGTGGTGATACGGTTGAGCTTCCGTCTGCGTGAGCAGACAACGCAATGGAGCCGCAAGAAGTCGAATTTTGCATTTTTGATTGGAACGGCTCTAGTGGTCCTGAACTACCTGAGTATGGTCTGTGTTACCTACCGACCGTCCGTAGAGTGGGACCATAGATCCGCAGTGAGCGTCACTGCTCTCACTCTTTCCGGCATTGTTGCCGATGCGCTGGGAATTCTGGTGCTGGTGGTGCTGATCTCGCTGGCGGACAGAAGCTTTTGGGAAGAGCGTCAACTGCTGGACGCATTCCTGGAATACATTCCTGACAAGGTCTATTTCAAGGATTTGGAGAGCCGCTTTGTGCGCATCAGCCGCTCCAAGGCCGACGCGTGGGGCCTTTCGCATCCGTCAGAGGCACTGAACAAAACTGACGCCGACACCTACACATCAGAGCATGCGGAGCGCGCACTGGCCGACGAGCAGCAAATTATTCGCAGCGGCGAGGGCATCCTGGAAAAAGAAGAGATGCAGACGTACCCGGACGGGCGCGTGACATGGACGACAACGAGCAAGATGCCACTGTATGACCGTCGCGGCCAAATCATTGGGACAATGGGCATATCCCACGACATTACCGACCGCAAGCTGGCGGAGCAGGAGCTGGCGATGAAGGTCGAAGAGCTGGCTCAGTCCAACGTGACACTGAACGAACTGGCAGAGGCAGCGAAAGCGGCAAGCCGCGCGAAGAGTGAATTCTTGGCGAACATGAGCCATGAGATTCGCACACCTCTGAACGGCATCCTGGGTATGACTGACCTAACCCTGGGTACGCGTTTGACTCATGAGCAGCGCGACAACCTGGAGACGGTGAAATTGTCGGCGGATTCCCTGCTGAGCGTAATCAACGACATTCTGGATTTCTCTAAGATCGAAGCAGCCAAGATTGAGCTGGAAGAGATCGATTTCGATCTGCGCGAGTGTGTGGAAGGATCGCTGAAGACCCTGGCTCTACGTGCGGACGAAAAAGGATTGGAGCTGTTGAGCGAGATTGCCCCGGGTGCACCACAGTATGTGACTGGAGATCCAGGACGCCTGCGGCAGGTGCTGATCAACCTTCTGGGAAATGCATTGAAGTTCACACCGAAGGGTGAAGTTGCGCTGAATGTGTCCACCGAGTGCCAGGAAGACAACAAGATTACCCTGCACTTCGTGGTATCGGATACGGGTGTGGGCATCGAACGCTCGAAACTGCAAGCTATCTTCGAGTCGTTCAATCAAGCTGACACATCGACGACACGAGTCTTTGGCGGAACAGGGCTTGGTCTGACGATATCCAAGAGCCTGATCGAGATGATGGGCGGAAACATCTGGGTGGAAAGCGAGGTGGGAGTTGGATCTCACTTCCACTTCACTGCGACATTCGGCTTTGGAGCCGATCGCGGCAGTGGTGTGCATAAGGCGTTGAACTCGACCGTTCTGGATGGCGTGAAAGTGCTGATCGTGGATGACAATCACACCAACCGGCGCATCCTGGAGGGCCTGGTGACGCAGTGGGGAATGAATCCAACTTCGGTCTCCGATGCAGAGTCAGCCCTTAATGAACTCTCAACCGCGCAGGAGATTGAAAAGCCATATCGCCTGATGCTGACGGACATGCACATGCCACACGTGGACGGCTTCACATTGGTGGAGCAAGTCACAGAGAGGCCGGCGATTTCGACGACGACGATCATGATGCTCAGCTCGGCAGGACAAGCAGGAGATGCAGCACGCTGTGAAGCGCTGGGAATTGCCGCATATATTATGAAGCCGGTGCGGCAATCTGAGTTGAGAGATGCGATTACCAGAGTGCTACAGTCGAGAGATCAGTCACAACCTGTCTCGTTGATTACACAAGAGAAGCTGCTGGAAACACGAAAGACAAGCAAGAGCTTGAACATCCTGCTGGCCGAAGACAACCCTGTGAACCAAAAGGTTGCGGTGCGGATGCTGGAAAACCGCGGGCACCGAGTAACCGTGGTAGGCAACGGTAAAGAAGCGACAGCCGCGATGGTGCGGCGACACTACGACCTGGTTCTGATGGACGTACAGATGCCGGAGATGGATGGACTGGAAGCTACGCGGCAGCTGCGCGACCGTGAGCTGAAGCAAGGCTCGATGTCTCGCCAGACTGTGGTTGCGATGACCGCCTTGGTGATGGAAGGCGACCGTGAAAGATGCCTGGCCGCAGGGATGGATGGATATCTCTCCAAACCGATACGTCAGCAGGAGCTGGATCATGTGCTTGACAGCTATGCAGCCGAAGCCAGAGAGTGTGAGGAAGTGAAAGAGCAGCACAAGGAGCCAAGGGCAGCGCATAAATCAGTACATGCAGATGAATTACTGGATCGCGTAGGCGGCGATCGTGGCCTGATTGCTGAACTGCTCGACCTGATGCGCTATGATTATCCGAAACAGCTGGAAACGATGCGCCGAGCAATTGCCAATGACGACGGTGAGGCCCTGCAACAGGTGGCCCATGCCATGAAGGGCGCGCTGGGAAATCTTGCGGCGACGACAGGTTCAGAAATTGCGGGTGAATTGGAATCCATTGGCAGGTCAGGGCATACAACGAATGCCCCAGCACGACTCGCAGAGCTGGAAGATGAGTTGCAGCTAGTGGTGAAACAGCTGGAAGGCTTGTGCCTGGAGACAGCGCAATGAAAATCCTGATAGCTGATGACGAGCCAGTATCGCGCAGATTGATCGAACGTACCCTGGAACG
>Ga0302325_10034622_pt1 | contig 10332 bp, 8 predicted proteins | sample Palsa_T0_2_FD_201948 | JGI IMG/M metagenome (GOLD analysis project Ga0302325, IMG submission 201948) | Peat permafrost microbial communities from Stordalen Mire near Abisko, Sweden - Palsa_T0_2 | ecosystem: Environmental > Terrestrial > Soil > Palsa > Peat permafrost | place: Sweden: Abisko...
GGGCGAAGTTGTAGAGAAACGCTGCCTTGAGGCGATATTCGGGCAGGTCATTGCTCACGGCCGCGGGTGCGAACGCTATGAGCGCCAGGCCAAGGCACCATGACGGCAGGCGGGTGCTACGTGGCATGGCGATGGTCCACGGCTGGCGGCCGGTTCAGCGAAATTAGCCAGCGGGCGGCTACTTGCTGGGAGTGCCGCGAGGTGAGCTCTAGTTGGAGCAGCTGCTCGAGGGGCATGTCGAGCAATTGATTCAGCGTAAAGGAGTTGGCGGTTCCTGGAAGAGCCAATACCAGAGTAAGAGTGTATGCAAGCAGAAGCTTGCGCCGCGACCGCGGCGTTACGGTCCGGCATTTGGCGCGAAGCGATTGGAGTGACACAGTTCAACGCGCGTAGTGCAGGTCGAGGCGGACGCTGCGGCCGTCCTGCTCGAGTGAGTTCTGCCAGTGGTTACCAGAGGCGGGTTGTGCATAGTGCTTGTCAAATAGATTGCCAACCCCCAGGGATACTTCGAGTCCGTGGGCGAGCGACTCCGTGCTCAAAAATAGGTTTGACAGGGTGTAGCCTCCGAGGGGCGAGCCATTCAGGTCCAAGCGCGAGCTGTCATAGCGCAGTTCATAGCCCAAGCGCACGCCGTCGACCGGCAGCGGACTTGAGAAATTGAGCTTGCCCAGAATCTTGGGCGAGTTCGCCACCTCACCGCCGCTGCGGTAGCTGGCATGTTGGATGGACACGCTGTCGCGCAGGCGGGCACCGGAATCCCACGTCTTGTCCGTCGAGAGCTCGATTCCACGCGTGTCCACTGGCTGCGTGTTTTGGTATTGCTCCGTAATGGCGTTCTCCAAGATGAGGTCGTGAAGAGTCCATTGGTAGACTGAGGCGCGCAGTGTCAGGTCTCGCCCGACCCGGTGATCCACGTCGAATTCGAGCGTGTCGATGGTCTCATCGCCGAGCTGCAGCGAGGGAGCATCCGGCTCAAATCTGGCAAGGTCCTCGAAGGAGTTTGGGGCGCGATGTGCAATGCCATAGAGCGCCTTGGCCGTGGTGTCGGGGGTAGCCTGCCAGATGAGCGCTAAGCGCGGGCTCAGCGCCGTTCCGGTTTTTTCGTTGCGATCTACCCTGAACCCGAGTGTTGCTGCAAGCGTGTTCAATACGTGCCATTCGTCCTGGCCATAAAGGCCCACTCGATAACCTGACCCCGGGACGTAGACATTAAGCGCAGGCTGCGAAGGAACGATCTGCGACTGGTCGGTGTTATAGTTATCCTGAGCCTCCAGGCCCAGCATCAAAATGTGAGCGGCCACCGCAGTCGACACAAGACGTGCTTCGATGCCTACCAAGTCGGGCGTGGAAGGATAGGTATACATGGTCCCGCCGAAGCTTAGGTGCTCATTCGAGATATCATTGCCTGTGAACACGCGTGCGGACGCGTGCAGAGTGTCGCCGGCAAAATTATCCCGGTACTGCAGCTGCGTGAGGGCGTAACCGGTCTCCTGATACTGATCAGGCACGAGTGGGTCGGAGAGGTACGTCGCGGTCGGATCGTCCTTATGCTCAAAACCGTAGACGACTTCGAACGACCACGGTCCGCGTGCGATGCTTCCGAAGAATTGCTTGGTGCGATCACCATCAAGTCCCCACGCAATTCCCGACTTTCCGGAGGCGCCGTAGTCGAAAAAGAGGTTCTGACCCTCAGCGTTCATGCCGCTCACGGACATCAGTACGTCGACATTGTTATCGAGACGTGCCCCCCAGCTGGCGCGGCCCTCGATGAGTGCCTGCGGCTGTTGATAGCCCACCGCAGCTTCCGCACCGTTCACCTGCGCACCCGTGCGCGTGACGATATTGACGACGGCAAACATGGCGTTCTGGCCGTATACCGCGCCGCCCGGTCCGGGAATGAACTCAATGCGCTCGATCAGATCCATATCGATGGGGAGCTCCCTACCGAACGGTCCCGAGTCAAAGATTGGGTCATTGACGCGATTTCCGTTGATCGTAACCAGCACACGAGTGTCGTAGTCTCCCGGCAGGCCGAAGCCCCTTACGCCGAGATAGGTGAACTGACGATCGTAGGTGACATACACGCCAGGCAGACTGGCCAATGCTTGATCGAGAGTGCGCCAGCCAAAGGCCCTGATTTCCTGCCGTGTGATCACGCTGACGGCGGCGCCAATTTGCGATTGCTTTTGCTCGTATTTTGACGCCCCGACGACGCCGATCTGCAGCAGCTGCTCAAGACTCATGTCCGTCACGTCCGCCGCCGTCGCTTCGTGGAGGGCCACCATGCCCGCCAGACATAGCACTAACCTGCGATGCCGAGAGATTTGCCCGAGCTGCCGAACCAATGGCATCAAAGGAGACAGCCTCGGGTGCCAGCGTCAGTGACTATTGCCGTTCCCATTTTTGTGAGCAAATGTTGTGTTACAGCGCCTGCCATCGGTGTAATTTCTCAAGTATTGCCACCGCATTGCGGCTCCATTCAGTGCCGGAAACCATGGTGGTCACCAGGGCGCAGGCGCACGGCAGGTAGAGCGGGGTTATATAGCTCGACGCAAACCCACGCCTGTCGGGTGTATTGGTGCTAGCCAGGTTTGATCAAACTGGCTTCCCGCGCCGACAACGGTGCGGTAGCAGACATAGAGCAGCGCTCATTCGCGAGAATGAGATTCACGTCACATGTTGTCGCGGCTCACTGTACACACGGAGAGGCCAAACGGGTGGCGAGCCCGCGTAACGACTCAAACGCAGCAAACCGCCGCGCCCGGACAGCAGACATGTGCGAAGGGCAGAACGCCACCAGTAACTTTCATGTGATCACGCACGAGCACATGAAGCGCATAAAGAACAACGCAATCGTTTGCAACATCGGCCATTTCGACGATGAAATCGACTGTGCCTCGCTTCAGCAATACACGTGGGAGAGCATCAAACCGCAGGTCGATCACATTATCTTCCCGGATAGCAAGCGCATCATCTTCCTGGCCGAGCGCCGGTTCGTGAATTTAGCGTGTGGCACCGCTCACCCAAGCTACGTCATGAGCTCATCGTTTGCCAATCAGACTTGGCGCAGATTGAACGATTTACGGATACCGCAAATTATCCCGTCGGCTTATATGTGCTGCCAAAGCGCCTGGTCGAAAAAGTGGCGCGTTTGCAGTTGAGGAAACTCCGCGCCGAACTTACGATCCTCACCGACCTTCAGGCTCGTTATATCGGTGTCGAGCCGGACGGCCCGTACAAGATCGATCAGTACCGCTACTGATTTTGGCTCCGCGTCCATTACGCCGAAATAGGTTGCCCCGTGGAAGTTCCGATCTGTTGTCCGGATTAACCCATAGGGCGAGCGCCGCCCGTACAATTCGTTTCGAACAGCCTTTTGAAATGAATTTTGAGTATTTAACACAAAATAATACACTGGTTGCGAAACTACGACGACATTCCTCGCTCAGGTATCCGTCCAAGACAGCGAGAATATGATGAAAAAACATCAGGTAAATCAGTAGAGTGCTGATAAGATTGCGGCCGCCACACGGAGCTTGTACGCGCTTCTGACCCATCGTGAGCGCTGACGAGATTCTGAAAGGCAATCGCGAGCACCAACAATTACGCGGCTGATGCATCTCGGGGTCGCGTATGCCGTCAGAGTTTCCTTTACGATGGATTAGCGATATTAGTTAAGTCGATGCACGTTGCCTTTTGGATCGTCAACCCTAGATACGGCGCACATGAAAAACATCGGCCTTGTTGCCCTCATTCTCTCCTTGGTTGCGCTGGGCTTTCCCTCGAACGCGCAGCAGCCGGCGCTCAAAGCTCAAATACATGGATTAATGAATCGGGGCCGTCTGGCCGTCGATAAACCGGATCAGCCTCCCAATAATTCGCTTGATGAGATTGAGGCCTTGCCTTCCGGTATCTTCGACGGCGTGACCATTAACCTAAAATGGGTACAGTTACAGCCAACTCCTGACCGGCTGGATACCGCGTCGCTTGATTCTGCGTTGGCGGAGGTCAGGTCTTACAACCGGCAGCACTCGCAAACGCCGCTCGCGGTTAAATTGCGGATTTGGCAGGGTGCCGATTCGCCGGATTGGGTAAAGAATCTGGGTGCTCCGGCCGTTGCCATCGTGCACAAAGACAGAGCAATCACCATTGGCCGATTCTGGAGCCCGGAATATCGGCAAGCGTGGCGGGCATTTCAATTGAAGTTGTCGGAGAAATACGACGCCGAGCCGCTGATTCGAGAAGTCACGAACACTTCCTGTTCCTCAGTGACCGACGAACCCTTTGTCATGAACGTGAGCAATAAAAAGGAAAAGGAAATCGAAGCCGTCGAGCATCTGATGAAAGCTGGATTTACCGACGCAGCCTACCGCGATTGCCTCATGCAATCCGCGAACGACTACACCGGCTGGCGAACCACCTCGATCGATTTTCCGGTTGGAGGCTACCGGCGAATCGACAATGGCAAGGCTGAGCATGACAGACGAGTCGACTTTGAAGTGATGTCGGCTTTTCGCCAGGCGTTAGGCGCGCGGGCGATCCTCAGTAATCATGCCTTGGCGAGTAAAGAACAAAGTTTGGGTCCACGCGGCATCGGCGAGACTGCAGATCTCATCAAGCAATTGGGGCCGCCGATCGAGTTTCAAACGGCAAATCCGAAGGCGGAATGGTTGCAAGGAGGCGCGCTGGATTGGGATTCGACGATACGTTACGGTATTTTTCTCGGAGCCAGTGCCATTGAACTTTGGGACGAGTCGAAGAAGGATCGAGGCTTTTTGGACATCGCGCCGGAAAAGTTACGAGAATGGTCGGCGGCGCTGAAACAAAACTCGCGCCAGTAGAAATGATCTGATCCAGCCGCCATTAGCAACGAAAGCGGGCGCCATCTCGCCACCCGAAAAATCAAGCGTGACGACCGCAGTTCGAAATAGCGGCGGCTCGAAATGCCGTGAGATTAAGAACAAGTTCAACATCCCGCGCTCTGGTAACATCATATGCGCCAAGAAGAATCAGGGGAGACTGTCGTGACCAAATCACGCAGGACCAGACCGGTCCGCGCGCTACTGCTTTCGAGTACGGCGATGACGCTCGTCGCCATGACGGTATCGGTGCAGGCTCAGGAACAGGTGACCGCGCAGGCAGAGCCACTCGAAACCATCACCGTGACCGGTTCATTGATCAAGCGCGCAGACTTTGATACCCCGAGCCCGCTGCAGGTCTTGACCGCCGAGGATCTGAAGGAAACCGGCTATACGTCGGTCTCGGAGGTGCTGCGCGGTCTTTCGGCGAATGGGCAGGGCACGCTGACCCAGACCAACCCCTTCTCATTTGCCGGGGGCGGCTCGGGCGTCGCGCTGCGAGGTCTGACAGTCGGCGCCACGCTGACCCTGGTCGATGGCGAGCGAATGGTCGCCTATCCGCTGACGGACGATGGACAGCGCAGCTTCGTCGACGTGAACTCCATTCCCTTCAGCGTAGTGGAACGCATCGAAGTGTTGAAGGACGGGGCTTCAGCCGAGTACGGATCGGATGCGATCGCCGGCGTGGTAAACGTCATTCTGAAGAAATCGTATACCGGCTTTGAGTTCAATGCCGAAGGCGGCGAGACCGGCAGGCATGACGGCGCGACCGAGCACTTGAATGCGATTGCCGGCATCGGCAATCTCGACTCTGACGGCTATAACGCCTACCTGTCGGTCGAATGGCGTCATCAGGATGAAATCTACCTGAGCAACCGTCAAGGACTGTGGACTAACCTCAACTGGATACCCTTTGGTGGTGCAAATCTCACACCCGGTTCAGGCACCGCGTTCACCAACCAGGTGGTGACGTTCCCTTCCACACTGACGGGCTACCTCATCAATCCGAATACGCAGGTGCTCGATGGCTCGGAGGTTTTTCTCCATAACGCCTGCAATAACACGGCGCTGCTTTCTGATGAGTGCACCTACATCGACAAGAAACTGGAGGTGCAGCCGCAGACGGGCAACTTGAATATCCTCGGACGGCTGACCAAGATGCTCGACGGCGGCTGGCAGACCATGTTCACGGGCTCGCTGTTTCGCAGCGAGGCCGAGCAGATCGGCGGCCACTCGGTCTTGAACCCAGATACCTCGCCCAACGTTGCGCTGGAGCCAGGGGGAGTCCCGACGGTCGTCAATGCGTCCTTGTTCCCCATCACTGTGCCAGCCAATTACCCCGGCAACACCTTCGGCCAGCCTGCGCCATTGGTGTACAACTTCCCCGAGCTTGGGCAGGCCGTCACACAGTTCGTAACCGACACCTACCGGCTGTTCGGGGATCTTAGGGGCACGCTGGCGGGTTGGGACGTGGACGCAACCGCCGGCGCGATGTACGCCGCCACCACGCAGAAGACTTCGTCGGAACTCAACTACGTAGCATTGCAGAATGCCTTGAACAACGGCTACATCCTCGGCAGCCCCAATGGCGCTTCGTTGTTCGCGCCCATCGAGGAGGTCAAAGATACCAATAGCCTGCAGGACATCGACCTGCGCGGTACGCGCGCCCTGGCGCAACTGCCTGGCGGTCCGCTGTCGCTGGGCGCGGGCTTGGGATACTACCACCGCTATTTGTATGGGCTTGCGCCACCGAGCGTCGCTGACGGCGCCCAGTCCGGCAACCTGGCTTATGCGCTCGGCTCACAGACCAACTACGCGAGCTTCGCGGAACTCGTCGCGCCGGTCTTCAAGCCACTCGAGCTTGATGGCGCCTTGCGCTGGGATCACTACAACACTTACGGGAGCTCCGTGACACCGAAGTTCGGCGTCAAGTACACCCCATTCACGCAACTCTCGTTCCGCGGCACCTATGGCCAGGGCTTTCGCGCCCCCAATCCAGCCGAGGCCGGCACAGCCGGTAATTTTTTCGGATCTGGAGTATTTCCCGACCCGGTGCTGTGCAAGGAGAATGCACAAGGGCAGCAGCTGCCGGGCTCGTTTCCAACCACCTGCAATCTCGCCCCCACCGGCCTGCAGGTCACCAACCCCAATCTGAAGCCCGAGAAATCGGACAACTACACTTTGGGCGTCATCATGACACCGGTCGAGCAACTCAAGGTGTCGCTGGATTATTGGGACATCAAGATCAAGCAGGACATCGTCTCGGCGAGCGAGCTGGTGGATCTCGGCGTGCCGACCCAGAGCCTGCAGTTCCAGATCGTACGCGGTCCACCGGTCATCCTGCCGCAGGTCCAAGCTAATGGCTCGCTCGCGAATGCGACAACGCCCGTCGGGCTCATCATCTTTCAGGAGTTCCCGTACGTAAATTCGACGCAGACCGAGGTCAACGGGGTCGATCTCGATCTGGAGAGCCACGTGGCTATCGGCGCTGCAGGCAAGCTGAGTGCGACCTTGAACTACTCGCATATGCTCCATTACGACCTGACCGCGCCCAATGGCATCAGCACCGATCTTGCGGGTACGCACGGGCCCAGTGGGATCTCCGGCGATACGGGCAATCCCAAGGATCGCGGAGTTCTTACTTTGGGATGGGACCGTGGTCCGTTCGAGTTGACCAGCACCGTCAATTACATCAGCTCCTTCAACCTCACTGATCCGTCGATCGGGCTCGATACCTGCAGCGAGTCCGTGCAGAATTCTGGCAAATGGGTCAATAACTACGAAGGCCCTTCACAATACTGCCGAGTCGAGCACTTCATCGATGTGGATATGTACGCCGAATACACGTTCAGTGATCACCTGCGTGTGCACAGCAGTGTGCTCAACCTGTTTGACAAGCCGCCGCCGCTTGATTTGCAGACCTATGGCAGCGCCGGAAACTACTCCAACGCCTTTCACGACGCCGGCGCAATCGGCCGGTTTTTCAGCGTCGGGGTGACCTATACGTTATGACGGCTCGCGCGGGGCTCGATTGACGTTTGCGCCATACCTCGACCGTGACTTGAGCGACGCGGTATCGCGGCTGCTGAGGGCGGCCGAATATTGATTGCAATCTGTCCTTACAAGGGATTTTCCACCGCACGAGGATAACCATGAAAGTCGATGGCAGTTGCCACTGCGGTGAGATTACCTTTGAAGCCGAAATCGACCCCGGCGCAGTGCGGGTCTGTCACTGCACGGACTGCCAGGTACTCACGGGCTCCGCCTATCGAGTCAACGTACAAACGTCCGCAAGCAGTTTCGTTCTGCGATCCGGGACTCCCAAGATCTACATCAAAACGGCCGAAAGCGGCAACAAACGCGCCCACGCCTTCTGCTCCAATTGCGGCTCACCGATATACGCGACCGATCCCTATGAACCACGGGCGTACGGCATCCGTGTCGGCACCTTGCAGCAACGCACCGAGTTGCGGCCAACGCAGCAAATCTGGTATCGCTCGGCACTTCCCTGGGTCAGCGACCTTCGTGAGGTTCCGCACACCGATCGACAGTGACTGCGATCGAAATTTGCACCGATCGCGATGGTCCATTTTCCATGGCACAATGCGCACCAAAGAAAGTCAGATTTCGCCTCGCCGCAAGCGCTCGCGTACATCGTTGTGCCCGACTGACAACGCCACATCAGGTGGCGGTCGTTCGCAAGGCTTGGCATTGACCGACAGAATGAAGGCTTCCGCAAAATCGGCCGCCGGCAAATAGAAGTAAAGAGTGATCAAATCCTGCACGGCAAGGGTGTCCGTAAGCATTGCCATGTCGGTTGGGGCACGTGCGGTATGAAATACTTTTTCGAACTTCTTGTGAATTCGCTGGGCGTCTCCCGCTGCGACTTGCGCAGAAGATAGTTGAATACGGTACCAGTACATTGATCTCTCCGCGCGCTACCCAGCAGCGCCGCGCAACGCGTTCCGAACGGGCGCGGGGATGGATAGATGGCGCAATTGTACCGCCCGACGGACCCAGGTAGGAAGAGCGCATAGACGTTCCAGCTACGGCCGCTTTGAGTTGAGGAATATGCGGAACATGCGTTTCGTGGGCGCCGCAGAGATCAGGCGAGTTTTGAGCTTTTCCACGCTTGTGGCGGCATTAGAGTCGGGGCATCAGCGGCGGAAAATCGAAATTCAGGACGCGAAGCTCGGCAGCGAACAGCAGCAATACTTCGTCCGGCACGCAGTCGACCGCGGTCGGCTCATGCTAAGCAAGCTAATTACCAGCTTTCCTGCAAATCTGACCGCGGGCAATCTGCCCGCTGTGCAAGCTGTCTGTATCCTCTTCGACGGCGCGAATGGGTGCCCGATTGCGGTGCTCGACGGCACAGAGATCACTTACTGGCGAACTGCTGCAGATTCTGCTCTGGGTGCGAAGATTCTTGCGCCCGTCGATCCCGCGACCTTGCTCGTTGTCGGAGCGGGTGAAATTTCGACCTGGCTCGTACGCGCGCACCAGGCGGTCCGACCATCGCTGCGACGCATTGTCATTTGGAACCGCAGCCACGAGCGTGCAATCCGCGTGGCGAGCTTTTTGACTCAGCAAGGAATTGCGGCCGAGGCGACTTTGGATCTTGCTGGTGCGACGCGCTCGGCGGACATCATTTGCAGTTGCACGCGGTCCCATGTACCCCTCATTTTGGGTTGCAATTTACAGCCCGGCACGCACCTCGATCTCGTCGGTAGCTATACGCCTGAAACCCGTGAAGCTGATGATGAGGCCGCGCGTCGAGCCTTGGTCTTTGTCGATCGACGCGAATCTGCTTTTGCGGGGGTAGGCGACATTCTAATGCCGATCGCCAGCGGCGCGATCGCCGAAGCAGACGTGCTCGGCGATCTCTACGATCTTATTGGCGGCTTGATTCCCGGTCGGCGATCGCCGTCCGACATTACATTTTTTAAGAATGCGGGCGGTGCCCATCTTGATCTGATGACTGCGGAGCTCGTCATTCAACAAACCGAGGGATAGCAAATTCAGCAAAACGGCGACGATGACTGGCGGATGGCGATCGGGAACAGCGAAGCACTGAGCCCATCATCAATAGGTGCTGACCGTGGATCGGAGCGTCGACTGAGCATGCAGGGCTTCTGGCTTCAGGAGATCCCTCTTCAGCGAATGCATATCGATGACGAATCGGTATCTGACGTCGTTCTTTAAAAGCCTGGCGTACGCCTCATTGACAGCTTGGATCGGCACGATCTCCACATCGCTGACAATGTTGTGCTGCGCGCAGAAATCGATCATCTCTTGCGTTTCAGCCATGCCGCCGATCGCAGAGCCCGTCACACTGCGGCGGCCGGTGATCAGGTTGAATCCCTGCAGTGGAGGTTCGAGCGCAGTCAGCGCGCCGACCAGCACCATAGACCGGTCTCGCTTCAGCAACGCTACGTAGGGATTGAGGTCGTGGCCGACAGGAATGGTATCGAGC
>Ga0302325_10034623_pt1 | contig 10332 bp, 6 predicted proteins | sample Palsa_T0_2_FD_201948 | JGI IMG/M metagenome (GOLD analysis project Ga0302325, IMG submission 201948) | Peat permafrost microbial communities from Stordalen Mire near Abisko, Sweden - Palsa_T0_2 | ecosystem: Environmental > Terrestrial > Soil > Palsa > Peat permafrost | place: Sweden: Abisko...
GCTTCGGAGCGGGACGACGGCACGGGGTACACCGTCGACGAGATCGCGGACGGCATCGTGGCCAAGCTCGTCCGCCGGCACCCGCACGTGTTCGCCGACGTGGCCGTCTCCGGTGCCGACGAGGTCACGCAGAACTGGGACGCGATCAAGAAGGCGGAGCGGGCCGAGAAGGCCGCGCCGGGCGACGCGGCCGCCTCGGCTCTGGACGGAGTGCCGTTCGGCCAGCCCGCCCTGGCCCTGGCCGCCCAACTGCAGCGCCGGGCCGCCCGGGCCGCCATCCCGCCGGAACTGGCTCACGCCGGGCCCGACGGCGGTGATCCGGGCACCGAGCTGGGGGACCGGCTGTTCGGCCTGGTCGCCGCCGCCCGGGCCGAAGGCCTCGACCCGGAGGCGGAGCTGCGCGCGGCCGCCCGGCGCTACACCGAACGGGTTCGGGCCTGGGAACAGGCCCGAACCGGCGGCCGGTGAGCCAAACCGCCGGGCCAGGACGCGGCGGGTAAGTGGGGTAAACCTGCGGCGAGTGCTGTGCGTCACCTACGTAAAGGCGTCATTTCCATCCGTAACGGTTGGATAGGGCAGGCGCCGGCTGACGGGTGATGAAGCCGATGCGGGCGTTGCGCAGGACCGGGGCCACGCTGGCCCTTCTGTTCGCGGCGGTATTCGCCGCGCTGGCGGGTGGCGGCCTGGCCGGGGCCGCTACGGTTTCCGGGCCGTCCGCGAACCCGGCGCCCGCTGCAGCCCCGGCCAGTACCGCGGGCCCGGCCAGTACCGCGGCCCCGGCTGGCGCTGCGCCGGCGTCCACGGCACCGGCAACAACGTCGGCTGCCACCGGGACTGCCCCGGCGGCTGGCGCGGTCTCGCCGACTGTCGTCACGTTCGCCTGGGGTGGCGGTAACGCCAGCCAGATGGCCAGCCTGGACCTGTTCGCGCGGTACGGCATGCACGCCACCTACTACATCCCCTCGGGTTTGGTGTGCTTCCCCAGCAAGACCATGAACTGTGCCACGTCCCAGTACCTGACCCTGGCGGACGCCCGGAAGATCGCGGCCGCCGGGAACGAGATCGGCGGCCTGACCGTCTCGCACATCTCGCTGGACACCAGCGTGCCCACCGCTGAGGCCCAGCGCGAGATCTGTGACGACCGGGTCAACCTGCTCCATTGGGGCTTCCCCGTCACCGACTTCGCCTACCCGTTCACGGTGGCCCAGCCGCGCATCGAGTCGCTGGTCAGCCGCTGTGGCTACAACAGCGGGCTGGGAGCCGGCCAGGTCGCGGCGGCGGGAGCATGCCTAAAATGCGGCGTATACGCGGAGACCGTTCCGCCGCGCAATCCCTTCCTGATCCGGGCGCCCATCGAGGTGAACGCGTCGGCGGTGCACTGGACGCCAGCCACGTTCGAGTCGATCGTGCAGACGGCACAGCACCACGGCGGAGGCTGGATCGTCTTCCTGATCCACGACATCTGCCCGGCGTATTGCACCTACGGCATTACCAGTACGCAGCTCACCCAGGTACTGTCCTGGATTCATGGCCAGCTCGGTTCTGGGCTGAAGGTCGAGACGGTGCACCAGGTCATCGGGGGCGCGGTGAAACCCGCCGTGGCAGGGCCGACCCCGGCCCCGATCGGCCGTACCGGGGTAGCCAATGCTGACCTCGCGGCTGCCGCCGGCAGCTATCCCGCGTGTTTCCAGCCCGCCCAGTACGGCGACAACCGGGCCAGTTTCAGCTATCACCCGAACGGCGGTCCGGGCGGCTCCGCGACCGAGACGGTCAGCTTGACCGGCGCGCAATCGGGTGACGCGAAGCTTCTGCAGGAAACGGATCTGGGACAGTGCGCGCCGCCGGTCACGGCCGGCCGCAGCTATGCCGTCGGGGCCTGGTACAAATCGACGACGCCGACGGAGTTTGACCTGTACTACCGGAATCAGATCGGGGTCTGGTCCTACTGGACCACCGGCGCCGGCTTCCCGGCCTCAGCGACCTGGAAACACGTATCCTGGACGACCCCGGCCGCACCGCCCGGCGCGACCGCGATCAGCTTCGGCCTGGCCGTCGGTCACGTCGGGCAGGTCACGACGACCGGCTACAGTCTGGCCGCGGCTCCCCCGGATCACGTGAAGACGCTTACCTTCGTCGTGATCGGACTACTGATCAGCGCCCCGTTCATCGGCTGGAGGCTTTGGCGGCCCAGGCCTGCTGGCGCGTCCAGGCGTAACGCTTCCGGCCAGCCCGGCGGAGCCGAAGGGCAGCCGGGCGCCCGCCAGCCTGCCGGACTCGCCGGTCACGGCGCTGCGGGGCGGCGATGGATGGACGGTCCGCCCGCGCATCAGGTCGTCGTGGGGCCGGAAACTGACGCGGCGGCCAGGGCTGATCCTGGCTCCCGGACCGTCCCACCGTCCCAGACGCCGACAGATCCAGAAGCCCGGCCCCCCACTTGATTCACGGCCGCGGGTGATCCAGGGCCGCGGGTGATCCAGGCCGCGGGTGATCCAGGGCCGCGGGTGATCCAGGGCCGACACCGCACCAGCCTGCGCACCCGCCCCGCACGGGCCAGCGAATGAGGTAGCGAGAACCGTCCAAATGTGGGAGCCGTATCAGGCCCCCCGGTACCTAGGGTTTCGCCGGTATCGAAGGCGAAGGGGGCCGAGAACGTGGCGAACGGGACCAGAAGAGACGGGCCGTCGGCGTGCGCGGGGGACCTCGCCGCTGGCGCCCTCCCCGTCACCCTGCCGCCGGGCGGGATGCCCGCCATCGCGATGTTCCACTCGGTGAGCCCGTACGACGACGATCCCTACCTCGTGACTGTCACCCCGGACCGGTTCGACCGGCAAATGCGCTGGCTGCGCCGCAGGGGTCTGCGCGGGGTCGCGGTGGGCGAACTGATGGTGGCGTGCCGGGCCGGGGCGGGGGGCGGGCTGATTGGCCTCACCTTCGACGATGGTTACGCCGACTTCGTCGACTACGCCCTGCCGGTACTGGCGCGGTACGGCTTCGGGGCCACCGTGTTCCCCATCGCCGGCCGGCTGGGCGGCCTGAACGACTGGGACGTCCTCGGGCCGCGCAAGCCGCTGATGTCGGCTGATCAGGTCCGGAAGGCGGCGGACGCGGGAATCGAGATCGGCTCGCACGGCTTGCGGCATGTATCCCTGCCCGGCCTGGCCGAGGCGGGACTGGCCGCGGAAGCCACGGAAAGCCGCGCGATCCTGACGGAGACGATCGACCGGGACGTCACGGGGTTCTGCTACCCCTACGGGCACATCGACGCGTCGTCGGTTGCCGCGGTCCAGCAGGCCGGCTACGCCTACGGCTGCGCCATCTGGCGCTCGGCCAGAACCGGCCCGCACGCGCTGCCCCGGGTCTACGTCGGAGACGCCGACGGCTCACTGCGGCTGTGGGCCAAGGGCGCCCGGCACTGGCTGGCCTGGGATTACCGGGGCCCGGGAGCGGACCGCCTGGGCCGGATCACCGCTTCGGGCGGGAACGACCGCTCAGGCAATACCCAATCCGGCATACAGCAGTTGGCGTAATCAAGTTACCCACATTGACGGAACAGCGCCTTCCGGGCATTTGGCACAGTTAACCCGTTCGCTACAAATCGGGAAGATCCGACCCAAATCTGTGCAAACCCATGAGGGGCCTGCCGCCGTGCCTGAAAGCCAGTTTTCGCTTGCCGTCAACGGCCGCGAGTATCAGCTGCACCACAAGCTTGCACTTTTCCAGGGGGGAGCGGGCTCACCGGGCGGAGACGCCACCCGGCCTGCCACGTGGTCGGCCGCGATTGTGGGCCTCGGTTACGTGGGGCTGCCGACCGCCCTGGCGCTGCACGGGCGCTGCCCCCGGATCATCGGTATGGACGTCAGCGAGGACCGGCTGGCGGTGATCGCCGCTCGCGAAGCGGACCTGGCCGACACCGACCGGCCGCGTCTCGAAGCTGCCCTGGCGGACGGGTCGCTGGAGCTGACCAGCAAGGCGGCCGCGATCGGCGAGGCCGATGCGGTCATCATCTGCGTGCCCACGCCGGTCGACGGTGAGCACCAGCCTGATCTGACCGCGTTGCGCGGGGCGTGTGCCGCCGTCGTTGAGCAGACCCGGCCCGGGCAGACGATCATCCTGACCTCCACCACCTACGTCGGCACGACGCGGGAACTGCTCACGGAGCCGCTGGCGGCCAGGGGCCTGCGGGCCGGCACCGACGTGTTCGTGGCCTTCAGCCCCGAGCGCATCGACCCCGGCAACCCCGATCATCTTCAGCGGAATACCCCCCGGGTGGTCGGGGGCGCCACTAGCATGTGCGCGGACCGTGCCGCCTGGGTCATCAGCCAGCTCACCGACGTCGTGTACCTGGTCAGCTCCGCGGACGCCGCCGAGGCGACGAAGCTGTACGAGAACATCTTCCGCGCGGTGTCGCTCGCCCTGGCCAACGAGTTCGCCGACGCCTGCGGCGCCCTGGGACTCGACCCGATCGAGGTGACGCTGGCCGCGGGCACCAAGCCCTACGGTTTCCTGGGCGCGTTCCCCGGTCCCGGCGTCGGCGGTCACTGCATCCCCTGCGATCCGCACTACCTGCTCTGGCAGCTGGACCGCAGGCAGCGACCGGCACCGCTGATCAAGCAGGCCATGCGGTCCATCGCCGAACGCCCGGACCGGGTGGCCGACCGCGCCGCCGAACTGCTGGCCGAGGGCGGCGTGGCCGTCGCCGGAGCCAGAGTGATCGTGGTCGGCGTCGCCTACAAAGCCGGTGTCCAGGACCTGCGCGAGTCTCCGGCCCTGCCGCTGATGGCTGGCCTCCGCCGCCGTGGCGCCCAGGTTTACTACCACGATCCGCTGGTCCCGGTGGTGCGGCTGGACGGTGGGCAGACGGTGGCCAGCGTGCCGGCCCCGGACGGGGCGGACTACGACCTGGCCATCGTGCACACGCTCCACCCCGGTGTGGACTACGCCTGGGTCAGCGGCTGCCCTCGGGTGCTGGACGGCACCTACCAGTTCGACAGCGCGCCGCACCGCGCAGTGGTGTAGGCGGCGGACATGACGACGTTCCCGGCGGCCGCCCCGGACACCAGCACGCCGGCCGTCATCCTCAAGTTCGACCAGAACGTGATGCACCACGGCGGACTGGGCGCGATCCGGAGCCTCGGCCGGCTCGGCGTCCCCGTATATGGGGTGCACGAGAGACCTTCGGCCCCGGCGGCAAGTTCCCGTTATCTCCGGGGCCGGTGGATCTGGCACCCGGATGCGGAGGACGTGGAACGCACCCACGCCGGGCTGCTCGCGCTGGCGGAGCGGATCGGACGTCGGGCCGTGCTGTTCCCCACCGACGACGCCGGGGCCATCTTCTTGGCTGAGCACGGCGGCCCGCTGCGGCAGGCGTTCCTGTTCCCGGCGCCGCCTGCTGGCCTGCCCCGCCGGTTGGCGGGCAAGTTCTCGATGCACGAGCTGTGCCGGGAAGCCGGGCTGCCCTGCCCGGCGGCGACGGTGCCGGCCGCACTGGACGAGGCACGTGACTTTGCCGCCGGTGCCGGCTATCCGGTGATCGCCAAGCTCTCCGCTCCGTGGAGCGTGTCCAGTGCCGGGCTCCGTAGCACGTCCGTCATCCGTACCGATGCCGAGCTCACCGCCCTATGGCACGCCTGCGCGGTCGCCGGCGCCGGCGTCATGATCCAGGAGTTCATCCCCGCGGCCACCCCAGGCGACTGGTTCTTCCACGGTTACCGCGGCGCCAATTCGGACTGCCGGCCGGCCTACACGGGCATCAAGCTCCGTTCCTACCCGGCGCACGCCGGCCTGACCAGCCTCGGCTGCGCGGTGGCCAATGACGAGCTCGCCGCCCTGGTGACCGCACTGCTCGCTGAGCTGTCCTACCGCGGCCTCGTCGACCTCGATCTGCGCCGGGACGCCCGGGACGGCCAGTACAAGCTGCTGGATTTCAACCCGCGCCTGGGCGCGCAGTTCCGGCTGTTCCGGAATCAGGACGGGCTGGACGTCGTGCTCGCGGCGTACCTGGACCTCACCGGCCAGGCGGTGCCCGAGGGCACCCAGCTGAACGGCCGCCGCTTCCTCGTGGAGAACTACGACCCGCTCGCCGCGTTCCGCTACTGGCGGGACGGCGAACTGCGGCCGGGTGCCTGGCTGGCTTCGCTGCGCTCGGTCAACGAGCTCGCCTGGTTCGCCCGGGATGACCTGCGGCCGTTCGGGCTGATGTGCACGCGGATGGCGGCCCGGACCATCACCCGCCGTTTCCGCCGGCCCGACCGTCCTGGTGCGCCGAGCGGGAAGCCGCGTTACCTGGCCGGCCGGGCGCACGGCCACCCCGCGGATCCCGGTCGGCCGGCCGCGGCTCCGGGCGAACTTCCCGTTATGGACAACACACCACACATCCTGGGGACGGCCGGCGCCGTGTCCGCGACAAGGGGGGAACCAGTATGAACGACGTTGAGGTAGCGATCGTCGGAGCGGGCCCTTACGGGCTCTCGCTCGCCTCTCACCTGCGGGCCGCCGGAGTGAGCTTCCGGCAGTTCGGCCAGCTCATGAACCCGTGGCGGACGGCCATGCCGCAGGGGATGTTCCTCAAATCCCAGGGGTTCGCATCCAACCTGTCGGATCCGCGGGGCACCCACACGCTCGAAGCGTTCTGCGCGGCCACCGGGCGTCCCTACGCCAGTTACGGGCTGCCGGTGCCGCTGGATACTTTCGTGGCCTACGGCCAGTGGTTCCAGGCCGAGCTGCTACCCGACCTGGAGCAGACGCTCGTTACCGCCGTCAGCCGCCGGGACGCCGGTTACCAGCTGGAGCTGGCGACCGGCGAGACGGTCTCCGCCCGCCAGGTCGTGGTCGCCGCCGGGATCGAGCACTTCCCGTTCGTGCCCGTCGAGCTGGCCGGCCTGCCGGAAGAGATCTGCAGCCACAGCAGCCGGCCCACCGATCTGGCGGCGTGGCACGGCCAGAGCGTCATCGTGCTGGGCGCCGGCCAGTCGGCGCTGGAGTCGGCGGCGCTGCTGCACGAGCAGGGGGCGGCTGTCCGGATCGTCATGCGGAAGACGCAGGTGGCCTGGAACGGCACCCCGCTCGACCCTGACCGCCCACTGCTCAGGCGGCTGCGCGAACCAGAGGCCGGCCTCGGCTCGGGCTGGGGGACATGGTTCTACTCCAACCACCCTGGCCTCTTCCGGCACCTGCCGGCCGCCACCCGCGTCCGCCGGGCCCGGACGGCGCTCGGGCCGGCCGGGGCGAGCTGGCTCCGTGGCCGGGTGGAAGGCGAGTTCCCGATCCTCACCGGGCTGAACCTGCGCTGGGCGCGGCCCGGTCCGGCCGGTATCGAGGTCGGTTTCAGCGGACCGGGCGGTGAGCGTGAACTGGCCGCCGAGCACCTCATGGCCGCGACCGGATACCGCCCGGACGTGCGGCGCCTTGCCTTCCTCGGCGACGGCCTGCGGGATTCGATCGAGACTGTGGCCGGGACACCGGCGGTCGACCGGGACTACCAATCGTCCGTCCCTGGTCTCTACTTCGCCGGCCCGGCTGTGGCTCCCACGATGGGGCCGGTCATGCGCTTCGTGTTCGGCTCGGACCATGCGGCGCGAACGCTGGCGGCGAAGCTCATCCGGACCCCCGCACCGCACGGCACCGTACGGGTCAAGGCGTCTTGATGGCGATTTCGCACGTCCTGCCCGACCGCGGCGCCGGGGACGCGGATACGGTGCCGCTACCGAAGCTCGCCGGGCGGGAGTGGTCCTTCCGGGCCGAGCAGGCTGGCCCCGTCCAGGACGACGGCCGGCGGCGGGAGGCGGGAACTGAGCACGAGCGGCCGTCCGTCGGGTCTCAGCCGCCCGCGGCTGCCTCGCCGCGGCACTTTGCCGCCGCGGGTGCCCTGCCGCTGGCGGATCTGCTCGCGCTCGGTGCGGCGATCACGCTAGGCCGGACGGCCACAGGTCCGGCGGCCGGCTACGCCGCGGCGGTCCTGGCGGTATTGGCGGTCAGCCACCAGCACCGGCTGAAGATCACCCCGCGCGTCTCCGACCAGGCGGGCCGGATCGCCGTGGCGGCGGTGCTGCCCGCGCTCGGCCTGCTCCCGTGGCTGCCCGCGGGGGCGGCGATCCGGCTGGCCCTGCTGTCCGCCATCACGGTCGGCTGCGGCCGCGCGGCCGCCCACCAGGTCCTGCGGGCCGCTCGCAGCCGGGGCAGCCTGTCCGAGGCGGTAGTGATCGTCGGCACCGGGACGATGGCGGCCGAGCTCGTCGGCCTGATGCACGACCACGCCGAGCTCGGCCTGCGGCCCGTCGGTTTCGCGGGTGAGCGGCCGGCCGGCCCCGGCCTGCCGCTGCCGGTGCTCGGGGCTGCCGCCGACCTGCCTGTGATCGTTCGCCAGCACCGGATCCGGCGTGTCATCGTGACCGCCGCGGCCGATGGGGACGCTGCCCTGCTGACCGCGCTGCGCCAGGCCCGGGAGTTGCCGACCGACATTTGCGTCGTGCCCAGGCTGTCGGAGCTCGGCACGGCGGTGCCCCGCAGCGTCCTGGACGAGATCTGGGGCGTTCCGCTGCTTCCGCTGCGCCGGATGGGTTCTCCCGCACGGCTCGTGAAGCGGGCGCTCGATATCTCGATCTCGCTGACGCTGCTCGTCGTGCTCGGCCCGCTCATCGCTTTGCTCGCGGCGGTGACGCGATGGCAACTGCGTCGGCCCGCGCTGTTCCGGCAGATACGGGTCACTGGTCCGGGACGGCAGGCCGAGGTCCTCAAGCTCCGGACAATGGGCCACCACGGTAACCCCGATACCTGCTGGACCGTTCCGCCGCAGCGGTCCACCGCCTTCGGGCGGTTCCTCCGCGGCACGCATCTCGATGAACTGCCTCAGCTGGCCAACGTCGCGCTGGGTCAGATGTCACTGGTCGGCCCGCGGCCCGAGCGGCCGTATTTCGCCGCCCGCTTCGCGCAGGAGATTCCCGGCTATGCCGACCGCCTGCGGATGACGGCCGGCCTGACGGGCTGGGCCCAGGTGCACGGGCTGAACGGTGACACCTCGATCCGCGACCGGGCGCGGTTCGACAACGCCTACATCGAGAACTGGTCGCTCTGGCTCGATCTCGCCATCGTTGCCCGGACCGCGACCGGATTTCTGACCGGCGCGGTGGCGCAGCGCGTCACCGGCCCTCCGGGCCCCCGTTCCAGCACAGCAGAACCGCTGGCCACCGCCACTGCGTGGCGGTCCGCCTCACTCCAGGGAGACCGCTCATGAAAGTCCTCCATGTCATCACCGGGCTGAACGTGGGCGGCGCGGAGCTGCAGCTGCGCTCGATCCTTCAGCACACCCGGCACGACGCCGATGTGATCACCCTGTACAACCCGGGGCCGGTCGCGGAGATGATCCGTGCCGACGGCACGCTCGTGCGCGACCTCGGCATGACGCGCAACACCGAAGTGTCCGCACTGGCCCGGCTCTACCGCTTGATCCGGGACGGGGGCTATGACGTTGTGCACAGCCACCTCTACCGTTCGCAGATCTACGGCCGGTCGGCGGCCTGGCTGGCCGGCACCCCGGTCATACTGAGCACTGAGCATTCCATCGGCGAGACCCACCTGGAACGCCGCCGGATGACCAGGGGCGTCCGCCTCCTGTACCTGGCCACCGAGCGGCTGTCCGCAGTGACGGTCGCCGTCTCGCCGGCGGTACGCGACCGGCTGGTCAACTGGGGCGTGAGCCCGCGCCGGGTGACGCTCATCCCCAACGGCGTGGACCTTGGGCGGGTGGCCTTCGACCCCGAAGCCCGGGAGCGTGTCCGGGCCGAGCATGGCATCGGGCCCGGCGACTACATCATCGGCGTTCTCGGCCGGCTGGACGCCAATAAGCGCTTCGATCTAGTGATCGAGGCGGCTGCGCCGCTGCTGAATGGCACGACCAAGCTGATGATCGTCGGCCAGGGCGACGAGTACGGCCACCTGGTCGAGGTGGCGGCGGCCCATGACGTCAGCGACCGGGTGGTCTTCACCGGTGAGCGGCACGACGTGGCCGCGATGCTGTCCGCCACCGATCTGTTCGTCGCCTCCTCGGCGCAGGAGACGTTCGGGCTGTCCGTGCTGGAAGCCCTGGCCAACGGCGCCCCGGCGCTCTACACGACGTGCCCCGCGCTGGCGGGTATCGACGTGGCTGACCGGGCCCGCCCGGTGCCGGGCACGGCCGACGGGATCCGGGCGGCGCTGGCGGCTGAGATATCGGCCGGCCGGCGCGAACGCCGGCCGGTACCGGCCGTCGAGGCGGAGTACGGCATCGAGGCGGTGACCGGCCGGATCGATGACCTCTACGAGCGGCTGGGCGGCGCCGCACCCCAGCGGCTCCGACGC
>Ga0302325_10034624_pt1 | contig 10332 bp, 8 predicted proteins | sample Palsa_T0_2_FD_201948 | JGI IMG/M metagenome (GOLD analysis project Ga0302325, IMG submission 201948) | Peat permafrost microbial communities from Stordalen Mire near Abisko, Sweden - Palsa_T0_2 | ecosystem: Environmental > Terrestrial > Soil > Palsa > Peat permafrost | place: Sweden: Abisko...
GGCGGGCGTCGGCGATGATCACCCGCTTGGGGTACATGCCGGGGTCGTGGGTGAGCACGCCGGCGTAGAACGCGGCCGGATAGTGGCGCTTGAGCCACGCCGACTGGTAGACGGGGATCGCGAACGCGGCGGCGTGCGCCTTGCAGAAACCGAACCCGCCGAACGCGGCGACCACCTCCCAGACCCGTTCGATGGTGGCCGGGTCGAAGCCCCGGGCGGCGGCCCGGGCACGGAACCACGGGCCGGTCCGCTCCGGGCCCTGGTCCGTCGACAGGTGGCGGCGGACCAGGTCCGCCTCGGCCAGGCCGCAGTCGGTCATCACGTCGATGATCCGCAGCACCTGCTCGTGGAAGACCACCACTCCCCCCGTCTCCCGCAGCACCGCGCGCAGCTTCTCGTGCGGGTAGCTCGGCGAGGCCAGCCCGTGCCGGGCGCGCAGGAACGGGGAGATCATGTCGGAGTTGACCGGGCCGGGCCGGAACAGCGAGATGTCCACGATCAGGTCGGCCACGTCGCGCGGCGCCATTTTCTTCACCAGCTCCCGCTGGCCGGGCGACTCGATCTGGAAGCAGCCGAGGGTGTCCGACTGGCCGATCATCGCGTAGGTGACCTCGTCATCACGGGGCATCGCGTCGATGTCGATCTTCTCGGTCGTGGTCCGCTCGATCTCGGCCAGCGTGTGCGCCATCGCCGACTGCATGCGCACGCCGAGCACGTCCAGCTTGATCACGCCGGCGATCTCCGCGTCGTCCTTGTCCAGGTGGCTGAGCGGGAACCCCTCGGCGCTCGCCTGCACCGCCGTCCGGTCGAGCAGGGTCCGGTCGGAGAGCAGCACCCCGCACGGGTGCATCGCGACATGGCGCGGGAGCCCGTCTAGCTGTTCGGCTATGTTGAATATCGTTGTGAGCTGCGACGTGTTGACCCGGGACCGGCGGAGCTCTGGCAGCTCGGTGAGCGCGGCCGTGATGTGCTTCGCGCGGATGTGCGGGAAGGCCTTGGCGATCGCGCCGATCTCGTCCGGGGGCAGCGACATCGCGGCGGCGACGTCCCTGATCGCGCTGCGCGCGCGGTAGGTCTCCATCATGCAGACGCAGGCGGTGCGTTCCGCCCCGTAGGCGTCGAAGATGATCCGGTACGCGTCCAGGCGGCGGGCCGACTCCACGTCCAGGTCGATGTCGGGCAGCGTGGCCCTGATCGGCGACAGGAACCGTTCCATCAGCAGATCGTGCTCGAGCGGGTCGATGGCGCTGATGCCGAGCAGGTGGTTGACGAAGCAGCCCGCGCCCGAGCCGCGGATCGCGCAGCGGATGCCGGCCGCGCGGATGCGATCGGCCACGTCCGCCACCGTGAGGAAGTACGAGGCCATGCCGGTCGCGGCGATGACCGCCAGCTCAAGCTCAAGCCGGTCACGGGCGTCCCGCGCGGCGCGCTGCCTGCTGACGCCGGGCGGGCGGCTGTCAGCCCGGGCGGTGCGGTACCGACCGTGCAGGATCGCGTGCTCGCAGCGGTCGCGGAGCGTCTGCTGCTGCTCGCTCGCGCTGCCCCCGCTGGCCGGCAGATGGTGGGCGCCGACGCCCAGGTCGCGGGCCGGATCGAGGGTGCACCGGGCGGCCAGCTCGGCGGTGGCGGCCAGCAGCCGGGTGGCGAAGCCTGCCGTGCCCGGCCGGCTGCCCGGGCCGGTCATCGCCGCCGCGACGCGCTCGGCGGCCACGCCCATCTCGGCCGGGCCGGCCAGGTAGGCCCGGCCGTTGTGCGGGACCAGCTTGGGCGAGCCGAGCGGGACCAGGTGCCGTGCGGCGTCGAGCACCTGGGCGGCCGGGCTGTCGGCCGGATCCAGGTACCTGACGGCGTTGCCGAGCACGGCCGTCGTCCCCGTGTCGCGGGCGAGCTCGGCCAGCCGCGCGGCGTTGGCGGTGGACTTGTACTCCAGGTGATCCACGATCTCGACGACCACCTCGCAGTCCAGGGAGCGCCACCGGGCGAGCAGCCGCCGCGCCAGGTCACGGCGGCGGGCGGCGACCGCCTGGCCGACGTCGCTGGCCGGGCCGAGCAGCAGGACAAGCCCGGCCGCGTGCTCCGCTATCAGCTCGGGGGTGACCGCCGGGACGTCGTCGTCGGCTGCGCGCCCCGCCCCCGGTTCCGCCTCCGCCGCGGCGTGGGCGGCGGAGACCAGCCGGCACAGCGACGCCCAGCCCTGGCGGCCGACGGCAAGCAGCGTCACCCGAGACGATCGGGCGCTGCGAGTCCCCCCGGGCGGCGACAGCGCCAGGTCGACGCCGAGCAAGGGCTTGATCCCGGCCTCGGCGCAGGCGCTGACGTGCTTGAACGCGCCGTACAGGCCGTCGCGGTCGGTCAGCGCGAGCGCGGGCATGCCCAGGTCGGCCGCACGGGCGGCCAGCGCGCGCGGCGTCGCCGTGCCGTAGCGCAGCGAGTACGAGGACGCGACGTGCAGGTGCGTGAACTCCGGGCGGGCGGCGAGTGTCATCGGCGTCAGTCCTCGATCCGGCGCAGCGTCCAGGCGCCGACCGCGATCTCCCGGCGGAGCTCGTAAGCGCCGGCCGACTGGCCGCGGCCGGCCGACGCCTCAACCCGCCAGAACTCCAGCTCGGGCCGGGCCGGGACCGGGTTGGAGTCCCGCCACCAGTCGCGGTTGACCAGCCAGTACTCATAAACGGCGTGCACGACGTAGCGCCGCCCGCGCCACCCGAACTGGGCCGGCCGGCCGTCCTCCCCTGTCTGAACCTCGACCGGTTCTCCGTACAACCGCGCCATGTGTCGCCCTGCACTTCCCGCACGCCAAGCCACCGGCACCGCGCGGCGTGGCTCGCGCGGGCCGGCCCGCCCGGGGGAAGACAGGCGAAACCAACGTTCGCCCGACCCGACGAACCCAACTGCATGATCGAATATAGATTCACTCGAACATGTAGTCAAATCACTGGCATCGCCTGCAACATCACACCCAGATGACATCGAAAGTCAGGTTTAGCGCTGTGGCCCACAGCGCTAATAGACACCTAGCGCTGTGGCCCGCCGCACCAATAGGTTCAGCGCAACGGGAAACCGCCGCCCGCCCGTCAAGCCCGTAGCCGGGCTGTCCGCCTACTCGGCGGTCCAGCCGGGGATGGGGTAGGCGGACAGCAGGTCGCGGATCTCGCCCGCGATGCGCTCGAGGGGGGCCTCGTCTTCCTTGGCGGCGGCGGTGATGGCCTCGTCCATCCAGGCCGCCAGCTGCGGCATGTGCTCCTGCGTCAGGCCCCTGGTGGTGATCGCGGGGGTGCCGAGGCGGATGCCCGACGGGTCGAACGGGCGGCGCGTGTCGTACGGGACCGCGTTGAAGTTCAGCTCGATGCCGGCCTTGTCCAGGGCCTTGGCGGCCGGCTTGCCGCCGACCCCCTTCGAGGTGAGGTCGACCAGCAGCAGGTGGTTGTCGGTGCCGCCGGACACCAGGTCGTAGCCGCGCGCCTGCAGTGCGGTCGCGAGCGCGATCGCGTTCGCCACCACCTGCGCCGCGTACGTGCGGAAGGACGGCTGGGCGGCCTCGCGCAGCGCCACCGCGATGCCGGCCGTGGTGTGGTTGTGCGGCCCGCCCTGCAGGCCGGGGAAGACCGCCTTGTCGACCGCGGACGCGTGCGCGGCGTCGGTCATGATCATCGCACCGCGCGGGCCGCGCAGCGTCTTGTGCGTGGTCGTGGTGACCACCGGGGCGAAGCCGACCGGTGACGGGTGCGCCCCGCCCGCGACCAGGCCGGCGATGTGCGCGATGTCGGCCACCAGGACCGCGTCCACCTCGGCGGCGATCGCAGCGAAGGCCGGGAAGTCGACCGTCCGCGGCAGCGCCGTGCCGCCGCAGAAGATGATCTTGGGCCGCTCGCGCAGCGCCAGGTCGCGCACCTCGTCGAAGTCGATCCGGCCGGTGTCGCGGCGCACCCCGTACTGCACCGAGTGGAACCACTTGCCGCCGACCGCCACGCCCGCCCCGTGCGTCAGGTGGCCGCCCATCGGCAGCGCCAGCCCCATGACGGTGTCGCCGGGCGCGGCGAAGGCCAGGTAGACGGCCAGGTTCGCGGGCGACCCCGAGTACGGCTGCACGTTCGCGTGCTCCACCCCGAACAGAGCCTGCGCGCGCGACACCGCGATCGACTCGATCGGGTCGATCAGCTGCTGACCCTCGTAGTACCGCTTGCCCGGGTAACCCTCGGAGTACTTGTTGGTCAGCACCGTGCCCGAGGCTTCGAGCACGGCCTCCGACACGTAGTTCTCCGACGGGATCAGCCGGAACTTGTCGTGCTGGCGGCGAGCCTCGTCGTGGATCAGCCCCGCGATCTCCGGGTCTTCAGCGTCGATGTGCGGGATGGGCGGCTGGTGCATGGGGATGATGACCTCCTCGTCTGGCCAAGGCTACCAACCAGCGATGGTGAAATACGGGACCCGTTCGGTACCTTCGGTGTGTTCCCCTGCACCGGACGGACAGGACACCGCCATGAGCACCACCATCATTCTCGACTGCGACCCCGGCATCGACGACGCGCTGGCGATCGCCTTCGCGGCCGGGTCGCCCGCGATCGAGCTGGCCGGCCTCACCACCGTGGCCGGCAACGTCGGGGTCGATAAGACCACGGCGAACGCGCTCGCGGTGGCGTCCTTCGTCGGCGTCGGCGGCGTGCCGGTCACCGCCGGGTGCGCCGCCCCGCTGCTGCGCCCGGCGCTGGACGCCGGGCACGTGCACGGCGAGACCGGCCTAGGCGGCGCGGTGCTGCCCGCCCCGGCCCGGCGGGCGGAGGCCGGGCACGCGATCGACTTCATCATCGCGGCCGCGGCGGCCGCGCCGGGAGAGATCACGCTGGTCGCGACCGGCCCGCTGACCAACATCGCGCTCGCGCTGCGGCGCGAGCCCCGGCTGGCCTCGTGGGTCAAGGACTTCGTGATCATGGGCGGCTCGGCGTCGCGCGGCAACGTGACCCCCGCCGCCGAGTTCAACATCTGGGCCGACCCCGAGGCGGCCGCGATCGTGTTCGCGGCGGGGTGGCCGGACGGCGTGGCGATGATCGGGCTCGACGTCACGCTGCGCGCGCGGGCGACGCGCGCCATCCAGGAGCAGATGCGAACGCTGGGCGCGCTCGGCTCGACGCTGCTACTGCCGGCCCTCGCGCAGTACCAGGACTCCGACGACACCACCGGCGAACCACCGGTGCACGACGTGTGCGCGGTGGTCTCGCTGGTCGACCCGGGGGTCTTCGAGTACACGCCGGCGCTGGTGCAGGTGGAAACCACGGGCACGCTCACGTCGGGCATGACCGTCACCGATTTCTCCGAGCAGATCAGCCCGAACGCACGCGTGGCTACCGCGGTACACGCCGAGCGATTCTGGAAGATCGTGCTCGACGCCTACCGGTCGGTTGCGGCCGAGATCGGCTAGCCGCAGGTTCGGCTGACTTCGGCCAGGGTGCCTCGCTCGGTCATCGCGACGGTCGCCTCGTGCGCCTGCACGGTCTGCTCCGCGACCTCGACCAGGTCGTAGTAGCCCCACTGCTGGACCGAGGTGCCGGGCGCCCGCAACCAGGCCGCGCCGGACCGGCACCAGACGGTGAGACCGCTGGCGATCGAGAAGGCGGCCATGTCTGCCCCCGGATCGTCGGCGCGCGTCAGCTTGCCGGCGAAGCCCCTGGTGTCAAGGTCCTTCTCCAGCTCGTCGACCGCCTCGCCGGCGCTGGCCGGGCTCTCCCGGCCCGCCGTCCGCCCCAGGGAGCGGCCGGCCTCCGGCGCGGGCAACCCGAACCAGACGGTCTTGCCGCGCAGGCCGGTGCCGACCAGCCGGGCCCTGGACAGGTGATGACCCCAGTGTCCCGCTGACAGGGCGTGCACCACCTCAAGGCCCCGCCCGCTCATCGCCTCAGCGGGCGCGCGGGCGATGCTGCGACCGGGCGCGTGACCGCGCACCCAGCCGGGAATCGTGTCGAAGACCTTGCACACGAGCTCCGCCCGCGGCCCGCTGCCCCGCAGGTACAGCCAGAGCTCGGGATTGGCAGGGGCAGGATGCCCCTGCTGCGCGTGCAGCGTGTTGGCGGCGAGCTCGCTGACCATCGTCACGCCGTCATCGATCGCATCGGGCTCGAGTGCGAGCCCGCTTGCCACCATCCGGAACAAGCGGCGGGCAACGCCCGCGCAGGTTGGGTCCCCCGGGAGCGTCCACGCGCCACACGCGCGGGACTGCACCATCCGCAACCCGTCATCCATATCGGTGCCTCCGGCCTAAGCCGCCATCGTGCCGTCAGAGCCCCCGCCGTTCAGATCACCGGGTCCCCATCCCGGTTCTGATATTGAATCTGTGAAGCACATGTTCTGAGTCATGTACGTCACTTCACAGTACTCTGTGAGGCACGTGCACGGAAGCCGAACCGCCGTTATCAGACGGTCGCCAAGCGCACAAATTGGTTTAAACCACGGTAAATAACTGCGCTTGAAAAGCGGATCAGTACAAATACCTAGGGGTTTCTCACCCATACCCGCGTGACGCGCAGACGGCTTACCTCGTAAGGCATCGCGGTCCGATCGACTAAACCAGCGCGGCGCGACGGCATAGCCTTCGGACTAACGGGGGGATTGCCGATCCGTGTTAGTCAATGATATTCCCTCAATTGAGGGATTCCCACCAATCACGCGATCTTGCAATTGCGTCACACGCCACCGATTGTCTCTTTGGTCTGGCGACCACGGACGCCGCCGGGGTAGATTCGCTCCTGGCGGTGCGACCACGGATGACGCGTCGGGCCGCCTGGGCTCACTGAGACAGGGCTCGCAGAAACACGAGGGTCCCCTGGGATGCACCCCAGGGGACCCTCGTGCCGTGCGACACGACAACTAAGCTGGCTCGCTAGATGTCGTAACGCCCCCCCTGCACGTCTACCAGAAAAGCGGCGAAGGCGGACCGGTCGATGACGTGGGCGCCGCCCTCGGGGCGCTTGCTGTCGCGGACCGCGGTGACGCCGGGCAGGTTGGCGGCAACCTCAACGCAGCCGCCGTTGTGCGCGCTGAGTGTGGCCTTGCGCCAAATAGCCTGAGACAGGTCGATCACTTTTAGTTACTCCATTCTCTTGGCGAGTTTTTCGAGGTACACCGTGGTGTCCTCGGGTTCGAGCGCCGCGTCACACGCGCGCTCGAACGACTGGATGTAACCGTTGACGGCGTCCGGCGCGCTGACCTCTTCGATGGAGTAGTCGGTCTCCACGAAGACAAGCGACGGCTCGCCGCCGGGGAAGTCGAAGATGTTGACCATCGAGAAGAGGCCGGTCGGCGGGCCGTCGTCGAACCGCTGAATCCGCAGTTCGACGTTGCGCCGCTTGCTCATCTGGGCCAGGTGCTCGATCTGCTCCCGGCGGTCGCCGTGCATGCCCCACCGGTACAGCAGCGACGCCTCGGTGATCACGACCGATAGGTGCGGCGCGGTGCCGTCAGCGCGGTCCAGGATCTCCTGCCTGCGCAACCGCGTGGCAACCGCCCGGCGCCGCCAGGCGGGCGGGCGCGGACCCGACTTGAGCTGAGCCTCCATGTACGCGGGAGTCTGCAGCAGACCCGGCAGCAAGAGCGGCATGAACACCCTGATGGACGTCGCGTCATTCTCGTAGCCGGGGAACTCGTTGTCGAAGATCTCGCCGTACTCCCGCCACCACGGGCGGACCCGGCAGCGGACCGCGAGATCCTCGATCTCGTCCCGCTCCGCCCCCTCGACCTCGTAGATCCTGATGAGATCGCGGATGTCGCTCATCTCCGGCCGCTTCCACTGATTGGCCTCAAACCGGCCGACCTTGCCGCGGCCCCAATTCAGGATGTCGCAGATGTGGTTCGCGGTATAGCCGGACGCGTTCCTCAGCTCGCACAGCCGTCGGGACAGACGCCGCTTTGCGACAGTCGCGCCGTAAGTGTCATCGCTCACCGACATCCCCCTCCGTCCCCGCCTGGGTCATAGCAATACATGAAGCCGCACGGCTTGTCGGCTTTTGCAGGCGTGAACCGCCGGCAACGTGCACACCAAACCTGTGGATGCAGTCATGAGCATACCCAAATTGCGAATCACAAATCAAGGCGTTTCACATGCGATGTCGGAAGCCTTTCCGACGCTTAGAAGACATCAGACGGCACTTCGGCGCACGTGAAGCAGACCTGTCCGCCCCTGGAGACGGACAGATCCCAACATCTGGTGAGCTTACCTACAAAACGGGCCGGCCAAGGTCCGTCGCGTCGTTGAACTCACCGTTACGCGCACCGTCGATAAAGCACTCCCACTCATTCCGGTCAAACACCAAGACCCGGGCGGCCTGGTCGCCCGCCACCCGCATCAGCACCCAGTCACCGCGCGCCCAGCGCTCGCTGAGCGGGAAGGCGATCTCGACCGACCCGTCGCCCTCCCCGGACCGCTCCCACGTCGTTCGGGCCAGGTCAATCCCCAGGTCACCCGGGGCTGGCTTGCCGACGGAGCTCATCATGGGATCCTTGCCACCGCGCAGTACAGCCAGCGCGACCCGTCGCTGTCGGCCAGTTGCACGTCCTCCGCGCCCCACAGCCCGCTGTAGGTGAGCGCCCGCTCCCCGCCCGGGTACGGCTCGGTTATCTCAAGCCCGTCGAAGAACCGCGCGATCGCCTTCTTGGAGCGGAAGTGCATCTGCTCGGTCGCGTTGTCGAACACCTGACGGAACTCGTTGACGGCCACCGGCGGCTTGGCGTCGTCGGTGAGGTGCGACAGCGACAGGAAGCTGCCGGACCCGACCGCGCTCACGTAGCGCGAGACCAGGCTCCACGGATCGGAGGCGTCGGAGACGAACATCAGCACCGCGGTCATCAGCAGCCCGGTCGGCTCCCCCGACTCCAGCAGCGCGCGCACGCTCGGGTGGCCGAGGATCGAATCCGGATCCCGCAGGTCGCCGCAGAGCACGCTGACCGTACCGCCGGGGTCGAGGATCGTCTGACTGTAGAGCTCGACCATCGGGTCATTGTCCACGTAGACCACGCGGGCGTCGGGGTGGATCTTCTTGACCACGTCGTGCGTGTTGCCGATCGTCGGCAGGCCGGACCCGATGTCGAGAAACTGCTTGACCCCCTGCTGGGCGATCCAGGCCGCCGCGCGCTGGTGAAACCCCCGGTTCGACCAGGCGCAGTCCTTGATCTCCGGGACCGCACTCACGATGCGCTTCGCCGCCGCCTCGTCAACGTCAAAGTGGTGGGTCCCGCGCAGCATGTAATCGTAGATCCGCGCCGGGGAGGGCTTCGACGTGTCAAGGCCCTCCGGTAGGCGCAGGGCCTTGGTCATCAAGGTCCTCCAGGAGTTTGAGGGGTCCGGCTCAGGAGCATGAGGGGTTTGAGGGGTCCGGCTCCCAGTCAGTCTTACACGCAGGTCTACCGCCTGGAATGGGTCGGTGCGAAGAACGGCGCGAAGATCAGCAGTTTTACCTAGCGCTTCTTTGATTTACCTAGCGCACCTTTACGCGGGGAGCCGCGATCCTGGATCGCCCGGGTCGGCCTCATAGGCTACCTTCACCCCGTCCCGGCGATCCGGCTATCGCCGCAACCGCCCCGAACCGAGCGCGCTCGCCAGCAGCGACGCCCGTACCGCGCCCAACCCGGCCGATGGGAAAATTACCTGCATAAAGCGATAAATCAAAATAATTTATAGTGAACGGTCGCATGCTTCGCCTTTCACCGCAGGCCGGGCCCTGACAAGTGGCCAAGATTATCAGAATTTCATGGCGATTCAGTCATGATAAAGGCGGAACGGCCATAGATAAACTTGATCTTGGTGAATATGTACCGACATATCGGGCGCAGGGAAGGCATAGATGCGCGGTTGAGAGCGTTATTGGGGGCATGGTTGCGAAGTTGAGGGGACAGCCGAGGATGATGTTGAAATCGTTTTTGAGGTGGTTGACGATGTGATTGGGGACGTTGGAGGCGTAGCTGCGGACGTTAACAGGCGTTGCGGCGGACGTAGCCGAGGATGTACCGAGCGTATTTAAATCGCCCCCCGGGCGAGTTGAGGGGTCACGTGCGGAAGCGGTTTTAGGTGCAGTTATGGGCCTTGTTGATGATGTGATTTAGGGGCGGGCGCTGGGCCGGGATGACCGTCAACATTTTGACTCGCGATCCGTCGCGGCCGGCTGGCGGGTGATTGAATGCACGCATTGCGCGCGTGAAGTCGCCCAGGCTGGCGAGTTACCACCGCGAGCCAAAGGGCGCGCCGGTGCCTGGACCGAGGAGGGAGGCGGGTTTTGCCGAGCGACGAGGGAAGGCACCGGGTTCAAGCGCCCGGCGGCGAGCGGGGAAACACAGTGTCCTGGCGGAGCA
>Ga0302325_10034625_pt1 | contig 10332 bp, 10 predicted proteins | sample Palsa_T0_2_FD_201948 | JGI IMG/M metagenome (GOLD analysis project Ga0302325, IMG submission 201948) | Peat permafrost microbial communities from Stordalen Mire near Abisko, Sweden - Palsa_T0_2 | ecosystem: Environmental > Terrestrial > Soil > Palsa > Peat permafrost | place: Sweden: Abisko...
ACACTTTCATACCATAATGGGGATTTTATATACCTCTTGCTGAGAAAAAGATGTTTGAAGGTGTACAAAAGGAAGCCAACTGGCGAAAATAAGAGCAGACAGCGCAATGGCCCAGCTCGGAACACGCGTAGTGCCGGACACGAGGTTGAGATACGCGAATGATCGCTCAAGGACACTGTCGGAGTTGTATTTGAGGTTTCTGGTTAGTCCATAAAGCATCCGTGAGCTCACATACAACGCTGTATTCGCACAGCTCACTCCAGAGTATACCAGGAAACCAATCAGCACCCCGGGTAACACTTTAAGTCCAGCTTCAGCTACGGCTATAATCGGTGCTGCAGTAGCGTTATGAAGGGCGGGTAAGGGATTGGCGTGGCGAGGAATATGTCCAAGATTTGCGTTTGGATCGGTGATGTTGACAAGGCTTTGTCCTTCGAACAGCGGAAGATTCTGATCAAACCATTCGATATTCGCGGCAAAGCCACCAACACTGATCATATATATGACGAACACAACGTAAGCAATATGTTTCGCAGGAAGCTGCATGCGGCTGTCCTCCTTTGCTTCGAAGGCTGTCACTGTGATGAGCTCAACGCCGATGTAGGAGAAAATAGCAAGAGGAATGGAGGCTCTGTTTTCGTCAGTAACCTCACTCAAACGACTGAACCAAGACCAACAAGACTGATCTTATGTGCGAGCTTGCCACCTCTGGATTGTTTCGAACCCCATCGTTGAAAACTGTCTCTCTATCAGCGCCAGCATAAACATAGACTCAAGAACCGCCATACAATCACTTCCAATTTTCCCCTCAGATCCGATGCCTGCCGTCTTAATTAACAAACACTCGGCTCACCAACGGCTTCACTTACTCCCAGAATTTATACACATCATAATTATGAAGATCGTCACGATTAGTAAGACTTTGAGAATACCGCCAAACAGCTCGATCCAGCCGAAAATCTATGCGATATCGATCAGTAATGTCCAAGTCCACTGTCCAACTGACTTGCCTTGATACCCCGAGAATTGATTCCAACGCAAAGAAGCAAAAAAAGAAGAAACGTGACGTTTAGAATTGGAGAAGATATCTCAAAATAATTGAGGAGATCACCAGAACCAATTATTAATGCTGCAAAGGTGACAACATTGGTGTACCTGTGGAGTATCAGACCAATGTAGCCGCACACAGACGGATATGAACAACCCACCAGTATGCAATGCCAACCACAATAGCCAGGTCTCCATCAACGAAAGCCGCCACAAACTCCATCATGGCATTCGGTATAGGCCACATCACTATCAATTCGCAGATCCCCTCCACGACAAATATCGCCACCATTCCAACAACCCCAAAGGCGATGAGAAGTCCGCCGGGCCCTGATATTGCCAGTACTCTACCGGTGGTTGTCGCAAACCCAATGCCTATCGTGCCACCGATTGCGATAAACTATGCAAAGTCAATAAGTATGTCTAAGGCGGAAAGATTCTTGCTTTGCTCACCAGAATCTGCCATGTTCCTAGCCCTGCGCTGAGCTTCATGTCAGTAGGTCCAAAAAAACAAAAAAACAAAAAGACGTATAGGTTTCTTACACAAGACCTCTGTCACTTGCTATGGCCACCATAACGAGGGTGGGGGAGCACGATTGTCAATTGCCTCTGCTATCTGTAAAAAATACAACACACATGGAAGGAGCTTTTGCGAGCGTCAGGAAAGAGGCTCAAAGGTCTCTTCTTAGTGCCAGACCAAAGCAGTAAAGCGGCAAAGAGGTAATGTGGCAGTGCGCCAGGCAGACAGCCCGTTCGGGAGGGGGTGGAAATTCGTGTTACCAATACTTCTTTTTGGACAAATGACAAAAAAAGAAACTTTCTAAAAGCCACAAGCAGCGATGACTGCATCATTGAGTAGTCTGCTCAAGGCCTATTAAGGGATGGGGCGTGTCTCTCGTGGCCATCTTTTCGCATTTCAGACCTACTTCACAGAATCGACCGAAGCACGAGCAAAATGCCTAGGTTTACAACTGAACTTCGAGAGACGGGATATATCGCAGAAGCGGACTTGCGAGCGAAGCTGATAGAACTATTTGGGCAAAAAGAGTTCCATATCAGCGTAAGTTGCATCTGAGAGAATTGCGGTTATGAGGCAGGCTCATGTATACTTTCTAGACCCGATCAGAAAGATGGACATATCGTGCACCTCGAAAGCTGACTCCTGTAAGTCACCCTCCTGCTGATTACTGGGGCTCAGAGATTGACTATCGTCCAGGAAGAATTAAAGTAGGCATTTCGTGAGAGCCTGGCAGCCCTTTCGCAAACGGCCAGGTGTTGACACCAGATAGGACAATCCTGAAGATGGAGGCTGAGACCTGAGACGAATTGATGCGGGTGTATCTCCAAAGGGATGGTTGGCGGCAAGTGGGTGTGTGGGTCCCCGGCTCCATTGGTAACGGTCTCAATATGTGGCTTTTGCTTTTTTCGATGCGCCGCTGTCAATATTTAGCCTCGCGGTTTGGCATTCCAAACATTGTAACGCCTTCTGGGGCTTAGCTGCATCATACTGTAGTGTCTAACTGCGGTTTGAGAAAATGAAGGCTTGGTTCTTTCAATTATCATTCGAGTCGTTCTGCATGGCTCCCTCCGCCCGGCCGGCCAGATGCACCGCCGCTTTCCGTTGCAGTCGTCGCTCTAAATATTAACTATCAATCCGTTCTTTGCAGCCAAAGACGGTTCGCATTCTATAAATTTGTATGTGACTACTTGGCATCATGTCTTCATCTTCCAGCGACACAGATAGCGTAGAGAAACGATGGGGCACGTATCCGACAGATCTCGAGCAGTACGACTCGGTTGCTCTAGACAACTCAGGATGCATGGAGCGCATAGAACAGATGGAACATGTATTGTTCTCAAAAGAGACACATTTGGATGTGATTGAATTGAGGGATGATGAAGGGCTTGTGAGCAGAACAATAGAAAGCGAGGAAGTGCTGAAAGGATTTGTCAAAGACCTCGGTTCAAACTTGACAGTCATGTGACTTGCCATTCTTATACTGGGGTAACGGAAGGCACACTAATATTTCGCAGTCAGATAGCGCAGACACATTCATTGTCACCTTTGCGGATCTCAAAATACTCTCTGTTGGGGATTTTAAGTCATTACCAGATCTCTCCCAGCGTCCTCGACGTCATCAGTGCTTTCGGGGATAAGCATGCTTCAGCCGACGAAGTTTCAGAATGTGGATTCTATAGCACATTTGATGGTACATCTTATGGTTAGTATCACATGCACTGAAAAGGGCATGGGGGTTAATTCATGAGTAGAGATATCATATCAACTTCGATATGTTGAGAGAAACAAGCGGAAGTGTGGAGACCCATGGTCTCTTCGACAAACTGGTGTATATCACAAATATTCAGCTCAAGATGAGCTCTCACCCGAAAATTTGTGGATATTATTCCATCCAATGCCCAAGTCCGTTGCATACAAGAGGTTGCAAGAGACAACAGCAGCGGAACTGAGAGGCAGGGATACTCGGCCAGATCCCCTGCGGCTCCATTTGCTGGTATTTTCATCCTACGTGGATAACTGGAGGCTGTATTTACACGATATTACTAGAAAGTTCCTGGAATTAGTATGTTCTCATTCATATTATGGGACTTCATGAGCCCAATTGACACTTAATATAGGAAGATAACCTTATGACAAGTGAGCTTCGGGATCGGGAAGCATACACCATGCTCAACTTCGAGACATTGCAAACACTTCGGCACTTGGCGGGGAAGCTCATCCCCATTCCCACCATTCTCAGAGCTTCAATTAAGACGTTGAAGTCTATAAAAGATATGGACGACGGGTTGAGGTCCATGAGTTCCCAGTCCAACACAAGTAAATCCGGTTCGTCGAGACAAACACAGACAGTGAATCATATTAAGGCATTCGAATATCGACTTGAGAGCTACCTTGAAAGCTGCCATGTACTACAAGCTCGCATAGAAAACATGACGAAATTTGTGAGTAGACATCATCGAAGATTGCGAAATCATGGGGAACGGATAAGCTAACACCGTGACAGCTTGCAGATGGACTGAATCTACAGAACCAAGAAATTACAGCAGAATCTAACGGCCATCTTGTGACCTTGACAAAGGATACTGTCGACGATAGTGCTACAGTCCGAGCTGTCACAATTGTCACCCTCATATATCTCCCTGCAACGTTCATTTCCGTAAGTCGTGCTTTCATTACATCAGACATATGCCATGTCCGTAGAAACCCAATGCTAATGCCGAGACTACAGGGCCTCCTAGGATCTAACCTCTTTGCCTTCAATGCAGAGAATACAAATTTTGAGATCTCGCGCCAATTCTGGATATGGGTAGCCCTGACAATTCCTCTAACGTTTTGCACTCTTGGGTATTGGAAATTCAGAACACATAGACAGGAGAAGAGACGAGCACGGGAAGCTGAGAAACTGCACGTTGTATAACACAATCGATCCAGATATCTAGATCAAGCGCATCAGCTTGAGATCTTTCTGCGCTCCATAATACCCTTCGGATGTGAGACAATGACTGATATGCCATCCTCGTCGACAATGGCGATGCCGTCTGTGTCTGCGTTGAAGCTTTCTTTCAACACCCGAGGTTTTGATGCTGTAGATGAATAGATAGGGCTATGTAATGGAAGGTTGACGAGACCAGGAGACGAATTTTGCTGGACAAGAATCAAGCCGTGTGATGGTGATTCCGAGGTGTCCCTTCCCCTTTCGTAACCAACTCCTGCTACGATGTCTTCGACAGCCGACTTCAATTGAACGACCTGACGATTGGTTGGATCCTTGCCAATGATATATAGACGGTTGGGAATTTCGAATGCAGCGAAGTAAGTTGACAGTGGGAATATTAGGCCATTTCGGCCTTGACCTGGTCTTTCCGCCTGCATCCCTTTAGTTGGACCGAAATATAAATGCGAGTAGATGAATTACCGGTATATATTCTGTAGGAATTTCCATGATTGGATCAATTGTTGATGCACAATCCCACATGTACCATAGATTCTGATTCTGATTCTGAGTTTGTCTCCAAGTCCAGGCAAAGATCAGATTTCCATCGCTGCTGAAACATGCGCCCCGCACCATTCCTTTTGTCTCTAATGTGTGGAGACTGGCAAATGTCAACAATCATAACGTGGGAGAAGTGGGGAAGTTTGCCCGTACCCCATGTTCGCAGTGTAGCAACATATTGCCGCAGCCAGAATGAACAGAGTATCACCGCGGGAGTTCACACATATGTCAAGAACTCTTGGAAGTCCATTCACAGCCTCGGAAGACGGAGAACCGTCAGGGCTTGTATATGGATCTTCTCTCCATATTTCTAGATAGGTATTGTCTATCTGTGCGAATGCGCAATTGTATCGAACGTACTAAATCCCGAGTTAGGATTTCGTCCCTCGACATGCTGGTAAATATGCAGAGATGGCAAGCTGTCACTGTTTTTTTTTTTGAAAGCGAATAGCAGCACGTTGCGATAATCACTGCATTTTCAAGAAGTGATAGTAGCTATGAGAAATATGAGGCTAACCTTGTAACTGGTACCTTTCTTTGCTTGAAGAACCATGTAGCTGTCACATAGACTCATGGCCTGCCATTCAAATCCTTGGTCCTTGTAAGGGCATTCGATCTTATCTGGTCTTCGAAATCCAGTGGTACAGTCCAACGATTTCGGCCGATTCGTAGTCCATTTTTGATGATATCTGAAATTGTAAATGAGCAACGATGACTTTGAAAGAACTGCTACTCGTCGGCTATCGGCACATACGAGACTCTTGATCGCATTCGAAGTTGGGACCAAGCGAAGGAATGTCACATCCGCCGTTGAAGAGGAGCTTGCTCCCATGCTCGAACTCTCGTCTGATCGACTTGAGTTCTTAGTCGACGGTGACCATAATGGCGAAGAGGGATGTATCTCATTAAAGCTAGTTGTGTCGGTCCGAATTATGCTCGGAGTCCTTAGGACGGGGTTGGGCAGAGCAGATTGACCACGGGAATCAAGATGCTGGGCAGGATAGTATGCTGTAAAAATTTCTTGGCGACCCTGGTTGGAAAGTGTGGGATTGGGGCGAGAATATCCATTGACTTGGTGCTGAGGAGTAGCCCAGTGCGAAACGCCCCGGTCTGGTACTGGGAATTGTGCAGTCGTAGAAACGTTGGCCGGCACAAGGATCGGCCTCCGGGTTTCTCGCCCGGGGTCTATTGATCGGGAAGGACTTGTAGACTCTATAACAACCGGTATTGGTGCCTCTGGTTCTATCCACCTACACTTCAGCTTGAGGAACATTTCTTCAATCAAGCAGATCGCATCCAGTTCATCTTGCGTATCTTCAGCTTTTAATCGCTCGTTGGGCACTTCGACCAGCATTTTAAAAATGAGATCAAGTACTTTTCCAATCCAGACGCCATCTGGAGAGTCGGTTCTCAAGGACTGAAGCCATCGCGTGAGCGTGGCCTTCAAGATGGCTCTGCCATTCTCGAACTTGTAGAAGTAGTCGGTCCTCGTTTGGCCTGATTCAGCACGATCATACCGGGTCTTCGCGAGCTTAGTGACGTGCGGTGGTCCACCGATAGCAAAAGCCAGAACTACCGCGAGCAAACATCCAAATGACCACATATCAGATTCCCGTCCAACGACGCGGTCTTTACTTGGCTGAACTTCCGGAGCCTGAAAAGGACCAGGGTTACGTTGCGCCTTGGTGAGAGAGAAATGGGCGAGAAAATCACCAGGCGCTAAAGCGTTATCCTCTGATGGTTCTTTGATTTTAGCGGTGCCAAAATCGTGAATGAGCCATTGGCCAACTGGTGTTCGGTTTCCGGCATGCCATTTGACGAGGATATTTTCTGGCTTAAAGTCTAAGTGGGCACATGACATTTTCCTCTCCCTGAGTTTGAGTTTGTAATGAAGAAAGTCGAGCGCGCCTGCTAGACAGGATGCTTCTCTCAGAAGGTCTAGAGGTGTAAAGTTCTGGTGGCGACGTTCGTAGTCTTCATAATTTCCCTTAAAGAACTCGTGAAGATTCATATCGGCAAGTTGAGAAACGATGACGAAAAAGGGGCCGTGTATGAAACTGGTGTAGCTATGCATGATATTGTCATTGTGACCCAGGCACTGCTTGAGGGATCTGAGGGCGACTTGTTCAGCATGGTAATTCTGGTCATTCGGTCCGCTGGTATCTGCTCGACGAATACGCTTCGTAGCAACCCAGAAATCCTGTATGGCAGTCAGCTAGCCGTACTATTCATTGCAAAAGCTTTGAGGATATACCTCGGTGACAAGATGGCCGTGCTCAGTTCGAAAATGTTTCGCTGCAACAAGTTCCTTGTATACAATGCCTTGTCCGCCTTCGCCAATCTTTATGGACTCCTTCATTGGCATTCGGAATCGCTGAGGAAATTCGAGTTGCCTGGTAGATGGAAACCTACCATCTTCCTTCAACTCGACTGGAATGAATATATATTGATCTCGCAGAAAGTCGCTGCGAAACTCATTGGTGAGGAGCGATTGAAGATTGGTCGTGAAAGGAAGATTTGCGTCCTTGCGGTCGTACATGTTGTCCGAATCTCGATGATTCAGGAAAATGGTTTGAAATTTATCCCAACTGTCCCAACGAATCCACACTAATGTCGATAAGACCTTTTTGAAATCAGAAAGCGCATAAGATTGCCACTCCAAATGATCCCAACTTAAGCCTTTCGACAGAACTTGTATTCGTTGAAGGGTCCAGATAGATTGGAGAGAATCTTCGCAAATAAACTGATGAGCCTGTTCCCCTTCATCTCGGTCTCGGCGATGACTAGCATTCTTCAGCTCGTTTCTCACAGCCTTGGCCAGCTCGGCTCTAGCGTCGTCTCTTTCCCTCCGTTCTCTACTTCCTCTGAAAAGGTTCATTGTATGCTAGGAGGCGCTGATTTGGCTGGATCGGAGTTGATGCCTTGTCCCCAGCCGCGCAGCAAAGGCAAAGGTGGTATAGATGTCGCCGACCGACATACTCAGCGGAAGTATAAATGTTGAATCACCACTGCATATTTGTCGCTGCGGATTCTGCGAGTGCATTGTTTTGTTAGCAGTGCTTCAAGGTCGGAAGGCTGGGAAGGATGCCGCCATACTCTCCCACCAAAATGCTGCAAACCAAGCGCCGAACTTGCGATTAATGAATACGATATAAGTGGCTTGAAGATCTGCGGGATATTAGGTACTGAAGATCGCAGACTGGAGGGCTTGGAACTGTATTGAAGCAACAGAATCTGGTGTGTGGATGAAGTGGGCAGGAAGAAGGCTGGGGGGAGTCGCATCACGTTGCCGCCGCGGGATGCTCCGGATCGTAGAATGAGGTACATGTCATGTCTAAGGTGGCTGAAAAGGAGGCATAAGCCAACCAGCATGCGCTCACTCCGCGAAGTTGACGTCCCAACGGAAGCTTATAGATAAAAGATTGAGGCGAATCCAGCCCCTGAAGATTAACCCCGCCATTCGGGTCGATAGGACGATTTGTCCTTCCGGGCTCATCCTTTCGGGTAGCCGATGTCGGCAGTCGCCGAGAGCGGCACAGGATATTGGACATTGCTTTTTCCTCGGTGGTGCAAGCCACTGAGTGAACTAGGCCGTAACTCATACTCATAAATGATAGACCTCACTTGGGCCGCTTTACTGGAGTTCGAAGGCACTTGTTAGCACGTCCTCTTTGCTATCGCATCCCGAATACCAGGACTCCGCTGAAATAATAAAAGTTCGATAGCGAATGCAGATTCAACAATAAGTTAATAACACACCAACAATCATCGAAGATACGCAAGGCTGCCCCACTAAGAGCCTGACGGAAATTCATCCTGGGAAAAGATGGTCAATTTGTGCATGTTGTCAAGTGGAAAGAGAGTAAAGAGTGCAAGTGGGAACCCTCTACAGCTACGGAAGGATTTAGCGTGGAACGGAAAAGGTTAGAGCGCTGTAATGGAGGGGAAGGGGCAGTGGTCATACACGCCCCCCTCACACACATACAGATAGAGAGAGAGAGAGAGAGCGCGCGCGTGCGTGCGTGCGTGTGTATATGCTGATGTTGATTCGGATTGATTAGGACTGATGCTCGGGTCTCTGAGGTACCTTGTACCTTGTACACTGCACGTCCTTTCCCCTTCCCTTTTCTCCTCAGGGGGTGTTTACCTGTGCGCCACTTAAGCGAACTGACCTTATCTCGATTAAAACCTTCGCATTTTTGTCTTTCTATGCCCCCATATGGTACGTACTTTAAATTAATTTACATAGTCCGCATTGAAGGAATACGTGTAAATTGCATCAGCATTATACATTGTGTGATCGATTCTAGCTTGTGATTAGGTATAAACTTTGTGTTCACGCAAATTTTCGCGTACAGTAGAGTGCTTTTAGTTGCTGTGCCAGCAACGCTAAATCGCGGCCAAAACCCCTCCAAAATAAACATAACAAAAGATTACACCATTCAACTCGGATTTCTTTAAAAGCAAAGAGATTCAAGGCCATATACTCAACTCAAAAATAATGCCTTCTCTCTTTGAGTAGGAAAGTAATGTTCTGTGCGTGCCAAATTCCCAGTATCTAGACTACGCAATAATTGAAGTTTATTATTCTTCGATCCTCTCTGGATGAATTACGGAACTCATACCTAGGCCTCACAGCAGAACAATATTCTCCCACCCAGCATCTTCAGCAACTTCGCCATGCATAATTCCCTGAAAATAACAGTGTCCTATCAAATAAAAACTCTTTCCATCTCTTGCCTTCCTCAGCACATGCGGCAACTCCGAGCCCTGGAAAACACAAACGAAATCGCCCCTCTGAGCCTCCAAAGGCGCCCATCCAATCCCTCTATTGACCGCCTTACAGAACTTTTTGCTCTGCGTCCAGACACCAAGGTCATGTAGTAACGATGCAAGTTTCTTCCCGCCTTCTTCCTTACTATGCGATGGCGGCCAAGCATACTCCTTGAATCGCTCTCTGCGCTTCTGTTCCAAAGCATCTCTTGGGCCCATCTCTCTACTCATCATTTTCCAGAGGACATCATATTTCTCTGTTTCTTTCGTATATCGACTTCCGTATCCGCGGCTACATTGCATCACGAACCATTGCAGCAGAGACCGGGGTTCATCGTCAGCAAGACAAGGTCCGAAGACAGTCGCGGCCCACATGTCGATGATCTTCTCTTTGGTTGACTTAACGGGATAGTTTTCTTCTTGCCAGTGCTTTTGAAAGCCAGGGTCGTTGATGTCAATGAAGGCGTAGAGCCGGGTGATGAGTTTGCCTTTGAGTTGG
>Ga0302325_10034626_pt1 | contig 10332 bp, 7 predicted proteins | sample Palsa_T0_2_FD_201948 | JGI IMG/M metagenome (GOLD analysis project Ga0302325, IMG submission 201948) | Peat permafrost microbial communities from Stordalen Mire near Abisko, Sweden - Palsa_T0_2 | ecosystem: Environmental > Terrestrial > Soil > Palsa > Peat permafrost | place: Sweden: Abisko...
GCGCGCACTGCTACCGTACAAGACCAAAACAGACATGACGCTTAAAACGGGCGCCAGCACAATCAGTAACCACACCTCGGAATCCCTGAACGATTGAGGCTAACTGAGTGACAACGGAGGCAAACACTCATGGACCTTAGCGGCCAGTCGTAAATGGCTACCGTGCAGGGCATCGCGCCGCCGCCGGGCTCATCGGGCAAGCTCAAGGCTCAGGCTTTATCGGCCTCTTAGGGAATGAGCGTAAACGGAGAGGAGAGACTAATGGTGCAGCCAGGACGTCGGCCTGAACCAAACGGCGGAAACGGAGGAAACGAAGGGATTGTTATCACTCCTACCGCCACTAGCATCACACTTAACGGCGGCCAGAGCGTTAGAGTTAGCTTCGCCGTTGAGAGGGTCCACAATGTGTCGTCTCCGGTCAGGCTCAGCGTGGGATCGGTCCCGCCAGGGATAACGGCGGTGCTGTCTCCCCAGTTCCTGCCCGAGACCGGCTCGAACTTCTACCTGACCTTGACCGCAGCGGAGAACGTCACGCCAGTCGAGGCGACGATCGACGTCGGGCCGCTGCAGCCGCCGCGCGGCCGCATTTCCGCGCTTGCGACGGTCACCGTGAACGTCATGGCGTCCGGCCAGGTTCTGCCTACCTACATGATCCTGACCGTGCTGTACGCGCCGCCGGGCACGAACGGCGGCAGGAGCAGCTCGCAGGTGTCATATGCCAGAGGCAGCACGACCGGGACGACCGATTCGACCAGTAACTCGTTCAAGGACGGCGTTGACGTTACTGCCTCGGCTGACGACCAATTCGGCCCAGTCAGCCTCGGAGCGAGTGCCGATTTCACCGCTTCAAAGACCAGTACCGAGACGTCGCAGGTCAGCATTAACAAGGGCGCCAACAATCAGATCAATGATTCCGGGCCCGGCGCGGATGGCATCAACCATGGCCATGACCTGTTCTACCTGTGGCTTAACCCGCTGCTGAATGTGACCATCGACCACCTGGGTAACATAACCTGGGAGATCGGGGTCAACGGCCCGGAAATGCTGATCCAGTATGTCTACGTCGAATGGCTCCAGAATCCGAGCCTGATGCCTCCAGGCGTGGCCCAGGCCCTCGCCGCTGCAGGCCTCACCACGGCCGACTACGCTCAGATCCTGGCCTGCAACCCGTTCGGCTCCGGCGCGACGGCCATCGACCCGAACAGATTCGTGCCTACCACGCATAGCTTCCCGTACGAACCCCCACTCACCGCCGCCGACCTCGTACCTACGATGACGTATACGCTGACGAGCGCCACGACCACTACTGACACCCAGCAGGTTCAGACTCAGTACGGGGTCAGCATCAGCGTGTCCGCAGGAATCAAGGCGCCCTTTTCAGCCAGTCTCAAGGTCACCACAAGCCTTCAGTGGACGAACACGTCGACGTCCACGCAAACGACCGGATCAACACAGCAGGCGAGCGTCACCATCGGCGGCCCGGCATTCGGGTACACCGGACCCACCGATATACTGGTCTACTGGGATACGGTATACAGCTCGTTTATGTTCGCATTTGCGACGGGGAGCCCGTCCATGTCCGGCACGCTCACCGACAGCGCAGGAAATCCGGTTCCGAACCAGGCGATGACACTTACTGTGGGCGGTATCACGCTGAGCACATTCACCAATTCGCGCGGCCAGTACAACTTCTACGGCGCGCCGGCGGGTCAGGGAACGGCCACCGTTGAAAGCCAGCAATTCCCCGTGGCCGTAGGGGCAGGTGAACCGAGTCCGACGCTCCGCCTCAATGCTCCGGCATAACGATTAGCCTGATCCCGGCTCGGATCTCACCTTGGCCGTGGGTAACTGTGATCCGTCGGTGGCCGCGCCCGGCTGGCTGGCAGACTGAGAACGATAGCGGTTAAAAGCACGGCGGACCGTCAAGCACAGGCTGAAGAAGATGCAGTACTGGCTCCATTTGATCGGCGGCTGCCTGGCTGCGATGGGCCTGACAATCGAACCCTGGTGACCACATGCACGACGAGCTCAACTTCGTCAGGCTGCGCCGTCCTTTACGCCGCTTGCACGGTTGACGTGTCGAGACGGTCACCCCAACATCGGAGATCACGAACTCAGTCGGCGCTGCCAGTTTGCGAGCTTCTTGTGCACTTCCGAGAGAGAGGCAGCCGCAACGCTGTCGTTCTGCTTCGGATGCACGGACTCGTCGTACCTACCTAGGGAGGCACTTAGACGTTTTTTTTGTTCGGGATCACAGGAACCAAGAAGCAACTCGTCATTGGTTAGCCAATCGAGCATTTCTATTATGTTCTCTATCTCGTGGGCTTCGTTGTTTTTACTACCGTAGTTTAGGACATATAGAACTTGTCGGTAAAGTTGCTGGCCGACAACAGGACCATACGGCTTCCATGCGAGTCGTTCAAAAATATGCGCTCTAGACTGACGTCCTCTCAATGCCCATAGCGCGGCAAGTCCTGCCCCCCTCTCCTGGGATCCCCCTGTCATGTGTTCAAGAGCGGCGACAATCAGGTCGACAGTTCGCTGACGATGGGTGCTCCAGATAGTGAAGTAGGCACTCACAGCCGCCACCACCAAGGAGACTGCCGCTGCAATGACGGCAGCTTCGACCTCCGGAGCCATGACGGCATCATGTCCGAAAGCTCAGCGAATGGCAAGCGAACTCGTTACCCGAATCAATTCCTCGCTCTGCTTGCTGCACGCAGAGGCGTTGCGCACACCGCTGACCATGGCGTGAGCCCGTAGCCGCCAGTTCCTCTCCAGCCTCGTCCGGCCTCTCCTGTCGGCGATCTTATTTAACCGTGCCTCGGAGGGTAGCGGAAAAGCCGGAACCGGACTGAAAGGAGCAGTCTGTGCCTCGGATCGATGTGCTGACAGACCAGCCGATCGGCCTGCTCGACCAGCGGATCTTCGGTAGTTTCACCGAGCATCTCGCTACTTATATAAATTGCTCTATACCAAGCCCCTGTGCCCCCTGCCAGCAGCTTTACTCGTCGTTCGGCTGCGGAAAACCCGGTAACGGTTCGCGCACGATCGCCGGCCGGGGCTACTGCTTAGTCGCTTCTCTGCCATAGAGTCCGCTCTGCAGCTAGCGCATACAGCTACCGCATACAGGAAGTGAGATTTTCCGTGAGTCAGCTCCCAGATCCGTACGCCGCAGGACCTGGGCAGGAGGCCAGTCAGCCGCCTGCCGACCTCGGCTACGGCCAGCAGCCGGGCTACGGTCAGCAGCCGGGCTACGGTCAGCAGCCGGGCTACGGTCAGCAGCCGGGCCAGGGCTACGGACAGCCTTACGGTCAGCAGCCCGGCGAGGCCTACAGCCAGCCGCCCGGGCCCGGCTATACCCCGGCGCCTCCGGTACCCGCCGAATATGGCTACGGTCAGAACCCGAACATTGTTCCGCAGGGGATGTACTTCGACCAGCTCTCCGGCCTTAACCTGCCGGATGGCACGCAGCTCGCCAGCGTCGGCCGCCGTATCGGTGGCTATTTCCTGGCCCTTCCGCTCGCCATCGTCACGCTGGGAATCGGCTACGTCGTCTGGGGTCTCATTGTCTGGGGCAACGGCCAGACCCCGGCCTTGCAGGTGCTCGGGATGCGCGTATGGCGGCCCGAGACCAATAAGGTAGCCGGTTTCTGGTTTATGACCCTGCGTGAGATCGTGGGCCGCATCGTCGACGGCATCCTTAGCTTCATCACCCTCATCACGTCGTTCGTCCTGTTCGTGGCGGGCAATAAGCATCAGGCGCTGCATGACAGCATTGCGGGCACTGTAGTCCTGTACGACCCGGACAAGGTGCTGGCTAGCTGAGGACGGGTCACACGGTGAACCGGCGAAGGTTCCGGGACCTGTCTCCCCTTATCGCGGTCGCGGGGTCTGATTTCTTCGCCCTTCGGGCTGATCTCTTAGCCGTGACGTTCCGTTACGGTGAATGGGGTGTCCGAGACTTCGAGGGGATTCAGCCTGCGGCAGGTCAGGGCGGCTGACGAGCGCGGTGTCCGCCTGGAGGCAGGCGACGGTACCGCCGTGACGATCTCGTCGGCATCACCGCGCCCGCCCTGCTCGAGGCGAGGACTCGCAGACGTCCTACCGCCAGGACGCCTCGGCGGCCGAGACGATCAACAGGCTGACCGGGCCGGTCACTGTGCTCGCCGAGTGGGCGGAGGAGGGGGGGTCCGGCCGTGGCTGAGCGGATCTGTTCACCCGCCGCCCCGCCGTAACGTTCCCGGAACGGTCTCGCCGTAGCGTTGAGTCTCGTGGGGACAGAGCAGCCAGGACCGGCTACACCGGCCAGCCGGTCACGCCGGACCTGGCTGGCCGCGCCCGCGAGGGCGACGGTCCTGGGCGTGCTCGCCGTCGGTTCGTGGCCCTCTCTGTGGTCACGGCCGGCCTCGTCCGTCAGCTGACGGTGCTCAATGTCGCCCCGACGAGCCTCATCATCTTGATCTACGTCGCCGTGGGGGTGATTGTCGCCCGGCGCCAGCCGGGCAATCCCGTCGGCTGGATCCTGCTCGTTTTCGTCGTGCTGTTCATGCTCGCCAACGACAGCGGCTACTACGCGGTGTACGCCTACAGCCTCGGCCATCCCCGGCTGCCGTTCGCGGCGGCGGCGGTGCTCGTGCAGCCGTCGTGGATACCTGCGCTCGCCGCGATACCGCTGGTCATCCTGCTGTTCCCGGACGGCAGGCTGGCCTCGAGTCGCTGGCGCCTGGTGCTGTGGATTTACGCGGCCCTGTGGGCCTGCGTGTTCGCGGCCATCTGGGTCCCCATTGCCATTGCGGTGGCCGACCACGACGTCCGCCTTGATTCTTTCGGTGACGTGGAGGGCAGCGGGGGCCAGGCGGGCGCCGCCTTCAGCGCGGTAGAGATCCTCATCGTCGCCGCGATCGTGGCGATCTGGCTCTCGTTCGTGACCCACCAGGTGCTGAGCTGGCGGCGGACCAGCGGGGAGCGTCGCCAGCAGCAGAAGTGGCTCGCGTCCGGTGCCGCGATCACCATGGCCGGCTTCGCCCTCGGCGCCGCCTTCAGCGGCGGGGCGGCGGGGGACGTGGCCGGGATGGGGATCGCCGCCCTGCCCATCGGCATCGGTGTCGGCATCCTGAAGTACCGGCTGTACGAGATCGACAGGCTCATCAGCCGGACATTGGCTTACGCGCTGGTAACCGGCCTGCTAGTCGGCGTGTACGTCGGCTTGGTGCTGCTCGCGACGCATGTGCTCGGAGTGTCTTCGCCGGTCGCGGTGGCCGCGTCCACGCTGATCGCCGCGGCGCTGTTCAATCCGCTGCGTCGCCGGGTGCAGCAGTTGGTGGACCGCCGCTTCAACCGGGCCCGTTATGACGCCGAACACACCGTCATGGTGTTCGCGGCCCGGCTGATGGACGCGGTCGACCTGGACACGGTCCGGGACGACCTGGCCGGGGTGGTGGGGCACGCCCTCGAGCCCACCCGTGTCTCGGTATGGAGCAATCAGGACCATTCCGTGTTATCGGGCTTTCCGCATTCCGACTGACCCGAATGCGGAAAGCGAACTACGGTATTCCGCATGGAAGACCCTGAAATCGTCGCGGCCATCGTGCTCGGCGACCCGGATGGGCTCGCCGAAGCATACGACCGGTACGCCGTGCCGCTCTACGCCTACTGCTGTTCCCTGCTGCGCGAGCCAGCCGATGCAGCCGACGCGGTGCAGGATACGTTCCTCATTGCTGCCGCCAAGCTTGACGGTCTCCGTGACCCATCCAGGCTCCGCCCCTGGCTCTACGCGGTGGCGCGCAACGAATGCCTGCGGCGGCTCCGGGCCGGGCACGCCACCGCCAGGCTCGAGGAGGCGGCGGAGGTGCCTGCCGAGTCGGCCGGCGTCGGCAGCGAGGCGGAACGAGCCGACCTGCAGGAGCTGGTCCGGGACGCGATTGACGGGCTGAACCCAGGTGAGCGGGATGTCATCGAGCTGAGCCTGCGCCATGAGCTCGAAGGCGACGATCTGGCCGACGTGCTCGGAGTGTCGCGAAACCACGCGCACGCGCTGCTGTCGCGGGCCCGCAGCCAGCTGGAAAGATCCCTCGGGGCGCTGATCGTGGCGCGGACCGGCCGGCCGGCGTGTCCCGCGCTCGACTCTATCCTGGCGGGCTGGGACGGGCAGCTGACCGTGCTGATGCGCAAGCGAATTAGCCGGCACATAGAGCAGTGTGAGATCTGCGGTGATCGCAAGCGCCGTGAGCTGACCCCGGCGCTGTTCGGGGGGATGGCGCCGCTGGTCGCGGTGCTGCCTGGGTTCCGTGATCAGCTGCTGAGGAGCATGGCCGACCGGACGCCGGCCGGGATCGCGGCGCGGCTGAGCGCGGCAGATCACGCGGGGCGGTTCGGGCCCTCGGGTTTCCCCAAGCCCCTCCGGGCGCCGGGGGTATCGGCGTGGCACCAGGCGCTGCAGCATCCGCGTGTCCCGCTGGACCATTCGAGTGCCGTGGTGGCGAGCGCGGCCACGTCGGTCATGGCGGCCGGGGCCATCGCGGTCGTGGTCATCGGCGGCCCGCTGCACGGCCCGTCAGCGGCCGGGGCCAGGGCCGGAACGACTCACAGCACGGCCGCAAGCACCCCGGGCCCGCTGCCGGCGCACGGTGGCCCGGCTGGCCGCAGCAAGGCCGGGCTCGCGCCTTCGACCTCGGGATCAGCCGGCCCGACCGGGTCCGCTGCGCCCAAGGCGGGGGCCACATCGAGCTCTGCCACCTCCCCGACGGGATCTGCTCCGTCCGCGGCCGCCGCGGCCACCTCGCCGTCAGCGGGCTCGTCGGCCACGCCGACGGTGAGCCAGGGCACCGTGACGATCTCGGCCGGGACACTGGATCTGGCCACCGTCAACGGCACGGCGAGCGGGAAGTTTACGATCACGGCCAAGGGCGGACCGGTCAGCGACTACTCGATCACGGCGGGGTCGGCCCTGGCGGGCAGGCTCACCGTGTCACCCTCCTCGGGGTCGCTGGCCGCCGGGGCCAGTGTGACGGTAACGGTGACGTCGACGAGCCAGATCGCGCTGGACGGGCAGCTGATCGTGAGCCCGGGCGGCCAGACCGTTACGGTAGTGCTCAGTATCGGACTCTAGGGTCAGCGCCCGGAGCAGCGTTCACCTGCCGTAACGATGCCGGAACGGTATCGCGGCCCTGCCGATCGCTCTCGGGATCGGCATCTCGCTGAGCCGCGGGCCTTACCACTCGACGAGCGTCCAGATCTCCGGCCGGGGCCCGTCGCCCACGTCGACAGAAGCGAATCGCCTGGCCGCCTCCTTCAGGTGCATGATCGCGGCCTCGCGCTGGCCGTCCGCGTGCAGCAGGTCGGCCATGTTTGTGTGCAGCGCCGCGACCCGGTGCTGGTCGCCGAGTTCGCTGCCCAGCTCGAGTGCCTCGGCCGCGACCGCCAGCGCTTCTGCGCCGCGGCCGGTTTCTGCCAGCAGCCGGGCCAGGTTGTTCAGGGCCGCGACGGCCGCGCCCAGCGGCGCGGGTGGTGCCGGCCGCCCCTCCGCGGCCGCCGGGCCGGCACCGGTTTCTGACTGCCGCCGCGCTTCGGCCAGGCTGTCCCTTAGGTAGGTTTCTGCCGCGCTGGCGTCCCCGGCCCGCGCGGCGAGCATGCCGAGCACGTTGAGCGCCTGGGCCGTGGCGTCGGGATCACCCGCGGCCCGGGCGCAGGTGAGCGCGGCCTGGCCGAGGAGGCCGGCCTGGCTGGTGTCACCGCGCCGGTACGCGACCACGGCGCGGTCGGCTTCGGCCCGGGCCATCCGGCCGGGCTCGCCGCCCTCGACCAGTTCGGTCACGATGGCGAGGTGTGCTTCGGCCAGCTCCCAGTCACCCAGCCGGTGGTGCACGTCGGCCAGTTTGTGCTCGATTCCTGCCTGCGTGGCGCGGTCGCCTTCGCCGCCGCTGGCGATGGCCGCGGCGGTCTCGAACTCGGCCAGCGCCTCCCGGTAGCGGCCGAGCACGACCAGCACGTCGCCAAGGGCGATCCGCCCGGGGAGCTGAGCGAAGCCGAGCGTCAGGGCACGGACCAGGTGCGCATGCGCCTGTTCGTGCGCGTAAAGCTCCCGCGCCAGCTCACCGGCCCGCCACCACCACTGGGCCGCCTCGGCGTCCCGGCCGGCCAGCTGCAGATGGCCGGCCACGGTCGCGGCCCGGGTACCGGCCGGATCGCGCTCGTACCTGCGGATGAGTATGTCGGCGGCCCGGCCGTGCAGCAGGCGCCGCCTGGCCAAGGTCGCCGTCTCGTAGGCGATTCGGCGCAGTGCCTCGTACGGGAAGCCGTAGGACGGCGCCTGGTAACCGGCCGTAACGAGGGTGGGGGAGGTGGGCGGGGGGATCTCGGTCAGCAAGGCCCGGGCCAGGGCCTCCTCGATGGCCTCGACGATCTCGTCTTCACCTCGGCCGCTGACCGCCCGCAGCAGGTCGGCGTCGTTGTCGCTGCCGAGCACCGCGGCCGCGGTCAGCATCTGCAGCGTCGGCTCGCTGACGGCCTGCAGCCGGGTCCGCAACAGGTCCCTGACGCTGGCCGGCGGCCACCAGTCGGTCTCCGCCGAACCTGGCGCACCGGGTTCGGCTGCGGGCCCGGCCGAACGCAGCGCCTCCACGTACTCGCGGACCAGCATCGGCAGCCCGCGTGTCTGCTCAAGCAGCCTGGCCACGTCGACTCGTGGCATCCCGTCCAGGTCAAGCAGTGCGCTGATGGCCTCGGCGTCGAGCGGGCCTGGCTCGATGGTCTGGCCGGCCAGCTGGCCTTCGGCCTCGCCGAGCGCGGTCCGCAGGACTCGTAGCCGGCCTGCTTGTTCTGGCTGCCAGCTCAGGATGAGCAGCAGCGGCCAGTCAGCCAGCCGCCGCACCAGGTAGGCGATCAGCCCGAGCGACGAGTTGTCCGCCCAGTGCACGTCCTCGACCACGACGATGCCGACCGGTCCGCCGCCCGCTCCAGCGCGCCCGCCCGCATGAGCGCCCGTACCCGTACCCGCACCGGTGTCGGCACCGCTCGCCGCGGCGAGCAAGGTGTCGGCGATGGCGGCGTACAGCCGGGTCACGGCGACCGGGCTGTCGAGGGCCGGCGCGGCCGCGTCGGGCTGGGCCGCGGCCAGCGCCGGGACCAGGCGTCCCGCCATCGCGGCCGTCTGCGCCGGGAGCACGTCCGGCAGGCCGGGGCGGATCGCGAGCGCGGTCCGCAGCAGGTCGGCGGCCAGTACGAACGGAAGCGCGGTCTCGCCGTCGTGACTCCTGGTCGCCAGCACGGTGGCTCCAGCCTTCGCCGCCTGCTCGCGGAGCTCGGTGATAAGCCGGGTCTTGCCGCTGCCGGCCTGGCCGGCGATCGCCACCACCCGCCCGTCCCGCCCGTGCCGCCCGGCGGCCTGCCAGGCCGAGCGCAGGGCGGCCAACTCGGCCTCCCGGCCCACCAGCGGCCAGGTCACCGGGGCCGGCGGACCGCTTTGGCCGGGTTCGCCTCCGGACCGCGACGGCGGCGGTTCGAGCCGGCCCGCGCGCACGTCGTCGTAGAGCTGTGTCGTCTCGGGCAGCGGCCGAACGGCGAGGTCCCGGTCGAGCACCCGTACCAGGGTCCGGTACTGCCGCATGGCGGCCGACCGCTGGCCGGCCCAGCCGTGCAGCTTGATGATGACCTGATGGGCGGGTTCGTGCAGCAGGTCGAGCTGCAGCCAGCGACGGGCGTGCCCGGCCGCGCGGTCAAGCTCGCCGTCCGCGATGCAGGCGGCTACCAGCCGCTGCAGCCCGCGGGCCAGGGACTGCCTGAGCTCCTCGCTGACCGAGGCCTGCCAGTCCTCAAAGTCCGGGCAGCCGCGCAGGGTGAAGCCGGTCAGGAAGTCTCCCCGGTAGAGCTGTACGGCCCGCTCGAGGGACGCGGCGTCCGGCTGGGCGATCAGGGTCTCGAAGTCACGCACGTCGACCCGGACCGTGGCCGGATCGAGGGCGACCGCAGTGCGGCTGATGGCCAGTCCGTCGCCCATGACGGCGGCGGTCACCGACAAGGTGCGCCGCAGCGAGGCCCGGCCCTTGACGCTGTCGGCCTCGGGCCAGAGCAGGTCGGCCAGCTGTTCCCGGCTGTGCTCGCGGCCGGTGACCGCGAGCAGCGCGAGCAGCGCCGTGGCCTTCCTGGTGTCGAAGGTGACCGGCGTGCCGTCCCGCCTGACCACTGGCGGCCCGAGCAGGGCCAGGCTGAGCTCCGTCGTTGCCATCCAGGCCACCGTAACGCAGGTTCGTAAAAAAATGCGGGGGAGGGCTTGACTGCCGTAACGATCTCGTATCGCCTTCTCTCTAGGCTGATGGTGCGTCGCAAATGATG
>Ga0302325_10034627_pt1 | contig 10331 bp, 5 predicted proteins | sample Palsa_T0_2_FD_201948 | JGI IMG/M metagenome (GOLD analysis project Ga0302325, IMG submission 201948) | Peat permafrost microbial communities from Stordalen Mire near Abisko, Sweden - Palsa_T0_2 | ecosystem: Environmental > Terrestrial > Soil > Palsa > Peat permafrost | place: Sweden: Abisko...
GCAAAAAAGATTTCTCATTCGATCCCAAACTTACGTCAACATGGATGGGATATTCAGCATTCATCTTCTCCACCCTTCAACTCCCTCTACCCAAATATTTCGGCCACCAGGAAAGATATGCGAGGCTTCCCCCACCGCCATCTGTGGTGTTAGAAAGCATCCTTCCTCAGCCTCTGAGCCAAAAAGTCTTGACGCGCTGCTTGACCCAACCTCACAACAACTTAATCACCTTTTTTGCCATTAGAATTCTTTCGGTCGCGATGAGTAAGCTGCTGCAGGCCCTGGAGATGTATCAGGAAGCGGCAAACGGGTCCAATTCTTCGCTGTGGATCAAAGCTGCAGATCGGTTGACAGACGAATTTTGCCAGAGATGCCCTCCTATCAAAGAGGTCATCATCGCCTACCGAAGAATGACAAGTACAGATCTAATACAAAGGGAAGTAGTTACGAAACTGTTGGTGTTGTACTTCGAAATTGTCCCTCGTATTGCCCTAGATGCCAAATTCGGTGTTTCGGTAGCCTTGGGCGACTGTCTAAAAGCCATGGATGATCTCTCATTAAGTCCGCAGGATCGAGTCCTCCGGGCCATGGAGTTGGAGAACGTTTTCAGATTTGCGCAGTTTTCTCCGGGGATGCGCTGGTTCGGCAAAGCGGAAGGCCTCGCAATTTCGCCATTTATGGCAATGCTGAAGCTGTCTGCTGACGCTCCCGCGGACCTTCCGTTGCTCAAACTCAGATCAGTGCTTGTCTCGGTGGTCAAAGAGAACCAGGTCTTTCAAACCCAGACTTCGGTGTCCGCTTTGGATGCCTTTATCCTGCGATTGAGAGACCTCGACAACGTCACCGATTCGCTCGAAATTTACACTTTCCTCGATGACTGCGTCTCGCGTTGCGCTGCAAAGCCTGTCAAGTACATCTTTGCGCTGGAGGAAATTTGCGCTGGAATCTACGGGGCTGAGGAAGCCCATTCATCCGTCAGCTTGCTATCATTAGCTATCGTTGAACAATGGCCGTTCATGGTTAAATCATGGTCCGATCCGGTGTTGGAGACCGCAGCTACACTTATCGCTCAACATTTGGCAGCTTCTATAAAGATTGGCGAAGACAAGAAAGTTATCAAGGCTTTGACAGAGAAACTTGCTGCAGCGAGCCCCAAAAAATACGGTATAAGGAAGGCCATTGAACAAACTCAAAAATTGGTCGATAGTATTGGCATTCCGGAGGTCAAAATGATTTCTTCTGGCTTCGAGGAAAAGACTGAGAACACCAGCATGTCTGAAGTTGAGAGGGCAAATATCCTGGAAAGCCTAAATGGAGATTCTGGATATAGAGCCGAAGATCACAATTCCCTGATCAAATGGACGACAAAGGAGGTAGATGAGGTGATTGAAGGTGGCCATGCAGCATCATTGATCATGCTTCTATCATCCGATCTCCTGAGTATCAGGAAAGAAGCTGCAACAAACATATCTAAGTTCGCAGCAAAGTTGAAAGAGTCGTCATTCGACGAAAAGGATCAGATCTGGTTGCTCCTTTCTGAGCTAGTGGAAACCGCCAGACAAGTTATTGACCAGGAACCGCTTCCGACAGTCATCTCAGCATTTGCATCCCATGCTTTGTCGGTGCTTAATGATCCACTACACTGCATGTACCCCAAGATCAATAAGTTCCTCACTTCTGGCCCCACATGGACACTAGACAAGATTCCGCTAATGTTCAAAATCTTGGATGACTCTCCTAGTCTGGACGATGCGCATTACTCAGAGATGAACTGGCTTTTGACATGCATGCTTGTGGGTCTTCGGTCGCAAGCCGACATGGCTATCTACCGCAAGAGGCATGTCTTTGAGAAGCTTTTGTCGGTTTACAATAGCACATATCTTGCAGCGGGCATACGAGACAAGATTCTCAGAATCATGTTCAGAGCAATCTCGATCGAAGGAGGGAGCACAACGCTCATTACTCGGTTTAGTGCTATGACTTGGCTTCAGGCGCAGGTGGCTTTGGGAGGAGGCATGCCCCTCAAGGTGCTCATGGAAACCATGTTGAAGTCGCGTGACCAAAAGCGGGTTAAGAGTTGGAGTAAAGGCGCAAGCATGGAAACCATGAAAATAGATACTTTGAGTTTCTGAAAGTGTAGATATAGCAATCAGTAACAGTAGATACCCCGTGATGAACAGTGCATATAACCTTATTATCCAAGCCCTCGATATACATGGATCACCTTGGACGGACGAATCCAATCACCAAAGCGCTTGGTCCTGAACGAACGCGCTACAGTAAGCGAGACAACCATCTGTGCTGGGCTGAATCGAGCCATATCGAAAAAGGCTCGACGACCTGTCACCTACATCCTACCGTCCGCCACTGCAGAATCAATTCCCAGCAATATCTACCACTAGGTTCCTTCTGCGATCTATCTACCTTTATTTCTCGCCATTAACACTCCGTATTACCTGCCTCGAGAGCTACCTGCCATCTCCACCTTGGACGCACACGCTCCGTTGCTTTGCGCCTTGCGCTCAGCCTGTCTGGACGAAGACTGCTTGAGTGCCTTACCCCAACTTCGCATTCCAACTCGCCTTCAGCCGAACCATCACCTCTTCGATTTACCATCCCCTGTGGGCAAACTCCAAAGTTTATCTTCAGCCCTTACCATTTCTCCGATCTGTCACACTATCACCTCCGCAAACTCTGTTACGTGCACACGACTTGAGCAGCTCATGAGTCTTCGGCATAGCGCGAGGCAAATTCCATTGTGCCAACAATCATGGCGATAAGATACACCCCAGAAGAGCTGAAACACCTTCGAGATTCGCCGTTAGTGGTGAAGCCTCCAGGTCTTCCTCCGGCAGAGCAATGGATGGGGTAAGATAGATGAGCTCTGCAGGATATTGGGAGTCCCTGTTGACATATTTTAGATCTCCAACAGAGATAACTCGTAATGCGACCAAGCCAGCTACTGACAGAGCCAAGAACCATGACTCTAACACGCTTCTAGATCAGACAAGACGTTCTGGTGCCGAGCGTCATATGCCACGCAACAGCGCCAGTATGGATTGCCATTCACTCCTTAAGATTAACTTTTGCTAATATTTTTCACAGACCCAGAAGATATTATCCTTGGACCTCCGAAAACATCGTTCATGTCAGCTACCTCTATTCGAAATGCAGGCAAGACATTCGATTCTTCGGACCGATCAGCGCTTCGCGATGCCGACTCTCGAGACCGATATAATTTTCGGAGCAAGACTGGCGAGGGAGAGGCTGAGCGGACACGAGAGGGCAGAAGTAACACGTTACGTCCAAAGCGAGCGGAGGACCAGGACAGCGATGGGTGGAGCACTGTCAAGCCTAGGAAGAGTTTTGGTACTGAAGGGGCCGAACGATTCAATGGTCGCATGGGAGTGGATAGACACAGGGATGATCGGAGGTTTAAAGACCGAGAAGATCGTGATTTGAAGGACAGACCAAGAGGATTTGACACATTCTCTCGAGACAAGGATGGGGAGCATGATCAAGACCGGGATACTCGCAGAAACGGCACAGGCCGTGGTCGGAACGAGCCATCATGGTTCAAGGATAGAGAGAACACTGATGGTCCTCCAATACCAAGAGATCGCAACAGCAATGGTGATAGATTTGCTGATCGCAAAGGGGGATGGAGAGACAAGGAACGTGATGATAGGGGAGATCGAGGTGGTGACAGGGGAGGCGATCGTAGTGACAGACGTTGGGATAGAGATAGGGACCAACGGCAAGAACGCGAGCCAGAGTGGATGGACGAGCCAGCGGAGGATAAAAGCCAAGTCCATACTCAGGAAGAGTTTCAGAAGTGGAGGGAGCAAATGCAGGGGAAGGATAAAGCTGGCAAGACGTCTGTTGAGGATGTGGCCAAACCTGATGCTGGAGCTTCTTTCTTTGGTCTGGAGAAGCAGAAGGTTGAAACACCTCTGGATATTGTCGAAGCGGGACCTGACAAATTCTTTGGCATGTGGGCGGCACCAAAGGAGGAGGCGAGCGCGGAGACAGGGTCAGAGCTAAAGAAGGAAGGTATTCCAGCCAAGTCTAAGACGATGGGCAAGGCTTCTCGGTTTACATCTTTCTTTACGCCGCAGGAGGAGCCTCCACGGCGACAGACCGAGCCTCCACCTCCAATGGCAGCACCACCTCAAGGAGGCCTTAGTACATTGCTTCAAAGCAACCAGAACACCCAAAACAATACACAATCTTCGTCCGAGAAAGAAGCTTTTCAGCAACTCCTACAAAAACTACAACGGCAAACTGTCTCTGGCTCGGGCTCGACACCTCCGGCAAATATCTCACTTCAGCCCAAACCACCGGCCCCAGATATCCCACAAGGCAACCCTGTTCTTTCTCCCGAGCCATTCCAACAATACCGCGCTGAACGCCAGGACGAGAATCGGTCAAGTGCTCGTAATTCAGGCCAGACTCTTCAAGATTTATTGATTCAACGTCAAATCGCTGGTAGCCAGCCTACCATTCGACCAGACCAAATGGTGCAAGAAGTAGTTGGCCAACGTCAGAACGCCACTAGCCAGGCTTCAGTTCGCCCTGATCAGCCACCTAGTCGCAATACCAATACAGAATTTCTCATGGGGCTTATGCAAAGTGCCAAGGCAGCACCAGAGCCTCAGAGATCAGAGCAGGTTCTCTTGAGAATGCCTCCCAAGTCGGTTGATCGCCAAATGCAACAACAGATGATGGAGCGAGAGCAAGAAATGCAACGAGAAGCTGCTCAGCGTGAGCGTAGTGCTTCACAACGCCGACCACCGCCTCCACCCGGCTTCTTTGATGACCCTAGCTACCAACGCGGTCCTCCACAACAACACGAGAGGCAAGGTGGCAATCCCCCCCAACCAACACAAATCCTCCAACGACCACCACCCCCAGGTCTGGACCTGGGTTGGGATCGTCAAGCTCAACTCCCGCCTCAACACCGCCTTGCTCAAAACATTGCCCCTCCCCCTGGCTTAGCAAATGGGCCAAATCGCGGCATGCCCATGCCTCAGCAAATGTTCCCTCCTGGATTCCCTATGGGCAATTTCCCTCCTCCAGATGTCATGTCTGGACCTCCACGCAACATGCAAATGCAACCACCTCCAGGATTCTTCAATGCTCCTCCACCAGGATTTATGCCACCAGGCATGGCTGGATTTCAAGGACCAGAGGGTATGACGTTCGGTGCACCGTTTGATGGAAGAGGACCACCACCTCAGGGTGCTTTCAGACGACAATAGAGGCACGATATCATGATACAGTGTGCGTGTAACCATACGTTATTGAAAACAAGGCAACGGCGGGTCTGCTTAACTAGGCGAGCAATGAACTTACGTGTATCCCTGCCATACTAACGCTCCAGAAATATGATCGTGATCCAACTAAGTGAGATACGGATTTGAGGTCCTTGAATACCGATGGCGTCGGCATCGGCACCGCTTCCACGTTTCCTTGAGATAGCCTCAAGTGTTCGGTCCTCACGAGAATGTTCCCCGCGACCCCACACTCCTTTTGAAGCGAATTCACCCCCGCTTCTCAATTAAGAAATTGATCTGCCGACCGGATGTATCTTAGATCTACAACCTCATGCATAGCCAAACTCAGTAGAACAAGTGATATCTTGAAGGTGACGACAGTCGGTATTTGATGGCTCTGTTCTTCTGTTTATGTTTTCAAGTTCCCTTCTTTTATTTACAGTACCCCGCCCGAGTATCTTCCCCTATCTCGATTCCTAGCAAAATAGTGGCAATTTATTAAGTGTTCCATCATGGCCTCCTCTAAAGTTAGCAGCACATGATATATCCGCCGACAATACCCCAGAAGTCGAAAATGGCCTTAAACCAACAGCAATTCACACCGAGACGCCCTCTTCTCCAAAATGGCAGCTCTCATCCAAAGCCAACGACGGCGACACAGCACTAGCACTCTTCACCGACCCCTCCGACCTCCACGAAACCATCTCTCCATCGGACGAGCGAGCGCTCCAGTGGACGATGGACCTCATGATGCAGCGGTTCCTGATTGGGAAATATTTGGAGGTTAACATCTTTATATGCGGTGTTTTGCTTATGTTGCAGGCTTGTGCGAGGAATTTTGCGGAACTGGCTGTGCTGAGGGCTTTCCCTGGTGCGGCGGAAGCTTGCTCGGATCCTTCCTTCACGTTAAATACTTCTATGTGGTGAGTTTTCGAGGAGCAAAGGTAATCTTACCTATCCTGCGAGAATGAGCAATCACTGGATATTCGTTTGTCGACAGGTAGCGCTCGTCATGATTCTTTCGCTCCAAACGGCGAATACAGCAGGGCATGCCAGGAAAGTCGTCACGAATGCTTGTCTGTTTCTCGGGTATTGCACGGGCAATATCGCAGGCCCGTTCTTTTATAGGAAATGATCAGAGCCCAAGGTATCAGCTGGGGATTTGGAGCATGATTGTGTCACATTTGCTGGAGGTGGTGATAATCTTGACGTTGAGGTTGTTGAGTAGAGAGAATGAGAGGAGGGATCGGATGCAACGTGAGAGTGAGGGAGAGGAAGCGAAGGTGGATAGGGAAAGGGAGAGGGACAGGAACTGCATTTAGTGATATGACGGACCAGGAAAACTTGACCTTCAGGTATATATATTAGCAAAGTGCCCGAGTCGAGGTTTGAGAACGGTCATAGCAGTCACTGTATCGTTTCATTACTAAAAGCTAGCAAGAGTGTGGGAGGAATACGGTTGGTCACTTCAAAGAATGGAAAATATCGGTTTCAGGCAGGTGGGTAGGCTGGCACTGGGGTCCTTGAACAGATTACGTCTTTGGGACCAAACTTTCCCCAAGCCATGGCACAATTATGCGACGTCAGCCTCGAAGTCGAGATGCTCGCGAATATTCACGAGGTGTCAAGTGCAAGCGTGGGGCTTCCTCGGCAGCATTGTCTCGAATATCTCTACTCTATTGTTTTCCCTCAGCTTCTGATTCATCCCTGAAATTAGAGTAGTCTTTGATGTTCGATGAAACTTTATTCTCACGACTCGTGAAATTTGTTTACAGTTTTTGAGCTTCTGAAACGAAGTGTCGGGTCTGGAGAAAGATCTTGCAGTATCTCTGACAATCCAGAAAGAATTATTGGTGCTTTGAGCAGGGTTTGCTGAATTATCCTTTGAGAAGGCCTGACAATGGATCTCGAGCTTCGAAATTTCGCTTGTTTACAGGAATAGGGTACTCGAGAGACCGAGCCCAATCTTTTTGCCCCTTCTATTGTCTCATTCGACTCGCAGCGTCCAAGGCACCTATGATCATCACCTATTTATACTACCATACTTCTGCTCTCATCCTATTTTCAACATTCACAACTTCACACCTCAACGATAGCCGCAACATACTTCTACATCGACCCTTCAGCAACAAGAAAACTAAAGCAAGCCTCGTCATGGCACCATCAAAGGCCTCCAAGGGCAAGGGCCCTGCCAGGATTGATGACAACAAAACAATCGCTGGCGTCGCAAAGTTGTCAAAGGAACAACTTTTCAACAGCCTCGAGGAGTCTGGCATTAAGTTCGACGAAAATTCACTGAAGCCCGAACTGCAGGCAGTCTGGGCACTGAGAGAACTAGGCCTCGTCACCAAAGGCGAGAGTCCTGATGAATATCTTCTCAATCATGCCACCAACTGGTTTTCCATGTCCGTGAAAGAGCTGATTGATGAGATCAAGGAACGTAACTACAACGATGCAGGCAACAGGTGGGACCGTATCGAGGCTTTGATCCGAGATGAGTGAGTTCCTATCGGTTTTATCTCTGAGAAGCCAGAGCTAATATGGAGGACTAGGTACGCAAATCCTATGGGCGGAGTACCGCAGAAGAAAGACCAGCCCGATGTTGGTGAGAAGGCACTCAGAAAGATGGACATTGGAAGCGGAGCTGGCCCCTCGAACTCGAAGAAGGCCTCTCAGCATCCAGACCCAGCAGTCTTGAACCTGCTCCTCACCCTACTCTATGGCGATGTTTCCAAATTTCCGGCCAGGGCACTCTCCAGTTGTCCAATCAAAGCCGCAGCGACTGTCACGAAACTCATCAGCCAGATGGAAACCTTCAAGACGGATCAAGCTGTAGCAACCGCCTTCTCAGCACCCAATACTCAAGCCACTCAACTACTTTCTTGGTTGTCTTCCCAGGGGCCAGTACTGGCTCCTGCACCTGCCGATATGAAAATCCCAGGATTCAAGGTCAATGTACATCAATTTATCGTTGTTCAACAAGACGAGACTCTCCAAGCTGCTTTTGACGAACAGATGAACCTTTCGTCCGGAAAATCGGGAATGGTGTGGCACGGCACGCCGATCTCTAACGTCCGCTCCATCTTGCGAGATGGCTTTGCAACTTCTAAGGATGGTTTTATATGGTCTGCAGAAGATGCAGAGATTTCATATGACTTTTCTTTCCGATTTGCTATTTACCCCCAGTACGAGCCGATCGCACGCTGGGGCGGATGTCCCTACAAGAGCTGGGGTGCGCTCTTGGGATGTGAGGTCGCCGGCGGCGGCCAAAGGACTCCTTACACCGGCACAAAATATGCCCGTCTCATAAAAAACCCAGCATCTATCATCGTTCGTTATATTCTTCTCTTACCTCCAAGCGAGTACCCGGCCAATCAAGTTCCGAAACGCAACGCAGTTGAACCCACTATGGTTGCTGCTTTCAAAGAGATTCGTTCTTGGTCTGGAGGTGAGTGATGCAACATCTTGCAACTTGAGATGATCATCAGAATGCGAAATTTCGCCAAAGATTTCTTTCAGATAGATGGCTAGAGAAGGAAATGGCCTGCTTTAGGAAGGGGAAACAATCTTAGTACGGAACAGCTAGGTAGATAGCAGAATTTGCACAAGACGCCAGTGAGCTCTTATCAACTTTGACCTGTTCCTTTCTCCTTATGTTCATCTTCCATCTCTCCTTTATTGATTCATGAAAACTGAAATTCTAGAAATTAAAGTCGTTCGCCAAATGTGTTATGACTCGCAGGCTCCTGAGTAGTTAACTGGCACATGGTGACATGGTGAACTACAAGGTTGTTCCAACGACCGTTGTCCTGAGAAGTAAGATATTAACAAATCGTTTTCATGGCCCTGTTAAATAAACTCGCTACAAGTTTGGGCTATTCTGTTAGCCTCCTTGTGAGAGAGCAATAGCTTCCGATTAGTTATATCACTTAAGGAAGGGATATGGGACTTTCGCTATAAGTGGCGAGACCTTTTTTCTCACTGCATCTCGTGAGGATGATTCTGAACTCTTAAATTATAAGTACTTGCGTCACGCAAACATGGGGCAAGAAGGCGAGGGCTATAATTCGGATTCTCTTTTCGGATCGAAGCGTTTAGTTAAGCTACCTAAAGCCCGTCATTACCCATAAGCAATACCGCGCTTTTCTAACCCGGTGCATCCAATAAGAAACCTTTCAGTTAAAAATTAAGCGTAAATATCGGGAGGCTCAAGTGAGTTTTGCTTCTCATGCTTCCCAGAGTTGAGATATGGAGATTTTCCTTCCGACAAATGTCGGGAAGTGGGCCAACCACCTCCAGCTGTTTACGTTAAATTGGACCTCGTCAGATCTAGCTCAGCTTGTGGCCTAGGATAGTTCCCGACTATCTTTGAATCGGCATTAGGAAGGTCCAATATCTCGTGTTTGGCTTGGTACCGGCTACTTTGCCAGATGACTACATGTGATGAAGCTAGATCTGTGCTGCAGCATCAGATTAAGCTTTTAAACAAACTTTTGGCTTTACATAAGAGGAAGGAGCCTTGGAATGACGATGCAATATGTCACTTACTAAATTTCCATGGAGGGATAAGTACAAGTGTTTTACTTTTGCGCTTCATGAACTGTGTAATGATGAGTCGCTTCCGTGAGTTACATGAGACATTCATGTGCTCCGATTAGATCAGATTTCGGCCTGTTCGACTTTGCATCGCATGTACCGTTGGTATGAAAAGATCTAAAAAGACGATTGTCCAAGGTCGTTTCTTAATTGGACGGTCCAATGCTCCGACGTGCAGGATTTTTTCGTTGCATGATCAACAGCGGAGCAACTAAGAACAAAATGTGATCTCCTGCCTCTTAAGCTGTTTAGGAACTAGTTTTGGTGGCACGGATTCGTGAGCTACCAATCAACTCAACTGCGCCGTACGAACCTTTGGCTCCTGTCAGCCTCTAGGTTCTTGCGGATGCTAGCCGTGAACTTCTTACAGAATAAAAATTCCTATCCCCTTTTTAGCTATAAAGCACACTGTAGTCCCATATTCAGCACTACTCTTTAAAGCACAATACCTTCACCTCA
>Ga0302325_10034628_pt1 | contig 10331 bp, 5 predicted proteins | sample Palsa_T0_2_FD_201948 | JGI IMG/M metagenome (GOLD analysis project Ga0302325, IMG submission 201948) | Peat permafrost microbial communities from Stordalen Mire near Abisko, Sweden - Palsa_T0_2 | ecosystem: Environmental > Terrestrial > Soil > Palsa > Peat permafrost | place: Sweden: Abisko...
CGACCGCACGTTTCTCACGCAGGTCACCCCACGGCTTGCGCGCTACGTCGCGATCATCGGCCGGGAGCTCTCGACGAGAGACGACTTGCTTCCCCGCGAGCAGTACTCCTCCGACATACCGCTCGAGGTCTACGGGCTTCCCGCGCAGGCCGTGGTCTGGGAGGGACTCGAGGCGATGGCGCGCGTCTGGGCCGACACCGGCCACAGAGCGCTCGCCCGCCGCTGCGCGAGCCTCGCAGCGCGTCTCCACGCCGGGCTCGAGCGAGCCGTCGCAGCCTCCGAGCGCCGCCTCCCTGACGGCTCACTCTTCGTGCCCGTGATGCTGCTGGCCGCGGAGGACCCCTACGGCTCGCTCACGCGCTCACGACTCGGGAGCTACTGGAACCTCGACATGCCATACGCGCTCGGGTCGGGATTCTTCCGGGCCGGGAGCACGCAGGCCAGGGGGATCCTCGCCTACATGATGGGCCACGGAGCGCTGATCGCCGGGCTCGTTCGCGCCGGCGCCTACTCGCTCTATGGCCGCCATGCCGCGCCGCCGGTCTCCGGCTCGGACGAGGTCTACGGACTCGAGCTCGCCCGCTTCCTCGCCGACAACGACGAGGCCGGAGAGCTCGTCCTCAGCCTCTACGCCCAGCTCGCGGACGCCATGACACCGGGGACGTTCGTCTCGGGAGAGGCCGCGTCGATCGCTCCCTTGCCGGGGACGAGCGACCGGGCGATGTACCTCCCCCCAAACAGCGCGGCCGATGCGACGTTCCTCGAGACGCTCCGCCTGACCCTCGTCAACGAGATCGAGGACGGCAGCGGGACCCCCGAAGGGCTCGAGCTCGGCTACGCGACGCCGAGGCGCTGGCTCCTACCGGAACGGTCGATCCACGTCCGCGACCTGCCTACGAGCTTCGGACCGCTCTCCTTCGCCATCACCGCCGCGAGGCGCTCGATCCGCGTCGAGCTCGAACCGACCGCCACGACGCCGCGGACGCTCCGGCTCCGGCTTCGACTCCCCGACGGTGAACGGATCATCGCAGTGCGTCTCGGGGGACGACCCTATCGCGGCCTCGACGCCGCAACCGGCACGATCGACCTGAGTGGTCTAAGCGGCCGGATCGAGCTCACGGTCAGCCTCAGCTGAGCCGATGCACGGCGCTCGCACCCGCCCGAGGCGGAGGGAGCCTCGTGCTGCGGGTCGCGCCCCCGGACGCGCGCAACCGCTGCGAGCTCGGACGTGCTTGGATTCGGAGCGTGAGTTCCACCCACACGAGTCAGGCGCACCCCTTGTGCTCGGGGCGGCGCCGAGGAGCGTTCGCGGCTTTCGCGACGCTCGCTGCAGGTCGACGGGCTCGAGCCGGTTACCGATGAAGCTTCTCGCAGAGGCGCGGCGGTGAGGCGGTTGGCGGCGCTCGGTTTCGCGTGCGCCGCGCTCTGCCTCGGCGCAGAGGGTCCCTCGGCGCAGGCGTTCCCGAACAGCCAGCCCGATGCCGCGCGGCAGTGGTACCTCACCCAGGACAATGCGTGGAGTGCCTGGAGCCGCCCACCGACGCTCGCAACCGTGAAGGTCGCGGTGATCGATTCCGGGATCGACGCTGGGGATCCGGCATTTGCCGGCCAGATCGCGGCCGGAAGGTCGTTTGTCGGTGGCTCCTGGCAGGTCGACACCAACGGTCACGGCACATTCGTCGCAGGGATCATCGCCGCCAACGCATTCAACGGGATCGGCGTCGCCGGGATAGCCTTCAACGCCAAGCTCTTGATCGCGAAGGTGCTCGACAGCGAGGGCGTGATTCCGCCCGGGGCGGAGGCGAGCGCGATCCGCTGGGCGGCAAACGAAGGGGCCGGCGTGATCAACCTCAGTCTCGGAGGCCTCCGCGACCCAAACAACCCCGAGCTCGACGGCTACTCCCGCAGCGAGCTCGAGGCCGTCGAGTACGCCTACTCGAAGGGCGCCGTCATCGTCGCGGCCGTCGGGAACGGGACGACCGCCCCCACCCATCCGTGGCCCTTCGCCGACTATCCCGCCGCACTGCCAAACGTCCTCGGCGTCGCGGCCCTCAACGAGGATGGCTCGGTGCCGAACTTCTCCAACCGCGACCCGGTCTATGTCGATCTCGCAGCCCCCGGGGCAGGAATCTTCTCGACAATCCCGCGCAACCTCGAAGACAGCGCCGATGATCCTGGCTGCGCCGGCGATCCGTACTCTAATTGCGGCCCGGCCGAGTTCCAGAGCGGCGACGGCACCTCGTTCGCCGCGCCGCAGGTCACGGCCGCGGCCGCGCTGCTGCTCGGCATCGATCCGCGCCTCGCCCCCGACCAGGTCGACTGGATCCTCGAACGCTCCGCCACCGACATGACCGCGGCAAACGGCTGTGCCGAATGCGGCGTCGGACGGGACGCGCTCACCGGCTGGGGGCGCCTCGACATCGCACGCGCCGTCAGCTTCCTGCGCGAGGGCGTCGCCCTCCCGCCGCCCGACGTCCTCGAGCCCGACGACGACGCCGGAAGTCAGGCGCATGCGCTCGGCGCCCTGCCGCAGACGATCACGAGCTCGGAGGACTACTGGGACAACGCAAGCGACGTCTTCGCGCTTACCCTCCGTCGCGGGAAGGAGCTCGTGGCCTTGCTCACGGGCCCCGCACACGCGACGATGACCCTGAGGCTCTGGAGGCCTGGGACAGTCCGGCTGGAGACCGCTCCTGCGGCTGCGCTCGCAGCGAGCTCGGTCGCGGCCGGCGGCGACCAGCAGCTCTCCTACCGCGCGATCGACGGCGGGGTGTACTACCTCGAGGTGCTCGACCTCGCACCTTCGCGGCGCCGCGCCATCTACCATCTGACGGTCATCGACCGGCCCGCGACACCGGCGCCCGCGTAGCCCCGCGAGCCCGACCCGCGTGCTCGGGAGGCTCGAAACCACAGGCAGACAGACCCAGCGGCGGGCCGAACCCCGGCCCGAGCGCACCGCGCCGAAGGCCCCAGCCGTGCTCGCCACCCGGGCGCGCGTGGGATGGTTCGCGACCGCGCAGCCGTGTTCGCGGAAACGAGTGCGCCTCGCGGCCTGCTGTCTGCGATCGAGCCGCCGTGGACGCCGGGCCCTCGCAAGCGACCCTCGGCGGGCCGGAGAGGAATGGAGCGGAGTCGACACTCCCGTTGCCGGGAAGGAGATGTTCGCCTCCCCGCCGGCGCCCGTGTACAAGCCGACGCCGAGCGTCCGCTGCGCGGTCAGCGTCGATACGCGGACATCGGCCGGGATGACGAGGCGCCTGCGCACGCGCGCAAAGGGTGGTTTCCGCGCGACGTCAGCACGAGGAACGGGCGATCCCGCTCCCTACTGGGGCGGCCCTGTGGCGAGCCGCACACGCGCGCTATGCGAAGCACCGGAGCCGTCGACCCAGCCAACTCCAACGGTCTCCCCGGGCGAGGCTCGAAGAATCGCGCCGGTGACCGCCTGGGCAGAGCCGATCTTGCGACCGTCCAACGAGGTGATCACGTCACCCTCGCCCAGACCCGCCTTCTGTGCCGGCGAGGAGGGCACGACAGCTGCGACGAACGCCCCGGAGGCCTCGGGCTCGCCGTTCCCCGACCCGACTCCGAAGCCACCCTGACCGGGCGAACTCACGTCGACCCCGAGGAAGGGCGTCGGCCCGATATGAACGAAACTCGAGGAGATACCGGCCTCGATCTGGCGGGCGAGGCTCAGGGCGTGATCGATCGGGATCGCGTAGCCCTGGTTGCTCTGGCCGGCCTCGAACCCGAAGGCGGTCGAGGCCGCCGTGTCCATCCCGATTACCTCACCCGACGCATTGAGGAGCGGGCCGCCCGAGTCGCCCGGCTGGAGCGGCGCGTTCGTCTCGGTCAGACCGCTCAGCTGCTCGGTCGCCTCGTCGTCGTCGTTGACGGTGATCGCCTTGTGAAGCGCGACGATCGTCCCGCGGGTGACCGTTGGCGGTCCGCCGACGCCGCCTGCGTTCCCCACCGCCGTCACCGCAGCGCCAATCTTCGTCGCATCGGAGTTCCCCAGGGCGACCGTTTGAAGATTCGACGCCCTCTCGATCTGGAGGACGGCGACGTCCGAGGCGAGGTCGTAACCCACGACGCTGGCCGCGTAGCTGAGCCCGCTGCCCGGCTCGACGACCCGGATGGTCGCCGCACCGCGAATGACGTGGTTGTTGGTCAGCACCTCCCCCGAGGCGCTCAGGACGAGTCCCGTCCCGGCAGCGGACCCTTGCCCGAACCCCAGCGTCGTGTCAATGTCGACGATCCCCCTCTCGCTGGGAAGCCCGGAGACCGCGTTGAGCGCCTTCGCCGGATGCGCGGACGCCAACAGCGCGAACGCGACGCCGGCAGCGAGGACGCACAAAACAGCGCCCCGCCTCGCCGTTGCCGCGCAGACCCCCTTCTCGCCCCGATGCACCTCAACGAGACACGCGGCGCTCACGCGTTCAGTGTGCCAACTTGGACCGCTCAGCCGCGCGAGCTGCAGAAACCCGCATGACACCCAGCCCGGAAGCACGTTTGCGACGCAAGGTCCAGTTCGCGTCCGACAGACGCGGTTGGCGCAGTGTGCAAGCGGAGCCTCGAGCCGGGGCGACGTCCGCAAACGGCCCGCGGCGCCGCTCTTCCCCGGGCTGGAGATTGGTGGATCGCCGGGGACGTCGGGGTAGCGGTCGTCCCGCGGGCCAACGGTGCGAGATCCTGCTCCGCGTCGGTTTCGGCCAAGGCGCCGCGCGCGAGCACCGGGTCGAACTGAGCTCGTTCGAGGAGGCCGGCCTCCTGTGACGACCTCCTTGCTAAACGTCTCGCGAAACGGGCCTGATGCCTCTTTTGCAGGGGATATCGATGTTAAGGATTTGTGTCGAGCCGGCGTGCTTGCTAGCCTCCCGTGGCTGTGACGTGTCCGATCCTGTCGTCGCGCGGGACCTCTTCCGATGCGCGGAATGTTGTGATGCGCAGTCGGCGCTGGTGGTTGACAGCACTCGCCGTGTCGCTCGGCGCCCTCGTCGCGGTTCTACCGGCGCTCGGGAGCGGGCCGATCGCTGCGAAGCGTGCCGAGGCGCAGGAGGTGTTCAACGAGATCCAGCAGCTCGACCAGAGTCTCGGTCGCGCCGACGAACGCGTCGACCTCGCCAACCTCCGGCTTGCGCACGTCCAGTACGAGCAGAGAGTGAACCGAGGTGAGCTCACCGTCGCTCGGGCCAATCTCGCGCGAAGCCAGACGATGATCGCCCAGCGCCTGGTGTCGCTCTACACGACCCCCCAGCCCTCGACGCTCGAGATGATCCTCGGTGCCACGAGCCTGAGCGGTCTCCTCACCCGGATCGATAACGCCGATCGCCTCTCGTCGCTCGACGGTCAGGTTCTCGCCCAGGTCGAGACGTTCAAGACCGCGGTCGAGCGCGATGCCCGAGACCTCGCCGGCGAGCACGTGGAGGCCAATCGTCTCCTCGCGGAGCGCAGCGGCGAGCGGCTCACCATCGCAAACGAGCTCTCCGAGCGCCAGAACCTCCTCGTCTCCATCCGGGGCGAGATCGCCACCCTGGAAGCCCAGGCGCAGGCCGAGCAGCTGCGACTTCAGCAGGAGGCGCAGCAAAGGGAGCAGGAGGCTCAGGCCGCACAGCTGGCGGCGGTCCAGAGCCAGAGCGTAGGGGCGAGCGCAGCGACCCCGGAGGGCGCAAGCGTGCTTCCCGCCTCACCCTATGGCAGCCAGGTTGTCTCGATAGCGATGTCGTTTCTCGGCACGCCGTACGTCTGGGGCGGCGCGGCGCCCGGAGGCTTCGACTGCTCGGGGCTCGTCATGTATTCCTTCGAGCAGCTCGGCATCTCGCTACCGCACTCCTCCTACGCGATGTGGGACTACGGAACCCCGGTACCCGAGGACCAGCTCCAACCCGGCGATCTCGTCTTCTTCGAGGACCTCGGCCATGTAGGTCTTTACATCGGCGGAGGCGAGTACGTCAACGCGCCCTACACTGGATCGGTCGTAAGCGTCGCGAGCCTCGATACCGGCTGGTCGGCGGAAAACTACGTCGGCGCCCGCCGCATCACCTGACGGCGCGCGCCTAGAGCAGCGTTTTCCGCGTTGACACGACCGGCGTGACACGTACCTTGCGCTGATGCCACTTCTCCGGGGATCTCGACGGCATGACGTGGCCCCCCTCGAGGCCCACCGCCGGAGGCGCGGCCGGCTCGCGCTGATGCTCGCAGCAAGCGGGCTCGTGCTCGGCCTCATCGCAGCGGGACTTTGCAGCGTGAGGATCTTCTGGCCCCAGGCCCGGGTACAACCTGGTGCTTCCGCTCTCGCGCGTGTGAGGATCGCGCCCTTCGGCGAGCGGATCACCACCTCCGCGCTCGTTCTCAGGTCCGGACACTGGATCAGGGCGTCGATTCGCTCGGGAATCGTCAGGCCCGCCGACGAGCTCGGCGCGGGCTCGCGCGTCAAGCTCGAGCTGACCATACGGCGCTCGAGCTGGATCGGATGGCTCGTGGGATCGACCGAGCGCGTTCAGACCCTGCTCGAAACTCCAGCGGCGCACCCGAGCGCGCGGCTCCTGTATCCCGCGCGGGGCGGCGCGGTCACGGTCGCCTTCAGCTCACCGGTCGCGGCGGTCTCTGTCCGATTCGGGTCGGGCCCCCGTCAGCTGCGACGGTTTGCCCACTTGCGCCGGGTCGTTCCGCTCGGTGTCCTCGCGGCCGGCGAGACGATCGCGGGGACCGCGCTCATCTCCGGGACGCCGCGCCTGTGGGAGAGGCTGCCGCCGCCGGTCCCGGTCAGCTGGTTCCCGGCGGCGCCGACGCCGGAGTTGTTCGTGCGCCCGGGGCCGAAGACGACGATCACGCCGACGACGCCTCTCGTCCTCACCTTCTCGCGCCCGATCAGCTCGCTGCTCGGCACGCGGAGGCCCACGCTGTCGCCGCGCACGCCGGGCGCCTGGCGCGAGCCGAACGGCTACACCCTCGTGTTCCAGCCCGCCGGGTTCGGGTTTCCGCTCGGCTCGCGGGTCCGGCTGCGCCTCAACATCGGCCTCCGCCTGACCCACGCGCTCCGCGTCATCAGCGGCGGCGACCCCTCGAGCGCGCGGACGCTCTGGTGGCGGATACCAGTGGGATCGGGCCGGCGACTCGACCAGGTTCTGGCCCAGCTCGGCTACCTTCCGCTCGACTGGCAGCCAGCGGACAACCCTCTTCCGCAGGGCGCAGGCGCCGACGCGGATGCGGCGGTCCAGCCTCCCCGGGGCGCCTTCAGCTGGCCCACGCATGGGTCGGAGGCGCTCCGGCAGCTCTGGAGTTCCGCGGAGGAGCGTCAGGTGATCGTTCGCGGCGCGATCATGACCTTCCAGTCGGTGCACGGCATGTCGACGAATGGCCTGCCGAGCCGCGCCCTTTGGCGGGTGCTCCTGCGCGCCGAGCTCAACGACAAGACGTCCCCGTATGGTTACAGCTACGTGTTTGTGTCGGAGACCCTCCCCGAGACGCTGACGCTCTGGCATGGCGGGCGGGTCGTCCTGCGAGCAGCGGTCAACACGGGCATCCCGGGCCGGGACACCGCTCTGGGAACCTATCCGGTCTATCTGCACCTCTCGTCGACGACGATGTCAGGAACGAATCCGGACGGCACGCACTACTCGGATCCCGACGTCCCCTGGGTCAACTACTTCAACGGCGGTGACGCCGTGCACGGGTTCGTCCGGCCCGGGTACGGCTATCCGCAGAGCCTTGGATGCGTGGAGGCGCCCATTCCGACCGCCGCCGTCATCTGGCCCTACGTTCACGTCGGGACGCTCGTCACAGTCACGGCGTAACGAGCGGGGCGACTGGCAGGTCGCGGTGGCGTCCGCCTGGCCCGGCCGCGGCCCTCCGGACGTGCCCGGATCGGTCTTGCGCGGGCACAAGCTCGACGGCGAACCGACGATCTGCGCTCGGCTTCGCCGCACCGGCCGGTGGACGCCAGCCCGGCTCGAGGAGGGAGGTGCCTCGAGGCGCGGCCGCGCGGGGTTTGCGGGATTGCCGTGCGGGAGGCACGAAAGCCCGCAACCGGGCTCGCGATCGACGCTTCGACGCTCCTCCCCCTAAACGATGACGATGTGCGGCCCGGAAAGGGTCTTCAGCTTCCGGAGCACAAATGCCGATGCTCTGAACGTGGCGGCAAGCGTCACGCCGGGGGAAGCCCTCGGCCAACGCACGGGAGCGAGGATTCATATGGCCTTTCACGCATCTGATTCGACGAGCTCGAACCATCTCACCCATGAGCGCCTCGGGCGATCAACCCGCTCGCGCGGGCGGAACATCGTTTGGACGCTAGCGGTTCTCGGCGCGCTTGGGTCGATTCTTCTCGGAGCCGCCGTGCTCGTTCCGGCGGCGCGCGCGTCGCAGATCGTCTCGACGAGTTCGGTCAGTGACCTCACACTCGGGGTCAACGACAAGGGTGAGGCGATGGTCAGCTATACCTCCAACGGGAAGGTCGTCCACGTTCTCGCGTGGGGAGCGGTCAACGCGATCGCCCCGGTCGCCGGCGGCGTGCAACTCGCGCTCAACCTCCAGTACGACGGCGGCTTCGCGAAGTACTACACCGACAACCCGGTCGCGAAGGCGGCGGTTCTCAACCTCCGCCTCCTTCAGGCGCAGATGACGCGCGATACGGCCACCAAGAACAACGCCAGGCGGTATGCACTCGCGCCGGAGATCGCCGGCGCATACAAGACGCTCGCTACCCTCCGCACCGCGGCAGAGGACTACTGGCAGACGTTCAGTTGCCCTGCCTACCAGGGTCCGACGCTCGCGTGGGAGGTCGCGGTCTGCCAGGCCCCGGACGGGAGCTACTGGGCGATCCAGGAGTGGCAGCGCCAGCTTCCCGACTACGGCATCGCGCCGACGCCGCCACAGGCCGCGATGGAGGTTCATATCTCTCACTGGACGGGCGCACTCCCGATCCTCACAATCAGCGAGGACTGGTCGTACAAGAAGTACAACCACCTCTTCGGCTCGTTCACCTACAACGGGACCGGCGTCTACGGTTTCAGCTCGACTCCCGGCGGCCAGCCTCTCGATACGTTCGGACGCAATCTGTACGTCGATACGTTCGACTCCGGCTACGGGAAGGGGTGGACGCGCGAGAACAGTTTCCTCACCCACAAGACGGGCGGGACGTTCTGCTACGGCTTCTACCCACACGGAACCCATCCGGCAGGCAACGGCACGATGTACCGCGCGACCATCATGGGGCCTGGCCTCACGCCGGACGTGATGTGGCAGGGCGACGCGCCCGCCGCCTACAACGCTGCGACCGAAGCGACCGCAGCTCAGGCCATTCTCGCCCTCGGCGATCCGGCCTGCGTTCCCGTCTGATTCGGGCTATGCCTCGATCGTGCAGGACGAGGTTCGACCCGCCGGAACCCCCTGTCGTGCCGGGGGTTCCGGCGCTGAGACCGCCCGCGCGGAAACCCACGGTTCATCGTCGGCTCGGAGCGTCGTCGTCGCCCGCGTCGGGTACGAGCCTTCGAGCTCCCGTCAAGCTGCGCGACGTCGTGAATCCGACGGCTGCCCCGCTGACGCTGCACGCCTGAACCGACCATCCAACCACGACCGCAGCGCCAGAACGTCCGTGGGCTCTTCACGCATGAGCGCGGCCACGGCTGATTCGACGACATGACCGATCTCAGATCTGTCGGACGCTGCAACCCAGTACGGATAGGGCAAACGCTCAACGTCCTTGCCCTGGATGTTTCTCGTGTGGTTTATGACGCTCTTGAGTATCAGGGTAGCCAGCTCAGTCTGAAGCCAGCCCAGGACGAAATACAGCTCACTGCTCGCAATCCCCGGTCGGAGAAACGCGCATGGCGCACCGCTATCGAGAATGTAGCCGGGCGGGAGATAACGGGCTTTGATCTTCGCCGCGACGAGCTGCCAGGTCAGCCCCTCCCGACCGAAGTACGGCGCTCCGCCGACGCCGCGCAGATACCACGGCCCGCCCTTCTTGAAGGTGAGCACAGCGTCGCCGTCATCGCGCCAGTACACATAGCTCGACGGCGGCACATACAGTCGTCCGCCAGACGACTTGTTGTACGGCCGGTAGTCCGGATGAGGAAGCTCGACTCGAAGTGGTTGCGGACGGGGTAGGGCCTGCACTCGACGCTGCGTCTCTCCCGTCCTCTCGGCGGCTTGCAGCTTGGCCTCCTGCCTGGCCGAGAGTCTTTGGAGTCTCGCCCGCTGGCGCTCATCCTCGACCGTAATCCGCTCTTCAAAGAAGACGAACTCAAAGGGCTCGTCGAGCGTCCCACTCTCGGCTTCGCGCAAGAACCATTCGTTCTTCCCGATTGTCATTCCCCCGGTCGCCACCATGA
>Ga0302325_10034631_pt1 | contig 10331 bp, 10 predicted proteins | sample Palsa_T0_2_FD_201948 | JGI IMG/M metagenome (GOLD analysis project Ga0302325, IMG submission 201948) | Peat permafrost microbial communities from Stordalen Mire near Abisko, Sweden - Palsa_T0_2 | ecosystem: Environmental > Terrestrial > Soil > Palsa > Peat permafrost | place: Sweden: Abisko...
AACCGATTGAAGCCTGTTCCACCTAGAATATGATCCTATTGCCTAGTAGGCAACTGAAATAGTGAGTCATTTAATGAAAATAATGAAACTAGTAATAGGCAACTCAAACAACCCATATATGACTGAAATCTGTACTCTAAAGCCTGTTCTAAACCAACATTTTGCGCTGACTTGCCAGATTTGACTAAGGCTGGAGCGTCGGGGCATCACTCCGACGTGGTTACTAGTTTAACCTCCATCCAGAGCTGTTTCAAATATAGTTGGGTGTCACAAAAGTAGAGGCAGAGTGATTGCAAATGGTTGTCTGATTAGGAGGAAGGAAGCTCGTAGAGAGCATTTGGACTATAAACAAAGGGGCTGCTGAGTAAGCCTGATCAGGGCGCTAAGCAGGCCCTGGTTCATTGCGACATTGAGAGAATCTGCCAAATACCCCTTATCAGGGGTAACTCATAACGTGGCGCGGACTAAGCGGGCGCAAGAGGCGCGGAGAATGCCCAGGCGACGGCGAAAGCTTAACTCTATTCTTCGCAACCTCCAACTTGACCGCTTTCATTGACACCTCTGCCTCCTCGCCACCAAGCTGCAGCCTCACAAGTCCTCTGTGTCCTCCCTGCTGAAACTGGGGCCCCACAATCCTGCTCCTGGAAGAGCTCGTGACGAGGAGCTTTAGGTGGACAAAGGTCTGGCATTGAGTTGCGACACGTATGAGTTCGGAAATCAGTGCGTCTGGGGCGTTGTCTTTCCAGGTATTGCCTTCGAATAATGTGATTGCGTCGATCACGCAAAAGAGACTTGTAACTTGCAATTGAGCTATGAGGGGTTCAAAGAGTGCAAACAGTGCATGTTGGTTGCCTTGAACTAGTGCTGCTCTCCATCCAGCGTGCAGGAAGGTGAAGTCGAACTCTTGGATGCAGAGGAGCTGTCCAATGAGGACTCTCGCAATGCCAACACCGCCACTCAATGAATCCTGCGCATTGTTGTGTGCGCCACAAAAGTAGTGAATGGCAGCTACATGAGGGCCAGATAGGTCTTGCAGCAACAGAGCGGAAGCCAGGCTCATTGATGAACAGCGTGACATCTCCTGCCCCTCTAAGATTGCCTGGACGAAGATGGCATCGGATGCTGCAGAGGTCAGGAATTCTCTGACTCGACCGTTCTTGTACATTTTGAGAACTTGTGCAGGCGCACGAGTTAGACCTTGGCCAGCCCTTAGCATTGACCTTGCTTCTTCGGTACAGCGCTCTGGATCGACGTTGATGATTGCCCAGAGGAAATACTTTTTCTGGGACTGCGAGGGTTCGTCCGAGGGCGTCAAGCTGCGCACTTGTGCAAGACCAAGCTGATAGGCCTCCACTCGCAGACTCATTGTCTGCGATTTTCGCTCTTCCGCTTCTCGTTGCCCTATGTATGTCTTGAGTTCTTGATCTCGATTGGGACCGTCACGGCTTACACTCATTGTTTGATAAGAGATCGCAGAGCATTTCTCGAATATTCAGCAATATATCTCCATGACTTTCCACACTGTTGCTAACTCTGCGCATCTCGGTATCCATTCGATGTCCGTGTTCCTCTATGTGTTTGGTAGTGTGGTACGTCTTAACAGTTACGCTCTCCGTCCGCTGGACGCTTGGCTCCACGTTCTCTATGACATGCGCTGCCACTCTCTGGGTCGTAGAGGCTGTTTCCGTAATCTTGATCATAGTAAGAGCCGTGACTCGGGTTTTGAACTGTCGTTGCATATGATGAAAATAAGCACATGCGTGATCCACGTTTTCTCCAAGTGTGAAAATTCTGGCTGAAGTCGGTCGGTCTCCGACAAACGCCTGCTTAAATTTCGCCCCTTAACATAGTCAGCACTCCGCCAAGGTTGCATGTTGGGGTATTCTTGCAGGTGGATTCGTGCACCAATGACTTGATGCAAGCGTCAATCATCCTCAGCATCGCCACATATAGAGCTTCTGCAGTCTTGCGCAGCTCTAGGTCTTCATTAAACTGCCTCAAGCTCTGTGCCAAGTCAACTACCACGTCAAGGAACTTCCTCAATTCATCCAACATCTTGTCTCGCTGAACACTTCGTTGACCGGCAGCCTGATCTTGTTAGCTGTCACAGACACGCCTCTTTCCTTTACAACTTACACGGACCAACAGCTTGACTCCCACAGACACAACCGAAAAGTTGGAATTTGTTGGCAGGAGACCGGCCAACGCGTGTAATGCAAACGTATAATCACCAACGGTGCGGCCGAGTCTGCGGATGGCGTTCCCGCCCTGACGTTTATACTCGTCTTCGGCCTCTTGGACCAACTTCGCTAATTCCTCCCAGCAGTCGCACTTCACAACTCGACTACCTTCAATGGACTCGCTTCCTCCTGCTTCTAGCTTTTCGCGGTACTTTTGCATCGCTGCGGCGAACAAATCTTCCATTCTGAAGCACTTCAGTACTTAGACATTGCATTGGAACTGGGTTCCAAAGCTTACTCGGAGAGATTCGCGTGCTCCTGCCTGGCATATTGCTCCTCGTACGTATTCAAAGTTGAATGGAGTTCTTGATCCATGTTTGACATGTAATGCTCAACCCAATGGTCTGGGTTCGGAACTCGTTGCGAGCTCATCGCGTCCGCCATCGTGCCTATGGCATCTATTGAAGGATAAGCGAAGAATCTTGTGTCAATACACCGTAGTTTTCGTAAAGGATCGTGCTCAAAGCTTGATCACAGCGCATATCTTGCTCAATGATGTCAAAAAGATCAAGCAAAACATGTGCAATGACAACACTGAAACGCCCGGGCCTGGAGATGTAGAAGAATGCAGGCAAGTTCCTCGAAATGGTAGCTCTTGGGGCTAGGCCGTTGGGGTGGTTGGTATGCCATGCTAAGCAGCCATAATTACAATTCCGTGATCAAATATACATGCAAAATTTCAGCTTATGAAAAGGCTTGAGTCAAGAATTTGTCCATATGATTTGTTCGATCAAATGTGCACGAACCAAGCAACGCTAGTCGCAGCTGAACAAATAGTGAGGCGAACGGATGTACGAGATCAACCAATCATGGGAAGGAGCAGCCAAGTCACTGATTAGTAAACCAGCCCGTTGAAGCACCCGAAGGACCGGGCCGCGTACTTGCCTTCGACCTAACCAATACATCCTCCTTCTCTCAAACCCGTACAAATGTTGCAATCCTCCCTTCATAATGTGGAACAGCTAATTAGATAACGGAGTGACAGAGGCCACAGCAGTCGGGCGTCTCACCCCTCCTGCTCGTGCGGGGAACCTCCGACGTGTCCCCGGACAGCATGGGTCGATAGCCCGGTGGCGTCGCTTTTTATTACATCCACATCTAACATAGATACTGTAAGCCTCCACGCAATACCCTACGGCAGCACTTACTACGGCGTACTCACTGCCAATCGCACTGACTATAGTGCACTTATTAACCAGCGCACACTCGCCTTTTTATTTAATAGCAAGCCAAGTAATAAAGTAGTAAGTGCTAAGTTAGAGAGTAAGTGCGCTGTAGTACGTGCGCTGCAATGAGTGCTATGGGCAGTGAGTACTGCTACGGAGTGTCGTCTGTACTTTACCTTGTTAGCGACGATATAAGACAAGCAAAGTTACTTGTCTTAAGCTGTTTTGTTTTACGCACACGAGAGCTTATACTTATAGTGCACGAGGTCCTATTTATATACTACTTATTACCCGAGATCTCTTATTATTATATACTTACTCTTGGTATTATTACTATATTATTTTATAAGACGTACTTCGCAAGGCGTGCGATAATAAATTTAAAATGTAAGAGGAGTAGTTAAGTGAACGCCGCCGGGCTGTCAGTCCGGGATGGCCGGAGACAGCTCGGGGAACCTCTGGCATGGCGGTTTGCACTGACACTTATTGGTTTTGCACTGTCTGCCTCGTTGGTTGCCTCGTCTTGATGGCTGCAACCAACAGGACAAGGCCGCGGAGAGGAGGCCAGGATGCTGATGCTGATATCTTTGCATACGGCATCCTTGGAAGTCCATCGCCGATGCATTGCATCTTCCATAAAGCCAGAATCTATCGCTGATATCTTTGCTAGGAAGCCTAAGTTCTTGCATGTTAATACTACTAAGGGTATCTACATACTTAACTACACAACTGCCTTTCCGTCTGTTTGCAACTGGCAATCAACATGTCTCCTAGTAGCAAACGGACCTCCCCTTCGACCCTGGACGAAAACTCAAGCCCAAACGCTGAGACATCGCGGTCGGCGAAGCAGGCCAAGCTAGAAACGTCACTGGACGTCCACGAGACTCGCATCACCCAAGAGGATGGAGATACAAGGCCAAACGCAGAGACGGAAAATATCAATCGTCGTGCGAGCCTCGCTGCATCGGGGGGCGATGCTGATGTTGCTGCCGTCCTCCATTTCATGAAGGCGAAGATCATAGACCTCGAGGCGAAACTTTCGCAAATGCAGGGTCACGCCACTGTTTCTGGCGAGGCTGCTCCCACTTCCTTTCTTAATGGAGATGGAAGTCAATTCGACAACGCAATGGCAGAGGAGTTTCGCCAATCAGCCCTAGAAGAACCGGCAGCCAAACGCAAGCCTGCGATATCTATGCTCAACCGAGTCCGGTGGGTCCCATTCAAAAACGTCTACCCGGATGAGGAACCTTATGCGATCGATGTATTGATGGTGATAAGAATCAACCCGCAGTGATATCTCATCCTCTCACACTGACGCTTACCAGGGACCTCCGAAGTTTTATTGGCAGCGACGTGCCGAAGAACGCGAGATGAAAGATCGCATAGAAGCCGCGAAAGTATATGACGCCGTGATCAAACATAAGGCCGTGATAAAGGAGAAGGAGAAAGAGGTAGCAAAAGCGAAAGTGAAAGCTGTAAACGGCAATGAAGCTGAACTGACTCGAAAGGAGATGCCGGAGCGTATTCGCATCAACTCAGAGCCTGTCCTCGCTATTCTTGCAGATATCTCCAGCGAGAAATGGACCGGTGGACCCAAGGTCATGTTGCGACCTTACAAATTTCTCGTTGCCTATGAAGCCGAGATTCGGGAACGGTTCGAGTTTCTTATGAAGCTATGGGCACAACGTCCAAGGCCCGAAGATGTCACCATCTCGGCAAGTGCCATGACCACGTATGAACCGGAGACTCTCGACGACGAGCTTGGCTTGTATGAGGGTAGCCTTTACCAGGGTCAACAATCGGATATATCGTCTCTTTTGAGCCATGAGCGACGAGCACGTAGAGTCGACCTGACAACTACTTACGATGCTTTGCAAGACCTCGAATGTCTCATTGAATTCATGGACGATGATCTCTTCCCTGTGGTAAGACAATATGTCTCCCCCAGCACATATCCCAAGATCCATTTTCGTGATCTGTGGTACTTGTATCAGCCAGGCGAATGGGTGACATTAGATGAGCGGAGAGGCAGGCGATTCAGTCCAGATGCCGGCCCGGAGGATGAGAAACCGCCAAGTCAGCCTGGGAATCTTGGTGAGCGTGTCACAGGATTTTGGAGGGTGCAAAAGATAGTGGGGGGTCGACCGATGCTCAGCCCTCCGAATAAGGATGAGCGCAATCGGTCTCCTTCCAATGAACTCACTCCACTCACCGTTCGTTGCTACCGCATTGACTATGATGGCGACGGGTTTGGTCCTATCTGGGTTGACTTCGACTTTCAGCCATGGGAGGGCGAAAAATTGATAGAGCAACTTGAAATCGTCCCAGTCCGACTGTTGAAGAAAGCGAGAGAGAAGCGCGAGCTTTATGTCAAACGTGGCAAACAGTTCATGGAATTGACGGTACCACAACACAGAATTCATGCAGGACCCCTGCTTGACTTTCACCCATCTGGCCGTCTGTTCGAGCACATCAGCCCCGGGCAGCGTGATGTCTACGGCTCTGTGATTGTCGACTTCAAGGAAACCGCACGGACGAACCCTAAAATGGTGATGAAGTTGGGCTGGTCCAAAATTGGTCTTTGTGATTCGAATCTTACGTTGACAGAAGATTATCCGCTCTATGTATGGGAGGACAGAAAGGGAGGAAGATGGAAAGAAACCGCCGACGAGATATACGATGATTCGCATATCGACGAGCTCTTGAAGTACAAGCACGTCCAGCGAGACGGATTCCTGTCTCGATATGAAAATCTGAGGCAAGGCGAGAATATTAATGGGAACGAGTTTGGAGACGATGAGTATTGTTTATTGCCTAACAGAGTGTGCGCTTACATCCTCCAACGTCGTCGATTTGCTATACTCAAGCTGAACTGTCTGCGCCCTCAAGGACCGGACTCTCATAACTGGGATGACTTGTTCCTTACTCGGGACAACAAAGAAACAGTAAAGGCACAAACCATGTCTCATTTTCGCAACAAGCGTCTACGCGCCGCTAATCCGCAGATCCAGTTCGATCTTAACCAGGAGAAAGGACTCGGACTGATCATCCTGCTCCACGGTGTGCCAGGTGTAGGTATGTTGACTGCTAGGAGACTTCACTATGTCCTCAACCAGGCCTTGCATTACTGACCCATCGCAGGTAAGACCTCGACGGCAGAATGTGTTGCCCAACTGCTTGGCAAACCCCTTTTCCCCATAACATGTGGAGACCTTGGAACGAGCGCAGATCAGGTCGAGACGCAACTGTATGAGATCTTCGGCAAAGCTGAGAAGTGGGATTGTGTTCTCTTGCTTGATGAAGCTGATGTTTTCCTTGCTTCACGCGGAAAGAACGATCTGAAGCGGAATGCTGTCGTGTCAGGTAGCTAAGCCCGGCGCCAAAAAATGAGGTCCTGCTGACTTTGCCTTCAGTGTTCTTGCGTATTCTTGAGCTTTACACAGGTATCCTGTTTCTGACCACCAACCGCATTGGCGTTCTAGACGAGGCTTTCATGTCGAGGATCCACACTCAGCTCTACTACCCACCTCTTGAGTGCGACCAGTCGATGAAAATCTGGGCAACAAATCTCAAAAAGCTCCAGAGGCGCAAGGGTGCCACCATGAAAATTGATGCGGATGAAATCATGAATTTTGCAAAGGACCACTTTACTCAGAATGAGAATAAGGCTACTCGTTGGAACGGACGGCAGATCCGGAATGCTTGCCAGGCCGCCGCCGCGTTGACCGAGCATGAGGCTTTCGACGGGTGTATGCACGATGACATCCACACACCCGAGCCCTCTGCTATTCAACCCGTTGCTAGACTCGAGGTCCGCCATTTCGAAAAGGTCGACAGTGCGATGCGAGAGTTCCATGACTACATGGCCAATGTTTGTGGCGAGGACTTCTCGGGCGTGGCTAGGAACAGAGGTGAGCGCGACGATGGCTATGTGTATGAGCAGCCGAGGAGATATCCGGAACAGCGCTTTAGTAGCCATGATCCAGTAGCCATGCCAAATTCCCCGAGAGCTGATGCGTATGAGCCCGACAATGGGTTTGGGTTGTCAATATATGGAGGTGGAGGGGGGGGATATGGAGGCCCATCGAGAGGCGGAGGGGCTATGTTTACCCCGCATGATCGCGACCGGCGTTCGCGGCCCCGGTGGGGATCCGGAGGAGGGCCCGGACCGGGAGGATTCTCGAGAGAACAGGAACGGGACAGGGACAGGGACAGGGACCGGCCGTATTTTCCATGATGAGGGCAGGGTCTGTTAGGATTTCGGGAGTGCAATGCGAATTGTATTGCATTGGTTGATGTCCAGTTGTCTACGATAATGAATATACAAGAGGAAAACTCTGCATATGTAGCTTCACCAGCTTACTCAGCACCCAGAATACGCTAATTCTAACAGGGTCGTGATCGATCCACGTGCAAGAGTAGCGTTTTATTATAATGTCGTTGCCCCCATTATCCCAGGATGAATACCATTCAAGATACTGTTTTTAGTTCTATAATCACATAGGAGGGAAAGGAGCTAGAGGATTCAATGTTAGAGTTTCTGTTGTTTTCAATGAGACTGTAAGATGGTGGAATTGCTGCGATCAATCATGACTGAGTTAGTAGCTACAGTAATTGATACCCTTTTTTACGCTTGATTTCGTCAGCATTATTCTTCTTATCGAGCTTACTACAATTATAATTTACATTTTACTAGGTTCTTATTAAAGCACTGATGCTCTTGAGTCTTAGCTCTAGATGACATGCTTGTTAGTCTGAAAATTTGAGACGTACCCCTACATACTGCTGGTACTCTGGGGAAAATCTTTCGTCAATGTGTTCAGATGCGCTTCCGAATCTCAAGGTCTTCAACGTTCGATTGCAGTTTGTCGTTCTCTATAGGAAAAATTCATCGCTGCCGTTATTATCTATTTGCCCGCCAATAAAGGGATTTGAAAGGGATAAATAGAGGGCCTGTAAAGGCCTATAAATGTGAGTGATATTTTATATTAAGTGATGATTTATTTGAGTGATAGAGGTGAAGATCTCTAGGGGGGCTTAAGGCCTAGTTGTATATATATAATAAAGACTACAAAATTTGCAAGAGCTAGAATAGTATTTCCGTTATAAATGATTATTAGTAATGCAATTCGCATTATAACGCATTGAGGAGTAAATGTAGTATATAAAATAAAGCTTAGATCTTATATTAAATTAAGTAAAAGTAGGGGCCATTACTCTTTATACACTTAAGCGAGGAACACGTCGCGTTGGTTCTTGTTACGGTTCTGCGCTAGCACGTGCAGCGCTACTGTATACTGCTATTCCTGATAAAGCTAAGGCTGGAGGGTTAGCGCACCTCAAGGATATTTAGGGGGCTTCTTGCCTTCCTTCCTTCTCCTTCCTTCCTTAGCTTTGTATAGTCGAATATGAGACCCTTCTACCTTGCTTTTTAAGCCTTAAAGTTGCATCCGTGACATGATATAAAGCTCCTTCTATTTATCTAGTTATATCTTATCTATTTGTTTGTCTAGTTAAAGTGCCGTGCTTGCAAGCAAGCGGCGAAAACCACCCTTTTAATTTAAGCTATTGCAATAATGCTCTTACAATTGGATTCTTATCTATTTGTCTAAGTCGAAGTGCCGTGCTTGCAAGCGAGCGGCGAAGACTATCCCCTAATTCTTTTGATTCGCCTAAACAACCTTCTTAAAGCTTTTGCCCTTAAAGCTTTACAAACCCCCTAATTCTCTCGATTTGCCCGAACAAATTATCTTAAAGCTTACTTCGATTTTGCGAACTTGTTTTTTTTAGCATGTGCAAGTGTGCCGAATCCCTTTTAATTCGACAACGTCTCGACCTCTTAATTAAGCTTATCGGACAACCTCTTAAAGCTAGCACCTTATTGCTAAGAAAAGCTAGCACTTTAACTGCTATACACGAACGATTGCGTCAAGTAGCAAATCCTTTAGTTAATATTAAGCTAATATAAACGGCTATAAGGAACGACACTAATTAATATGTTGCTTAAAGCAATTTGCAAACAATTTATAAAGCTAGCACCTTTACTGTTATATTCGACAAATCGAGTCCTCTTGCAAGCTTGACTTAACCTTCGAAGCTAGCACCTTATTGCTACCCTCAATCGAGTCCTCCTGCAAGCTTAATTCGACTTCCCGGAGCTAGCACTTTATTGCTATATTTGACAATTTTGCAATTTATAAACAAGCCTTCCTTGCGTACGACTAAAATCGACACTTTAGCTGTCTTAACCTCTTAATTAAGCTTATTAGACACCCCTTGCAAAGATAGTTCCTTTACTGAGCTTATACTATTATATATATGCTAATCGATTCGACAAATACAAGCCTATTACTTGCATATTCGACCTCGAATCACTTTGCAATTAATTTTACAAATACGAGCTTATTACTTGCATATTCGACCTCGAATTACCTTGCAATCAATTTTACAAATACGAGCTTAGATTACTTGCATATTTAGCATTAAATTACTTTTCCTCCTTCGATTCCTCGACAAAAAGCTTTGCGCATATAAGCTTTAGCAATATATATAGCGATAGAAGGGAGGATTTTTATATTTTTAAGGGTAGCCCGCTTTAGCCTTTGCTAGCAGGTTCCTTTAAAAGAAGGTTGTTTTTATAGCTTCTCTTGCGTTGCAATTTGCAAAAGACCATTTATTAAAACACTTGGTTTAGCCCTTTATTTGTTAGGTACAAAGGTGACAATATTGCTTAGATAACGATTAGGCTTAAGCTTTGTTTTTCTTTTAAAATAGCAATAAACCGGGGATTTTGTACGCTTGAGGACAAGCTTTCTTTTTGAGGGGGGGGTAATGTTACAGTTTTGCGCTAGCACGTGCAGCGCTACCGTATACTGCTATTCCTGATAAAGCTAAGGCTGGAGGGTTAGCGCACCTCAAGGATAAT
>Ga0302325_10034632_pt1 | contig 10331 bp, 9 predicted proteins | sample Palsa_T0_2_FD_201948 | JGI IMG/M metagenome (GOLD analysis project Ga0302325, IMG submission 201948) | Peat permafrost microbial communities from Stordalen Mire near Abisko, Sweden - Palsa_T0_2 | ecosystem: Environmental > Terrestrial > Soil > Palsa > Peat permafrost | place: Sweden: Abisko...
TGAACGCCGTGGCGCCGGGGTTCGTCGAAACGGACATGACGCATGGCCTTTCTGAGGAGCTGAAGAAGAAGATGCTGGACAACACCCCACTGCGGCGCTTCGGGACAGCGGATGATATCGCGCACGCGGTGCGGTTCCTGGCTAGTGACGAAGCGAGTTTCATCACCGGACACGTGCTGGATGTGAACGGCGGGATTTACATGTAAAACGGGGCTGGCGGCGCGGTGTGAAGCGTTGGGAGCGGAGCCAGCCGCCGGCTCGGATCCACTCTCGAGAAAATCGCGCACAACGGACTTGACTCTGACGTTGGGTCAGGCTTGAGGATGGTAAGGAAGGAAGCAGGAACGTTGATCGCGAGCGCCAATTACCAGGACACCTACCGGGTGCAGGAGTTCGCAGGTTTGGCCAAGGTGACGGTCCGGGCGCTGCATCACTACGATCGCCTGGGTCTGCTCAAGCCGAAGCGCGCCCAATCGGGGTACCGCGTCTACTGCGTTCGCGATCTGGAGCGTTTGGAACAGATCGTCGCGCTGAAGTTCCTGGGCCTTCCTTTGCGGCAAATCAAGATCGTGCTGGATCGCGGACAACTGACTCTTGGGGAGACGCTGCGGTTGCAACGCCGGGTGCTGGAAAGAAAGCGAAAGCATCTGGACGACGCGATCATAGCGATTCAAGAGGCCGAGACTGCGGTTCGCAATGGCAAGGGACCTGACGCCGCACTACTTGCAAAGGTGATTGAGGTGATTGAGATGCAACAGAGCAACGATTGGATGATGAAGTACTACGACGAGGCGGCCAAGCAGAAGGTCGAGGAGCGCCGCAGTTTGTGGTCGCCGGAACTTCAGGAGCGCGTCAGCCGGCAGTGGAGCGAGCTGATGGCGGAGGTAGAGGCGGCGAAACAGGAGAGCCCATCGGGTGAGCTGGCAAAGAGGCTGGCCACACGCTGGAAGGAGTTGATTGAGGAGTTCACGGGAGGCGATGCCGGCATCACTACGGGCCTAAAGTCGCTTTATGCGGATAAAAACAACTGGCCCGACGGCTTTCAGCAGCAAAAGCAGGCGTTTCAGATGAGCCCAGAAGCATGGACTTTCATCCATCAGGCGGTTGCCGAATTGAAGCAACAGCAGGCGTGAGGGCAGTAGCGGAATCCGAGGAAGACCGCTCCCTGGCGCTTCGCAAACTACGGTCGCGGCTCGATGAGAGACGTAGCGCGGAGCGGCCGCACTACTTGGCGGACGCGCCGGGGTGCGCGGCGGCCAGGTAGATCGCGTTCAACACGAGGCGGAAGGTGCCGAATGTCTGGCCGCGGAACTGGGGGCGGAAACCGAAGAGCACGACGTGGCCTTTGCCATAGCGCACATCGAGAAGCAGCGGTTTTCCACTGACCGATTTCTCACCGGAGAGGAAGCCGCTTGCCAGCACGTCAGCGGCGGCGTAGCGGCCAACCACGCGGACCTCGAGCTCGCCCTTGTAATCGGGGAGGAGCGTGGATTCGTAGGCCTGGCCGCCGCTCGAAAAGACATAGGCGTCGGCGGGCATTCCGAAGGCGAGAGGTGAATGAGTGTCAAACGAAGCACGCAGGACACTGCCCGGACAATAGTAAGTGGTCGTCGAGACCGAGTCGCCGGTGGGCGGTCTCAGGAGCGTCCGCACGGGCAATGGAAAATTCGCAATGGGCAACTCGCCGGCCTGGTCGAAGGCGACGAGCCAGCCGCCGTCGTGGACGAATTGCTGCAGGCTCGCGAGACCGGCGATCTCAATGCCACCCGCGTATTCGGGACGCTGCTGCGTCAGGGGACTCGACGCGGCGGCGTCTTCCCTGCCCTGGCGTTCTCCCGGCCGCCAACCGTGCAGGATGCTTTCGGGAGATTGAGCGGGAAGAAGAATGACATCCAGGCGGCTGATCAGGTTCGGCTTCTGGAGATCGGCGTTGTGAAGGGTAGTGTGGGGCAAGTGCGCCTGGTCGAGCAGCCACTCGGTCCAGCCGGCATCGATATTCGCCATCCACGAAGAATAGACGCCGATGCGGGGTGGGTGGAGCTGGAAAGGGGCGGCGTCGAATTCGGCGGCGGGCGCTTCGCCTGAAACTAACGGCTGGCCGGATGCATTCCAGCGGATGGATTTATTTTGCTCGAGCAGAGCAGCCATTTCCGCGAAGAAAGAGCTGTCCTGGTGGTCGCGGCGCGAGGCAAGCGGAGGGAGTTCGCGCACCGGCTCGAGTTTCATATCGACGGGACGCGCGAGCCTGACAACATCGACGCCCATCAGGAACGGTAGCGTCCAACCGGCTATGTCATACGGACGCTTGATCTGGCCGTTGCCGCTGGATCGCAGTTGCGGATACTTTTGAGGCTCCATCAGGTCGAGGAGATAACCGCGAAAAGGCTGGGCCGCGACGAGGACGTACGTTCCCACGGGCAACGTTCTCGCCTGTACTTGCAACGGCGCGGTGAGACGCTGGACGTCGATGCCGCCCCATTCGAGACGCAACAGCATCTCGCGGGCGGCCGTCGGATCCCATTGCTGTTCCGGCACGGCATAGGCGAAGGGCGTAGTAGTCTGGCCAAGCTTGATTTCGGTAGAGGCGGAGACGTAAGACTTGTAGAGAAAATCTGTGGCGCGCTCGGCGGCGAGGTTCAAGATCGCCATGTCAACAGCCAGCATGTAGCGAACGGCGTCGCGCAAAGCCCAGTGGCCGCCGTGCCAGGGCCGTTCATAGAAGACCGTGGGCTCCCGAGTGGGGATGCCGTTTTCGAAGTGATCGGCGAAGTCGGATTCCCGATAATCGGCAGGGGTGGCGTAGCGGTCGCCGGCGGTTTCGGTGAGAATGCCATGCATGTTGTGGAAGGCGGGCACGGAGCGCAGGCCGCCATCCCACCAGGCGTCGAAGCCAAAGTACGAGAGGGCGCCGGGAAGATCCTCGCGCGCGAGGCGGTCCTTGATCACGGAACCGATTTCGTTAATACCTTCCATGACCGAGGCCGGGATATTGGGGTTGAGCGGCTCGCCGTAGGGCGGAATGAAAATGCGCGCGGGAAACGGCGGAGCCTGGTGCTGGTTATAGACGATTTGGGGGAACCACTGGTCAAAGAGCAGGCGAGTGACGTTGCGGGTCTCGGGGAGATTCAGCATGTACCAATCGCGGTTGTTGTCATGGCCTGCGTATTTCTGATAGAGCCACGGCAGCGGCGCGAGTTCATAGGGCGAGCCGACATTCGACCGGTACCAATCCACAACTATGTCGAGCCCATCCGGGTTGATGCACGGGATCTGAATGAGAATGACCTTGCGGCGGATCTCCTGTGCCTCGGGGGTCTCGTCGGTCAGGAGGCGGAAGGCAAGCTCGGGGGCGTGCTGAGACGGAGCTACCTCGGAAGCGTGCAAGCCGGAGTCAATCCACACAATGGCGCGGCCTTTTTCGGCGAGAGCATGCGCCTCGTCCGGCGAGATTCGGCCGAGCGCCAAACGACGGCTGATGTCGCGAAACTCGTCGAGGCGGGCCAGGTTTTCCGGCGCGGAGAGGAAGGCCGCGTACATCGGCTTGCCGAGCGATGTACGGCCGAATTCCACCCAGCGAATGCGGTCGCTCGAATGGCTGAGCTTTTCAAAGTAGCTGGTAATCTGTGAATAGTCCGCCAGCTTGTAGTCGTCGCCGGGCTCAAAACCAAAATGCTCTCGCGGGGTGGGCACACCGGCGGTGAGGGATGAAGCGAGCGCTGCTAGCAGAAGAAATCGAAGTCGCATATCGAAGCGCAAGGGTTTAAGCGGCGCGAGTCCGTTTTGCGCGAGTTTCCTTAGATGAGGACAATCGTACTATGCCCGCCAATAGTGTGAAGCCCGGCGCTCTGCGCGATAGCGCCTTCCGAATCGGCCTGGTGCAGATGAGCTGTTCGACCGATTCGGAAGCAAACCTGACAAAATGCATCGCCGGAATTCGCGAGGCTGCCCGGCGGGGCGCGGAGATTGTGTGCACCGAGGAGTTGTTTCGTTCGCAGTATTTTTGCAGGGAAGAAGACGCGCGACTGTTCGCGCTCGCGGAAACGATTCCAGGCCCGACGACAGAGGTGTTGGCGAGCCTGGCGAAGGAACTGCGAGTGGCGATTGTCGCGTCGTTGTTTGAGAAGCGGGCACAGGGCTTGTATCACAACACGGCTGTGACGATTGACGCCGATGGCACGGTCGCGGGCATCTACCGCTAGATGCACATTCCAGACGATCCGCTGTTTCTTGAGAAGTTCTACTTCACGCCCGGCGACCTGGGGTTTCAGGCTTTCGAAACGAAATATGCGCGAGTGGGTGTGCTGGTCTGTTGGGATCAGTGGTACCCGGAGGGAGCGCGGTTGACGAGCCTGCAGGGGGCGAACGTGCTGTTCTATCCAACCGCGATCGGCTGGCATCCGGCGGAGAAAGCGCAATACGGCGCGGCCCAACTGGACGCTTGGCGCACGATTCAACGGGGGCATGCGATTGCCAACGGCGTGTATGTCGCGGCGGTGAACCGCACGGGGTTCGAGGGCCCGGCAGACCGGTGCCTCGAATTCTGGGGATCTTCGTTCGTCGCCGACCCGTTTGGGAGGCTGGTCGCCGAAGCTTCAACCGACAAGGACGAGGTATTGGTTGTCGAATGCGATCCGAAGGTGATCGACGAAACCCGCAAGAACTGGCCATTTCTGCGTGACCGGAGGATTGACGCGTATGGCTCCCTTACGGAGCGTTGGCTTGCCTGAGGGTCGTCGAACTTCCGTGGAATTCCCGAGGCAGCAAGGCTTCCGGATGCCCGCCGAGTGGGAGTCGCACGAGGCGACTTGGATAGCGTGGCCGCACGAAGAGAGCGATTGGCCCGGCAAGTTTGAAGCGATTCAGTGGGTCTACGGCGAGATTGTCCGGCACTTGGCGCGCGTGGAACGGATCTCGATTCTGGTGGAAGACGAGGAAGAGGAAGAGGACGCGCGGGAGATCCTCAGAGTGTGCCACGCCGGCGCGGCTTCCGTGCGCTTCTTTCACATACGGACTGACCGCAGTTGGACGCGCGACTTTTGTCCGGCGTTTCTGAAGCGTGAGAAAGCGGATCTATCTTCGGCATACGCCGACGTTCAGTTGCCCGCCGAGCTGGGCGCGCTGAACTGGCGCTTCAACGGCTGGGCGAAATACGACAACTGGACGTACGACGATCGAGTGGCCGCGAGCGTTGCGGCCACACTGAAGCTGGCCGAATGGACTCCGATGTGGAAAGGCGAGCGGGTTGTGCTCGAAGGCGGAGCCATTGAGGTGAACGGGCGCGGAACGATTCTGACAACCGAGGAATGCTTGCTGAGCCCGATCCAGGCTCGTAATCCGGCGTACTCGAGGGAAGATTACCAAGCCATATTCGCGAATTTCCTGGGGGCCACGAATACGCTTTGGCTGCGCAACGGGATCGCGGGGGATGACACGCATGGGCATGTGGACGATTTAGCGCGATTTGTCGACTCGTCGACGGTAGTGGCGGTGGAAGAACGGGACACGACGGAAGTGAACCACGCTCCGCTTGAAGAGAACCTGGCGCTTTTGAGAGAAATGAAAGATCAGGACGGAGCGCCGCTGCGCATTGTGACACTGCCGATGCCGGAGCCTGTGTTCTTGGATAACCAGCGGCTGCCGGCAAGCTACGCGAACTTCTACATCGCGAACCGGCTGGTGCTGGCGCCGACATTTAACGACAAAAACGATCGCGTGGCGCTCGAGACGCTGGCCGGCTTGTTTCCCGGCCGCACGGTGGTAGGAATCGCCGCGACGGATCTGGTTTTGGGGCTGGGGACGCTGCACTGTATGACGCAGCAACAGCCGGCTCTGTGAGCCTGCCTGTGAGCCTGGACGCCGCAAGCGGGTGTCTGGCTCTGCTTATCTGGCTGGGCTTGGCGCTGTTCCGCGGCGGGTTCTGGCGCATGAAGAACCGCTTTCTGCCTGAAGAGGATGCCGAAAAAGGCTGCGAAATCAGAAGAACGCCCGCGAAACCGCCTGCGCCACCACCTCAGATCAATGCTTTGCCAAGCATGGTGGGGCAGGCATTCAGCCTGCCGGAGCCGTTTTCAGCATCCCCTAAAGACTCCGGAGGGCGCCAAACCGCGCGGGTGGCGGCGGTGATTCCGGCGCGAAACGAAGCCGATTCGATTGCGGCCGCGGTGAGCTCGCTGCTCAGGCAACATTACGCGGGGCCCATTCGCGTATTTGTTGTGGATGATGACAGCTCCGACGGTACGGCCAGCGTGGCCGCACAGGCCGCGGCGGCGGCGAATGCACTGGAACGTCTTACTGTGCTTCGGTCCGAGCCGCTTCCGGCAGGATGGACCGGCAAGCTATGGGCGGTCTCGCAGGGCATCCGAGAGGCGGCCCAATGGAATCCGGATTACCTGCTTCTCACCGATGCCGACATCGTACACGATCCGTCGAACGTTGCGCAGTTGGAGGCATGGGCAGAAAAGCAAAGCCTCGACCTGGCGTCGCTAATGGTGAAGCTGCACTGTGCGAGCCTTGCCGAGCGGCTTCTTACTCCGGCTTTCGTCTATTTTTTCTTTCTGCTCTACCCGCCTGGTTGGACCAACGAGCCGAGGCGAACAACAGCGAGCGCGGCCGGTGGCTGTATGCTCGTCCGGCCTACAGCGCTCGAGAGAATCGGCGGCATCCAGGCAATTCGCGGCGAAATTATCGATGATTGCGCTCTGGCGCGGGCGTTGAAACAGACTGGAAGCCGTATTTGGATCGGCCTGAGCAAATCGACTCAGAGCCAGCGCCCCTATGGGAGCTTTGGAGAGATGGGCGAAATGATCTCGCGGACGGCGTTCAATCAGCTACGGCACTCGGCGGCGCTACTGGCCGTAACGATCGCCGGACTGATCGTGACGTATCTGCTGCCGGTAGGGCTTGCGGTCACTGGCCGGACTTGGCCGGCCATACTCGGAGGAGCGGCCTGGCTGTTGATGGCGGCCACCTATGCGCCGCTGGTCCGGTTCTACGGGCTGCCGGTTATTTGGGCGCTCAGCTTGCCTGCGGCAGCAGCCTTCTATATGGCGGCAACCATCCACTCGGCCTGGAAACACTGGAAGGGCCGCGGCGGCGAGTGGAAGGGACGGGCGCAGGACGCCGGTTAGACAAGCGGAGCGACCATGGATACTAAAACAGAACAAAACGTTAAGCCCGAGAGCCGCGATCGTGGCGAGCTGCTGATGGAGGCGGCACGCTGCGGCGCCAGCTATCTGAGGGAAGTGAGTGGCCGGCGGGTGGCGCCCGCGCCCGAGGCAATCGGCGCCCTTAAGCGGCTGGGCGGCCCTCTACCGGAACAACCGATGCCCGCGGGAGACGTGTTGGCGTTGCTCGATGAATTCGGCTCACCCGCCACGGTGGCGAATGCGGGCGGACGCTACTTCGGCTTTGTGAATGGGGGCGCCGTCCCGGCATCGCTGGCGGCGAATGTGCTCGCGGCGGCGTGGGATCAGAACGCGGCGCTGCGCGTGATGTCGCCGGTGGGCGCCGTACTCGAGGAAGTGGCGCTCGGCTGGGTACGGCAATTGCTCGGTCTGCCAGAGGAGACGGCCGGGGCGCTGGTGACTGGGGCCACCATGGCCAATGCCACATGCCTGGTGGCGGCGCGCCACGCTCTTCTCGAGCGCAAGGGCTGGGACGTCGAGGCGCGAGGACTGTTTGGCGCGCCGGAGTTCCGCGTGGTGATCGGCGAGGAAGCGCACGCCTCGCTTAAGAAGGCAATTACGTTTGTCGGGCTGGGGCGCGAACGCGTGCATATTGTACCGGCGGACGAACAAGGCCGGATGCGTCCGGCAGACTTTCCGCATTTGAAAGAGCCGGCGCTCGTGTGCTTGCAAGCCGGAAACGTGAATACCGGAGCATTCGATCCAGCCGATGAGTTGTGCCGCCTCGCACACGAATCAGGAAGCTGGGTGCATGTGGACGGGGCGTTCGGATTGTGGGCGGCCTGCGCGCCGGCACGCAGGCACCTCACCGTGGGTTTCGAGGAAGCGGATTCGTGGGCCACAGATGGGCATAAGTGGCTCAATGTGCCCTACGACTGCGGGCTCGCGTTCGTGCGGGATGGCGGCGCGCTGCGCAGCGCATTGAGCCTGGAGGCAGCATATCTCGCGGCGAGCTCTTCGCGTGAGCCGATGCACTGGACGCCGGAAAGTTCGCGCCGGGCGCGCGGCATTGAAGTATGGGCAGCGATCAAGTCCCTTGGCGCCTGCGGCCTTGCGGATCTCGTGGAGCGCACCTGCCGGCATGCGCAGCGGTTTGCCACTGCGCTGAGCGCGGCAGGTTTCGAAATCCTCAACCAAGTGGTAATCAACCAGGTCATGGTCTCCTTCGGCAGCGACGAAGCAACCCGAGCCGTTATCGCCGCAATTCAACAGGACGGAACCTGCTGGTGCGGTGGGACGATGTGGCATGGGCGCGCGGCGATGCGCATCAGCGTCTCCTCATGGGCAACCACGGACGCGGACGTGGAGCTGAGTATTGCGGCGATGCTGAGAGCCGCAGGCGATCACGTCAAACAGCACTAAGGGCAACGCGGATGAGCTGCGGAGCCGAAATGCTGCCGGGGTGCGGCGCCAGGAATGCGAAGAAGCGAGCGGTTGTGGCGGTGGCCCGGAAGCTGGCGGTGTTGCTGCACCGGTTATGGGTCACAGGCGAAGTATACGAGCCGTTGCGGAATAGCCAGGCGCAGCAGGGAAAGGGTCGGGCAGCATAAAGGATTGTGGTTTTGTAGCCCATCGCCGAGTTCGGGTGACTGCGAGGTCACGGCGGAACGGGCGCTTCTGGAAACAGAGGCGGTTCAGTTCGAGACTGAGATGGCAGCACCCGTTAGATGAAGGACACCAACTGGCACCGGAGTAGACGCTCCACAAAAGAGTGCGAATGGAAGCAGGGCGAGTCGGCGAAGGGCAAGAAAAAAAACTTCCTAAGAAATAAGGAAGGGGCGGGAAGGCCGTGGCGCCTACCATTGGCCGGCGATCCGCTCTGGAGGACAGCCGACGAAAGATTCTCGTTGACACGGGCGGCCCTCTCATGGAAGCCGTGACCAAAATGCTCGAATCGCAAAGGGAGCGGTCTTTGCAGCGTGACTGAGCCGTGACCAAAATACGCGAAGCGCAAGGGAGCGGTCTTTGCGTAATACCTTGCCGAAATATGAAAAAAGTCAATGAATCGAAGCTTGAAGAAAGCCCGTTCGGTTGGGTCCGAGATCGTCGAGGCCCTACAGAACGCCGTAGCGTACGCCAAAGGCGACCATACCAAGGGACGCGCCCATCGGGTTCTGGTGCCGCCGCGAATCAATGTCAAACAGGTCCGGCGGAAGCTCGGCCTGTCGCAGAATGATTTTGCCGAGAAGTTCGGCATCAGCGCCGCGACCCTGCGGAATTGGGAGCAAGGCCGCCGTCAACCCGACGGACCCGCGCGAGTCCTGCTCACGATCATCGATCGCGAACCGGCAGCCGTGCAGCGGGTTCTGCTTTCACGGTAAGAATTGTTAGAAACGCGTAAGATCCCGCCGCATTCGCAAATTTCCGTTGTATCCATAGATAGGAGAGCCATGCCATCCACCGAATCTTCCCCGGCGCCACTTCGATTGCTACTGATCGAGGACGACGTGCGCCTGTGTCATCTGGTGAGGGACTACCTTGCCGGCATGGGCTACGCGGTTTCGATGGCCCACAGCGGACCAGCGGGCCTCGAGCTGGCGCTCCAGCAATCGTTTCAAGCCATCATCCTGGACGTCATGCTGCCGGGCATGGATGGCTTCGAGGTTCTGCGGCGGCTGCGGATTCACTCCACGGTTCCCGTCCTGATGCTGACGGGACGCGGCGAGGAGGCCGACCGCATCGTGGGCCTCGAGATGGGCGCCGACGATTATCTCCCGAAGACATTCTCGACGCGGGAGCTGCTCGCCCGCCTGCGGGCTGTTCTGCGGCGGTCGGCGATGACTGAAGCGGCGGGCGCCGATCGGCGCAATGCTCCGGTGGCCGTCGGCGATCTGTTTATCGATCCGGCGGCGCACGCCGTCACTCTCTCGGGCGAGCCGGTTGCGCTGACGCGGCAGGAGTTCGATCTGCTGCTCTCGCTGGCGCGCGCAAGCGGGCGCGTCAAGACGCGGGAGCAGTTGCTGCTCGAAGTGGCCGACCGCGACTTCGAGATTTTCGACCGGTCGATCGACGTGCTGGTCGCGGCCCTGCGCAAGAAGCTCGGCGACGACGCCAAGGCGCCGCGCTGGATCGAAACCATACGCGGCGTCGGGTACACGATGAAGCGGCCGGAGGAGACCTGATGTCTTTCGATGCCGGAACGTGGCC
>Ga0302325_10034633_pt1 | contig 10331 bp, 4 predicted proteins | sample Palsa_T0_2_FD_201948 | JGI IMG/M metagenome (GOLD analysis project Ga0302325, IMG submission 201948) | Peat permafrost microbial communities from Stordalen Mire near Abisko, Sweden - Palsa_T0_2 | ecosystem: Environmental > Terrestrial > Soil > Palsa > Peat permafrost | place: Sweden: Abisko...
CTTGTATTTGCGTCCGCAGTTCTTTGCTACGGACAAACTTCGGCCACACAGATTTCCGGCACGGTCTACGACAATAGCGGCGCGATTCTTTCCGGCGCTCTGGTGACAGCGGTGAATAGCGCCACCGGCGCCACGCTGAAGCAACCCACCAACGGCGCGGGCCTTTGGGCATTTCCCTCCATTGCAGTGGGAAGTTACAACATCACCGTGGAGATGGCTGGGTTTAAGACGGCCAAGCGAAATAATGTCGTGCTGATTACCGATACGCCGGCGGTTCTCAACATCTCTCTCCAACTTGGCGACACGCATGATGTGGTCAACGTTGAGGCATCCGCGGAGATTTTGAACACTTCGACGGCGACGCTCAGCAACGTGACGGAAAAAGAGGCGGTATCCACGCTTCCCCTCAATGGGCGGAATCCTCTTAGCCTGATTGTGCTCGATGCGGGCGTCGCGCAGCGCAGCGGTACGGGCGTAAGCGTCAATGGATCCAGGTTGCAGTCGAGCAACGTGACGATCGACGGCATCGAAGCTAACGAGGCATCGAACCCGACGGCGACAAACAACGTTTATCGCATCAATCCGGACAACGTGGAAGAGTTTAAATCCACTACTAGTAACGGCACGCCGGAAGAAGGCAAGAATTCCGGACTGAACGTCAATATGGTGACGAAGTCCGGAACCAACAAGCTCCACGGCGACGTAACCTACTACTTCCGCAACAACGATATGAACTCGAACGAGTTCTATGCGAATGCCCAGGGGCAGCCGCGAGCGATTCTGAAATCGAACCAATACGGCTACGATGTGGGCGGTCCAATTATGATTCCGAAGGTCTACAACGGCCATAACCGAACGTTCTTCTACAACTCCTGGCAGGGCCAGAAGGTGAACCTCTCGGAAGCCATCGACAAAGCGTTCGGTTCAGTGCCGTCGCTTTACACAGCGTCGGCTCTTGCCGGCAACTTTCGCTACTTCGTTTCGAACCCGGCGGCGCCGATGACCATTAACGGCGTGAAAGTTACGCAGAACACGCCGAGCCTGGTGACTTCGAGTGGAGCTCTCGCGTCCGGCGTCCGGAACTGCGCCAGCCCGACCGATCTGAACTGCGTACAAAGCTATAACATTTATGGCAATGACCCTCAGCACATTGGCGCAGACCCTTCGGTTATCAAGCTACTGAGCAGCTATCCGGCGCCAAATGACTACAACGTCGGCGACGGATTGAACACGGCAGGCTATCTTTGGGCCGCCCCTTCCGCTGTGCGAGGACCGCGCAACATCATTCGCGTCGACCACATCATCAATTCCAACAACAACATCTTTTTCCGCGCGATGTGGGCGGTGGAAAAGCAGCTTGAGGGTGACCTTCTAAACGGAAGGCCTGAAATCTACCCAGGCTTCCCGCCACGCGGCGAAGTGTACCGGCCGGCCAAGAACTATGCGCTTTCCTGGCGCACCGTGATTACGCCTACGCTGGTGAACGAAGCTACAGCAGGTTTTGCGCGGTTCACCTTCTATTTCACGTATGGTGACTCGAACCCCAATTTCCCCAACAACATTCCCGCGTGGACGTTGAACAATGCGACTGTTGACTACATCTATTCGCCGCACTCGATCCGCACGCTGAATACTCCACAACTGATCGACAACCTTACCTGGACAAAAGGCGCGCATGTGATCAAATTTGGCGGCAATTTGCGCTTCTACCAGCAGAATGATCAGAGCGGCAGTGTGGGTGGCGTGAACGTATTGCCAAGCATCTCTTTGAGCGCCAGCACGAATCCTCCGGGGGCGGCGTTCAATCTGCCCACCATCGGAAGCACCACTGTGGGTGGTATCTCCAGTACAGATGACACGCGCCTTCTGAACGCTATCAATGACTTGCTGGGCATTCCGTCAACCATCAAGCAAGGCTTCCTAGGCAACTTGAATACCAATACCTGGGATGCTCTTCACTCAGGCAGCGGCCTTTCCCTCTGGTATGTCGGAGAACGGGCCAAACAGGTGAACTTCTTCGTTCAGGACGAATGGCGCATCAAGAAGAATTTGACCATGACCTATGGCGTGCGCTGGGAGTGGGACAAGCCATCAACGGAAGTCAGCGAAAGCCCGTACGTTGCGAACTTGCCGCTCGATGGTTCGCAAGGACCCGTCACTTTCACAAAAGCTTCGAGTTGGTACAAGAGAGAAAATGCGGATGCCTTCGCCCCTCGGCTGGGGCTTGCATGGGCACCCCGAGATAGCACCAAGACAGTGGTTCATGCCGGGTACGGAATCGCCTTTGACTCCATCCCCACTTATGCGTCAGCCGCGGCCGCCAATACGGTACCGGGACTTGTCTATACCTGTACAGCCACCACCTACGGAGTCGCCTCCACACCTGGATGCGGAACTGTATCGTCTACGGCGCGCCTCTCGACAGGTTTTCCGGAATTGCTGCCGACACCGACGGTCCTGCCACAGAGCGGTCTTACTCCAACCGCGCAACTGTACGGCTCAGCGCCCAATATCGTGGTCTTCGATCAAAATTTGAAGGTCGCCACGGTACATCAATGGAACGTTACGATTCAACGTGAACTGCCCTGGGGCTTTGTGCTCTCGACCGGTTATGTGGGCAATCGTGGCGAGCGTCTATACAGCCAGACGAACTCCGATCAGATCACCGCTACTCCCGCGGTTCTGAGTTCGTTCGGCGCGATGCAATCCAATTACGCCAAAGGCTGTAAGCCGGACGGCTCAGGATGCCCCACCGGGATAATTGGGACGCCCGTGCCGTACGTCACAAGCGGGGTACTCACAAGCACGTTTGTCAATTCCTCGACTTCCATCACGGACATCCAGCAGAACGCGGCGGGCGATTTCGCGGGTCGGATCGAGCAGACCACTCTCGCTGCTCATCTTCGCGCCAATCAGCAGTTCAGCAATATCATTCTGCTTTCCAACAAAGCAGACTCTATCTATCACAGCTGGCAAACAACCATTCGCAAGAGGTACTCAAACGGCCTGTTGCTGAACTATTCCTTTACTTACGGCAAAGCCATCGACGATATGTCCGGCGATCCTGTGGGTACCAGCTACAACCCGAGCACCAGCACCGCTATCGACAGCAACAACCTCAGAGCCGACCGCGGCCGGGCGGATTTCGATCAGAGACGGGTATCGATTCTGACCTGGATCTACGAATTGCCCTTCGGCAAAGGCAAGAAGTTTATGACGACGAGCAATCCCGTGATTCAGGCGCTATTCGGCGGATGGCAGTTGCAAGGATTCAATAGCAACCAATCCGGCGAGCCTTTCTCGGTTACCAGTGGCGCCAAGACTTACCAGTTCGGTGCTAACTCTCGCGTGGCGCTCACCGGCGCTAATGAACCCAGCGACACCTTGGTACCGGGTACGCTCGGTCCAGTCTTCTTTACCAGCACGGCTGGATTCCAGCTTGCCTCGGCGGGTTCGACTGGCATCGGCCGGAACACTTTCCAAGGTCCTGCTTTCTGGGACATGGATGGCGCGTTCTCGAAGAACTTCTCGATCAAAGAGAAGGCCAAGGTGAATTTCCGGGTGGAGGCATTCAATGCTCTCAACCATGCCAACTTCCGCTCTCTTGCTGGAACCAGCGTTGGATCGAACAGCATCCTGTCGACCAATTTCGGCACAGCTTGCTGCCAGACGGAGAGCGTATCGACCTCGACCGCCATCGTTTCCAACGGTGAGGCCTATCGTGTGGTACAGCTTGTTTTGAAAGTAGTGTTCTAAGACCTAACGAGGAGAAGACCGGGCCGGGTTTCGGAACATCGAGAGCCGGCCTTTTTTCAGCTATGAAACTACTACTGCCACTCGTAATTGCGGCTTCGGCCATCGCTCAAACTCCTAATTTGAAGGACGCACTTGCGGCGCTCCCTTTTCGACAGATCGGTCCAGCAAACATGGGAGGCCGCATCGACGACATTGCCGTCGTGGAATCCGATCCGCGGATCATGTATGTGGGTACCGCGGCGGGCGGCATTTTCAAGACGACGAATGCGGGCGTGACATTTACGCCTGTGACGGACAAGCTTCCGGTCTCGACGATCGGAGACATTGCGATTGCGCCCTCGGACCCATCGATCATTTACGTGGGCATGGGTGAGGCGAACAACCGGCAGAGCTCGTCGTGGGGCAACGGAATTTACAAGAGCATGGATGCGGGTAAAACGTGGGTCCACCTGGGACTGGAGGAGACGCACCATATCGGGCGCATTGTGGTGAACCCGACGAACCCGGATATTGTGTACGCCGCGGCTCTAGGTCATCTTTGGGGGCCGAATGCGGAGCGCGGTGTTTACAAGTCCATTGATGGCGGGAAGAACTGGCAGAAGGTTCTGTACCTGAATGAAGACACGGGCGCGAGCGATATCGCGATGGATTTGCAGAGCCCGAATACGCTGTACGTTTCGATGTACCAGAGGCGGCGGACGCCATTCGGCTTCAACGGCGGTGGACCGCATAGTGGCCTCTATAAGACGGTGGACGGCGGCGCGAACTGGAAGAGGCTCACGGGCGGGCTGCCGATGGGCGAGACGGGACGCATCGGGATCGACATTTACCGCAAGGATCCGAACATTGTGTACGTGTCGTACGAGAACGCCAAGGGCGGCGTTTTCCGGAGCGAGGATAAGGGCGAGACGTGGAAGCATATGTCGGACACCAATCCACGGCCGATGTATTTCAGCCAGATTCGCGTGGATCCGAATAACGATCAGCGCATATGGATGGCGGGCGTCACGCTCTACTTTTCCGAAGACGGAGGGAAGACGTTCATCCCGAATATGAGTACGACGATCCACGCGGATTTTCATGCGATCTGGATTGACCCGGCGAACTCCGACCACATGGTTACGGGCTGCGACGGCGGCGTGAATTTTACGTGGGACCGGGCGCGAACCTGGGATTACGTCAACACGATCACGGTGTCGCAGTTCTACGAAGTAGCGTTCGATAACAAGAAGCCTTACAACGTGTGCGGAGGATTGCAAGATAACGGTAGCTGGTGCGGTCCGAGCGCAACGACACATACGGAGGGAATCACGAACGAAGATTGGTTCAACGTGTTCGGCGCGGACGGATTCTACGCACAGTTCGATAAAGACAACCCGGACATCGTCTATGCGGAAGGGCAGGACGGAAATCTGAACCGGCGCAATCTGAAGACAGGTGAAGTGCGCTCGATCCGGCCAACGCCGAAGACAAACGACGAGCGTCTGCGGTTCCAGTGGAACTCGCCGCTGGTGGCGTCGCAGCACACGTCGAACACGCTTTATTACGGCGGGAACTATCTTTTCAAATCGATCGACCAGGGCGATTCTTGGACGCGCCTTGGTCCGGATCTATCGACAGGTGTGAACCGGGACAAGATACCGATCATGGGTCGCGCTCCGGACCGGGAGATGCGGTCGCCGAGCGATGGCGTGGGTGCGTTCGCAACGATTACGGTGGTGAGCGAATCTCCGTTGTCGCCCGCGATCCTTTGGGCGGGGACGGACGACGGCAATCTGCAGATCTCGCGCAATGGCGGAGAGGTCTGGAAGAATGTGGCGGCGAATGTGCCTGGACTGCCGAAGGGGACGTATGTGAGCCGGATCGTGGCATCGGCTTCGGGCCCGGGTGTGGCGTACGCGGCGTTCGATGGGCATCGCGCGGACGACTACGGGACTTACCTTTACGCGACGAGCGATTACGGCGAGACATGGACGAAGATCTCGACCGGCATCCCCGCGTCGACCGGTACGATCCACGCGTTTCGGGAGCATCCGCGCAATCATAACCTGCTATTTGCGGGAACCGAGTTCGGACTATATGTTTCCATCGATAAGGGCGCGAACTGGACGAAGATGGATTCGAATTTTCCTACCGTGCCGGTGTTCGATATCGCGATTCATCCCCGTGAGAACGATCTGATTCTGGCGACGCATGGGCGCGGGATCTGGATCGTTGACGACATTACAGCACTGGAGCAGTTGAAGCCCGAGATGTTGCAGGAGCCTGTGCATCTGTTCAGCACGCGGCCAGCGATTGAGTGGAGAATTTCGCAGCACAAAGGCGTGTTGGGGAACAAACTGATGGCGGCAGCGAATCCGCCCTATGGTGCGTTGATTCATTATTCCCTGAAGACCGCGGCGCCCGAGAAGGAAGAAGCGAAGGTGACGATTCTCGATAAAGGCGGCAAAGTGATCCGCGAGTTGAAAGGACCGAAAGCGGCGGGAATCCAGACCATCGCGTGGGACCTGCGCTACGAACCGCCCTACACACTGCCGCCGGATCAGGCGGGCGGATTTTTCTTCTTCGGTGGTGGACCGCGTGGACCTCTCGTAGATCCCGGCGATTACACCGTGAAAGTGTCCGCGTTTGGGCAGACCGTGCAAACCGGTGTGAAAGTGGAGGAGGATCCGCGGATCCAACTCGCGCCGGTGGACCGTCCTGAGCGAATCAAGACTTTGCTCCAGATCTCGGATTTGCAGAAGAGAGCCGATAAGGTCCGCGTGGCGATCATGACCGAGCGGACCGAATTGACGGCGGTGCAGGAGAGTTGGAAGAAGCCCAACGCGCCTGCGGTCGCCGCCAACGTGAAAGCCGCGGAAGCAAGTCTGATGGCGAAAGTAACGGCGTTCAGCAAGCAGGTGGCCCTCGGAGCACAACGCGAGAGTGGGGACGATCCGACGGAATACACGCCACCTTCGGTCACGCAGCGGCTGATGAGGCTGCTGGCGGGGATCGATGGCTATACCGCGAAGGTTACGCCAACCGAGCTTGAAGAGGTGGCTGGTCTAAACAAGGAGGTCACCGAACTGGAAGCTTCCTGGAAGAAACTGGCGGATGGAGATGCCGCCAGCTTCAACAAGATGGTGAGGTAGTCTGTGCAAGATTTCAAAACCCTTGTAGCGCATGCCCCAAACGATCCAGCCAGTTAGGAAGCACGTCGGTCTGGTTGCGGAGCGACTTTTGGAACACTTTTGGTACACTTTGCCCTCAAAGACCGGTTCGGAAAAACTCAGGTTCGATGAAAATAAAAGAGTTAATTGGTAGGCGCGGCAGGACTCGAACCTGCGACCACCTGCTTAGAAGGCAGGTGCTCTATCCACCTGAGCTACGCGCCCTAGAGTCTGACTCTATTGATTCTAAACCGCTTCAGATGGCGCTGCACAGTGCGGGCAATTGTTACCGGCGCACCCACCAATCGGGAATTGAGATGCGCGGGAAAGGGAGGTGGAATTTGGTCGAAACCTGGAACAGCTCCGGCGCGAACTAGCGAGCCAGACTTGGGCGGCGAATCCACCGAAGGCGAGCGCCATTCTGATTTCGGCGCGGCTCGCTGTGTTGTACCCGGCGGGCATGTAGAGATCGGAATAAATCCACCTGCCCCGGCGGCTGCGAAATTCGAGAATGCGATCTGGTTGTGGCCACTGTCCGATCTGTCGACGAAGTGAAAGCGGCGCGTGAGCGGACCTCATCAACGGGTTCCTGTTGCTGGAAGGCCGGTAGCGAAAGTCTTCATACAGAACCGCGGCGGTGAGGAATCGCGCCGTTTGCTCTGAGGTTCGGGCTGCCGTAGTTGCGGCACGAAGGCACCGATGCCATCCTTCCATTCTCCCGGAGTAAACACGGATCTTGGCCCGTAGGTGATTACGAAGTAGTCCATGAGCCGTTGGTGAAACGTCTCGGGCGCACTGGAGGCGAGGGGAGCGAAGAGCGGGTCGACGACCATCGGGATCGGGATCGCCGGCGGCGGGGGTTTGGCAGTGGGTATGTGCTTGACTCATGTAATCGCTCTCTCGACCGATTCGCCGGGTCGGACCCCTTTGACCGCTTGGCCCCACTCGTCACGCAGCCGGAACCGGAGGCAGGGGCCTCCGCGCGGGCGTGGGCGCCCGCCCCACCCAAAGCCGCCAAACTGCACCAACATGAGTGAAGCACATATCCAGATTGTGTTTTTAGTCTCCACCGCCGGGTCTGATCTGACGAGCCGACGCTTTCGTGGCACTTGCGGACAGGCGAAGAAAGCGTCCTAATGAGTCGGGACGCGGCTCGCAAGAGTGCGCGCGCCACATTCTTGAGGCCGGCTTTTGACCCGGTAGCCGTTTAGCTTGAGACGGACCAGCGGGCGAGATGCGCATCGGCGGCGAAGTTTTCCTGCTCTTTGTTCATTCCGGTTTCCCATTCGGCAAAACGCTTGGCGCGCAGCTTTTCGAGGAGCTTTACTTTGCATTCGGCCTCGATGGTTTGGCGTTGCTGGTCTTGCGTCTTCTTTGAGAGTTCCTGCTTCTCTCGTTCTAATTTTTGCAAGCGCAGTTTGGCGCCGCGCTGGTAATCGGGCATGGTTGAAATCTCACCTGGGACAAGACTGAGCTGAGCCGTAATGAGGCGGCGGGTGGCGGAGGATTCAGCCCGGATTTCATTTACCTGGAATTCGAATTGTTCGCGGTCACGCATCAGGCGCTGGAGCTTGGCCTGCTCGACTTCGAGTTGGGCGCGGCGGATGTGGAGCGCGCGGTCTAAGGGGAATCGGAAGGCTCTCACGGCAGGGTCGAGGCTAGCGACGCCAGGGCGGAGATGGTCTCTTGCGGGCTGGAGACGGCGGCGGAATCCTGGCGGAGATAGCGCATTAAGTCGCTATGAGCGCGGATTACGGTGTCGAGCTTCGGGTTTGAGCCAGCTGCGTATGCACCCAGTTGAATCAGGTCCTCGGCCTGGCGGTACATGGAGAGAGCCTCGCGCACTTTTTGCGCTTGCGTGCGCTGGTCGACGGTGGCGATCTGGGAGGTCAAGCGGCTGACTGAGTCCAGGATCTGAATCGCGGGGTAGTGACCGGCCGAGCCCAGTTCACGAGAGAGAGTGATGTGGCCGTCGAGAATGGAGCGGACGGCGTCGCAGATGGGTTCGTTGAAGTCGTCGCCTTCGACCAGGACAGTGAAGAAGCCGGTGATGGAACCTTTCTGGAAGTTGCCAGCGCGCTCGCAGATTTTGGGGAGCAGGTTGAAGACGGACGGGGTATAGCCCTTCTGGCTGGGCGGTTCACCGGCGGCCAGGCCGATTTCACGCTGGGCCATGGCTAGGCGGGTGACGGAATCCATGACGAGAAGCACGCTCGCGCCTTGATCGCGGAAGTATTCGGCTACGGCCAAAGCCACGAAGCAGGCGCGAACGCGTAACGGGGCGGGCCGGTCGGAGGTGGCGGCGATGACCACGGATTTCTTGCGGCCCTCCGGACCGAGATCATTTTCGAGGAAAGCCAGGACTTCGCGATTGCGTTCGCCGATGAGGGCGATCACGCTGACGTCGGCCGAACTGTTGCGCGACATGGAGCCGAGTAGCGTTGACTTGCCTACGCCGCTGCCGCCGAAGATGCCGATGCGTTGGCCTTTGCCGCAGGGCAGGAGGCCGTCGATGGCGCGGATGCCGGTGATGAGGGGCTTGGTGATTTGGGCACGGTCGAGCGGGTTTTGCGGGGGTTGGTAGAGGCTGTAGCGTTCATGAGCCTCGATGCGGGGACCTTCGTCCATGGCGCAACCGAAGCCGTCCAAGACGCGGCCTAAAAGTTGAGGACCAACGCTGACGCCGGCTTCGCCGGAGCGGGCAAGGACGAGATCGCCGAGGCGGAGACCGTCCGTCTCTTCGAGCGGCATGGAGAGAACGTGGCCGCTGCGGAAGCCGATGACCTGTGTACGGATGCGGCGGCCGGTTTGGGTTTCGATGGAGCAGAAATCGCCGATGGCGGCGGAGGGTCCGGCAGACTCGATGAGCAGGCCGATGAGTTGGACAACTACGCCGGTGGAGCGGAATGGGTCGATGCGTTCTAGGTCGTCGAGGTAGGGCTGGATATCCAGGGGAGCGTTCATGATTGGTTGACGCGGTCGGTGAGGCCGCGCTCGATCTCCTCGAGTTGCGCGTTGACGGAAGCATCGAGGAGTCCTTGGTTGGTTTCGAACACGAGTGCGCCGGATTCACGGGTGATTTCGGGGATCACTTCAGCGCGAACGCCAGCGGATTCGAGCGCGGCCTTGATGACGGAGGCCTGATTCGCATGGACGTAGACGCGCGAAATTTCCTGGCGGCCGAGTTTCTGAAGAGCGACTTGCGCGAGGGCCTGCATGGCGGAAGGGTCGACGGACATTTCACGTCGGAGGATGCGGCGGGCGATGGCGAGAGAGAGGCGGACGACATCTCCTTCGGCGTCGCGGCGCAGGCGGGGGCGAAGTTGGGCGAGGTCTCGGACAGATTGAGCCATGCGTTGAGTTGCCGCTTCCATTTCGGCGACGGGACCGGCCTTGGCTTTGGCTTCCCATTCGCTGAACCCG
>Ga0302325_10034634_pt1 | contig 10330 bp, 6 predicted proteins | sample Palsa_T0_2_FD_201948 | JGI IMG/M metagenome (GOLD analysis project Ga0302325, IMG submission 201948) | Peat permafrost microbial communities from Stordalen Mire near Abisko, Sweden - Palsa_T0_2 | ecosystem: Environmental > Terrestrial > Soil > Palsa > Peat permafrost | place: Sweden: Abisko...
CCTAAATCAATGCAACGTCACCAACAATTTCCCGATCAATGCGAGCTTGCTGCAAGAGGGCGTGAACACCGTGACGTTGACGGCGCTCGACGGGGACAATGACGTCAGCCTGGTGCAATCCATGGCCCTGCACTATCCGCATACCTTTGCCGCGGATGGCGATTGGTTGAAGGCTACGGCGACACCGGGCGCGAACCTGAACGTTACGGGTTTCGCCAACGCGCAGATCTCCGCATTCGATATCAGCGACCCGTTGAACATCGTGCAGCTCGAAGGAAACGTCGAGCCGCAAGGAAATAGCTACGCCATCGCGCTGGCGGTGCCGAATACCGGCGTTACGCAGCACACGCTGCTGATCTTCTCGAGCGCGCAAATTTCCGCGCCCGCCTCCCTGACGTTGCACCTGGCCGATCCGGCGATTCATCGCCAGCAGACTTCGGACATCGTGATCATCAGCCATCCTGATTTCGTCTCGAGCATCGCGCCGTTGGCGGCACTGCATCAATCGCAAGGCCGGCAAGTCACGGTGGTGACCACGGATCAGATTTACGACGCCTTCAATTACGGCGAGCGCACGCCCTTGGCCATACAAAATTATTTGCAGCAACTTTCCGCGGAGCCGGCGCTGGCCCCGCGCGCGGTGCTGCTGGTGGGAGACGCTTCGCTGGACCCGCGCAATTATTTAGGTTTTGGCGATTTCGATTTCGTGCCCACGCGGATTATCGAAACGCAGGCGTTCAAGACCGCCTCGGACGACTGGTTCAGCGACTTCCAGCAAACGGGCTATGGCACGATTCCCATCGGGCGCATACCGGTGCGCACGGCAGCGGATGCGGCGCTGGTGATCGGCAAGATCGTGGGTTACGAATCGGGCTCCTCGGCGGGCCCATGGAACCAGCAAGCCGTGCTGGTGGCGGACCAAAACAGCGACACGAACTTCACCAACGAAGCGGCCTTTGCGTCACCGGATGTGCCCAATTCCCTGCAGCAAACACAGATTCTTACCGGCAACCTGGAGATAAACACCGCGCGGCAACAGATTCTGGAGGCCATCAACAACGGCGCACTGCTGGTGAACTACACCGGGCATGGTGCGACGGAACAGTGGTCCTTCGCGGATTTGCTGGACGACGACTCCGCGGCCACGCTGAGCAACGGCGACCGCTTGCCGTTCTTTTTGCTGATGGATTGCCTTAACGGATTTTTCCACGACGTGTACACGGAAAGCCTGGCGGAGTCGCTGTTGCTGGCGCCGAACGGCGGGGCCGTGGCGGTGTGGGCCTCCTCCGGATTCACCAGCGCACCGCCGCAGGCCACGATGGATCAGGCGCTGCTGCACATCCTGCAAAACGATTCTGCGACATCCATCGGCCAGGCCGCGCTTAACGCGAAACTCGGCATCAGCGATCCAGACGTGCGTCGCACGTGGATTTTATTCGGCGATCCCGCGATGCAACTGCAATTGCCGCGAAGCAGCACGGCACCAGCAGCGTCCACGGGCGCACGGGCACGCGAACAAATTTCGCAAGGACCGAGGGATCGGCAGTAGCTCGGCAAAGTATTCGGGGAAGGGAAAAGGCGATGAACTCGCAAACAAAATGGTTTCTGGCGGTGGCGCTGACTGCTTTGCTGGCAGCCGCTTCGCCCGCGCGCTCCGCGCAGGTTAAGGCGCTGGGCGTGATCCTGGACGCGCAGGGCGGACAGATCGGTCAATCCGCGGCCAGCGCTGGGACCACGATTTTCCCCGGCGATATCTTGAGCACCGACGCTGACGGCGACATCAAGGTGCGCATCGGGCAGACCAGTTATGAGTTGGTGGGCGACACGAGCGCGGCGTTTTACGCCGGCAAAGAGCAGCCCATCGCCGAACTGCGCCGCGGCACCATCAAGGTGGCCAACAACAGCACCGAGAGCTTTGTGATTTACGCCTCGGATGTGCGCATCGTTTCCGATCAGCCGCGCCCGATTCAGGGCGAGGTCAGCATTAAATCGCCGTGCGAGCTTGAGGTGCGTAGCAACCTCGGGATCATGGATGTGGTAGCCGGTTCGGAAAAGCGCAGCGTCGATCACGACCACGCCTATCGCGTGGTTCCGGAGCACTCCGTGGTCTCTACGCGCGACCGCGCGATTTCGCCGGAGGATGACGACTATCACAGGAATCACACGCACGCCGCCTGCGGCGCGCTCGTGGCGCAAAACAACAAAGGTGTGGTTATGGCCGTGGGCGACTCGCATTTTGGCCTCCTGGTTGGCGGCATTGCCGCGGCGGTCACGATTCCTATTGTGATCAAGGCGCTGGAGAGCCCGGACCGGCCGTAAATGCTTCGGGCGTAACACCCGAGTCTTACCTCGCCTGTCACAATTCGATTGGCATAGTGCGACCGTCGCAATGCGCGGGACACGCGGGCATCGAAAAAACCGCTCACTGTAGTACATTCATGGTTATCCCCGCCGGTCGACGCGACTGCGGGGCCACTCGTGAGCACTCTCAACGCATGGCGGCGTTTCGCGGCACTCACTGTTACAGAGCAGGCCGTGGTTCTGCAAGCGGCGGTTTGGCTGAGCGCGACGTGGTGTGGCCTGCGTGTCTCCGGCTTTCGTCGCTGGCAGAATTTTCTCGCCGGATTCACACCTGATGCGCCGCAATCCGCCGCGCCGGATCGCGACCTCTTGCCGCACGCGCTGCAGACTGCGCGACTGCATGCCGCCGCTGCGCGCCATCTTTTTTTTCACACCAATTGCCTGGAACGGGCGCTGGTGCTCGCCTTTTTGCTGCGCCGCCGCGGCATCGCCGCCGAGCTGCGCTTCGGCGCGCGCAAAGAAGCCGCGGGTCTTGAGGCGCACGCCTGGGTGGAATACCGCGGCGTGCCGCTCGACGAAGATCTTGGAGAGCACCGCCATTTTCTGCCCTTCGAAGGTCTAAAACCTCTCCTGGAGACGTTGCCCGATTGAGCGGCATCCTCGGCATCTTTCAGCGCGACGGCGCGCCCGTCGCACCTCGGGAGTTGCAGCGGATGGTTCACGAGGGAATTTTGCGCGGCGCGGAAGACGGCAAGATCTGGGTACAGAATAATATTGGGCTGGCGCGGGGCATGCCCGAAGCAGGGGATACGCAGACTGCGTTCCTTCCCGAAAGACAATTGACGATCGTCGGCGACGTGCGCCTGGTGGCCCGCGAAACGCTGCGCGAAGCTTTGGCCGCCGCGAATCGCCATGTGCCCACGGACGCTAACGACGCTTTGTTAGTGCTGCAAGCCTATGCGCTGTGGGGCGCGGAGTGCACCGCGCATCTCTCCGGCGATTTCTCTTTTGCGATCTGGGACGGACAAGAGCAAACGCTTTTCTGCGCGCGAGATCACTTTGGCATCAAGCCCTTCTACTACGCCCTGTTTCCGGAACTATTTATTTTTAGCGATTCGCTGAACGCCCTGCGCATGCATGCGCGCGTTTCGGGTGCGCTGAACGAGTCCGCAGTCGGCGACTTTCTACTCTTCGGCCTCAATTGCGACAACTCGACCACCACATTCCGCGACCTCCAGCGGCTGCCGCCCGGGCACAGCTTGCTGGTCTCGCGCGAGGCAGAGCGAATGACTCGCTATTGGAGCGTTCCCGCAGGCGGCCGCACTCGCTATGCGCAACCCTCCGACTATGTCGAAAAGTTTTTAGAGATTTTTAATTTGGCGGTTGCCGAGCGCCTGGACGGCCATGGCACGGGCATACTTTTAAGCGGGGGTCTCGATTCTGCCAGCGTGGCGGCCATCGCCCGCGAAGCCGCCGCGCGGTCGCCAGTGGCGCCGCTGCGTGCGTTCACCATTTCTAACGATGTCAACCCGAAGGACAATAGCCTGCGCGATGGGGAGGCAAAATTCGCCGCCGAGCTGGCAAACTCCCTGGGCATTCCGTGGGAGTTGGTTTGGCCGGATGGCCATGGGGATCTCGAAGCCGCCCAGATGGCGGTGCGCACCCCGGAGCCGGTGGACGATCCTTTGTTCGCATACCAACTTTCCAGCTACCGCAAAATGTCCGCGCACTCCCGCGTCTTGCTTTCCGGTGAAGGCGCCGACAACCTCATGCATTTTGAGATGTGGCCCTACGTCCGCCACATGCGCGCACGGGGCGAATGGGGAAGTATGTTCAGCGAGCTCTTGCGCTATACGTGGCAGCGGCCATTTCCGTGGCGCGGCATCGGAGCGCGCCTGCAACGGTGGATGGGGGCGGGCCCGGACGCGCCGCAGCTTTTCCCAAAATGGATTGCGCCAGAGTTCGCCAAGCGGCTCGATCTTCCTGCGCGCTGGCGTGCCGGTCAATCGCTTCCAATTCCCCCGCAAGCGCATCCAATTCACGCCACGGCGGTAGCCTCCATGTATTTGCCGCACTGGACAAGGTTGTTCGAATTGGAAAGCCCAAGTGTCACAAAATGCCACGTGGATGTGCGCTATCCTTTTTTGGATTTGCGGGTGGTGGAATATCTGCTGGCGATTCCGCCGTGGCCTTGGTTTTTGCAAAAGAGGCTTTTGCGGGAGGCGATGGCAGGTCGCGTGCTCGATAGTGTACGCCTGCGTCCAAAGACGCCCTTTCCGGGTGTCCCCCTCCTACTGCACCTGCAACGTTTTGGCCCGTTTGGGGTTAAGGGCCTCGGGAATTGGGATGCAACGAAGGAAGTGGGGAACGGTGAATCCAGTAATGCGTCAGCCGATGCCGAGCTGAGAAACGCACGAAATAAGGCCCAAAATGGTATCTCGAGGTACCAACGGGGTGGCGAAGTGGACCTGTACATCAATCGTTCGTTGCTTTCGCCCCTACATGGTAAGATGACTGCCGAACAGGTTAACCAGAAGGCCCGGCCCTTTTGTTTCAACTTCTGGTTGCAGTCGCTTGGAAATGTTGGGTATAACTGAAAGTGGAGGCTGGGAATGGCAAAACCTGTTGCACCGAATCCCAAGAAGCCGTATGTGACTCCAAAATTGACGGTTTACGGGACGGTGCGGGAGTTGACGCAGCAGGTCGGTCGTCGCGGAAAGCCGGATGGTGGGCGCGCCCCGCGCAACACGACGCACATTTAGCGTGTATTGGCATTCCCTTTTATTTCGCTCTTCGTAGCCCCAGATCGGAAGTGGCGGCCTTTCCGCCGAAAAGATTTAAGGATTTGCTAATTATCCCGAGTCCCTGAGCTGCTCACATTCGTGCCACTTGTCTTTTTCTTATTTTGTCTTCGGTCTGCGGCTGCGCTCTAACCTTCCCGTTCCTGGCGTCCCTACCGTCGCTTCATTGGCCGATGACCATGCTGCGCAAAGTCTCGCACCCTTTGCCGACCTGCAACTTTCTCTTGCTACCCCACCTCCGCATACCCCGTCTGAAGCGCTGACCTATGTCAGTCCGCATCTGACCGAGTCCGGAGAACCCGTCCTGCGCATGTGGAAAGCGGATGACGATTCGCTTCTTCGCCTTGCGTACAATGATGGCACGCAATTCTGGATCGACCGCGAACGCCATTCCATCTGGTCCACTTGGCCACCCAACCTATCCTTGGGCAACACTCTTTCCTACCTGCTAGGTCCGGTTCTCGGGCTAGTCCTGCGCCTTCGCGGTGTCACCTGTTTGCACGCCAGCGCCGTGGCGTTCGGGAATCGATGCGCCGTCTTTGTCGGCGCCGAAGGGGCGGGAAAGTCGACCACTGCGGCGGCCTTCGCGAAGCGCGGTTATCCGGTGTTATCTGACGATATCGTGGCGCTGGTTCCCCCTGCGCGCACTCCAGCCTCGGCATCTTCCTCCGCGGGGAACGGTTTCCTGGCGCTTTCCGCGTACCCGCATCTTTGTCTATGGCCCGACTCCGTGGCGATGGTTCAGTCCGCTGGAGAGCCGGAGCTTCCCCGGATATCGGACGGCTGGGACAAGCGCCGGCTGGCTCTTGGCGCCGCTGGCACGCGATTCGCCTCCGGGGCTTTGCCCATCGGCGTCATCTACTTATTAGGAGAGCGGTCTGCAGATGCTGCTCCCTCTATCGGGCCGGCCACCGGTAGTCCCGCTTTGCTCTCCTTGCTGGCCAACACCTATGCCAACAACCTTCTGGACCGAGCCCTGCGCGCCGAGGAATTCGCGGTGTTGGATCGCTTGCTCGCCGAGGTGCCCGTGCGGCTACTGAGGCCCCATCAGGACCCGGCGCGCCTCGGGCAAATGTGCGACCTGATTGAGCGGGATTTTGCGCAATTGCGCACTCGTCCGGTGGCCTGAAGCGCCGCAAAACGCCAGACTGCATTGCGTACCAGGAGTCTTGTTGGGGCACTCGGGCTGCATTATCTAGTTCGCCACAGTCCTTGGCGTATCCCTTTAACCTCGCCGTTTTGCCCCGAAACACTGTGCTAGCATTCGGGTTGAATTCGGTGTCCCGTACCATCACATCAGTGCCCGTGCTGACTCCGCGACCTGTCCTGTCCCGCAGGAACAGTCCGGCAAAGTCCGGTAAGCGGCAATGACTCGCCCGGTAACCTGGCTTCCAGGCGCATGGCGTAGGGGGGACCAAACACTGAGGAGGAAGGCACCATGAAAATCCGCGGTACCGCAGTAAAATTCGCTGGTTTAGCCGCTCTCGCGTTGCTCTCGTGCACTGGGTTGTTGGTAGCGCGCTACCACGGCGGCCGCCGGCCGTCGCAATCGTCGCGAACGACAAAATCCTTCTTCTCGGCCAGTTCGGCGCAGACCGGCGCTGCGGAAATATCCAAGTGGAACAAGGCGTACGGGAGCCTCGCACTCAGCTTTATCGAAAATCAGGGGCAAACCGCGCAGGAAGTGCGCTACGTGTCGCACGGCTCGCGCTACGACTTGTTTTTGACGCCGCAGGAAGCGGTCGTTACGTTGCGCCAGACCAAACACTACGATATGTCCCCTCGGCATCGCGCCCAGACGTTGAAGCAGATGCGCGCGGACCGTCGCGCCGCTCCCGGCACGACGACCGCGTTGCGCATGCAGTTTGAGGGCGCCAATTCGGCTCCGCAAGTGGCTGGCGCGGAAAAGTTGCCCGGCATCGTCAACTACTATATTGGCAACGATCCGAAGAAGTGGCACCGCAACGTGCCGACCTTTGCAGAAGTAAAATATGCGCAGGTTTATCCAGGCGTGGATCTGGTGTTCTACGGCAACCAGGGCAAGCTGGAATACGATTTTGTGGTTGCTCCGGGAGCCGATCCCAACGCGATCCGTCTGCATCTGGTGGGCGCACGCAGCTTGCGCCGTGATGCGCAGGGCAATGTCGTGGTCTCCCTGAAGGGTGGGGAAGTACAGCTGCAGAAGCCGGTTATTTATCAGCAAGTCGCGGGCCGGCGGCAGGAAGTCGCTGGGCACTACACGGTGGCTGGCGACCGCGTATCGTTCGCGCTGGCAAATTATGACCGCAGCGCGCCGCTGATCATTGACCCGGTGCTGAACTATTCCACCTATCTCGGCGGCACCGCGGATGATGGTGGTAACGCCATTGTGATTGACGCTTCTGGCGATGCGTACGTCGGCGGATTTACGAGCTCCACCGACTTCCCGGTGGCTGGCGTCGGCGCGAGCACGACAAATACCAGCCCAGGGATGACCGGATTTATTTCTGAGTTGAATCCGACCGGCACCGCTCTTGTGCAGTCTGCATATCTCGGCGGCTCATCTGGCGTTGATGAGATAACGGCCCTGGCGATCGACTCCAGCGACAATGTCTATGCCACCGGCTTTACCGGTTCCACGGACTTCCCGACCATGACTGCCACCGCCCTCAAGCCGACCCTGAGTTCCAACGCCAACGGCACCAGCTTTATCGTCGAATCCAACTCCAGCGGGTCACTTTTCTATTCCAGCTATCTTGGCGGTACGAATGGTGACTTTGGCCAAGGGATCGCTGCGGATGCCAACGGCAATGCGTATGTCACCGGCGTCACCTATTCCACCCCAGGCACAGCGGATGTCGACTTCCCGATCATGAACGCCATCCAGACCACACTTACCGATAGCGCGGGCAGCGCCTTCCTTACCAAAATTAACACCAAGAGCAGCGGCATCGACTCCCTGCTTTATTCCACCTATCTCGGCGGCGACGGCGCTAACAATGTGACCGCAGACTTGGGCTTCGGCGACGAGGGCTACGATGTCGCGGCAGATTCAACTGGCAAAGCCTATATCTCCGGCACCACCACCTCGTCCAATTTTCCCGTCAGCACCGTCACCTACCAGGCGGCTCCTAAGGGCACCAATCCCAGCTCCGTGTTCCTGAGTGAGATCGATACCACGATCACCACCGGAGCGGCTTCCCTCGTATATTCCACCTACATCGGTGGCAGCGGTGATTCTCCGCTCGGCGATTTTGGCACCGGCATCGCGCTGAAGTCCGGCACGACGGTCGCATACATCACCGGTACAACCGACTCCGCCGACTTCCCTACGACCACCGGTGCTTACCAGACCACCTGCGACGCCGCGAACGGCAGCGCGTTTGTTACTCTCCTGGACACCTCCGTTGGAACGTCGCTCAAATATTCGACGTGCCTCGGCGGCGGATCCAGCACCGGCTATTCCGTTCAAGCCGATTCCACCACCGGTGACGCGGTTGTCGGTGGTTCTACCATTTCGCCTTCCTTCCCGGTCACGTCCGGCGCATTCCAGACGGCCTTGCCAATCGGGAATACCCAGGGCAACGGGTTCATCTCGCAAATTAGCCCCGCAGGCAATGGATCGGCCGATTTGATCTATTCCACTTATTTCGGGGGCGTCGCCACCAATACCAATGCCGACCAGATCTTCGGCTTAGCCCTCAGCACGCTGCCGACCGTTTACGCCACCGGTCAAACCTTCTCTTCTTCCGCCACCTTTCCCGTCACTTCCGGCGCCTTCCAAACGAGTTTGAGTGGCCCCTCGGACGCGTTCGTCTCCGAGCTTACCCTCGAGCCTACGCTGGTTGCTTCGCCAACCTCTTTGACCTTTACGGCGACCGCGATCGGCACCATCACCGCGGGGCAAAGCGTTACGCTCACCAATAACACCGCCGCCGCCATCATCTTCACCAGCGCCACCATCACGAATCCGTCTCCCGCGGCCGCCGCCACCGACTTTGCCATTTCCGCCGACACTTGCGGTGCTTCCATCGCTGCCGGTGGTTCGTGCACGGTTACCGTCACGTTTGACCCCACCACCACCACCGAATCCGCGACCTTGACGCTTACGGATGGTGATTCTTCCAGTCCGCAATCGGTGGCTTTGAGCGGCACGGCACCGCCGCTCTTCGTCGTGTCCCCTACCACCTTGACTTTCTCGTCGCCGGCTGTGGGCACGGCGACCGCCGCGCAGACTGTCACTCTCACGAACAACGGAACCTCGGCAGTGGCCTTCACCAGCGCCACCGTCGCGCTTACCTCCGCCGCGGGTGCCACGGCAGACTTTGCCCTGTTGCCGGCCACCACTTGTGGTGCCAGCATCGCCGCCGGCGGCGGTACGTGCACGGTCAGCGTCACCTACACGCCGTCCGTGGCCACTGCGGAAACTGCCACGCTGACCCTCGTGGATGGCGCCCCCTCCAGTCCGCAGGTCATCATGCTCACCGGCAACGTAACCGCCGCTTCCGGATTTACCCTGACCGCCCAGAACACCATGCTGATGGTCACGCAAGGCCAGTCCGCCTCGGAGACCATCACCGTTACCTCTGTGGGCACATTCGCTGGTACCGTGGATCTCGCGTGCACTGGCCAGCCCAAGAACTCCAAGTGCATGCTTTCCTCAAAGTCCGTAACACTCACTGCCGGCAGCAGCGTTCCCATAACGCTGGACTTCGAGGCCCAGTCCAGGCTCGCTCCGCCGCCAGCGTCCCCGCGCGTTCCGCAGGGACCCTTCCGAATCGTCGCGCCCGTCGCGCTGGTGCTCATGGTCCTGCTGCTGTTCGCTTCCCAGCAGCGCTTGCGCACGCGTTTCGCGCTGGCCGGCGCGCTCCTCGTCTTCGTCGCTCTCGCGGGTTGCTCGCGAACCAGCACTACCGTAGGCAGTTACCCCGTGACTATTACCGGCACCTCGTCCGGCGCCACCATGCAAACCGTCACCGTTACGGTCGTGGTCGCCAAGTAACCGCCCGCATCATTCGGGCCGCACAAAAGGAAAGGGCCGCGCGCTGCAACTCAGCACGCGGCTCTTTTCTTTTCGCCCGAATATCGCCACCAAATATTGCTACGTCCCCGTCACCAGCCGGGCTCCGCTCACCGCTTGCCGCCAGCGCCGTGCTTCTTCGCCAGGCGGAACGGCCGCTTCACCACGTCCAGGAAACTCTGCGGCTCGCTCGCTGCCGCGTCCCAATCTTCTTCCGTGGGCGAAAAGA